>Ga0182736_1001069_pt1 | contig 30447 bp, 21 predicted proteins | sample eDN5th30CKraftBY_FD_128882 | JGI IMG/M metagenome (GOLD analysis project Ga0182736, IMG submission 128882) | Enriched backyard soil microbial communities from Emeryville, California, USA - eDNA 5th pass 30_C Kraft BY (version 2) (version 2) | ecosystem: Environmental > Terrestrial > Soil >...
CTCCGACACCGCCTCGCCGCCGCGCTCGGCCACGTCCGATGCGCTGGCCGCCAGCTGGTTCGCCTGGCGCGCGTTGTCCGCGTTCTGCTTGACCGTCGAGGCCAGCTCCTCCATCGAGGCCGCCGTCTCTTCCAGCGACGCCGCCTGCTGCTCCGTGCGGCTGCTCAGGTCCGTATTGCCCGCCGAGATCTCGCGCGAGCCCACATTGATCTCGTCCACCCCGCGGCGAACCTGCGACACCGTGCGCGCCAAGTTCTCCTGCATCCGCTTCAGCGCCCCGAACAGCTGGCCGATCTCGTTGCTGTTGCGAACCTCTACCCGCGTCGTCAGGTCGCCTGCCGCCATGCGGTCGAAATGGTGGCCGGCTTCCTGCAGCGGCGCCAGCACGCGCCGGCGCAGGAACACGTAGGTGCCGAACACCAGCAGCGCGGCCATGGCGCCGCCCACGCCCACCGCGCCCAGTACCCCCTGGTAGCGCCGGGTGGCCAATTGGTATTCGTCCTGCAACTGGCTAGCGCGCCAGAAATCGAAGCCGTCCACCGCGTGGGAGAAGCGGCCTTCCATGGCGTCGTGCACGGCCTGCGCCTGCTTCTGGTAGGCGGCGGTATCGCCGCGCTGCAGCAGCCCGACCAGCGGGGCCACGCCCTGCTGCATCAGCGCGGCATAGGCGCCGTCCACTTCGGCCAGGCTGTCGCGCGCGCCTTCCGGACGCGGCAGGCCCTTGAAGTACTCATACTCGGTCTGCGCCCTGTTCAACGACGCGCTGGCCCGCTGCAGCAGGCCGGCCGCCTCGGCGCCCAGGCCGGCCGCCAGCGGCGCCGGCTGGCCGATGCCGCGCACAATATCGGCATAGTGCGCATTGGCCGCGCGGCCCAGTCCATTGATCGTGTCCTTGTAGCTGGTGACCACGCGCGCCAGGGCGTCGCCCACGTCCTGGGTCTGGCGAATGTCGGCCAGCGTGCCGTTACTGACCCGCAGCGACAACACCCCAAGCGCCGCGCCGATCACCAGCATCAGCGAGAAAAAACCCAATACGCCCAGCAAGCTGGTGCGGATCTTCATATTGGCCAGGAACTTGCGCATGATTCAGAAAACTCCCCGACAGTCGTCCAGCGACGGCATCGGCGGCGGCCCGGACCGGCCGCCACGCGTCACGATGCCGCCTTCTCCACCAGCGCCATTTCGTCGCTGGTCATCAACTTCTCGATATCCACCAGGATCAGCATCCGGTCGTCGACCGTGCCCAGCCCGGTCAGGTACTCGGTGGACAGCATGGCGCCGAATTCCGGCGCCGCCCGCACCTGGCCGGCGTTGAGCATCAGCACATCCGACACGCCGTCGACCACGATGCCGACCACGCGGTGGTCCAGGTTCAGGATGATGACCACCGTCTGCTCGTTGTATTCGACGCTGCCCAGGTTGAACTTGATGCGCAGGTCCACGATGGGCACGATGATGCCGCGCAGGTTGGTCACCCCCTTGATGAAAGACGGCACATTGGCGATGCGCGTGACCGCCGCGGCATCGTAGCCGCGGATTTCCTGCACCTTCAGGATGTCGATGCCGTACTCTTCCTCGCCCAGTGTGAACACCAGGAACTCACTGCCGACGTCTTCGACGCGCGCGGCCTGCGTTTGCGGTTTGGCTGCCATGTAGGGTTCTCCGTCAATTCAGGATGGCTTCGGGCTGCGCCCATTTCTCGCGGTTCGCCCGCGCCAGCGCGAATACGTCGACGATCAGCGCCACGCTGCCGTCGCCTAGGATCGTGGCGGCCGATACGCCCGGCACTTTGCGGTAGTTCGATTCCAGGTTCTTCACCACCACCTGGTGCTGGCCCACCAGGTGGTCCACCAGCAAGGCGAAGCGGCGGTCCTGGGCCTGCATGATGACGGCGATCGCCTGCGTGGGGTCGGGCTGCGCGCCGGCGACGCCGAACACGCGGTGCAATTCCACCAGCGGCAGGTATTCGCCGCGCACCTGCATCACGCGCTCGTCGCCCGCCACGGAATACATCTGGTCTTCGCTGGGCTGCAGCGACTCGGTCACATGGTTCAGGGGCAGGATGAAGGTCTCGTCGCCCACGCGCACCGACATGCCGTCCAGGATGGCCAGCGTCAGGGGCAGCACGATGCGGGTCGTGGTGCCCTCGCCCGGCACGCAGGAAAGCTGCACATGGCCGCCCATGTCCTGGATATTGCGCCGGACCACGTCCATGCCGACGCCGCGCCCCGAAATATCGGTGACCTGCTCGGCGGTCGAAAAGCCCGGCGCGAAGATCAGTTGCCAGACTTCTTCGTCGGGCGTGTTCTCGCTGACCGGCAGGCCCTGGGCTATGGCCTTCTTCAGGATCCGGTCGCGGTTCAGGCCGCCGCCGTCGTCGCTGACCTCGATGACGATATTGCCGCCGTTGTGCTCGGCCGACAGGATCAACTGCCCCACCGGGTCCTTGCCGGCGGCCACCCGCTTCTCGGGCGTCTCGATGCCGTGGTCCAGGCTGTTGCGCACCAGGTGGGTCAGCGGATCGATGATGCGCTCGATCAGGCTCTTGTCCAGCTCGGTGGCGCGGCCGTATGTCTGCAGCTCGATCTGCTTGCCCATCTTGACCGCGATGTCGCGCACCAGCCGGGGAAAGCGGCTGAACACGTAGTCCATCGGCATCATGCGGATCGACATCACGGCTTCCTGCAGGTCGCGGGCATTGCGCTCGAGCTGCTCCATGCCGTTGAGCAGCCGGTCGTGCAGCACCGGATCCAGCGTCGAGGCGGTCTGGGCCAGCATGGCCTGGGTGATCACCAGCTCGCCGACCAGGTTGATGACCTGGTCGACTTTCTCGACTCCCACGCGTATCGAGGTGGATTCTTTGTCGGCCGGGGCCGCGGCGGGCGCGCGGGCCGCCTTGGCGGCGCCGGCCGCCGGCGCATCGTGGACGGGCTCGGCAGCCGCCGGCGCGGCAAAGCTGGCCGCGGCCTGCTCGAATTGCTCGACCACGCCGGCCGCGGCCGGCAGTGCCTGGGGCGCGGCGGCGCGCCGCACCTCCAGCTGGTCGGCATTGACGATGAAGCAGCACACGGCCTCGATGTCATCGGCCGAGCACGTGCTGTCCACCCAGACCGTCAGGCCGCCGCCCGCCCGGTCGTGCGCCAGCACCCGGCCCAGGTTGCCCATTTCGTCCAGCAGCGATTGTGCATCCTTGTCGGACACGCGGGCAAAGCGCACCTGGAACGGCAGGCTGTCCGGGACACCCGCCGCCACGGCGGCCATGGGGGCTGCCGGCGGCGCGGCGGCGCTGGCCGGGCTCGGGGCCGGGTCGGCCGGCGGCTGGAAGGCGGCCGGTGCGGCGCCCTGCTCCTGGGCCAGCTGCCGCAGCACCGCGCAGATCCGTTCGTACACCGCTTCGTCGGGCTCTTGCGCGGCGCGATAAGTGTCCAATTGGCTTTTCAGCACGTCTTTCGTTTCCAGGAAAATATCCACCATGTCGGCGCGCAGGGTCATTTCGCCGCGCCGGATCTCGTCCAGCAGGTTCTCCAGCAAGTGGGTGGTGCCCGCCAGGTGCTGGAAGCAGCCGAAGGTGGCCGCGCCGCCCTTGATGGAATGCGCGGCGCGGAAGATGGCGTTGAGCTGCTCGATATCGGGCGCGCCGACATCCAGCTGCAACAGCAATTGCTCCATTTCGGCAAGCAACTCGTCCGCCTCGTCGAAGAACGTCTCGTAGAACTGACTCAGATCCAGACCGCTGCTCATAGCCCGTATGCCTTCCTTTCGAACTTGCTCAGGCGCCCGCCTGCTCGCCGAGCAATTCGGACGCCAAATCCACCAGCACGCCGGGGTCCAGCGGCTTGTTCAGCCAGCCGCACACACCCAGGTTGCGCGCCGCGTTCTTGCTTTGCCCATCGTCTTCCGTGGTCAGCACCAGCACCGGCAGGTCCCGGTAGCCGGGTTCGCCGCGCAGGCCCTGGATCAGGGCCAGGCCGCCCATGACCGGCATGTTCCAGTCGCTGACCAGCATGTCGATCCGGTTGTCGCGCGCAAGCGCCAGCGCCTGCCGGCCATCGCCCGCGGTCAGCACGCGCCAGCCCGCCTGCGCCAATGTCGCCTGGACGATCATGCGCATCGTCGCCGAATCGTCCGCCACCAATATCGTTGCCGTCATGACTAGGACCTGTTGACACTAAAAGGCGCGGCCCGCCGGTGGCGGCTGCGCCGCCACGGATTCGCTCATTTCCCTGGCGTTGCGCACGTTCAGGTCGGCGGCGGCCGCGTTTTCCTGCTCGATCTGCTGCTGCGTGCGCCGGTTCAGCACCACCAGGCTGATACGACGGTTAACGGCCGCATACGGGTCATCTTTAACCAGGCTCATGCTGGAAGACAGCCCCTGGATGCGCATCAGCTTGCCTTCGGCCATGCCGCCGGCCACCAGCTCCTGGCGCGAGGCGTTGGCGCGGTCGGCCGACAGTTCCCAGTTGCTGTAGGCGCGTTCGCCGCGGGCATACTGGGTGGCGTCGGTATGCCCGGCGATGCTGAGCTTGTTGGGCAGCTCGTTGAGCACCGGGCCCAGCTCGCGCAGAATGTCGCGCATATAGGGTTGCACCTCGGCGCTGCCGGTGGCGAACATCGGGCGGTTCTGGTTGTCCACGATCTGGATGCGCAGCCCTTCGGTCGTCATGTCGATCAGCAGTTGCGGCCGAAAGTTCTTCAGCACCGGGTTTTCTTCCAGCATGTTGTCCAGCCGCTGCTTCAATCGTTCCAGCGCGTACCGGTCGCGCCGGTCGGCGTCGGCCTGCACCTGGGCCTGCACCCGGTTGCCCTCGGACTGGCGCACGTCGCCGTCGTCGCGCAGCGGATCCCGGCCACCGCCCGGAATGGCGCTGGTCTCGGCCGAATACTTGGGCCCGCCGGTCAAGGCCACGCGCAACGGCATGCGAAAGTACTCGGCAATGCTGCGCAGCTCTTCCTTGGGCACGATGGCGATCAGCCACATCACCAGGAAGAACGCCATCATGGCGGTGATGAAGTCCGCATAGGCGATCTTCCAGCTGCCGCCATGATGCGCCCGCTGCGGCGCCCGCTTGCGGCGGACCACCACCCGGTGATTGTTCAGCGAGCTCATCCGGGCGCCCCGTCAGGCGCGGCCGGTAGCGGCCGACTTGGCCTGCCGCACGTGCTCTTCCAGTTCGCCGAACGAGGGGCGCACGGCAGAGAACAGCACCTTGCGGCCGAATTCCACCGCCAGCTGGGGCGGATAGCCGTTCATGCTGGCCAGCAGCGTCACCTTGATGCATTCGAGCACCTTGACCGATTCCGAGGTACGGCGCTCCAGGCGCGAGGCCAGCGGCGCCACGAAGCCGTAGGCCAGCAGCACGCCCAGGAACGTGCCCACCATGGCCTTGGAGATCAGGTCGCCCAGCACGGCCGGCGGCTGGTCCACCGCGCCCAGCGCCTTGATCACGCCCAGCACCGCGGCCACGATACCGAAAGCCGGCAGCGCATCGGCCACCTGGTGCAGCGAATGGCACGGCACCTCGCGCTCGTGGCGGTATGTCTCGATCTCTTCGTCCATCAGCGTCTCGATCTCGAACGAGCTCATGTTGCCGCTGATCATGATGCGCAGGTAATCGGTAATGAACTCCATCAGCCTGGCGTCGCGGGTGATGCGCGGATACTCGCTGAAGATGGCGCTGGAGTCGGGGTCCTCGATGTGCGATTCGATCGCCATCAGGCCTTCGCGGCGCGCCTTGTTCAGCAACACGTACAGCAGCGCCATCAGCTCCATGTAGACGGCCTTGCTGTAGGGCGAGCCCTTTATGGCCTGCGGCAGCGATTCCCGCATCAGCGCCAGCGATTTGCGGCTGTTGCCCGCCAGGAACGCGCCCAGCGCGGCGCCGCCGATCAGGGTCAGCTCGAATGGCTGGTACAGCGCGCCCAGGTGCCCGCCCAGCGCGATGAAGCTGCCCACCACCGCAACCAGCACCACCGCATAACCAATAACAATCAACACAATCGGGCCTCTGCCATCGAGTCTGGAGTTGGCGACAATGATCGCCCGCGCGCCCCGCGCCAAAAACGCGGGTTACAGGGAGTTTTCAGGGGCTTTTGGACTGTTTGGGGCCGCGCGGCGCGCTCAGGGGCGCGGCACGGCTGCCGCAGGCGTGGCCGGACGCTGCCCGGCGCGGGCCTTGGCGGCCGCGCGGGTCTTGCCGGCGCGCGGTGGCGGGCGGCAGATCGCGCACACGAAGTCGCCCTGCGGGTCGTGCGCATGCGCGATGAAATGCCCCCCGCACTGGCGGCACGGCGACAGCTGCAGCATGCCGCTGTCGAAGAACCGCACCAGCATCCAGGCGCGCGTGAAGCTCAGCACCGGCTCGTCGGCCTGGCTTTCCAGGCCGGCGTGTTCCAGGTACAGGCGATACGCATCGATGGTGGCGCGGATGCCGCGGCTGGCCGTGCGCGTGTTCAGGAACTCGTACACGTTGTAGAACAGCGACGAGTGGATGTTCGGCAGCCAGGTCATGAACCAGTCCACCGAGAACGGCAGCATGCCCTTGGGCGGCGAGCAGCCGCGGATTTCGCGGTACAGCCGCGACAGCCGGTCGTGGCTGAGGCGGGTCTCGGCCTCCAGCACCTGCAGGCGGGCTCCCAGCGAGATCATGGCGCTGGCCAGCAGAATGTCGTCGGCCTCCTGCGAGACGCTTTTTGTCGCCATGGCAGCGCGCGACATCAGGCCAGTTGCTCGACGGGCTGCTTGGCCAGCAGGATCGTCGCATGCGCTTGTTGCAATGCCCCGCCCAGCACGTCCTGGGTCAGCGCCGACAGCAGGCTGTAGTCGTCGAAGCGGAAGCGGCACAGCAGCGAGCTCGAGCCGGCCAGCTTGACCAGCTGGGCCGGCGACAGGCGCATCAGGATGTCTGCGACTTCGTTGCTGAACCCCAGGCGGAACATCGACGCGGCGTAATCGTCGCGCAGCATCCGCTGGGCCAGCAACAAATACGAAAGATTGACTTCCCGAATATCGGCGAGCAAAGAACTATCCGCTGTATTCACGCTTGTGGCTCCTAGAAAACTGAGATACCGGCGCCGTAAAGCCGGCCGCACCGACCGCAACAATGTGTCAAGGCCGGTCCTGGCGATCAATACAAAATGTATCTATTAGCGCCAAGATACGTGCAATCTACCATGCACTCTGTCAATATTTATGACATTCATATCCAAATGTTGATTATTTTCTGACATTTGGCATAAAAGATACATTAAAGTTACATTCTGCCTGTTCTCTTCCCTGCGAATTTCTCAAATAAACACTTAAAACCTTTCGTTTTTCTGCGAATGAAAAGCTTGCCTTTGCCGACAATCTCCCCTTGAACGAGACGTCGACAGATACGCATGCCTTACGCCGATGACAGCCTGGTCCGGTACGCGCCGCTGGTTCGCAAGCTGGCGCTGCAGCTGCTGGCGCGGCTGCCCGCCAGTGTCCAGCTCGACGACCTGGTCCAGGCCGGCATGATCGGCCTGCTGGACGCTTCCCGGCGCTACCAGGAAACGCCCGACGCCCAGTTCGAGACCTACGCCACCGCCCGCATCCGCGGCGCGATGCTGGACGAGCTGCGCAGCCAGGATTGGCTGCCCCGCAGCGTGCGCAGCAAGAGCAAGCGCATCGAAGCCGCGATCCAGCAGAAAGAACACGAACTGATGCGCCCCCCCACCGAGGGCGAGGTCGCCGACGCGCTGGAACTGCCGCTGGACGAATACCAGGCCATGCTGAACGACGCCCGTGGCGTGCAGATCCTGCACTACGACGACCTGGGCGCCGGCGACACCGACCAGCGCGGCTGGTACGACGCCCCGGCCGACGCCGCCGGCGACCCCCTGGACGCCCTGTTGACGGGCGACCTGCGCCGCGCCCTGGTACGGGCCATCGAGGCCCTGCCCGAACGCGAACAGCTGGTGCTGTCGCTGTGCTACGAACAGGGCCTGAACCTGAAAGAGATCGGCGCGGTGCTGGAAGTGACCGAGGCGCGCGTGTGCCAGCTGCGTACCCAGGCCACCGCCCGGATCCGCGCCCGGCTGAAAGAAGGCGCCTGGCACCGGCTGCCGGCCGACGCGCACCTGGCGCAGGTGCTGTAACAGGGCCGCACGCCGATACCGCCAAATCCGGCGGCATTTGCTCTTAAGTTGCCGACCATCGCGCCGTTACCCAAGGCAGCGGGGCGAGAAACCCCGCGGAATGGGCGGCCCCGCTGCCCGGTTTGAAGAAGCCTTTCTCTCTTGGGAGCTATCCATGGCTGCTGTTATCAACACCAACTACTTGTCGCTGGTTGCGCAAAACAACCTCAACAAGTCCCAATCCGCTCTGGGTTCCGCCATCGAGCGCCTGTCCTCCGGCCTGCGCATCAACAGCGCCAAGGACGACGCCGCCGGCCAGGCGATTGCCAACCGCTTCACCGCCAACGTGCGCGGCCTGACCCAGGCCGCCCGCAACGCCAACGACGGTATCTCGCTGGCGCAGACCACCGAAGGCGCGCTGAACGAAATCAACAACAACCTGCAGCGCATCCGCGAACTGACGGTGCAGGCCACCAACGGCACGAACTCGGGTTCCGACCTGCAGTCGATCCAGGACGAAATCACCCAGCGCCTGGGCGAAATCGACCGCGTGTCCGGCCAGACGCAATTCAACGGCGTGAAGGTGCTGGCTGCCGACAACTCGATGAAGATCCAGGTCGGCGCCAACGACGGCGAAGTCATCACCATCGACCTGAAGCAGATCAACGCCGACACGCTGGGCCTGGACGGCTTCAACGTCAGCGGCAAGGGCATCGAGAACAAGGCGGCCGCCGAAACCGACCTGATCTCGCGCGGCGACCTCATCGGCACGACCAACGGCGTCAAACAGTACGACGTGGTCACGCCCAACCAGGCCGCCACCAAGAACGACGTGCTGGCCAAGGTCGCCGACGGTGAACAGGCCACCATCGGCGCCACCACCTACACGTACGACTCGGCCAGCGGCCAGTTCACCTATGACGGCGTGATCACCGGCGGCACCGCCGCGGCCGACTTCGCCGCCGCCCTGACCCCGGCTGCCGGCTCGCGCACCGCCACCGTCACCATCGGCGGCTCGTCGCAAGACGTCATCATCAACTCGGACGGCAACATCACCGCCGCCGACGACGGCGCCACGCTGTACCTGGACGGCACCGGCAACCTGACCAAGACGCAGGCCGACGCTGCCGACCCGGCCGCCACGGCGACCAACGTGGCCGCACGCCTGTTCGACGACGGCGGCACCGGCATCGGCGGCTCGATCGCCATCGACGGCGGCGCCACCTACACCGCGGCTGGCGACGGCTCGGATGTAACGGTCACCGGCCTGACGATCAGCAAGAGCGACCTGAGCGCGGCGTTCGTCGCCGCCGGCGGCACGCTGGTGGCTGACACCGTCACGTACACCATCGGCGCGGGCACCTCGCCCACCATCCAGACCGGCGGCGCCGATGTGTACATCGACCCGACCGACGGCAGCCTGACTGTCGAAGACGACACGACCCAGAGCTACTACGTGCAGACCGACGGCAGCGTCACCACGGCCCAGGGCACCGCCGTCTACGTCAACGAAGACACCGACCAGCTGACCTCCGAAGCCACCCGCGACGGCACCGCCACCGCGGATCCGCTGAAGGCGCTGGACGACGCGCTGGCCAAGGTCGACGGCCTGCGCAGCTCGCTGGGCGCGATCCAGAACCGTTTCGAGTCCACCATCACGAACCTGAACAACACGGTGAACAACCTGTCCGCCGCGCGTTCGCGTATCGAAGATGCCGACTACGCCACGGAAGTGTCCAACATGACCAAGAGCCAGATCCTGCAACAGGCCGGCACCTCGGTCCTGGCGCAAGCGAACCAAGTGCCGCAGACGGTGCTGTCGCTGCTGCGTTAATCCGCGCAACCCCGGCTCACGCCGGGCTGAAGGCGGGGCCGTCCACAAGGCGGCCCTGCCCCGCAACGGCTGGATGCCCTGCATCCGGCCGTTTTTCTTTGCGTCGGAGGAATCCCACGACACGGGCGGCTTGAGGCCGCCATGCAGCACCAGTGGCTCGACGTCCGCGACGAATCACCCGGGCGCAGCCAGGTGTCAGACACCCTTCGGGGTGTCTGACACCGTTCGGTTAGCGAGATAGTGTTTGCATGCTTTGGTGTCAGACACCCTTCGGGGTGTCTGACACCTGAGGCCTCTGGAAGGCCTCATCGCAAGCGGCTACTTCTTCCGCGCCGGCGGCAGGTCGGTGCAGGTGCCTTCGGCCACTTCGGCCGCCATGCCCACCGATTCGCCCAGCGTGGGGTGCGGGTGGATAGTCTTGCCGATGTCGACCATGTCGGCGCCCATCTCGATCGCCAGGGCGACTTCGCTGATCAGGTCGCCGGCATGGGTGCCGACGATGCCGCCGCCCAGGATGCGATGGGTGTCGGCGTCGAACAGCAGCTTGGTGAAGCCCTCGTCGCGGCCGTTGGCGATGGCGCGGCCGGACGCGGCCCAGGGGAACAGGCCTTTCTCGACCTTGATGCCCTGCTTCCTGGCTTCGTCTTCGGTCAGGCCCACCCAGGCCACCTCCGGATCGGTGTAGGCCACCGACGGGATCACCCGCGCGTCGAAGAACGACTTCTGGCCGGCCGCGGCCTCGGCCGCCACATGGCCTTCGTGCACCGCCTTGTGCGCCAGCATGGGCTGGCCGACGATGTCGCCGATGGCGAAGATGTGCGGCACATTGGTGCGCATCTGGCGGTCGACTTCGATGAAACCGCGCTCGGTCACCGCCACGCCGGCCTTGTCGGCGCCGACCTTCTTGCCGTTGGGGCTGCGCCCCACGGCCTGCAGCACCAGGTCGTAGCGTTGCGGTTCCTTGGGCGCGCCCTCGCCCTCGAAGCTGACGTAGATGCCGTCTTTCCGGGCCTCGGCGCCTACCGTCTTGGTCTTGAGCATGATGTTGTCGAAGCGGCCGGCGTTCATCTTCTGCCAGACCTTGACCAGGTCGCGGTCGGCGCCCTGCATCAGGCCGTCGAGCATTTCCACCACGTCCAGGCGCGCGCCCAGGGTGGAATACACCGTGCCCATTTCCAGGCCGATGATGCCGCCGCCGATGATCAGCATCTTCTTGGGAATGGCGCGCAGCAGCAGCGCGCCGGTGGAATCGACGATGCGCTCGTCGTCCGGCAGAAACGGCAGCTTCACCGACTGGCTGCCGGCGGCGATGATGGCGTTCTTGAACCGGATGGTCTGGGCCTTGCCGTCGGCGCCCTTGACGGCCAGGTGGTGCGGGTCGGCGAATTCGCCCACGCCGGTCACCACCTTCACCTTGCGCGCGCGGGCCATGCCCGCCAGGCCGCCGGTCAGCTTGGCCACCACGCTGTCTTTGTAGCCGCGCAGCTTGTCCAGGTCGACCTTGGGCTCGCCGAAGCTGATGCCGTGCGCGGCCAGCGCGCGCGCCTCGTCGACGACGGCGGCATTGTGCAGCAGCGCCTTGGACGGGATGCAGCCCACGTTCAGGCACACGCCACCCAAGGTGTCGTAGCGCTCGACCAGCACGGTCGACAGGCCCAGGTCGGCGGCGCGGAAGGCGGCCGAATAGCCGCCGGGGCCCGCGCCCAGCACCAGCACGTCGCATTCCAGGTCGGCCGAGCCGCCGTAGGATGCCGCGGCGGGAGCCGCGGCAGGCGGCGCCTTCTGCGGCGCCGGCGCCTGGCCGGACGCGGCCGGCTGAGGTTTGCCGGACGCCGGCTGCGCAGGCTTGGATTCGCCCGCGGGGGCCGATTCGCCGGCCTCGACGTCCAGGATCACCGTGCCTTCCGCGACCTTGTCGCCCACTTTGACCTTCACCGACTTCACCACGCCGCCGGCCGAGGCCGGGATTTCCATCGACGCCTTGTCGGACTCGACCGTGATCAGGCTTTGCTCGGCCTTGATCGTGTCGCCCGCGGCCACCAGGACCTCGATGACTTCCACTTCCTTGAAGTCGCCGATGTCCGGAACCTTGATCTCCACCAGTTTGCTCATAAGGCCCCCGTTACAGCGCGATGCGGCGGAAGTCGGCCAGCAGCTGGCCCAGGTACGCGTTGAAACGCGCGGCGGCGGCGCCGTCGATGACACGGTGGTCGTACGACAGCGACAGCGGCACGATCAGGCGCGGCACGAACTGCTTGCCGTCCCACACCGGCTTGTGGGCCGAGCGCGACACGCCCAGGATGGCCACTTCGGGCGCATTGATGATGGGCGTGAAGTGCGTGCCGCCGATGCCGCCCAGCGACGAGATCGAGAAGCAGCCGCCCTGCATTTCGGCGGGCGAGATCTTGCCGTCGCGGGCCTTCTTGGACAACTCGCCCATTTCCTTGGCGATTTCCAGGATGCCCTTCTTGTCGGCATCGCGGATCACCGGCACCACCAGCCCGTTGGGCGTGTCGGCGGCGAAGCCGATGTGGTAGTACTGCTTGTAGACCAGCTGGTCGCCGTCGAGCGAGGCGTTGAACTCGGGGAACTTCTTCAGCGCCGCCACCACGGCCTTGATCAGGAAGGCCAGCATGGTGACCTTGACGCCGGACTTCTCGTTTTCCTTGTTCAGCGCAACCCGCAGGGCCTCCAGGTCGGTGATGTCCGCTTCGTCGTTGTTGGTGACGTGCGGGATCATGACCCAGTTGCGATGCAGGTTGGCGCCCGAGATCTTCTTGATGCGTGACAGCGGCTTGGCCTCGATCGGGCCGAACTTGGTGAAGTCGATCTTGGGCCACGGCAGCAGGCCCAGGGCCGCGCCGTCGGCGCCGCCCGCCGCGGCGGCCGGGGCCGCCAGCGCCTGCTTCACGAAGCCGCGCACGTCGTCGGCCGTGATGCGATCTTTGGGGCCGGAACCCTTGACCTTGCTGAGGTTCACGCCCAGCTCGCGCGCGAACTTGCGCACCGACGGCGAGGCATGCGGCAGCTGGCCGGGCTTGAGGTCGTCGTCTTGCAGCACGGCGGTCGGCGACGGCTTGGCCGCCGGGGCCGGCGCGGCATCGGCGGCGGCCCGCTGGGCGTCCGGCGCGGGTTGCTGCGCGGGCGCCTCGGCCTTCGGCGCCGCGGGCTTGGCGTCGGCAGCGCCGCCGCCCTGGCTTTCCACCACCACGATGGCGGTGCCCTTGGCCACCTTGTCGCCCACCTTGACCTTCACTTCCTTGACCACGCCACCGGCCGAGGCCGGGATTTCCATCGATGCCTTGTCGGACTCGACCGTGATCAGGCTTTGCTCGGCCTTGATCGTGTCGCCCACCGCGACCATGACCTCGATGACCTCCACTTCCTTGAAGTCGCCGATGTCGGGCACGGCGATTTCGGCCGTGCCGCCGCTGGCGGCGGGGGCCGCATCGTCTTGCTGGGGCGGCGCCGACGGCTTGCCGGTGGCGGCGGGCGCCGCCTGGGTGTCCGGCGCCTGCGCGGCCTGCGCGGCGGGCTTGGCGTCCTTGGGTTCGACGGCGGCTTCGCCGGCTTCGACCTCCAGGATGACCTTGCCTTCCGCGACCTTGTCGCCCACTTTCACCTTCACCGACTTCACCACGCCGCCGGCCGACGAGGGTATCTCCATCGATGCCTTGTCGGACTCGACCGTGATCAGGCTCTGCTCGGCCTTGATCGTGTCGCCCACGGCTACCAGAACCTCGATGACTTCCACTTCCTTGAAGTCGCCGATGTCCGGAACCTTGATTTCCACGAGTTTGCTCATGTCTGTTTTACCTTCAGGCGTGATGCGGGTTGGCTTTTTCAGGATTGATACCATACTTCTTGATCGCCTCGGCCACCTTGGCGACCGGGATCGCGCCGTCGTCGGCCAGGGCGCGCAGCGCGGCCAGCACCACGAAATGGCGATCGATCTCGAAGTGCTCGCGCAGCTTGTAGCGGAAATCCGAGCGCCCGAAGCCATCGGTGCCCAGCACGCGGTAGGTGCGGTTCTTGGGAACGAACGGGCGGATCTGGTCGGCGAACAGCTTCATGTAGTCGGTGGATGCGATGATCGGCCCTTCGGTCTTTTCGAACTGCTGCGTCACGTAGGGCACCTGCGGCTTCTTCTGCTCGGGATGCAGCAGGTTGTGGCGGTCGGCGTCCAGGCCATCGCGGCGCAGCTCGGTGAAGCTGGTGACGCTCCACAGGTCGGACGCCACGCCCCAGTCGGCTTCCAGCAGTTCCTGGGCGGCCATGACCTCGCGCAGGATGGTGCCCGAGCCCATCAGCTGCACGCGCTGCTTGCCCTTGCCGTGCGACTTCAGCTTGTACATGCCCTTGATGATGCCTTCCTCGTCGCCCTGGGTCAGCCCGGGCTGCGGGTAGTTCTCGTTCATCACGGTCAGGTAGTAGTAGACGTTTTCCTGGTTTTCGACCATGCGCTTCAGCCCGTGCTGGACGATCACGGCCAGCTCGTGCGCGAAGGTCGGGTCGTACGACACGCAGTTCGGGATGGTCGAGGCCAGGATGTGGCTGTGGCCGTCTTCGTGCTGCAGGCCTTCGCCGTTGAGCGTGGTGCGCCCGGCGGTGCCGCCCAGCAGGAAACCGCGCGCCTGCATGTCGCCGGCCGCCCAGGCCAGGTCGCCGATGCGCTGGAACCCGAACATCGAGTAGTAGATGAAGAACGGGATCATGATGCGATTGTTCGTGGAATACGACGTGGCCGCCGCGATCCACGAGCTCATGGCGCCCGCCTCGTTGATGCCTTCCTGCAGCAGCTGGCCGTCGGCCGCTTCCTTGTAGTACATGACCTGGTCTTTATCGACCGGCGTGTACTTCTGGCCTTCGGGCGCGTAGATGCCGATCTGGCGGAACAGGCCTTCCATGCCGAAGGTGCGCGATTCGTCGGCCAGGATGGGCACCACGCGCGGGCCCAGGTCCTTGTCGCGCAGGATCTGGTTCAGCACCCGCACGAAAGCCTGCGTGGTCGAGATCTCGCGGCCTTCCGCGGTGGGTTCCAGCACGGCCTTGAAGGCTTCGAGCGCGGGCGCCTTCAGGTGCTCGTCGGCCTTGGCGCGCCGGTGCGGCAGGTAGCCGCCCAGCGCCTGGCGGCGCTCGTGCAGGTACTTCATCTCGGGCGAGTCGTCGGCCGGCTTGTAGTACGGCAGCTTCTCGATCTGGTCGTCGGCGATCGGGATGGCGAAGCGGTCGCGGAACTCGCGGATGGCGTCGAGCTCCAGCTTCTTCTGCTGGTGGGTGGGGTTCTTGGCCTGGCCCACGTGGCCCATGCCATAGCCCTTGATGGTCTTGGCCAGGATGACGGTGGGCTGGCCCTGGTGCGTGGCGGCCGCATTGAACGCCGCGTACACCTTGTGGGGATCGTGGCCGCCGCGGTTCAGGCGCCAGATGTCTTCGTCGCTCATGCGCGAGACGGCTTCCAGCAGCTTGGGATGCTTGCCGAAGAAGTGCTCGCGCACGAACTTGCCGTCGTTGGCCTTGTACGCCTGGTACTCGCCGTCGACGGTGTCTTCCATGATCTGGCGCAGGATGCCTTCCTTGTCGTGCGCCAGCAGCGGGTCCCAGTAGCCGCCCCAGATCAGCTTGATGACGTTCCAGCCCGAGCCGCGGAAGTCGCCCTCGAGTTCCTGGATGATCTTGCCGTTGCCGCGCACCGGGCCGTCCAGGCGCTGCAGGTTGCAGTTGATGACGAAGATCAGGTTGTCGAGCTTCTCGCGCGCGGCCAGGGCGATGGCGCCCAGCGATTCGGGCTCGTCCATTTCGCCGTCGCCGCAGAATACCCATACCTTGCGCTTGCTGGTGTCGGCGATGCCGCGGGCGTGCAGGTACTTCAGGAAGCGCGCCTGGTAGATGGCCATCAACGGGCCCAGGCCCATCGACACCGTGGGGAACTGCCAGAAATCCGGCATCAGCTTGGGATGCGGGTAGGAAGACAGGCCCTTGCCGTCGACTTCCTGGCGGAAATGGTCCAGCTGGTCGGCGGTGAGGCGGCCTTCCAGGTAAGCGCGGCCGTACATGCCGGGCGAAGTGTGCCCCTGGAAGTACACCAGGTCGCCGCCGTGGGCCGCGTCTTCGGCATGCCAGAAGTGGTTCTGGCCGCAGCCGATCATGGTGGCCAGCGACGCGAACGAGGCGATGTGGCCGCCCAGGTCGCCGCCATCGGGGGGGTTGTGCTTGTTGGCCTTCACCACCATCGCCATGGCGTTCCAGCGCACGTACGAGCGGATGCGCGACTCCAGTTCGAGATTACCGGGGTGGGCGGGCTCGAGGGCGGGCGGGATCGTGTTGACGTACGCCGTATTGGGCGAAAATGGGATGTGCGCACCCGAACGGCGGGCCTCGTCGATCAGGCGTTCCAGCAGATAATGGGCGCGCTCGGGGCCTTCGCGGTCAAGTACGGCGGCCAGGGCTTCGAGCCACTCCTGGGTTTCCAGGGTGTCTTCATCATTGGCGGCAGATAGCGCGCGAGCCTGGGCATTCGAGGACATCGTGTGTCTCCTGTGGGAGTTCTGAGCACGCCCGCCCCGGATTGCGGGTCGGGCAGACCAATGGTTCCGGCATGTGCCGGGGTTGTCCGCTGCCTGGCGGCGGCCTGTGGCCCGAGGCAGGAACGCTAGACTCGAAGATTAACCTGTCTACCGGAAAATTTCATGTTGCGGTACGGCATTTCACAATATGGAATATTGACGAAAAACTGAACACGCCGGGCCCCGGCCGCCCGGCAACGGCGGGCCGCGCCGCGCAGGCGCCGCCAACAGGCTCTAAAATGCCGGCTCTATACGGCCCGAACGTCATGTCCAGCCCGCACAAGTCCAATATCCCGAACTCGTTCCACGACCACGCCCGGCAGCGCCGGCGCGGCGTGTACTGGCTTACGCCGGCGGTGGTGCTGATCCTGTACCTGTGCGTGATGGGCGCCTTCTTCTGGCTGCAGCGGCTGCACGACGACAGCGTCATGTTCGTGACCATCGACCAGGAAGTGCGCCAGCAGCGCCTGATCTGGGTGGTGCTGGCCCTGTCGTGCGTCATCATCATCAGCCTGCTCATGTTGTGGCGCTACACGCGCTTCCGTTCCAGCGCCGAGGCCGCCCTGATCGCCGAGACGGGGTTCCGGCGGGCGATGGAAAACTCGATGTCGACCGGCATGCGCGTACTCGACATGGAAGGCCGCATCGCCTATGTAAACCCGGCGTTCTGCCGCATGATCGGCTGGAACGAGGCCGACCTGATCGGCCGCAGCCCCCCCTTCCCCTATTGGGTGCCGGGGCGCCACGAACAACACCAGCATACCCTGGATGTCCTGACCTCGGGCAAGACGCCCAGCAGCGGCCTGGAAGTCGAGGCCCAGCGGCGCGACGGCTCGCGCTTCACGGCCCGCATGTACGTGTCGCCGCTGCTCGACCCGAACGGCACGCAGATCGGCTGGATGACCTCGATGACCGACATCACCGAGCCCAAGCGCATCCGCGAGGCCCTGACTGCCGCACACGAGCGCTTCATGACCGTGCTGGAAGGCCTGGACGACGCCATCTCGGTCACGGCCGACACCCACGACGGGCTGGAACTGCTGTTCGCGAACCGCACCTACCGCCGCGTGTTCGGCGCCCAGACGGGCGGCCACGACGAACTGCTGGCCGGGCGGCGCGGCCGCTTCACCGACGAATCGGTGGAAGTCTTCGCGCCGTCGGTGCAGCGCTGGTTCGAAGTCCACCACCGCATGCTGGCCTGGACCGACGGCCGCCGCGTGCGCATGCAGGTGGCGCGCGACATCACCGAGCGGCGCCACCATGAAGAAGCGTCGCGCGTGCAGCAGGAAAAGATCCAGCTCACCAGCCGCCTGACCACCATGGGCGAAATGGCCTCGTCGCTGGCGCACGAACTGAACCAGCCCCTGACGGCCATCGCCAACTACAGCATGGGGGCCGTGGCGCTGGTGAAGGCCGGCCACACCAGCCCCACCATGCTGCTGCCGGCATTGGAAAAGGCCGCTTCGCAGGCCGAGCGCGCCGGCAAGATCATCAGCCGTATCCGCGAATTCGTGAAGCGCAGCGAGCCGCGCCGCCAGCGCGTGCCCATCAGCCGCATCGTCGACAATGCCATCGGTTTCGCCGAGATCGACGCGCGCAAGCGCCGCATCCGCATCGAACCCTTCGTGCCGTCGAACGCGCCCGACGTGCTGGCCGACCCCATCCTGATCGAGCAGGTGCTGCTGAACCTGCTGAAAAATGGCCTGGAAGCCATGGAAAAGAGCGAATCCGACGAACTGAAGGTCGCCGTGATCCCGCACGAACAGCAGATCGAAGTGGCCGTGGTCGACCGCGGCCATGGCCTGGCCGAGCCCGAACGCCTGTTCGAACCGTTCTTCAGCACCAAGTCGCAAGGCCTGGGCATGGGGCTGAACATCTGCCGTACCATTATCGAGTCGCACCACGGCCGCCTGTGGGCGGATCCAAACCCCGCCGGCGGTACTATCTTCCGCTTTACCCTGCCCTGCGCCACGCCCGACAAGCGTACGCAGAGTGATCAGCCCGAGGAGTTGCACGCATGAACACCCCCCCCCAGTCGAGCACGGTATTCATTGTCGATGACGACGAAGCGGTACGCGATTCGCTGCGCTGGCTGCTCGAGGCCAACGGTTACCGCGTGCGCGCGTTCGCCAGCGGCGAGACGTTTCTCGAGGAATACGACTCCAGCCAGGTCGGCGTGCTGATCGCCGACGTGCGCATGCCCGGCATGAGCGGCCTGGAACTGCAAGAGCAGATCATTGCGCGCAACGCGCCGCTGCCCATCGTCTTCATCACCGGCCACGGCGACGTGCCCATGGCGGTGTCCACCATGAAGAAAGGCGCGGTCGATTTCCTCGAGAAGCCTTTCAACGAATCGGACCTGCGCGAGATCGTGGCCCGCATGCTGGAACAGGCCACCCAGCGCATCAGCCAGTTCCAGGCCCAGAAAGACCACGAAGCCATGCTGGCGCGCCTGACCGCGCGCGAGCAGCAGGTGCTGGAACGCATCGTGGCCGGCCGGCTGAACAAGCAGATCGCCGACGACCTGGGCATCAGCATCAAGACCGTCGAAGCCCATCGCGCCAACATCATGGAAAAACTGGAAGTCACCACGGTCGCCGACCTGATGAAGGTCGCGCTGGCCAAACCCGAGGCGCATGCATGACCCCGCAGGACCCGAAGAACAGTACGAATACCGCGCGCATCATCGACGGCGCCGCCCTGGCGCAACGGATCCGCGAAGAAGTGGCCCAGCGCGTGCAGGCGCTGGCGGCCCGCGGCACCCGCCCCGGCCTGGCCGTGGTGCTGGTGGGCAGCGACCCGGCCTCGCAGGTCTATGTGCGCAACAAGGTGGCGGCCTGCGAAAAGGCCGGCCTGCATTCGGTCAAGGAACAGTATCCGGCCGACATGTCCGAGGCCGAGCTGCTGGCGCGCATCGACGCGCTCAATCACGACCCGTCCATCCACGGCATCCTGGTGCAGCTGCCGCTGCCGCCCCACATGAGCAGCCACAAGGTCATCGAGGCCATCGCGGCCGAGAAAGACGTGGACGGCTTCCACATCAGCAATGCCGGCCTGCTGATGACCGGCCAGCCGCTGTTCCGGCCCTGCACGCCCTACGGCGTGATGAAGATGCTGGAATCTGAAGGCGTGGCGCTGCGCGGCGCCGAGGCCGTGATCGTGGGCGCCAGCAATATCGTGGGCAAGCCCATGGCCATGCTGCTGCTGCAGGCCGGCGCCACCATCACCCTCTGCAACTCCAAGACCCGCGACCTGGCCGCCCAGACGCGCCGCGCCGACGTGCTGGTGGTGGCCACCGGCAAGCCCGGCATGATTACCGGCGACATGATCAAGCCCGGCGCGGTGGTCATCGACGTGGGCATCAACCGCGGCGCCGATGGCAAGCTGTGCGGCGACGTGGATTTCGCCACGGCCCGCACGGTGGCCGGCGCCATCACCCCGGTGCCGGGCGGCGTCGGGCCGATGACCATCGCCATGCTGCTGGTCAACACCGTCGAGGCCGCCGAGCGGGCCGCGGGCTAGGCCCGCGCCTGCCGGGTGGCGGATCGTCTCGTGCCGAAGCGGGGTGTCAGACACCCTTCGGGGTGTCAGACACCTGATACGCTCTCGCACAGACACGACTGTCGCTGGAAACCACTAGACGCTTTCCCCGCCAGGCATGGCCGTCGCCGGCAACAACCCCGGCCAGGTGTCAGGTACCCCAGGGGATGTCTCCCCGGCCAGGTTTCAGGCCCCCCGGAGGATGTCTCTCTGGCCAGGTGTCGGATACCCCAAAGTGGATCTCCCTGGACAGGTGTCAGATACCCCGAAGTGGGTCTCCTTGGACAGGTGTCAGATACCCGAAGTGGATCTCCCTGGACAGGTGTCAGGTACCCGAAGTGGGTCTCCTGGACAGGTGCGCCCAGGTGTCAGACACCCCGAAGGGTGTCTGACACCCGCAGCTTCCCGCTTGATTTCCCGTCCGCCGCCCTCATCTGTCCTTTACCCGCCTTTCCCTTTTCGCAGCGACCGCCTCCATGACCCAGAATCCCCTGCTCGCTCCTGTTTCCGGCCTGATCGACTATGCCGCCGTCCAACCCGCCCACATCGTGCCGGCCATCCAGGAAATGCTGGGCGTGGCGCGCCAGGCGGTCGAGGCGGCGGCCGATCCGGGCCTGGCGGCCGACTGGGCCAGCGTGGTGCAGCCGCTGGACACCGCCACCGAGCGGCTGTGGCGCGCCTGGTCGGTGGCCGGCCACCTGAACGCAGTGGTCAACACCCCCGAGCTGCGCGAAGCCTATAACGCCGCCCTGCCCCTGGTCACCGAGTTTTCCACCTGGGTGGGCCTGCACGAAGGCCTGTACCGCCAGTACCAGCGCCTGCGCGCCGCGCCCGATTTCGACAGCTGGGATCCGGTGCGCCGCCGCGTGGTCGAGCTGGCGTTGCGCGACTTCCGCCTGAGCGGGGTCGAGCTGCAGGGCCAGGCACGCGAGCGCTACGCCGTCATTTCCGACCGCGAGGCGCAGGTGGCCCAAAAGTTTTCCGAGAACGTGCTGGACGCGATCGACGCCTGGTCGCTGTATGTCGACGACCCGGCGCGCCTGGCCGGCCTGCCGGCCGATGCGCTGCAGGCCGCCCGCCAGGCCGCGCAGGACGACGGCCAGGCCGGCTGGAAGCTGACGCTGAAGATGCCCTGCTACCTGCCGGTCATGCAGTACGCGCGCGACCGCGCGCTGCGCGAGCAGATGTACCGCGCCTACGGCACCGTGGCGTCCGAGCAGGGCGACGCGCGCTTCGACAATTCGCCGCTGATCGAAGAACTGCTGGCGCTGCGGGCCGAGGAATCGGCGCTGCTGGGCTACGGCACGTTCGCGGCGCTGCGGCTGCAAACGCGCATGGCGCGCGACGCCGACGAGGTGGTGGGTTTCCTGCGCGACCTGGCGGCGCGCGCGCACCCCTACGCCGAACGCGACCTGGCCGAGCTGCAGGCCTACGCGGCCGCCGAACTGGGGCTGGACGCGCTGCAACCCTGGGACGTGGCCTATGCGTCCGAACGCCTGCGCGAGACCCGCTACGCCTATTCGGAAGACGAGATCAAGCAGTACTTCACCGAGCCGCGCGTGCTGCAAGGCCTGTTCCAGGTCATCGAGACGCTGTTCGACGTGCGCCTGCGCGAAACCGAAGTGTCGCGCTGGCAGGCCGACGTGCGCGGCGTGCGCGTCGAAACGCCCGCCGGCGAGCTGGTGGGGCACCTGTACCTGGACCTGTACGCGCGCGCCGGCAAGCAAAGCGGCGCCTGGGTCGACAGCGAGCGCAACCGCCGCCGCGTCGACGCGCAAGTGCAGACCCCGGTGGTCTACCTGACCTGCAACTTCGCGCGGCCCGGCGACGGCAAGCCGGCGCTGCTGACGCACGACGACGTCATCACGCTGTTCCACGAAACCGGCCATGCCCTGCATGCCCTGTTGTCGGAAGTGGACGAACCCGCCGCCTCGGCGTTTTCCGCCGTCGAATGGGATGCCATCGAGCTGCCCTCGCAGTTCATGGAGAACTTCTGCTGGGAATGGCCGGTAGTGCAGCGCCTGTCGGCCCACGTCGACCAGGGCCAGCCGCTGCCGCGCGCGCTGTTCGACAAGCTGGTGGCGGCCCGCAACTTCCAGAGCGGCATGCAGACCGTGCGGCAGATCGAGTTCGCGCTGTTCGACATGCTGCTGCACAGCCGCGACCAGGGCGCGTCGATCGCCGACACGCTGGCGTTGCTGCAGCAGGTGCGCAGCGAAGTGGCGGTGCTGTTCCCGCCGGCCTGGCATCGCCTGCCGCACAGCTTCTCGCACCTGTTCGCGGGTGGCTACGGCGCCGGCTACTACAGCTACAAGTGGGCCGAAGTGCTGTCGGCCGATGCCTACGAGGCATTCGAGGAGGCGGCCGCGCAGGCCGGCGACCACGGCACGCTGGACGCCGCCACCGGCGCCCGCTTTCGCCAGGAAATCCTGGCGGTGGGCGGCGCCCGGCCGGCCGCCGAATCGTTCCAGGCATTCCGCGGCCGCGCGCCGCGCATCGATGCGCTGCTGCGCCACAGCGGCATGGCCGGCTGACCCGGGCCGCGCCGGGCCTGACGTGCGGCCCGGCGCGCTAGAATCGAGCCTGTTGCCGTTCCACTGCCTGCGCGCGAGCGCGCCTTCGACACCGACATGCCTGCTTTTCTTTCCGGCCGCCTGTGGCGCGCCTTGCTGCTGGCCAGCTGCACCTTGCTGGCCGCCTGCGGCGACAAGACCGCCAACTGGACCCTGTACGACATCAAGGGCCATCTGCCCGACCTGAAGTTCCAGCTGTCCGGCGCCGGCGGCAAGACGATCTCCAGCGACGACCTGAAAGGCAAGACGGTCTTGCTGTTCTTCGGCTACGCCAGCTGCCCCGACGTCTGCCCCACCACGATGGCGCAATTGACGGCGGTGCTGCAACAGCTGGGCGATGCCGCCGCCGGCGTGCGCATCTTGTTCGTCAGCGTCGACCCGCACCGCGATACACCCGATATCTTGCAGGCGTATGTCGATGCGTTCAACAAGAACGCCATCGGCGTCACCGGCACCGAGAAACAGATCGCCGACCTGGCGCGCCGCTACCGGGTCGCCTACCAGATCGAAAAGCCCCGGCCCGGCGATTCGGCCGACGTGTACGACGTCACCCACAGCCGCGGCGTGTACATCTTCGACAAGGCGGGCCAGGCCCGCCTGCTGGCCTCGGACACCGATAGCATCGACACGATCGTCAAGGATCTGCGCCAATTGATCGATATCACCCGCTAAATGCCCCGCGGGGCCGTCTTGCCCGCCGGCATGACGGCCCCGCGAGGTGTTGCGTAGATGCCCCAAATACGTGTTGTTACAGTCTGGGGCCGCGTGCGGTGAGTATCATCCAAACGCTTACCCCACCCCTCAAAGAGGAGCACACGCATGAGCATTATCATCATGATCATCGTCGGCTTTGTCGTCGGTCTTATCGCCCGCGCCATCATGCCAGGCGACCAGAACATGGGGATCATCATGACCACCATCCTGGGTATCGTCGGCGCAGTCGTGGCGGGTTTTCTGGGACAGTCGCTGGGCTGGTACGCCCCCGGCGAACCGGCAGGCTGGATCGGCTCGGTGGTTGGCGCCATCGTCGTGCTGTTCGTGGTCGGCCTGATCGCCAAGAAACGCGCCTAGCGCATCGCATCATGAAAAACGGGCGGCTTTCGGGCCGCCCGTTTTTTTGTGCTCCCGCCCGGGACTACTGCGCGGCCACCGACTGTTCGGTCCAGCCGCCCCCCAGCGTGCGGTACAGGGTCACCAGGTTGGACAACCGCGCCAGCCGCGTTTCCACCAGCACCTGCTGCGACGAATACAGCGAACGCTGCGCATCCAGCACGCTCAGGTAGTTGTCGATGCCCTGCTCGAAGCGCTGCCGCGACAGGTCATAGGCGCGCTGGCTGGCATCGACCAGCAGGCGCTGCGCCTCGATCTGCGTCAGCAGGGTGCCGCGCCCGGCCAGCGCATCCGAGACTTCGCGGAAAGCCGTCTGGATGGATTTCTCGTATTGCGCCACCTGGATGTTCTTGCGCACCTTCGAGGCGTCCAGGCTGGCGCGCAAGGCGCCCCCGGCGAAGATCGGCACGGTGATGCTGGGCGCGAAGCTCCAGGCGCCCGAGCCGGCATCGAACAGCCCGCCCAGGCTGGCGCTGGCCGTGCCGGCGCTGCCCGTCAGGCTGATGGTGGGAAAGAACGCCGCGCGCGCCGCGCCGATATTGGCGTTGGCCGCTCTCAGCTGGTGCTCGGCGGCGCGGATGTCGGGGCGCCGCGCCAGCAGGTCGGACGGCAGCCCCGCCGGCAGCACGCGCGGCATCATGCCGTCGGGCAAGGCGGTGGCCTGGTCGAGCTGCGCCGCCACATCGGCCGGCAACGGCTGGCCCACCAGCAGCACCAGCGCGTTGCGGTCTTGCGCCGCCATGCGGGTGTACTGCGACAGGTTGCGCTCGGCCGTGCGCAGCGCGATCTCGGCCTGGCTCAGGTCCAGTTCGGTGGCCACGCCCAGGTCGTAGCTTTGCCGCGTCAGCTTGTACGAATCCTGTTGCGCCGCCAGGGTGGATTGCGTCAGGCTCAGCAGTTCCTGGTCGGCGCGCAGTGTCAGGTAGGCGCCGGCGGTTTCCGAGATCAGCGCCAGTTGCGTGGCGATGCGGGTCTCGTCCTGCGCCAGGTAGGTTTCCAGCGCCTGTTCGCTCAGGCTGCGGATGCGGCCGAACAGGTCCAGTTCCCAGGCCGAGATGGCGCCGCCCACCTGGTAGCTGCGGCTGATGCCGGCCTCGCCGCTTTGGGTCAGGTCGCCCGGCAGGCGCTGCACCGAGCCCTGGCCGGCGATGCCGACACCGGGCAGCAGGTCGGCCCGCTGGATGCGGTACTGCGCCCGCGCCTCTTCGACGTTCAGGGCGGCCACCCGCAGGTCGCGGTTGGCCTCCAGCGCCAGCGAGATCAGGCGCTGCAGCAGCGGGTCGGCGAAGAAATCGCGCCAGCCGATATCGGCCGCCGCGATGCCCGGCGCGCCGGCCTGGCCCCCCTGCCCGTATGCGGGGCCGTCGGGAAAGGCGGCGCTCACCGGCGCCGCGGGGCGTTCGTAAGTGGGCGCCAGCGAGCAGCCCGCCAGGGCGGCCGCCAGCGCCGCCGTCAGGATGGATCGTTGCATGGTCGGATTCATTGCGGTTGCTCTCCGGGCTGCGCCGAGGGCGCGGGCGGCAAGTCGCCATCGTCGTCCTGCGGGTCGTCGTCTTCGTCGTGGCGCTCGCTGTGGCGCTTGACCTTGAACGCGCGCAGCATCACCACGAAGAAGGCCGGCACGAAGAAGATAGCCAGGAACGTGCCGGCCAGCATGCCCCCGATCACGCCCGTGCCGATGGCGTGCTGGCTGCCCGATCCGGCGCCGCTGGAAATCGCCAGCGGCACCACGCCCAGGATGAACGCCATCGAGGTCATCAGGATCGGTCGCAGGCGTTGCCGCGCGGCATGCACGGCGGCCTCGACCAGGCTGGCCCCGGCCTCGTAGTGGGCCTTGGCGAACTCGACGATCAGGATGGCGTTCTTGGCGCTCAGGCCCACCGTGGTCAGCAGGCCGACCTGGAAGTACACGTCGTTGGACAGGCCGCGCAGCATCGTCGCCGCCAGCACGCCGATGACCCCCAGCGGCACCACCAGCATCACCGACGTGGGGATGGCCCAGCTTTCGTACAGGGCCGCCAGGCACAGGAACACCACCAGCAGCGAAATGACGTACAGGGCCGGCGCCTGCGAACCCGACAGGCGTTCTTCGTACGACAGCCCGGTCCATTGGTAGCCCACGCCGGTGGGCATGGTGGCGGCGATGCGTTCCATCTCGGCCATGGCCTCGCCCGAGCTGTAGCCCGGCGCCGCCTGCCCCTGGATGTTGAACGACGGCACGCCGTTGTAGCGGTCCAGCCGCTGCGGGCCATAGGACCAGTGGGCCGAGGCGAAGGCCGAGAACGGCACCATGCCGCCGCTCTGGTTGCGCACGTACCACTTGTCCAGGTCTTCGGGCAGCATGCGCGCCGCCGCCTCGCCCTGCACGTAGACCTTCTTCACCCGCCCGCGGTCCAGGAAGTCGTTGGCGTACGAGCCGCCCCATGCGGTCGACAGCGTGCTGTTGATGTCGGCGATGCCGACCCCCAGCGCGCGGGCCTTTTCACGGTCGATGTCCAGCTGGTACTGCGGGGCGTCTTCCATGCCGTTCAGGCGCACCCCGGTCAGCATCGGGCTCTTGGAGGCCGCCTGCAGGAACTTGTCGCGCGCGGCGACCAGCTGGTCGTGCCCCAGCCCGGCCTGGTCCATCAGCTGGAAATCGAAACCCAGCGCGTTGCCCAGTTCCATCACGGCCGGCGGCGCGAAGGCGATGACGCGCGCGTCGTGCAGGTGGGTGGCGAAGTGTTCGTTGGCCCGCGCGGCCAGCGCCTGCACTTTCAGCGCGGCGTCGCCGCGTTCTTCCCAGTCGCGCAGCTTGATGAACAGGATGGCCGAGTTCTGGCCACGGCCGCCGAAGCTGAAGCCGTGCACCGCGAACACCGAGGCGACCGCGTCTTTCTCGTCTTCGAGCAGGTAGCGCGTGGCGGCCTCGACGGTATGGCTGGTGCGTTCGGCCGTGGCGCCGGCCGGCGCCTGCACCTGCGCGAACAGGATGCCCTGGTCTTCGTTGGGCAGGAACGAGGTCGGGATGCGCGTGTACATCCAGCCCATGACCAGCAGCAACAACAGGTAGATCAGCATCAGCCGCCGGGTACGGCCCAGCCCGCGCGCCACCGAATTGGCGTAGCCGTGGGTCGAGCGGTCGAAGAACCGGTTGAACCAGCCGAAAAAGCCGGTCTTGGTGGCGTGGTGCCCCTTGGGCACGCGCTTGAGCAGCGTGGCGCACAGGGCCGGCGTGAAGATGATGGCCACCAGCACCGACAGCACCATCGAGGACACGATAGTGATCGAGAACTGCCGGTAGATCACGCCGGTGGAACCGCCGAAGAAGGCCATCGGCACGAACACGGCCGACAGCACCAGGGCGATGCCGACCAGCGCGCCGGTGATCTGCCCCATTGACTTGCGCGTAGCCTGGCGTGGCGACAGGCCTTCCTCGACCATGACGCGCTCGACGTTCTCGACCACCACGATGGCGTCGTCGACCAGCAGGCCGATGGCCAGCACCATGCCGAACATGGTCAGGGTATTGATGGAATAGCCGAACGCGGCCAGCACGCCGAAGGTGCCCAGCAGCACCACCGGCACCGCCAGCGTCGGAATCAGGGTGGCCCGGATGTTCTGCAGGAACAGGTACATCACCAAGAACACCAGGATGACGGCCTCGATCAGCGTGTGGATCACGCTTTCGATCGACAGCGCCACGAACGGCGAGGTGTCGTACGGGTACACCACGTCCATGCCCGGCGGGAAGAACGGCTTGAGCCGGTTGATGGTGTCGCGCACCGCGTCGACCGTGTCCAGCGCATTGGCGCCGGGCGCCAGCTTGATGGCCAGGCCCGAGGCCGGCTTGCCGTTGTAATAGCTGTCGATGGAATAGTTCTGCGCGCCCAGCGAGACGCGCGCCACGTCGGCCAGCCGCACCTGCGAGCCGTTGGCGTTGACCTTGAGCAGGATCCGGCCGAACTCTTCGGGCGTCTGCAGGCGCGACGGGCCGATGATGGTGGCGTTGAGCTGCTGCCCGCGCATCGCCGGCAGGCCGCCCAGTTCGCCCGAAGACACTTGCACGTTCTGCTCTTTGACCGCGTTCATGACGTCGACCGTGGTCAGGTCATAAGCCAGCAGCTTGTCGGGATCGACCCAGATGCGCATGGCGTACTGCGAACCGAACAGCTGGAAATCGCCCACGCCGGGGGTGCGGCTGACCGGGTCCTGCACGTTGGCCGCCACGTAGTTGGCCAGGTCTTCCTTGGCCATGCTGCCGTCGGTGGAAATGAAGCCCGCCACGATCAGGAAGTTCTTGGTGGCTTTGCTGACCCGGATGCCCTGCTGCTGCACTTCCAGCGGCAGCAGCGGCTGCGCCACGGCCAGCTTGTTCTGCACCTGCACCTGAGCGGTGTCGGGGTCGGTGCCCTGCGCGAAGGTCAGGGTGATAGCCATGCTGCCGTCGGAGTTGCTTTCCGACGAGATATAGCTCAGGTTGTCGATGCCGTTCATCTGCTGTTCGATGACCTGCACCACGCTGTCCTGCACCGTCTGTGCCGAGGCGCCCGGGTAGTTGACCCGGATGCTGATGGCCGGCGAGGCGATGTTCGGGTACTGCGCCACCGGCAACTGCAAGATCGCCAGCACGCCCGCCATCATCAGCACGATGGCGACCACCCAGGCGAAGACCGGCCGGTCGATGAAAAACTTGGCCATGCGGACTCCTTACTTGGCCGCGGCTGCGGGCGCCGCGGACGGGGCCGCGAACTCGGTGGCGGTCACCTCGGCGCCGGGCTGCACGTTCTGCAGGCCCTGCACGATCACCTTGTCGCCGGCGCTCAGGCCGCTGGTGACCAGCCACTGGTCGCCGATGGCGCGGTCGACCTTCAGCACGCGCATCTCGACCTTGTTGTCGGCATTGACCACCAGGGCGGTGGGCTCGCCGCGCTGGTTGCGGGTGATGCCGCGTTGCGGCGCCAGCAGGCCCTGCGGCGCCACGCCCTCGATCACGCGGGCGCGCACGAACATGCCGGGCAGCAATTGATGGTCGGGGTTGGGAAACACCGCGCGCAGCGTGACCGAGCCCGTGCCTTCGTCGACCGTCACTTCGGAAAACTGCAGCGTGCCCTGGGCGCCGTATTGCGAGCCGTCGGCCAGGGTCAGCGACACGCGGGCGGCGTCCTTGCCGGCGTCGCGCTGCAGCAGGCCGCTGGCCAGCGCGCTTTTCAGGCGCAGCAGGTCGACGCTGGACTGCGTCACGTCGACGTAGATCGGGTCGATCTGCTGCACCGCGGCCAGCGCGCCGGCCTGGTTGGCCGTGACCAGCGCGCCCTCGGTCACCGACGAACGGCCGATGATGCCCTCGATGGGCGACAGCACGCGGGTATAGACCAGGTTGATGCGCGCGGTCTCGAGCGCCGCCTTGGCCGATTGCACATCGGCCGCGGCCTGGTCGCGCGCGGCGACCGCGTCGTCGTATGCCTGGCGGCTGACCGCCCGGCTCTCGGCCAGCGGCCGGTAGCGCTGCACCAGCAGCGTCGCCGTCTTCAACTGCGCCTGCGCGCGCGCCAGGGCGGCCTTCTGGCTGTCGTAGCTGGCCTGGTACAGCGCCGGATCGATCTGGTAGAGCTGCTGGTCGGCGCGGACTTCGCCGCCTTCGGTGAACAGGCGCTTCTTGATGATGCCGTTGACCTGCGGGCGCACTTCAGCCACGCGATAGGCCGCCGTGCGGCCAGGCAATTCGGTGGTCAGCGATACCGGGCGCGTCGACAGCGTCACCACGCCCACCTGCGGCTTGCCGGCGGCCGGGGCTTCCGGCCCCTTGCCGCAAGCGGCCAGCGCCAGCGCGGCCGCCACGATGCTCAATACCGCGGCGCCGCGCCGCATTCCGTTCTTGTTGCTCATACGATCCTTTCCGAGCGGTGCAATGCCGGCCGCGCCCTGTGCGGCGCCGCGCCGGCGGCTCTGTTCAGTGATTCATCATGCGTGCCGCGCCGCCATGCGATGCTGCGCCGCAGAATCCGCAATTTTCCTTTATCCCAATTCAGAAACAAAGTAGCGAAAGCCGAAAACATCATCCCAAATATGGGATAATCTTTTATCGCCGGCTACAGGAATGCCCGTCATGAAACGCCTGCAGGGCATGGAATTTTTCGTCGAAGTCGCCAAGACCCGCAATTTCGGCCGGGCGGCAAGCAACCTGGGCATGCCGAAATCCACCGTATCGCGCCAGGTGGCCGAACTGGAACGCTCGCTGGGCCTGCAACTGTTCAGCCGCACCACCCGCAAGGTCGACCTGACCGAGGCCGGCAAGCTGTATTTCGAGCGTTGCCAGCGCATCGTGGCCGAGGCGCAAGTGGCGCACGAAGAACTGCAGAAACTGGTCGAAACCCCCTCGGGGCCCCTGCGGGTGAATATGCCGGCCGACTTTGGCACGGACTTCCTGGCCGAAGCCTTCATGGAGTTTTCCCAACGCTATCCCGAAGTGACGTTCTACCTGGACCTGGCCAGCCCCGAACACGCCGGGCGCGTGTTCCAGACCTGCGATATCTCGATCGAGATCGGCGCCCTGCCCGACTCGACCCAGATCGCCCGCCTGCTGGGCCGGCTGCCCGCGTACCTGTACGCCTCGCCCGACTACCTGAAGCGCCACGGCACGCCGCAACACCCCAGCGACTTGACCCGCCACGAGTGCCTGGAGTTCCGGGCCGACAACGGGCGGGTCACGCGCTGGCCGATGTCGCGCGGCGACGAACGCATGGAA
>Ga0182736_1001070_pt1 | contig 30407 bp, 29 predicted proteins | sample eDN5th30CKraftBY_FD_128882 | JGI IMG/M metagenome (GOLD analysis project Ga0182736, IMG submission 128882) | Enriched backyard soil microbial communities from Emeryville, California, USA - eDNA 5th pass 30_C Kraft BY (version 2) (version 2) | ecosystem: Environmental > Terrestrial > Soil >...
GACGATTTCAATCATTGTTGTGGCGCTCATTCACGCGGTCCTAGGCTATGCGTTCGTGACGGGGCTTGGCATCGAGTATGTCAAGAAGGCTGCAGAGCAGCTGAACGTCATCGACATAGCGGACGAACCGCCGCCGCCTGAGGAAGAGCCGCCGCCACCGCCGCCACCGCCGCCGGAAATGCCGCCGCCACCGCCGCCGCCGCCAACAGCGCCGCCGCCGGTCGTGACGTTGCCGTCGACTGCGCCGGTGCTGGCACCGCCGCCGCCGCCGACACCGCCACCACCCGCGCCGCCAGCGCCGCCACCGGCGCCGCCACCGCCGCCGGTGGTCAGCAAGGCCGCAGGTGCGAGGGGCAACCCGAACAACTGGATCACGAACGACGACTATCCTTCGCGCGCGCTGCGTGACGAAGCGGAGGGAACCGTCTCAATCGCCTGGGAAATCAACACCCAGGGCCGTGTCGAGAATTGTCATGTCGTGTCATCAAGCGGTAATTCCGATCTGGATGAAGCTGCGTGCAATCTGATCACTCGGCGTGGCCGTTATACGGCGGCGCTCGATCAGGCCGGCAATCCGACCCGTTCGACGGATCGTCGCCGGGTGGTGTGGCGCCTGCCGAAGTGATCCTGCGAGGTTGTTCTTTAAAAATCTGGCTGCCCCGACCGGGGAAGGGGCGGCCACATCACCTGACTGGTTTTGAGAGGAATTAATCAATGTTCATCCAACTTTCCGCTGCCGCCGCGCCGGCCGCCAATCCCTATGGTCTGATGGAGGCGCTCGAACAGGGCGGTGTGATCGCCTGGTCGGTGTTCATCGTTCTGGTCGGCATGTCGGTTTTCTCCTTCTTCATTCTGTTCTCGAAGATGATCGAGCAGCAGAAGGTTATCAATCAGGGCAAGAAGGTCCGCCAGACCTTCTGGCGTAGCGCGACGATCAAGGAAGGCGCTGCCAAGCTTGAGAAGAACAGCGCTTACAAGCAGCTGGTCGACGATGCCATCATCGCCGACGAGCAGCATGACAAGCTGAACGACGCCGTCGAAGCCCATGACTGGGTGCAGGCTGCGCTGTATCGTTCGGAAGGCGCGATCAGCTCGAAGCTGGGTGGCGGCCTGCCGTTCCTGGCGACGGTTGGCGCGACCTCGCCGTTCATCGGCCTGTTCGGTACGGTTATCGGTATCTATCGCGCGCTCATCAAGATTGGCGCGTCCGGTCAGGCGTCGATCGACGCGGTTGCCGGTCCGGTCGGTGAAGCGCTGATCATGACCGCGCTGGGTCTCGTCGTCGCCGTGCCGGCGGTGCTTGCCTATAACTGGCTGCAGCGTCGCAACAAGTCGATCCAGGAGCAGATGGATAGCTTCAGCTCCGATCTGCTCGGCTATATCGTGTCGAACGGCGCGGTTCGCCCGGCTGCTCCGACCGGTGCAACGGCCGCTGCCGCTGCTCCGAAGCCGGCGGCTGCCAAGGTCTGATTGGCAAGTCGGGCGAGGCGGCGCGATCTCCGGGAGATTTGTCGCCGCCCGCCGGGCTTGAAGCATTACGTTGGCTTCGGCCAAGAGTTAGGATTTGATCGATGGCAGTAAATGTAAGAGCCAGTGATGACATTCCGCTGTCGGACATCAATGTTGTTCCGCTCACGGACGTCATGTTGGTGCTTCTCATCATCTTCCTGATCGCAGTTCCGGTCGTTATTCAGACAGTGGATGTCAATCTGCCGAAGGTGGCCTTCGAGCCGACGACGACCAAGCCGGAAAATGTGTCGCTGACCGTTCGCGCGGAAAACGGCCAGTGCGAAGTCTTCTGGAATATGACGAAGGTCGATGCGAGCGGGCTTCTCAACCGTGCGGTCGATAAACTGAAAAAGGATATCGAGGCTGCAGGTGGCGTCGAAAGAATGAATCCGGAGGATCTGCCCGAGGCGCACATCCGTGCCGACATCAATACGCCTTATCGGTGCATTGGCGGGACGATCTTCACCATGCAGCGCGCCGGTTATCCCAAGGTCGGGTTCATTTCTGAGCCTGAGCCGGGTTCGATTTCCGTCCGTCGCCTGTGACGCATAGTTTTAGGAGACCCATGCTATGGCAATGAGTGGCGGCCGCGATGATGGCGAGCCAATGATCGAGATGAACGTGACGCCGTTGATCGACGTCATGCTCGTTCTTCTCATCATGTTCATCATCACTATCCCGATCCAGACCCACGCGGTGAAGATCGACTTGCCGCAAAATGCGGAGACGCCGCAGAATGCGATTGATCCGGTGAAAAACCGCCTGACGATCGATGCTGCCGGGACTATCTATTGGAACGGCTCTCCCATCGACCGGCTGGTGTTGCGCCAGTATCTCGACCAGACGACGCAGATGACGCCCGAACCCGAATTGCAGTTCGAGCCGGATCAGTCGACCCGTTATGTCGTGGTTGATGAAGTGCTTGCGGTTATCAAGCGCGCGCAGGTGACCAAGCTCGGCTTCGTCGGCAATGAGCGCTACGGCGGCGTATTCTAGAAGCCTGAAGCGCTTTGCTGAGCGCAAGGCATCAGGATAATCACGTAGGGAAGGGGGCTCAGGCCCCCTTTTCTTTGTCTGTTTCCTAGCACGTTTGAGGAGAGGGGAGCCGGGGGAAGCACGCAACAGGCGAATGAGTAAGGCAGGTGGTCTAAATGGCGAAGCAAGAGCCAGATAGCCAAGGTAGACATGACGGAAGTGATGCAGCCTGATGTGGTGGTGTCGGAGGTCCGGCGGTGAGGGCGGAGGCATGGGATGAATGGTAACTGAGAGTTCGTGAATCAGAGCGAAGCGGTGGGGCAAGTCGGGGTAGGACGGCCAACTGACATGAAGTCCCGGAGTGGGCGCGTGAGGTAGGGAGCACCGCCTGCAACTGGGCAGGCAGGATGCAGAAGCAAATTGATGAGTGGCGGGACGAATGGCAGATCATGCCGATCTGCGCTACAGCTGATGGTCAAGAGAGATCAGCCATATATCGTGGCTGGCTGTAGGCCTGGCTTATAGCCGATGTGAGCCATAGCTGCATTAGGGCGTTGGTAATCTGATCAAGCTACCATGGAGATGTTCAGATGAGCGAGGGCAGCGTGGGCATGCTACCGAAGAGAGTAGATTGCGATCCTGCCCGGTTGCATGAGCGGCAAGCTGTGCTCATCGGCGTGCGTGTGCGACGCAAGGGGGAGAGCTGGTTCAAGAGTCGGGTCACAGGGATGTCTCTCGACGGTTTTCGGCTGTTGAGTTTTGTTAAATTACAAATCGGTATGGAACTCTGGGTGATGTTTCCCGGCTTTGAAGGGCGCAAGGCCAGCGTGCTCTGGGTCGCCGATCATGAGGCGGGCTGCATCTTTGAAAACCCGCTCCATCCTGCCATTTTCGACCACATCATTCGCACGTCTGCTTTTCCAGGACAGGATTGGGAGGGCGGCGGGGTGTATAGAGCGTGATGACATTGCATTGATTTGGTCGCGGTTTCCGAATGCCCCATTCATGCTGTCTTATGAGGAAGAAGGTCGGCACGGGCATGGTTCGAGTCTGCTCGATGGATCTTCGCTGGCGGGTCTGGCGAAGGTGAAGGCGGGTGTGCGGCGTGCTGCGGCGGCCCCGGTTGGGATTTCGGAAAACAGCGCGATCAGGTGAGTGAAGCGCATCGGGCAAACAGGAACGGTTTTGCCCGTGGGAATTGCGATCCCAAACTGCATTACTGCCAGGCAATCTTCACCACTACTTGCGAAAGCAGACTGGAAGCGTCTTCACTTTTCTAGGGCGGATCGACAGCTCTGGCGGCCTGCAAATGGCGTCTTTCCGCGCTTCCGGTGCTCACGTGCCGTCAGCACGCTGCGCGCCGGATCGCGAAAATCCGCCATTTTCGGCACGGCATCTTCTGAATGTCGATCCGCCCTAGCGTTGGAAGCAGAAGGAACTGCCTGTCGGTGTGAGAAAAACGGTGGAATAATGGTGCGGAGCAGCCGGTGCGATCGGATCGGAAGTTCCTCTGACAAAGTGAGTTGCTTCCAGTCTGGTGACAGAACGGCATTCGAAGGCGATGGTGCTGCAACTCGCCTTCTTGATGTCCTTGCGTCCAATGCCGCCATCTTGGCCGAAGATCGCTGCCGCGGAGTTGGTGCTAATCCGTCTCACAATGATGGAGCTTGAATAATCCGGCTCGATAGCCCTGACTGAATGGTGCGAACTGTCCAGACGGTCTCAGCTTTGAGGCGGCACCGGAGCAAGGTGCTTGCCTATTGCGGTCAGGAGTAATTCATGGCCGCGTTCGGCAATCTCGTCAATCGAGGGCGTCCGGGCAAACATGGCCTTTGCCTGCGCCTTCAACTCTTCGCGGTTGGGCAGATGGGGGAGGTGCAGGCCGGCCAGCGCCTCGCCGGCACAATGACGTGCATCATCAAGAATTTCGCGCAGCGCCGAGAGCTCGGGCGCATGCAGCGTCGCGGTGATCGTCAGCGCGATCTGCTCAGGGTTGAAGCGGGCGGCCAGTTGCTCCGCGGTTCGCTCGATTGTCCGCCTGCCGAGACGCTGTTCGTTGCGCAGGACGCGCTCGGGCGGCGTCTTGAGGTCATGAACCAGTCCAAGCGTGGCAAGCAATTTGAGAATATACCAACTGGCGTCAACCTCCCACCAGCGGAAGCCTTGCCGGACACTGCTCGGATAGGCGTGGTGATTATTATGCCAGCCTTCGCCCATCGTCAGCAGGGCCAGCGCGATGTTGTTGCGGGAATCATCACCGGTCACATAGCGCGTGCTGCCACGCACATGGGCGAGCGAATTGATGCAAAAGGTGGCGTGATAGACGAAAACCGTGCTCCAGAGGAAGCCGACGACCAGCCCTGACCAGCCCGCCAGCAGGAAACAGAGGCCGGCGAGCAGGACGGCAGGCAATATTTCGAATTTATGCAGCCACAGTAGTTCGGGATAGCGTGTCAGATCCGGCACTTTGGCCAGATCGGCGGTGGCGTGGCGCCGCGCAAAAATCCAGCCGACGTGGCTGTAGAGAAAACCATCATGCCGGGGTGAATGGACGTCGTTCGCCATATCTGAATAGAGATGGTGGTGCCGGTGCTTGGCGGCCCACCACAAGACGCTCTTTTGTGCCGTGGTCTGGGCAAGAAAGGCGAGAATGAACTGGAAGGGGCGGTTCGTTGCATAGGCGCGATGCGAGAAATAGCGATGGTAGCCAGCCGTTACCGCAAACATGCGCAGCCAATAGAGGCCGAAGCACAAGGCCAGTGCCTGCCAGGTCACTCCGGTCCAGAAGGCAGCAATACAGCCCAGATGAACCAGCGCGAAAGGGATAGCGGAGGGGTAGGCAATATCGCTATGTTCGGAAGCGTGGCCCGGCGCGGTCATGGGGTCGAGTGTCATGATATCCAGATTTGAGCAGCCCTGCGGCTGGCGGACCAGGCGCAGGGCTATCGATCATCGCCCCGCCCGCAATATTGCCGGCAGTCCGATGCATCGTCATGTTGCTTAGATGATGCGGAGTTCTTCGGCAGCCGACTTTCCGCTGCGTTTGTCCGCCACAATCTCGAAGGAGATTTTCTGGCCTTCGTCGAGCGAGCTCAGGCCGGCGCGCTCCACGGCGCTGATGTGAACGAAAACATCCTGACCGTTATCGTCCGGCTGGATGAAGCCGAAACCCTTTTGGCTGTTGAACCATTTCACTGTGCCCGTGGCCATGGAAAATCCTTCAGATACGCAGATAATGAAACCACGCCAATGGCGCAGCGACTTGATCGAGGTCTGGATGAGACGTGGTGATCAGCGCGCTTGAAGCGGCATGGCCAGATCAATGGGCCGAAACTCGATGGCGGCTAAATGGCAATGCCAGGCCGGCTTTGCAAGGGTTGCTTGCGATCGCGGCCGGATTGTCGAATGCATCAACGGGCGGCCGGGCGACCTGCTGACCGGACGGCAGGTTTAATCAGCGACAGGTGGAACGTCCATCTTGATATAGCCTGCGATCGCCCGGCTATGCATCTTGCGCGGGCGGTGGATAGATCACTTTGCCGGTTTCGGTGCGTTGGGCGCCTGGTGTGGGTCTGGCCTGTTCCGTTCGACCCGGTGCCATCAGGTGATCGACGGCATGGCCATTCAGAAGGAGATAATCGGTGATGATGCGGCGATGACAGCGCCACCACACCGCTTCCGAGCACATCAGGGCCACCCGTCTTGCGCGACCGGTCTCGACCAGCTTGTCGAAGGCGGCGCTGAACGCACTCCCGAGCGCATAGTCAGCATAATTGTGGAAGCTTTGCACGCGCCACAGCGCGTTGAGCCTCTCATCGACGCCTAATTGCCGTGGGCGGCGTCCGCCCAATGGGGGACAATGCTGATAAGCGATCTGCACCTGTGCCAGATCAGCCGGAAACCGGCTGATATTATAGGCTGGATTGTGACGTGACGCCGGGAAAGACCGGACATCCACCAGCAAATCGATTTGCGCCGCGCGTAACATGTCGAGACACTCGTCAAGGCTGCGGTTGGAATGACCGATGGTCGTGAACGCCCCCGGCATTCAGTTGATCTTCGTGATCGTGGTTTCCTTGTGCGCCGCGATGTGATCGGTCTCGTCACTGGCGATCTCATATTGCGGAGTCTCTTTCGAGGCGTGGCGCCGGTGGCCCTTATAGTCGAAATCCTTCGTGTGAACCTTAATGACCCTGCCGCTTACCCGTCCCGCCTCCGAGTTCCAGCTAACATGATCGCCTGTGGAATATTTTGTCATAATCGTCTCCGTCAGCAGAATAACGGGCGTTTCGACCAATCCGTTCCAGCCGCGCTCGTTTGTGAGGGCGACCGCTTTGCGCATCGGCGCTCCCCATTGGGGTGCAGAATTGCTTTGCCCCGCCGCCGCCGGGCTCCCATATGCGGAATATATCATCATCCGGCGGTGAGGGCCTTCCATGAGTGACTATGACTTCGACCTGTTCGTGATTGGCGCGGGCTCTGGCGGCGTGCGCGCGGCGCGTGTTTCGGCCAGCCATGGCGCGCGTGTGGCGATAGCAGAGGAGCATAAGGTCGGCGGCACCTGTGTTATTCGTGGCTGCGTGCCCAAGAAGCTGCTCGTTTATGGCGCGCATTTCGCCGAGGATCTGAAGGATGCCCGACGCTTCGGCTGGAATGTGCCGGATTGCAGCTTTGACTGGGCGACCCTGCGCGACAATGTTATTGCCGAGGTAAGCCGCCTCGAAGGGCTTTATACGCAGACGCTCGACAATAATAAGGTCACGATCTTCCACGAGCGCGCGACGATTTCAGGGCCGCATGAGGTGCAGCTTGCCAGCGGCGAGCGCGTAACCGCGAAATATATCCTTGTCGCTACGGGGGCTTGGCCCGCACTGCCCGATGCGCCCGGCGTGGAGCATGGCATCACCTCCAATGAGGTGTTCCATCTGGAGGCGATGCCCCGGCGTGTTGCGATTTTTGGCGGTGGCTATATTGCCAATGAGTTTGCCGGCATCTTCCATGAGTTTAGTTGCGATGTGACCATGGTGCTGCGCGGCGACCAGATATTGCGCGGCTATGATGAGCAGATCCGCGACCGGTTGCTCCAGATATCCACCGGGAAAGGGATTAACTTCCGCTTTAATGCGCCGCTCGAAAAGATTGAGAAGCAAGCCGATGGGTCGCTGCTCGTTCATGTCGGCAGCGGCGAACCTATCGCGACGGATGTGGTGCTTTTCGCGACCGGACGCAGCCCCAAGATCGATGGACTGGGGCTGGAGGCAGCCGGTGTCGTGGTCGAAAAGGGGGCGATCAAGGTCGACGAATATAACCGCACCAATGTGGCGAGCATCTATGCGGTGGGCGACGTCACCAATCGGGTGCAGCTGACGCCGGTGGCGATCCGTGAAGGGCAGGCTTTCGCAGACACGGTGTTCGGCGAGACTCCGCGTATGGTGGATTATGACAATATTCCCGCTGCCGTGTTCAGCCACCCGCCGATCGGCGCGGTCGGCATGACCGAAGCGGAAGCACGCAACACGCTGGGCACGGTGAAGATCTACACGTCCGATTTTCGGCCGATGAAGAATGTCCTTGCCGGTCGCAACGAGCGCAGTCTCTACAAGCTGGTTTGCGACGGTGACAGTGGCAAGGTGGTGGGCATCCATATGATAAGCCCTGATGCGCCGGAAATCCTGCAAGCGGCGGCGGTCGCTGTGAAGGCGGGGCTCACCAAGGCGGATTTCGACGCGACCGTGGCGCTGCACCCGAGCATGGCGGAAGAGTTGGTGTTGATGCGATAGGCGAGAGGCAGGAAGTCAGTGGTCTGTTACCCGACCCGATAAGGAACAATCCCCCGTCGGGCCGGCTCGATCTGGATCGGCCGGTCAAGCGGCGGAAACGCGCGCTGATCGCAGCTGGTGCGCGGGCAGAGCCGACAGGACATGCCGATGGGTGTTGCCGCAGCCTCGTCTGTGAGGCGCAGACCGTCGGCATAGACGAAGTTAGCGGCATGTTCTGTCTCGCAGCCCAGCGCGACGGCATAACGGCGTGGCGCCCGGACGTAGCGGCCCGATGGTTTCACCAGTCCTCTGGCCATGGAAACATAGCGTACGCCGTCCGGCATCTCGGCCAGCTGAACGACGATCCGGTCCGGGATCGCAACGGCTTCATATACGCCCCACAACGGGCAGGCACCACCGAAGCGGGCGAACTGCATGCGCGTGGCGCTATGGCGCTTGGTGATGTTGCCGGCCATGTCCACGCGGCAGAAGAAAAAGGGGATACCGCGCAGGCCGGGTCGTTGCAGCGTTGAAAGCCGATGGCAGGCCTGCTCAAAGCTGACGCCAAAGGCGAGGGCCAACGGATCGATATCATGACGCAGCACGCGAGCGCTCTGGCGAAAGGCGCTGTAGGGCATCAGCAGTGCGCCTGCCGCATAGTTGGCCAGGCCGAGCAACAGCAGTTGGTCCGCGACCGGATCGCCAAGCCGCGCCTGCGTTACAATTTGCGCCATGGCCTCGCCCAGCTCGAACTGCATGAGCTGATTGGCGAGTTGAAAGTTGCGGCTCGGCGGAGGGAGCGCGGCATTGATGGTGAGTAATCGCCGGCCGGCATCAAAGGCCCGCATCGTCGTTGCGTCATGCTCGTTAAGCTGCGTTTCACACTTATGACGCGTCGCGAGGGCCTGAATGAGGCGTGCTTCATTGCCCGCGCCGGAGAGCGCAATCTCGTGATGTAAATCCTCTGCGGCTATATCCAGTTCATGGATATAGTTGCCAGCCTCATGGAACCAGTCGCGTACGCTCTCCCACGGCGCGCGCACAGTTGACGCGGCCTCGCCTCCGATCGCTTCCTCCAGCATGGCGAGCCGGTCCCGCGTCTGGCTTAGCGCATGGTGCAGCTCGACATGGCGTGCCGCAAAGTCGGGATAGTGGAGATGTAATCGCTCGGTGCGCTCCGCTTCGGGCGGTGGGGAGGCTAGGCCTGGATCGGCCAGAGCCCAGTTGAACGCACCGAGAAGTTGCTCCTCCTGCCGCTCGTCAAAAGCCGACCAGTCGAGCGGAAAAGCCCTGGCCAGCGCGGCCTTCACGCGCGCTGTGAGAGGGCGATCATCATTCTCAAGCTGTGAAAGATAGGAAACGGAAATGCCAAGCAGCCGCGCCATGGCAGCCTGATCCATCCGCGCATCAAGCCGGAGCTGGCGGACCTTCTGTCCGGCGAAGAGGCGGGCGCCGCGTGCCATAACGCGTTCAGCTAATCCGCAAAATAGCTGCGCGCAACTCTGCAACTTTGCAAAGCCAGTGCGTGACAAAGCGGGAATGCGGCCATATTCCTGACGATCCTGATTTCGCAAGGGGGAGTCCGATGTCCGATCTGCCGATCCTCGCACAGCTGGAAGCGAAGCGTGCGGCGGCTCGACTGGGCGGCGGGCAGGCGCGCATCGATGCGCAGCATGCCAAAGGCAAGCTCACCGCGCGTGAGCGACTGGACGTGCTGCTGGACGAGGGATCGTTCGAGGAACTCGACATGTATGTCGAGCATAATTGCACCGACTTTGGCATGGCAGCACAACATATACCCGGCGATGGTGTCGTTACCGGGTCGGGAACGATCAACGGCCGGCTGGTCTTTGTCTTCAGTCAGGATTTTACCGTATTCGGCGGATCGCTTAGCGAGCGGCATGCACAGAAAATCTGCAAAATCATGGATATGGCGATGAAGGTCGGCGCGCCTGTCGTCGGCCTTAATGACAGCGGCGGCGCTCGCATTCAGGAAGGAGTCGCATCCCTTGGCGGCTATGCCGAGGTTTTCCAGCGTAATGTGCTCGCCTCCGGCGTCGTGCCGCAATTGAGTCTCGTCATGGGGCCATGTGCGGGTGGGGCGGTCTATTCTCCGGCGATGACGGACTTCATCTTCATGGTGAAGGATTCAAGTTACATGTTCGTGACCGGTCCGGACGTGGTGAAGACGGTAACCAATGAGATCGTCACGCAGGAGGAGTTGGGCGGGGCGATCACGCACACTACCCGCTCGGGCGTGGCGGATGTGGCCTATGACAATGATATCGAGGCGCTGCTTGCCGCGCGCGATTTCATGGATTTTCTGCCTGCCAGCAACCGCGGCCCAGTGCCCGAGCGACCGACGGCCGACCCGTGGGGCCGCGCCGAACCAAGCCTGGACACGCTCATCCCGCCAAGCGCAAGCCAGCCCTATGATATGCATGAGGTTATCCGCAAGACGCTGGACGAAAGCGATTTTTTTGAGATACAGCCAGCCCATGCGGCGAATATCATCTGCGGCTTCGGGCGGGTCGAGGGGCGCACGGTTGGTGTGGTCGCCAACCAGCCAATGGTGCTGGCGGGCTGCCTCGATATCAACGCCTCCAAGAAAGCCGGGCGCTTCGTGCGCTTCTGCGATGCGTTCGACATTCCTATCCTCACCTTGGTCGACGTGCCCGGCTTCCTGCCCGGCACCACGCAGGAGCATGGCGGCATCATCAAGCATGGCGCGAAACTGCTCTTCGCCTATGCCGAGGCGACAGTGCCCAAAATCACCGTCATCACCCGCAAGGCTTATGGCGGGGCCTATGATGTGATGGCCAGCAAACATCTGCGCGGGGATTTGAATTACGCGTGGCCGACCGCCGAAATCGCGGTAATGGGCGCTAAGGGGGCGGTGGAGATCATCTTCCGCAAGGATATTGGCGATCCGGAGAAGATCGCCGCGCGCACACGGGATTATGAGAGCCGCTTCGCCAATCCCTTCGTTGCAGCCTCCATGGGTTTCATTGATGAAGTGATCCAGCCCCACGCCACCCGCCGCCGCATAGCGTTTGGACTAAGAAAGCTGCGAGGGAAGCGACTGGAGAATCCATGGAAAAAACATGATAATATTCCACTTTAGGCCATGAGGCGAGAACATCCATGAAACTCGGCCCGCTCAACCATGTCGGTATCGCTACGCCGTCTATTGCGGAAGCGCTTATCTTTTATCGCGACATCATGGGCGCGCACAGCATTGGCGAACCATTCAATATGACCGAGCAGGGCGTTCGCGTCTGCTTCGTCGAAACGTCGAACGCGAATGGCACGCAGATCGAACTGCTGGAGCCGCTGGGGCAGGATTCGCCCATCGCCGGGTTCCTCGCGAAGCATCCGCAGGGCGGACAGCATCATCTCGCGTTTGAGGTGCCCGATATCCACGCTGCCAAAAGCTGGTTCGAAGGCAAGGGCAAGCGTACGCTCGGGCAGCTACGCGTCGGAGCGCATGGCACGCTGGTCTTTTTCGTGCATCCCGCGGATATGGGCGGGGTGCTCACCGAGATTATGGAGGCACCGCATGGGCGTTCAGCCTAGCCCCACTCCTGACGGTTATATCGAGACGCGTCGTTGACGGAGCCGATCCTCCTTTCCACGCTGCATGATGGCGTCCTTACCCTCACGCTCAACCGGCCCGAGCGGCTGAATGCGCTCTCTATCGGTCTATTGACCGCACTCACGCAGGCGCTGGACGCTGGCGTCGCGGCCGGCGCGCGCGCCGTGCTGCTGACCGGTGCCGGGCGGGCCTTCTGCTCCGGGGCTGATCTGGCTGGCGATGGCGGCGCTGGCACCGATCTTGGTGAGACGCTGGCGACCTATTATCATCCGCTGTTCGAACGGCTGGTGGCGTTGGATATCCCGGTGGTGAGCGCTGTCAACGGGCCGGCGGTTGGCGCGGGTGTCGCGCTGGCGCTTGCCGGCGATATTGTGTTGACGGCCAGCTCCGCCTACTTGCAACTTGGTTTCGTCAATATCGGTCTGGTGCCCGATGCCGGAGTGACGTGGCTGTTGGCGCGCAGCGTCGGCCGGGCCCGCGCGCTCGAAATGGCGCTGCTCGGTGAAGCAATGAGCGCTGATGAGGCGCGCGCAACGGGGCTGGTCGCCCGCGTCGTCCCGGATGAGACATTGGCGGAAGAGGCGCGGGCGATTGCGCATCGGCTGGCGAGCGGCCCGACGGTCGCCATTGGCCTCATCCGTCGGCAGATCGCGGCTGCACTGGATGCGCCGCTGGCCGCAACCATGGCGATCGAAGCGCGCAACCAGACGCGCGCCGGGCGAACGGCGGATTTCCGCGAAGGCGTCGCTGCCTTCATTCAGAAGCGCAAGCCGGAGTTTCGCGGCCAGTGAGTGACAAAGTCGATATGGATGACTGGCGTGATCTCGTCGCGCGCGAGGTTAACGGGCGCGATCTTACCTGGCACACGCCGGAAGGGATCGCCGTCCAGCCGCTCTACACGGCGCAGGACGTGGCGGATATCGACCCGGGCCTGCCGGGCTTCGCACCCTTCACACGCGGGGTCCGCGGTTCCATGTATGCGGGCCGCCCCTGGACGATCCGTCAATATGCGGGGTTTTCCACGGCGGAGGAGAGCAACGCTTTCTACCGCCGCAATCTCGCCGCCGGGCAGAAGGGGCTCTCCGTCGCCTTCGATCTGGCCACCCATCGCGGCTATGACAGCGACCATCCGCGCGTGCATGGCGATGTCGGCAAGGCCGGCGTGGCGATCGACACGGTCGAGGATATGAAAATCCTGTTCGACGGCATCCCGCTCGATCAGATGTCAGTCAGCATGACCATGAACGGCGCGGTGATCCCGATCATGGCGTTCTACATCGTCGCGGCGCAGGAGCAGGGCGTCGCGCAGGATCAGCTCACCGGGACCATCCAGAACGACATTCTGAAGGAGTTCATGGTCCGTAACACCTATATTTATCCGCCGGCGCCCAGCATGCGGATCGTCTCGGACATTTTCGCCTATTGCTCGGCGAAGATGCCGAAATTCAACAGCATCTCGATCTCCGGCTATCATATGCATGAGGCCGGCGCGACGGCGGTGCAGGAGCTGGCCTTCACCATTGCCGACGGCATCGACTATGTGCGGCAGGGCGTGGCATCGGGCCTCGATATCGACGCTTTTGCGGGACGGCTGAGCTTCTTCTTCGGCATTGGCATGAACCTGTTCATGGAGGTCGCCAAGCTGCGCGCCGCGCGCCTGCTCTGGTACCGGGCGATGACGAAGATGGGGGCACGGGATGCGCGCTCGACCATGCTGCGCACCCATTGCCAGACCAGCGGCGTCTCACTCACCGAGCAGGACCCGTATAACAATGTGATCCGCACGACCATCGAGGCGATGGCGGCGGTGCTGGGCGGCACCCAGTCGCTGCATACCAATGCGCTGGACGAGGCGCTGGCGCTGCCCACGGATTTCTCCGCCCGCATCGCCCGCAATACCCAGATCATCCTGGCCGAGGAAAGCGGCGTCACCCATGTGGCCGATCCGCTGGGCGGCAGCTATTATGTCGAGGCACTGACCGCCGACCTTGCCGAGCGGGCGCAGGCGCTGATCGACCGGGCGGAGGGTGAGGGCGGCATGCGGGTGGCCGTTGCCGCCGGCTGGCCCAAGGCGATGATCGAGGAAAGCGCCGCCGCCCGGCAGGCCCGGGTGGATCGCGGCGAGGATGTGATTGTGGGCGTCAACCGCTTCCGCCTCGACGATGAGGCGACCCATGATATTCTGGAAGTGGACAATAGCGCCGTGCGCGCCGCGCAGGTCGCGCGGCTTGCGCAGATACGCGCCGGGCGGGACGAGGCCGCCTGCCGGGCTGTGCTGGATGCGCTGCGCGGAGCCGCGCGGGCAGGGGAGGCTGCGGGCCACGATCCGGCACTGACGAATAATCTGCTGGCCCGCGCCGTCGATGCCGCCCGCGCCCGTGCGACGCTGGGTGAGATCAGCGCGGCGATGGAAGATGTTTTCGGCCGCCATGATGCCGTGCCGCATCCGGTACGCGGCGTTTATGGCGCGGCCTATGGCGACGATGCCCGCTGGACCCGCGTGCGGGAGGGGATTGCCGCCGTGGGCCATCGCCTTGGCCGCCCGCCGCGCATCCTCGTCGCCAAGCTGGGGCAGGACGGGCATGATCGCGGGGCGAACGTCATCGCCTCGGCCTTTGGCGACATGGGGTTCGACGTCATCAGCGGTCCGCTGTTCCAGACACCGCCCGAGGCGGTGGCGCTCGCCATCGACCGGCAGGCCGACATGGTCGGCGTCTCCAGCCTGGCCGGCGGGCACAAGACGTTGATCCCGGAGCTGATTGCGCTCTTGCGCGCGGCGGGCCGGGCGGACATCAAGGTCATTGCGGGCGGAGTCATTCCGCCGCAGGATTATGAGGCGCTGCGGGAAGCGGGCGTGCAGGGCATTTACGGACCCGGCACCAATATCATTTCCGCGGCAGAGGATATATTGCGCCTGTTTGGCCATAACCAACCGCTTGCCGACGCGCCCGAGGCGCGCCAGACGACAGGAGACGATTTGTGACGCAGAAGATCGATACGCTGACCGTTCATGCCGGGACCGAACCCGACCCGACGACGAAAGCCCGCATCACGCCGATCTACCAGACCACCTCCTATGTGTTCGACGATGTCGATCATGCGGCGGGCCTGTTCAATCTGGAGGTCCCCGGCAACATCTACACGCGCCTGATGAACCCGACCAATGGCGCGCTGGAAGGCAAGATCGCCGCGCTGGAGGGCGGGGCGGCCGCGCTGGCCGTCGCTTCCGGCCACAGCGCGCAGTTTCTCGCCTTCCACACGCTGATGGAGGCCAATTGCCACATCGTCGCGGCGAACAAGCTCTATGGTGGATCGCTGAACCAGATCGGCCACAGCTTCAAGAAGATGAGCTGGGACGCGACTTTCGTGGATGCCGACGATCCGGACAACGTCGCCGCCGCGATCACCGACAAGACCCGCGCCGTGTTCATCGAGAGCCTCGCCAATCCGGGCGGCGTGGTGCAGGATATCGAGGCAATCGCCAAGGTCGCCCATGCGGCCGGCGTACCGCTCATCGTGGACAACACCATGGCGACGCCGATCCTGTGTCGCCCGATTGAGCATGGCGCGGATATCGTCGTCCACTCGCTCACCAAATTCTTGAATGGCCATGGCAATTCGCTGGGCGGCATCATCGTCGACGCGGGCAATTTTGATTGGGCGAAGAGCGGCAAATATCCCTATCTGAGCGAGCCCAACGCCTCCTATCATGGCAAGGTCTTTACCGAGGCATTCGGCAATCTCGCCTTCATTCTTGCCGCGCGCGCGCTCGGTCTGCGCGACCTTGGCCCGGCGCTGGCACCGATGAACGGCTTTCTGACGCTCACCGGCATGGAGACGCTGGCGCTGCGCATGGAGCGGCATTGCAGCAATGCGCTCGCGCTGGCCCAATGGCTCCAGAAGCATCCCAAGGTTGAATGGGTCTCCTATGCAGGTCTGCCGGACGATAAATATCATGCGCTTGCTCAGCGCTATCTTGGCGGCAAGGGCGGGGCCGTGTTCACCTTCGGCCTCAAGGGCGGCTATCAGGCCGGTATCAAGCTGGTTTCGGGCGTGAAGATGTTCAGCCATCTCGCCAATCTGGGTGATACCCGCTCGCTCATCATTCATCCCGCCTCGACCACCCACCGCCAGCTCGACGAAGCCGCGCAGATTGAGGCCGGCGCCGGACCGGATGTCGTCCGCGTCTCGGTCGGCATCGAGCATATCGACGATATCATCGCCGATCTGGCTCAGGCGCTGGACCAGATCTGAACCATGGCCCGCCCGGCGCCGGATTGTCGCGACCCGGTCGATTTCTATATCGACCATGCCGCGGAGTTCGACGCCGTGCGGTCATGCACTTTGTGCGAAGGGGACTGGCTGGAGGCTTTTCTGGCCGATGTGCCGGTTGGCGGCGCCATTCTGGATGCCGGCAGTGGGAGCGGTGAGCCGATCGCAGGCTGGCTGCTCGCGCGCGGTTTCGCGGTGACGGGCGTGGATGCCGCCGCGCCGCTGCTGGACCTTGCCCACCATCGCTACCCGCACGGGCGCTGGCTCCGGGCAGATTTGCGCGACCTTGATCTGGGCGAGCGGTTCGCCGCCATTATCGCGTGGGATAGCCTGTTCCATCTGTCGCCGGGCGCCCAGCGCACCGCCATCGCGACATTCGCCGCGCATGCCCTGCCTTGCGCCTCGCTGCTGTTCAACAGCGGCGGCGCACATGGCGAGGCGATCAACCCGATGTTCGGCGAGCCGCTCTATCATGCAAGCCTCTCGCCGGATGAATATCGCGTGCTTCTGGCCGGGCAGGGTTTTCATGTCGTGCGCCATGTTGCACAGGACCCGACATGCGGCGGTCGCGACATCTGGCTGGCGCGACGCGATCCGAAACGGAATTTTTGAAGGATGACACAAGTGACCATGGAAACGCGCACCGACTGGACTCGTGAGGAGATTGCCGCGCTGTTCGATCTGCCGTTCATGGATCTCGTCCATGAAGCGCAAAGCGTCCACCGCGCGCATCATCCGCGCAATGAGGTGCAGCTTTCCACCCTGCTTTCGATCAAGACTGGCGGCTGCCCGGAGGATTGCGGCTATTGCAATCAGTCCGTCCATGCCGAAACCGGTCTCAAGGCGACCAAGCTGATGGATGTGCAGGCCGTGCTCCAGTCCGCCGCGCAGGCCAAGGACCATGGCTCGGGCCGGTTCTGCATGGGAGCGGCCTGGCGCAACCCCAAGGATCGCGACATGCCGGCCCTTATCGAGATGGTGAAGGGCGTGCGCGCGATGGGGCTGGAAACCTGCATGACACTGGGCATGCTCACGCCGAACCAGGCACAGATGCTCGCCGAGGCCGGGCTCGATTATTATAATCACAACATCGACACGGCACCGGAGAAATATGCGGAAGTCATCTCGACCCGCACCTTTGAAGACCGGATCGAGACGCTGGAAGCGGTGCGCGGAGCGGGCATCAATGTCTGCTGCGGCGGCATTGTCGGCATGGGCGAGACGCGCGGCGACCGGGTCGGCTTCGTCCATGCGCTGGCCACTCTGCCGGTGCATCCCGAAAGTGTGCCGATCAACGCGTTGGTGCCGGTCAAGGGGACGGTGCTGGGCGATATGCTCGCCGATACGCCGCTCGCGCAGATTGACGAGATCGAGTTCGTTCGCACCGTGGCGGTGGCGCGGATTGCCATGCCGGCCTCAATGGTGCGCCTGTCTGCCGGGCGCGAAAGCATGAGCGATGCGGCACAGGCGCTCTGCTTCATGGCCGGCGCAAACAGCATTTTCACTGGCGACAAGCTGCTGACGACGCCCAATGCGGGGGATGACCGGGATAGCGCTTTGCTCGCCCGGCTCGGCATCTCCGCCATGCAGGCGGTGCCGCATGGCCATCTCGAAGAAGCAGCGGAGTGATTTAGCCATCGCCCGCCACGGCGATTCGGTTTATCATGCTGCGATGCCCGTCCTGAAACCCGCTCGGGGATGAGGCAAGGGGAGGTGCGGTGATGATCGGTTCATTGCTTCTGGTGGCGGCTGCGGCCGGTCTTCCGTCCAATTGCAACAATGCGCAGACCCAGACCGAAATTAACGTCTGCGCCGCCGAGGATTACAAGGCGGCTGATGCGCAGCTCAACCGCCAATGGGCGCAGACCAGCGCGATCATGAAAGAGCAGGACAAAGGCGGAGACGGTGCGAAGGATGGCCGCCCCGGCTACCATCAGGCCCTGCTCGATGCGCAACGGGCGTGGCTGGGCTTTCGTGACGCTCATTGCCGGATCGAGGGCTATGCGATGCGCGGCGGCAGTGGCGAAGCGATGCTGGTGAGCGGTTGTCTCGCTGAGGTGACGCGAGCGCGGACCGCGCAGCTCAAGGCGCTGACGGCGAATTATCAGCAATGACGGGCAGGCGCTTGATGGCGCGATCGTGGGTGGAAGCACTTTATGAGAAGGTGCAACCGGCAAATGGCGCGGTTTGGGCGTGTCTATTGCGGTACATGCTGGGCGATGCGCAGGAACAGCGGCAAGCGGATTGGCGGCGCTTCAGTCTCATGGCTGATTACCCATCCGGCAAGACGGGCTCACGAGCCTGCGTGGCTCTTGGGAGCAATATGTTGATCCCTGTGGCGCCTATCTACCCCGCCTTTCTGGAAAGCCTTTAGTGACCATTACCAAGATTCTCATCGCCAACCGGGGCGAGGTTGCCTGCCGGATCATCCGCACCGCGCGGCATATGGGGATCGCCACAGTTGCGGTTTATTCCGAAGCGGATGCCGGTGCGCCGCACGTGCGAGAAGCCGATGAAGCGGTGCTGCTTGGCCCGCCGCCCGCAGCGCAATCCTACTTGCTGGCCGATGCGATCATCGCAGCGTGCAAGGCAACCGGCGCTGATGCTGTCCATCCCGGCTATGGCTTCCTCTCCGAGCGGGAGAGCTTCGCGCGGTCATGCGCGGAACATGATATCATCTTCGTCGGCCCGTCGCCCGAGGCGATTGCGGCGATGGGCGACAAGATCGAATCCAAGCGGCTGGCGCTGGCGGCCGGTGTCAATGTCGTGCCCGGTCATGTCGGGGCGATTGCGGATACCGACCATGCCGTGCGTATCGCGGAGGAGATCGGTTATCCGGTGATGATGAAGGCATCGGCCGGCGGTGGTGGCAAGGGCATGCGGCTGGCGCATTGCGAGGCCGAACTGCGCGAGAGTTTTCCCGCCGTTCAGCGCGAGGGTCTGGCGAGCTTCGGCGATGATCGTGTGTTCATCGAGAAATTTATCGCAGCGCCGCGTCACATCGAAATCCAGCTGCTCGGTGACCAGCATGGCACGATCCTTCATCTCGGCGAGCGCGAATGCTCGATCCAGCGGCGGCACCAGAAGGTCGTGGAGGAAGCGCCATCGCCCTTCGTGACGCCGGATATGCGCCGGGCAATGGGCGAGCAGGCCGTCGCGCTGGCGTGCGCGGTGGGCTATTATAGTGTGGGTACGGTCGAGTTCATCGTCGCCGGTGACGATCCGACCGGGCAGGGCTTCTATTTTCTGGAGATGAACACCCGTCTGCAAGTCGAGCATCCGGTGACGGAACTGGTCACCGGTCTCGATCTGGTCGAGCAGATGATATGTATCGCCAATGGCGAGCGCCTGGCCTTCACTCAGGCCGATGTGCGGATGGACGGCTGGGCCATCGAAACGCGCGTCTATGCCGAGGACCCCTATCGCGGCTTTCTGCCCAGCAGCGGGCGACTGGTACGCTATACGCCGCCTGTCATGCCAACGCTGGATATGGCTGGATCAGTTCGGCTGGACGACGGCGTGACCGAGGGCAGTGACGTTTCGATGTTCTACGATCCGATGATTGCCAAGCTGATTACGCATGGGCCCACGCGGACGGCGGCGATCGACCTTCAGATAGAAGCGCTTGATCGTTTTGAAATTGAGGGGCCGGGTCATAATATCGATTTCCTCTCCGCGTTGATGCAGCACGAACGGTTCCGGGCAGGTGCGCTTACAACGGGCTTCATCGCGGAAGAATTTCCCGACGGCTTCGTAGGCGCCTCCGCCTCGAACAGATTGCGCTGTCAACTCGCTGCTATCGCCGCCTTCGCCTCGATGGCGCAGGCGGATCGTGCTCGGCGGATCAATGGCCAGCTCGGCCGCCGCCTGCCGCCGCCTACTGATTGGATCGTGCGGCTCGATGATAAGGATCATGCGGTCACCATCCGAGGAGATGATGTGACCGTGGATGGCGCGGAACTTCTCATGGCGCTCGATTACACGCCCGGTGACCGGCTGATCGAAGCGGCGTTCGAGGATGAAGCCGGTGCGGAACAACGGCTCGCGGTGCGGATCGCGCCGACCCGGACGGGCTGGCGGCTTACCACGCGCGGAGCAATCCATGCCGTACGCGTACTGCCCGTCCATATTGCGCGGCATGCCGGCCATATCATCGAGCGCCCGGCATCCGATCTCTCGCGCTTTCTCATCAGTCCGATGCCCGGCAAGCTGGTCGCCCTGCATGTGGGCGAGGGTGACAAGGTGGAGCGCGGGCAGCCGCTTGCCGTAGTCGAAGCCATGAAGATGGAGAACATCCTGCGCGCCGGCCGTGCGGGCGTAGTCCGTCTCGTCACCACCACTGCCGGCGCCACGCTGGCGCTCGACGAAGTGATTCTGGAGCTGGACTGAACGCGTCCGCTCTGGTTGATCGTTTATGAAACGACGGTGGATGAGAGGAATATTTGCGCAGTCGAGCGCTCAGCTCGGCGCGTTTCCGGCCGTGTCGTCGAGATAGATTCCGGACGCCTTTCACAAAGCGGATTGCAGGATCGCGGTGACGACGCGGTTGGATTTAGTGGTTATGAAGGAGGGAAGGCAGCGGCAATCGCCGGTGGCGATGTGAGATTCCTGTCTTCTGGTGGCTGCATTGCAAGGGGCGGCAGATGATAGGCTAGATGGGAATGTCTTTCGCAGCCACAACCATCGAATTGAGCGGTATTCGCGCTATCTCCTGCTTTTCCCATTGTCTGGATCGTCAGGCTGTTTCGCCCTTTGAGAAAATGCTCTAACGCCCCCGCATCATGGTGAAGATTCCTTCGGCGCCGCTGGCGCTGCATCTCGACAGCGCTGCTCTCAAGGCCAACTGGCAATGGCTGGCAGGCAGAAGCGGGGCCGCGCGCTGCGGTGCTGCCGTCAAGGCCGACGGCTATGGGCTGGGGGCGATCGAAGTGGCGAAGCACCTCCAGGCGGTTGGCTGTCGTGATTTTTTCGTCGCGACGTGGGCGGAGGCAGCCGAACTGCTGCCACATCTTGGGAATACATCGCTTTCCGTGCTGCACGGCGTGCGCGCGGAAGATATGACCTATGCGCAGGCAAGCAATGCACGGCCGGTGCTCAATTCCCCTGAACAGATCATGCGCTGGAAGGCCGCTGGTGGGGGGGCGTGCGATGTGATGATCGATACCGGGATGAGCCGGCTTGGCCTTTCCGCGCGCGACGTGCGAGCGGGTCTGCTGGAGGGGCTGCAGATAGAGACATTGATGAGCCATCTCGCCTGCGCCGATGAGGAGCATCCGCTCAATCGCGAGCAATGGACGCGATTTCGGCAAGTCGCGGCCGGTGTCGGGGCAAGTGCCGGCGTTCGGAGTCTCAGCCTTGCCAACAGCGCAGGTATCCTGCTGGGGGGCGCCTTCGCCTTTGATCTCACGCGGCCCGGCCTTGCGCTTTATGGCGGTTTGCCACGGCGGGAGGCGGCCGGGCATATCAGGCAGGTTGTCTATCCCAGCGCGCAGGTGCTCCAGCGCCGATTCATCCGGCCGGGGAAATCAGTGGGGTATGGTGCAACGTTTGTCGCCGAGCGCCGGCGGGAGGTTGCTATCCTCAATATCGGCTATGCCGACGGTTATTTGCGTGGCTTTTCCGGTACAGGCGCGGCGCTGCTGGGGGATATGCGCCTGCCGGTGCTTGGGCGCGTCTCGATGGATCTGCTCGCTATCGACGTCAGCACTGCGCCACAGGTGCGCGAGGGCGACTGGCTGGATCTGGAGTTTGATCTGCCGAAGGCTGCCGCGCAGGCCGGCCTCTCGCAATATGAGCTGTTGACCACGCTCGGTCACCGCTATGCGCGTATTTGGCGCTGACGTCAGGGCTGCATCGTCGCTTCGACTTCCCCAGGGGCGATTATCATAGAGCCCCGATCGTTCAGCAAATGAAGCTGGAAGGGCAGGTACCCAGCGCAAGCTGAAATGATAAAGGGCCCGGTGGCGATGCCTCCCAGCCCTTTATACATCATGAGCAACGCCGTCGCTTTCCCTATGGGATCAGCGAAGGAAGCCGGCTTTGCGTTGCTCTCACGCTTTTAGCGCTCGACGCACAGTGCGATGCCCATGCCGCCGCCGATGCACAGCGTTGCAAGGCCCTTTTTCGCGTCTCGCCGGGCCATTTCGTGGAGCAGAGTCGTAAGAATTCGAGCTCCGGAGGCGCCGATCGGATGGCCAAGGGCGATAGCCCCACCGTTGACGTTTACGATGTCCGGGTTCCAGCCCATATCCTTGCCAACCGCCAGCGCCTGTGCGGCAAAGGCTTCATTCGCTTCGACAAGATCCAGATCGTTCACGGCCCAGCCTGCCTTCTCCAGCGCGCGGCGACTGGCAGGAACCGGGCCAATGCCCATGATAGCGGGATCGACGCCGCAAGTTGCCCAACTTGCGATGCGCGCCAGCACTGGTGCGCCGCGTTGCGCAGCTTCCTGCGCGGACATCAACACCAGCGCCGCCGCGCCATCATTAACGCCACTGGCGTTGCCCGCCGTTACCGTGCCGTCCTTCTTGAAGGCAGGGCGTAGACCTGCCATCGCCTCGACGGTTGCGCCGGCGCGGATATATTCGTCTGTATCGACGATCGTATCACCCTTGCGCCCTCTGATCGTCACAGGGACAATTTCATTCACAAACCGACCGGCGGCGCGGGCGGCTTCCGCCTTGTTCTGGCTGGCGGCGGCGAAGGCGTCCTGCGTTTCACGGCTGAGCTGATAGCGCTCTGCAAGGTTCTCCGCCGTGATGCCCATATGATAGCCGTTGAAGGCGTCCATGAGCCCGTCATTCACCATCGTATCGATCAGGCTGACATTGCCCATCTTTGTGCCCGCGCGCAGAAATTGCGCATGTGGAGAGAGAGACATGTTCTCCTGTCCGCCGGCGATCATAATCGTCGCATCGCCGGCGCGGATCGCCTGCGCCGCGAGGGCTACCGAACGCAGGCCGGAGCCACATACCTGATTGATGGCAATCGCAGTGCGGTCCACCGGAATACCGGCGTTGACGGCAGCTTGACGGACCGGATTCTGGCCCTGTGCCGCAGTGAGGACCTGTCCGAAAATAACTTCGGAGATTTCATCTGGCGCGACGCCCGCATCTTCCAGCGCAGCAAGGATGGCAATGCGGCCCAGTTCATGTGCGGGCGTGTTCGCAAAAGCGCCGAGAAAGCTGCCGATAGGAGTGCGTTTGGCAGCGGTGATGACGATATCGGTCATAAGATCGAAGTCCCTTGGTTGCGGCGGCGGCCGTCAAGCGGTCGATGCGCCATGATGGTCTCTCCGCCCGGCAGACACATCAGCCGCCGTTGCGTGTAAGCCAATCGCTCAGCCCTCTCCAGAGCCTCTCTTCAGCGCGGCTGCCGATCATCATGCCGACATGCCCCAGCGCAAGATCAATCCGCTCCGCTGCGGGTGGGGCGGCGGCGGCCGGGACGATCCTGTCGCTTGTTGAGGCGACGGCGAGCGTGGGGCAATCAAGCGCCATCGGGTCCACGCGCGTTCCCAGAATCGACCAGTGGCCGCTGGCAATCATATTGCTCCCGTAGCAGCGCTGTGCAAGATCGCGTCCGCATGCCAGCGTGAGCGGCGCGCCATCGTTGGCCCAGTCCTCCACCGCGATGAAGCCTCGATAAGCTGGCGTATCCGCCTCCATCTCGCCAAATTGCGCATATTTGGCGATCGTGCGAGCCGGATCGAGCAACCAGAAGCCGGTCTGGAAAACCTCCATCGGCACCAATCCCAGTGCCGCGCAACTCGGCTCTGTCCGCTGCCATGTTTCCATGATCTGTGCGCGAAATGCTGCATCATATTGCGCAAAATCCCAAGGCGCGGCGATGGTTGCGAGGCCTTGTACCGGCCGCCCCAGCGCCGCCAGCCGGGCGGCTGCTCCAATGGCGATGGTGCCGCCAAGGCAATAGCCGACAAGGATCGGCGGCCGCTCCATCTGAGCCAGCAGCGGAAGCAGCAGCCGTGCGACATGATCGGCCAGATCGCTTTCTTGTTCGGCGGGATCAGGCGTGCCCCAATCCATTACATAGGCATCATGATTATTGCGCAGCAAAAAGCGCAGCAAAGACCGCTGCTCGGTCAGATCCAGAATGCAAGGCGCGTTGATGAGCGAAGGAATAAGAATGATCGGTGGGCCTTCTCGCGCGCCTTGTTCGCTGTGGTTTCGCGTGAAGAGCGTGGCTCGGCCCGCACGTGCGACGACTCGCGGCGGATGTGGGTCTGGCATGCGGGGCGCAAGCTGGTAACGCCGTAAACCGGCAAGAGCGCGTCGCCGATCATTGCGATCCTGTGCCGTTTCGGTCCATAAAAGGGAAAGAAACAGTGGTAGCGGACGTGGCCCATGTTGCGGCGCGGAAAGAGTCGATGCTATGCTGCTGCCCGTTGCGGATGAAACGGAACAGGGGGGCGAGGCTAGAAACATGGCGCGATCGAAATCGGGTGGCGAATCAGAAACCATCGTGATCAAGAAATACGCTAACCGGCGGCTTTATGACACGGAAACCTCCAGCTACATTACGCTGGAGCTGCTTTCGCAGATGACGCGCGAGGGACGCGATTTCGTCGTGGTTGATGCCAAATCCGGCGAGGATATCACTCATAGCGTGCTCACGCAGATCATCATGGAGGAGGAGCAGCGTGGCGGCAATATGCTGCCGGTTAGTTTCCTGCGCCAGCTGATCTCGCTTTATGGCGACTCCATGCAGTCCATGGTGCCGCAATATCTTGAAGCGAGCATGGATGCTTTCCGCAAGAACCAGCAGCAGTTTCAGGAGGCGATGCAGGGCGCTTTCTCCGGCGGGCCGTTCGCTGAGATCGCTAAACGCAATATGGCGATGCTGAACGCGGCTGCCAGTGCTTTCAAACCGCCCGTGCCAGCTGCGACAGCCGCCAAAGGCGAGAGCAGTTCGGACGAGGTGGCTGAACTCAAGGCGCAACTCGCCGCGCTCAATGCCAAGATTGACAAGCTGGGCGGTTGAGGGCTCTGCCTTCATCACTTTCGCGCGCCTGTGACTAACCTTCCGGGACGCCCGCTGCCCCTACCTGTGAACGCACGATCCTTCATCACACATCAAAGCGCCGGACCTTATGAACAGCCCTAACATCAAGCATGCTCTTCCAATCACCCGCGCGCGGGATTTCGCCGCCTGGTATCAGGCCGTCATCAGCGAGGCCGATCTTGCCGAAGAAAGTGGCGTGCGCGGTTCCATGATCATTCGTCCTTGGGGCTATGGCATCTGGGAGCGCATTCAGACGCTGATGGACGCGCGGATCAAGGCGGCAGGCGTGGAAAATTGCTACTTTCCGCTATTCATCCCGCTGTCCTTCTTTGAGAAGGAAGCTGCCCATGTTGATGGTTTTGCTAAAGAAATGGCGGTCGTCACCCACCATCGGCTCAAATCGATTGACGGTAAGCTGGCGCCTGATCCGGATTCGAAGCTGGAGGAGCCCCTGGTCGTGCGCCCCACATCGGAGACGGTGATCGGTCAGGCGATGGCGCGCTGGGTACAGAGTTGGCGCGATCTGCCGCTGCTTACCAACCAGTGGGCCAATGTCGTACGCTGGGAAATGCGCACGCGGATGTTCCTGCGCACAAGCGAGTTTCTTTGGCAGGAAGGGCACACCGCCCATGCCAATGAGGCCGATGCCCGCGCCGAGACGATGCGAGCATTGGAAATGTATCGCGATTTTTCCGAAACGGCGCTGGCCATGCCGGTCATTGCCGGCGAGAAACCGGAAAATGAGCGCTTCCCCGGTGCCGTTGCCACCTATTCGATCGAAGCGATGATGCAGGATGGGAAAGCCCTGCAAGCTGGCACGTCGCATTATCTTGGAACCGGCTTTGCCGAGGCGGCGGGCATTAAATATCAGGATCAGGGGGGGCAGCAGGCACTTTGCCATACGACGAGCTGGGGTGTCTCTACGCGCATGATCGGCGGCGTTATCATGGTTCATGGCGATGATGATGGTCTACGCTGTCCGCCGATGATAGCGCCCTATCAGGTCGTTATCGTACCGATGCTGCGCGACAATGATGAGGATGGGCCGATCATTGCCTATTGTGAGGAGTTGGCGAAAGCATTGAGCGAGGTGGACGTATTCCGCGAACCGTTGCGAGTGCTGTTCGATAGAAAACCGATCAAGGCGGCGCCCAAGCGCTGGAGTTGGGTCAAGAAAGGCGCGCCGATCATCGTCGAGGTTGGCGGGCGCGATGTCGCGGGTGGCAACGTCTCCGTCCTGCGCCGTGACCGGCTCTATAATGAAGCGGGAAAGCTCGCCGCCACCATCATGTCGCGCGGTGATTTCATTGCAGAAGCATCTGTCATGCTCAATGATTTTCAGGTCGCGCTGCATCATGAGGCCAGCGAGCGTCTCGCTGCGAATATTCGCCGTGACGTGACCGACAAGGCGGCGCTCGCGGCTGCATTCGACGGAGAGAAGCCAGGCTGGGTCGAGGTTGAATGGGCCAAACCAAGTGGCCCAGCGCTGGAAGCCGTGGTGGATTGGCTCAAGAGCCACAAACTCACCTTGCGCAACGTGCCACTGGACGCCGCGGCGGCGAGCGGAACATGCGTGTTTACCGGTGAAAAGGCGACTGAGCGGGTGCTGGTCGGGCGCTCTTATTGAGCAACTCGGTCCGACCGGCAAGAAGGGCGCGTTGAGTGCTGGAAAGTCGTTTCGATTTTTATGAGCAGTGTCTCAGGCATTGAATTGGCTAACGTAGCTTAGGCGATGGGCTTCGCTTGTGTAAACTCGAGGCTCGTTAAGCGTCTTGGGTCGGTGCCCGATTCATTGGTGCATCGGGAGATACCGGGACGAACAATCTTTGACGCTGCACGAGGGGCAGGCGCGCGCCTAATGCATTCACGAGCGCAATCAATGGTCAGCGGTTGCGTCGGGACGTGGGGTAATCCGCATATCCTGATGCGCGGACGCGCCTAGGATCGTGACTTGAACGAGGCGATCTACAAAAGGCTCAGGTGCGGCAGCAGGATTGGGTGTGCGCAGCTCTTCAAGAAGTTAGTCGATTGGAGATCCCTGGTTTGATCCGTTCGACAATGGGCAGTCTATGAGCCAGCTTTCGTCTTGACCAAGAATTGCTCTGAATGCGCAGAAATATATGCCCAAGAGTTAGGGCGATCTGGCGAAAATTTGGTCGGGGAAAGAGGATTCGAACCTCCGGCCTCTGCCTCCCGAAGGCAGCGCTCTACCAGGCTGAGCTATTCCCCGACCGAGACCGGCACATTGCTATGCCGGCAAGACAGGAGCCGCCCTATAGTGAGCGGATTCAGTGCTGGCAAGCGGGCATCGCGAATATTGATCCGGTCAGATCAGACCTTCGGCGCGGAAGCTGAAGGACTGCCCGGAACCCTCGATGAAATGATCGTGCAAACGAATATCGAAGAAGCGGAGCATGTCCGCAAAAATGCGGGTTGTCGCGATATCCGCCTGACTGGGTGCGGCTAAGCCGGAGGGGTGCCGATGCCGCAGGATAAGACAGGCGCAGGGAGACGCGAGTAGCCGCGGCATGAGTTGACGCAAGTCGATGAAGATAGTTTGCCGCTGACCTGCAAGGGCGATTCGGTCCAGAAACCAGCCATGTGCATCGTAAAGGTCGAGTGCGCCGTGCTCGATTTCGTCGGTGTGACTATCAGCACGATCCACGTTGATGCCGATCATCAGGGGTGACAACAGTGGGGAGGCAATTGACGTGGCCATTGTTCCAAGCTGGGCCAGGAGCGAGAGCTAAGCAGCTGGAAATCGATCCATTTCAATCATCAACCGCCCAAATATGCGGTTGGTGGCAAATTAATCTCCGAAATGGATGAGGTTAATGTGGGTGTTCCGTGAATAGTACCGTTTCTTGTCGCTGGTGCTCAGACTCACCGTGCGTTAAGTCTTGCACATGGTTAGCAATGTTCATTCCGCCCCAATGTCCGGTCGCACCGGTATGCCCGAGCCGCGATCCGTTACAACGGAGGATGCGCCGCATTACGAGCAGCAATATCTTGACCTCGTCCGGCATGTCTGGACTCATGGCAATGAGCGCGTGGACCGCACCGGCGTCGGCACGCGCTCCATTCTCGGTGCAACCATGCGCTTCTCGCTCGCAGATGATGCGGTGCCGCTGCTCACGACCAAGCGCGTCTTCTGGAAGGTCGCTGCGCGCGAAATGATCTGGTTTCTCTCCGGGGAGACCAATATCCGGCCACTCGTCGCGCAGGGGGTGCATATCTGGAGTGACTGGCCGCTTGAGCGCTATCAGCGCGAAACCGGCGACGCGATTCCTATGCATGTTTTTGAACAGCGCATCCTTGATGATGCGGATTTCGCGCGGAAATGGGGAGATCTGGGGCCGGTTTATGGCCGGCAATGGGTGGACTGGCCGCGCTATGAGCTTGCGTCTGAGGCGGCGGCGGAAGGGCTCTATCGCCGTGCACCGCGTGGTGAGGGGCATAACCAGATTGCGGGACTGATCGAGGCGATTCGCTCCAATCCTGGCTCTCGACGACTGCTGTTCACCGGCTGGAACGTCGATATGCTCGACGCCATGGCGCTGCCGCCATGCCACATGACCTACCAGTTTCATGTAGCGGACCGTCGACTTAGCGGCCTGTTGTTTCAACGCAGCTGCGATCTGGGGCTGGGTTTCGCGTTCAACATTTTCGGGTTGGCGTTGCTCACACGGATGCTGGCGCTGCAATGTGATCTGGCGCCTGGTGAGATTGTCTGGAACGGCGGAGACGTGCATCTTTACCTCAATCACGCCGCACTGGTTGAAGCGCAGCTCGCACGCACACCCGCCGGAGCGCCGAAACTACGTATCACGCGGCGGCCGGCGAGCATCTTCGAGCATCGGATCGAGGATTTCGCGGTGGAGGATTATCACCCGCAGGCGCATATTGCCGCACCTGTCGCGGTGTGAGGTTGCGCTATAACTTCCGCAATGAGGGGAGGTGCCGTGTCGTTGAAGGGCATTGACGAACAGGGTGTGACCCATCGGCCGGGTAAGGAGAGAGCGGAGGCCAGTGCACGTCGGCGCGCGGCGCGGCGCGGTTCATGGGAGCGTAACCGACTTGTCGCCTCGATTGCGCTGTTCAGTGGATTGGGACTGCTTCTGGCCTTGCCATTTGCGCTGCGGGCGGGCGCCCCCTTTTTCCTGCCGCTTGCCGCAGCGCTGATTATCGCCGTCTGCCTCGTGCCACTGCTCGAATGGCTGGAGCGGCGCCACATTCCTTCGCCCATTGCGGCATTGATTGCCCTCGTCTCCTTTTTGTTCGTCGCCAATACAGCGCTGGTGCTGATCGTGGTGCCCGCGACAGACTGGATCGCGCAGTTGCCGGACCGGATGAACCGGATCAAGGCGACCCTGGCTCCGATTATCGACCTTTATACGCAGGCACAGGGCTTTATCGACGGGCTGCTGCGGATGGTGACGGAAACGCAGAGTCTCGGCTCTGAAGTCGGCGATTTCGGCAGAGCCGGCTCCCTGCTCCAGATATTGGCAACCTCTGCGCCAAGTGTGGTCATCAACGTCATTTTTGGGCTGCTGGTGATATTCTTCTTCCTGAGTGGCTGGACGCGGCTGCGGCGACGGACGATTCGCGGGCGAGGGAGCTTTACCGGCGCGCTCACGATCGCCCGCGTCATCCAGAATGTCGTGGATGCGACATCGCGCTATGTGCTGACGATTACCTTCATCAATATGATGCTTGGCCTCACCGTGGCGCTGCTGCTCGGACTGGTCGGCATGCCGACGCCATTCATGTGGGGCGGATTTGTCGCGCTGCTTAATTTCATTCCCTATTTCGGCCCGATCGTGGCGGCCATATTGCTCGGCCTTGGCGGCTTGATGAGTTTCACTTCGGTTGGCCCTGCGTTGCTGCCTGCGCTGATCATGATCGTGCTGCACCTGATCGAGGCGAATATCGTGACGCCGCTGGTGCTCGGTGAGCGGCTTAAAATGAATCCGTTGCTGATTCTCGTATCACTGAGCTTCTGGACATGGGTGTGGGGCACGGCGGGCGCGTTGCTGGCGGTGCCATTACTCATCATTATCCAGACGGTACTCGGGGCTGCAGGCAAGCCGGATATTGCCGGTTTCCTGTTCGAAGCCGGCACATTGACCAGAAGTTTGCATGATCCGCCGGATGATTATGACGAGAGTTGATCGAGGGGTGTTGACAGGAGGAGTCCCCTCTTCTAACTGCCCGGCACACACCAAGCGGGTGTAGCTCAGTTGGTTAGAGCGCCGGCCTGTCACGCCGGAGGTCGC
>Ga0182736_1001072_pt1 | contig 30314 bp, 24 predicted proteins | sample eDN5th30CKraftBY_FD_128882 | JGI IMG/M metagenome (GOLD analysis project Ga0182736, IMG submission 128882) | Enriched backyard soil microbial communities from Emeryville, California, USA - eDNA 5th pass 30_C Kraft BY (version 2) (version 2) | ecosystem: Environmental > Terrestrial > Soil >...
GATCCGGAACGGTTCGCGGTCGGTCCGCGGACCGCCCAGTGCGATGTCGAGCCGGCGCGGCGCCGAGTCGGCGGTCAGGTCGTCGAGCAGGTACAGCTCACCCGCCGACTCGTAGACGACGCGGGTGCCGTCGGTCGACGCGTGCCGGGCGTAGAAGGCGGGCGCGCCGTCGGCGCCGTGGTCGGTGTGCCGCAGCAGGCCCTCGAGCGAGTCGTCCGCGCCGGCGCCGTTGCGGTCGAGCGGCAGGGAGTAGACGTTCCCCCAGCCCTCGTGGTCGGACAGGAACGCGATCCGGTCGCCCACGAGCATCGGCGAGTCGATCTGGCCACCCAGCTCCGCGGCGAGCCTGCGGAACTCGCCGGTGCCCTCCGGGTCCCACCACAGCTTGCCGGCCGTGCCGCCGCGGTAGCGCTTCCACCAGGCCATCTCGCGCGACATCGTCGTGCCGAGCAGGACCGCGGGCCGGCCGGCGGCCGTCGCGACGTCGGACACCGGCCCGTAGTCGAGCCGCCGCGGCGCACCGCCCGCCGCCGGGATCGCGTACGCCCAGGTACGCCGGGCCGACGCCTCTCCGGCCGCGCTGAGGACGACCACCTCGGCGTCGGCGCCCGAACCGCGCCAGCCGACGGTGCGCGCGCCGCCGAACCACGTCAGCCGCCGGGCTCCCCCGCCGTCGAGGTCGGTGACGAACACCTCCTGCGCGCCCTCGCGCGTCGACGTCCAGGCCACCCGGGTCCCGTCCGGCGACAACCGTGGCCGCGACACCGGCACGTCGTCGGCGGTCAGCCGGTAGGCGCGGCCCCCCGCGAGCGGTGCGGTCCAGACGTCGTCCTCGGCCGTGAAGACCAGCGTGTCACCGTGGAGATGCGGGAAGCGGAGGTAGCTGCGTGGCACCCCGTGACGGTAGCCAGCGGGTCAGCTCCCGTAGCGGGCGGCCGCGCGGGCCCGCGCCTTCATCGCCTCCACCTCGCGGTCGCGCGGTGGTGCCGTCGTGACCAGCTCGTCGAGCAGCCTGCGGGTGGCCTCCTCGACGGCGGCGACGGCCGCGGCGAACGCCTCCTCGTTGGCCTTCGACGGCTTCGCCGCCCCGCTTATCTTGCGGACGTACTGCAGCGCGGCGCCGTGCACCTCGTCGTCGGTGGCGGGCGGCTCGAAGTTGTGCAGGGTGCGAATGTTGCGGCACATGGGCTTCCGCTCCTCCTCGGGGTCGTTCGGACGGATGGGCCGCCGGTCAGACCGGCTCCGGGCCGGTGCCGGTCAGCGGGGCGACGGCCAGCACGATCCGTGGGACGTGGAACGCCTCGGCGTACCGCGCGCGGCACTGGATCCCCCGGATGCGGGCCAGCCCGCCGAACGTCTCGGGGTCGAACCAGCTGCGGTCGCGCTGCGAACCGTAGTGCTCGTGCAGCTTCGCGACCTTCTCCCGCAGCACCGGCTCGGCCAGCGGCAGGTAGACCGACGGCAGCGCGAGGTCGTTCTCCCACTTCACGATCTCGTAGCAGAACGTCAGGTGGTCGCGGAAGACCGTCGGGACGATGTCGGCGAGGGTCCGCAGGTCCGGGTCGGTGTCGTGCGGCGACGGCGCGAAGACGATGTCCGGGTCGCCGTGCGCGGCCATGTCCTCGACGGCCTGCTTGGCCCGGTCCCACCGCGTGGTCAGCCGACCGTCGGGCAGGTCGAGAACCGTCACGTCGACCTTGGCGCCCGGGCAGAACGCGGCCAGCGCCGAGCGTTCCTCCTCCTCGCGCAACGAGCCCCCGCCGGTGAGCACCAGCGCGCTGACCTGGACGCCCGGGTGCGCCCGGCACATCTCCAGCAACGTGCCGCCCGCACCGATCGCGATCTCGTTGCAGTGCACGCCCAGCAGCAGCATCCGGTCGAGTCGCTCCGGGAGCAAACTCAGCATCGGGGGCCACCTCTCCGGCGGCCGGCCGGGCACGGGCGTCCGGGCCCGCGACGGTGCGGGACGACGTCCTCGCCTCGGGCCACCTCGAGCGAACGGGACGGGAGGACCAACCCGATCAGTGTTCCACGTGCGCCGTCGCCGTCGCTGCCCACGCGCCGTGACCGCAGTGCGCCGCAAATGGGTGACCGCGACCTGCTCAGGTGGTCTTGAGCTTCTCCAGCCGACGCGGCGTCGGCCAGCGGACCTCCCAGGCCCAGCCGAACTTCTCGAAGAACCAGATCAGCCGCGCGGAGATGTCGATCTGCCCGCGCAGCACGCCGTGCCGGGCGCACGTCGGGTCCGCGTGGTGCAGGTTGTGCCAGGACTCGCCCATCGACAGGATCGCGAGCGGCCAGAAGTTGCGGGACTTGTCGCGCGAGCGGAACGGACGCTCGCCGAACATGTGGCAGATCGAGTTGATCGACCAGGTCACGTGGTGCGACACGGCCATGCGGACGAGACCGCCCCAGAAGAAGCCGGTGAGCGCGCCCGCCCACGACCAGGTGACGAGCCCGCCGATCAGGGCCGGCAGGGCCAGGCTGACCAGCACCCAGACCCCGAACAGCTTGCTGACCATCCGAATGGCCCGGTCGGCCAGCAGGTCGGGGATGAAGCGCTGGTAGTTGGTCTTGCGACGCTCGAACAGCCAGCCCATGTGCGCCCAGACGAAACCCCGCGCGACGGCGACCAGCGAGGTGCCGTAGCGCCACGGCGAGTGCGGGTCGCCCTCCTTGTCGGAGAAGGCGTGGTGCCGGCGGTGGTCGGCCACCCAGGCGAACACCGAGCCCTGCACCGCGAGCGCGCCGCCGATCGCGAGGATGACGCGCAGCCACGGCTTGGCCTTGAAGGACTTGTGGGTGAAGTGCCGGTGGTAGCCGACGGTCACGCCCAGAATCCCGACGGTGTAGAAGATCGCGGCGATGACCACGTCGTGCCAGCCGAGGCCCCAGCCCCACACGACGGGCACCGTGGCCAGCAGGGCCAGCATCGGCCCGACGACGAACAGCCAGACCAGACCCTGCTGCCAACCCGAGCGGGTGGCGCCGATGATCGGCCTGGCGATGTTGGCGCCTGCTGGCGTCGTCCCGTCGGCCCCGTCGGCCTCCGCGGCCGGAACGGCCGGAGCCTCGGTCGGTCGCGCGGCGGCGGCCTCTGCGGTCATGCGGCACCTCTCGGATCGGGAGCGCGGTCGGTGAGGACCGTCTACCCGCAGAGGGTAACGAATATGTTGCGGCCCGCTGAGTCGAACCGGCACGAAGCCCGTGAATCCGACGTGGACATACGACGACGCCCGCCCGGCTGCGATGATCGTCAGCTGCGATGATCGTCACAGGGCCCGGCGGGCGTCGCGGGTGCGGGGCGAGGAGCGGGCGGGCGTCGTGCCAGGATGGAGGCCTGTCCGCCGTGGTGTAATGGCAGCACCTCGGATTTTGGTTCCGATGGTTCAGGTTCGAATCCTGGCGGCGGAGCAGTTCTTCCCCGCCCGGCGCCTCGTCACTCCAGCGCTGCGTCCAGCGTGATCGTCGTGCCCGTCAGCGCCTTGCTCACCGGGCAACCGGCCTTCGCGGCGTCGGCGGCCTTGGCGAAGCCCTCGGCGTCGAGGCCCGTGACCTCACCGCGGACGGTCAGCTTGATGCCGCTGATGCGGAACCCGCCGGCCGGGTCGGGGCCCAGCGTGACGTCGGCCGTCACGTCGAGCGACTCGGGCGTGCCGCCCGCCTCGCCGATCAGGGCCGAGAGCTGCATGGCGTAGCAGGACGAGTGCGCGGCCGCGATCAGCTCCTCGGGGCTCGTGGTGCCGCCGGCGTCGTCGGCTGCCCGCTTGGGGAAGTTGACGTCGTAGGTGCCGACGTGGCTGCTGCTCAGCTCCACCTGGCCGGAACCCTGCTCGAGGGTGCCGTTCCAGGCCGTGCGTGCGGTACGGGTGGGCATCGCCGTCCTCCTGATCGGGGTGTGTCGGGCGTCGCGGCCGAGTCTTCCCCCCGACGGCCCGACTCGGCCACCGATGTCACACGATCTCCGGCGTCGGGCCCCTGCGCCCGTCAGACGATCTCGACGCGGTCGCCGACCGCGAGGAAGTCGTGGAACGCCTCCGCGTCGGCGCGTGCGAGCCGCACGCACCCGGCCGACCCCGTCCGCGTGTCGCCCTCGTGGAAGGCGATGCCGCCGGGCGCGAAGAAGACCGCGAACGGCATGGGCGCCCCGCCGAACTCGGCGCTGCGGTGGTCGCGGTTCTTCCACTCGACGCCGAACGCGCCCCGCGGGGTCTCCTTGCCCGCCCCGCCGGTGCTGACCGCGACCGGCCCGCGGACGACGCGCCCGTCGTCGAGCAGCCAGGCCTGCTTGGCGCCGATCGAGACACAGGCCCGCGCGGCGACGGTGCACGGCGTCCCGTCGACGAGGGGCGCCTCGACGGGACGCAGCGGTTCGGCCGACCCGACGCCGGTGCCACCGAGCGCGCCCAGGCCCGCGAGCCCGAGTGCGATCGTGGCGCGGACGCGCGGCATCGCCGCGAGCCGCGACCGTCCCGCCCCGTGCCCGGCTGCCCCGCGCGCGACCCCACTGCGCCCGGCTGCCCCGCGTCCGGCCGCACTGTGCCTGCCCACCGACCTCACCCGCCGCTTCCACGTCGTCCACCCGACCGGGTGACTCAACGACGACGGCCGCGGAGGGTTACGAACCGACCATCGGCGACCAACCGGACGACACCGGTGCGCGGTCGGGGCCCGCCGCGCGACCCCGTACGATTCAGCCGTCCGGGCGTCGCGACGTGCTGCATCGCGTCCGGCCGGCACCCCGGCCGACGTACGGACCCGTGAGCGACGACCGAGGAGTGCGGCTCATGCCCGACCGTCTCGACGGGCCCGCCCGGCCCGACGGGGACGCTTCGTCCACCCCCCGCCCGACCGGCCCGGCGCCCGCCGCCGGGGCGACCCGCGCGGCGCCGCCCGCGGCGGTGGTGGTCCTCGCGGCGGGCGAGGGCAAGCGGATGCGTTCGTCGACGCCGAAGGTGCTGCACGCCATCGGCGGGCGCAGCCTGCTCGGCCACGCGGTGCACGCCGTCGCCGCACTGGAGCCCGAGCACCTCGTGGTCGTCGTCGGGCACGGGCGCGACCAGGTCGAGCCCGCCGTCGCGGCGATGGCCGACGCGCTGGCCCGCCCCGTCGTGACCGCCGTCCAGGAGCAGCAGAACGGCACCGGCGACGCGGTCTCCTGCGGCCTCGCCGCCCTGCCCGCGGACCTCTCCGGCACCGTGCTGGTCACCTACGGCGACGTCCCGCTGCTCGTGCCCGAGGCGTTGCGGGCGCTGCACGAGGCGCACGGCTCCGTCATGACCGTGCTGACCACGACCCTCGACGACCCGACCGGCTACGGCCGCATCGTCGCGGGCGCCGACGGGGTCACGGCGATCGTCGAGCAGAAGGACGCGACGGCCGAGCAGCGCGCGATCACCGAGGTCAACTCGGGCATCTACGCGTTCGACGCCGACTTCCTGCGCTCCGGGCTCACCCGCCTGACCACCGACAACGCGCAGGGCGAGCTCTACCTCACCGACCTCGTCGCGATCGCGGTCGCCGACGGGCACCGGGTCGGCACCCTGCACTCCGACGACCCCTGGCTCGTCCGCGGCGTCAACGACCGGGTCCAGCTCGCCGAGGCGGGCGCGGAGCTCAACCGCCGCGTGGTGCGCGGCTGGATGCTCGAGGGCGTCACGGTCGTCGATCCGGCGACGACGTGGATCGACGTGCAGGTCCGGCTGGAGGCCGACGTCGTCCTGCACCCCGGCACCCAACTGCACGGGACCACCTCCGTCGCCGGGGGCGCCCAGGTCGGCCCCGACACGACGCTGACCGACGTCGAGATCGGTGCGGGCGCGATCGTCGTGCGCACCCACGGCAGCAGCTCGACGATCGGCGCGGGCGCGTCCGTCGGCCCCTACGCGTTCCTGCGGCCGGGGGCGCACCTCGGCGAGCGCGGCAAGATCGGCACCTTCGTCGAGGTCAAGAACTCCGACATCGGTGCGGGCAGCAAGGTCCCGCACCTGACCTACGTCGGCGACGCGACGATCGGTGAGATGAGCAACATCGGCGCCTCGTCGGTGTTCGTCAACTACGACGGCGTGACCAAGCGCCGGACGGTGGTCGGATCGCACGTGCGCACGGGTTCCGACACGATGTTCATCGCTCCCGTGCAGGTCGGCGACGGTGCGTACACCGGCGCGGGCACCGTGCTGCGCGACGACGTCCCACCGGGGGCGCTCGCCGTGTCGGCCGGGTCACAGCGCACCATCGAAGGGTGGGTCCGGCGCAAGCGCCCCGGGACGCCGGCGGCCGAGGCCGCCGAGCGCGCCGAGGCGGCCGCCGCCCAGCTCGACGGAGCGGCCCCCGCCGCACCCGCCACGGACGACGCCGGCCGAACCGGCCGAGGAGGCACACGACGGTGAGCGCGATCTTCGCGACCCCGAAGAAGAACCTGATGCTCTTCTCCGGGCGGGCACACCCCGAGCTGGCCGACCAGGTGGCCAAGGAGCTCGACGTCACCATCACGCCGCAGTCGGCCTACACCTTCGCCAACGGCGAGATCTTCGTCCGCTTCGAGGAGTCGGTCCGCGGTTGCGACGCGTTCGTCCTGCAGTCGCACTCCGCGCCGATCAACGACGCCGTGATGGAGCAGCTGATCATGGTCGACGCGCTCAAGCGCGCCTCGGCCAAGCGGATCACCGTCGTGATGCCGTTCTGGGGCTACGCCCGGCAGGACAAGAAGCACCGCGGCCGGGAGCCGATCTCCGCGCGGCTGATCGCCGACATGTTCCTCGTCGCGGGCGCCGACCGGATCATGACCGTCGACCTGCACACGGCACAGATCCAGGGCTTCTTCGACGGGCCCGTGGACCACCTGTTCGCGCTGCCGGTGCTGGCCGACCACATCAAGCAGAAGTACGCCGACCGCGATCTCGCCGTCGTCTCACCCGACTCCGGCCGCGTGCGGCTCGCCGAGCGCTGGGCGGAGACCCTCGGCGGCACCCCGCTGGCGTTCATCCACAAGACGCGCGACCCGCGCAAGCCCAACGAGGCCGTCGCCAACCGGGTCGTCGGCGAGGTCGACGGGCGCACATGCGTCGTGATCGACGACATGATCGACACCGGCGGGACGGTCTCGAAGACGGCCGAGGTGCTGCTGCGCGAGGGCGCCCGCGACGTCGTCATCGCCGCCACCCACGGGGTGCTGTCCGGGCCGGCCGTCGAGCGCCTGTCGACGTGCGGCGCCTCCGAGGTGATCTTCACCGACACGCTGCCGATCCCCGAGGAGAAGCGCTTCCCCGGCATGACGGTCATCTCGATCGCCCCGCTGCTGGCCGAGGCCATCCACCAGGTCTTCGACGACGGCTCGGTCACCAGCCTGTTCGACGGCAACGCCTGATCCCGCGGCGCCTGATCCCCCGGCGCCTGATCCCCCGGCGCCCGGTACGGGGGCGCCCGGTACAGGGCGCCGGGGCACCGGCACGCCCGAGGCGGTCGACGGCGAGGCGTGAGCCGCGTAGAGTTCCCGCTCCCGAAAGGTCCGGATCCGCTGAACCGCGCGGGGCCGCGGTCCGTCGTGGAGGGCGCAGGGGGCGTCCGGACCGACGACGCCCGGCACGGCGGGAGGTCGACCGACATGGCATCGCAGACCGGAGGCATCGCGGCCCGGACGAGGTCGCTGCCCGCATGGCGGGTGGCGGGCGCGATCCTGCTGCTCCTCATGGGCGGCATCCACCTCTACCTGGTGTTGTTCGGCGGGTTCGACGGCCTCGTCGGCACGCTGTTCGTGATCAACGCGATCGGTGCGCTGATACTGGCGATCGCGATGGTCGGCGCCCGGGACCGGCAGCTGCCGCTCGTCAGCCTGCTCTCGCTGCTGTTCACGGCGGGCACCCTCCTCTCGCTGGTACTGGCGCTGCTGCTGCCCGGCGGGTTCCTCGGCGTGCGCGAGCAGCTCGGCGGCGAGCTGGTGGTGACGACGCTGATCGTCGAGGGCCTCGGCGTGCTCGCGCTGCTGGGCGCGACGTTCGCGGCGGCCCGCCTGCCCAAGTCGTAGCGGCGCCTCACGAGCGCCGTCGGCGCCGCCTCACCAGCAGGACGACCGCACCGACGGCCGCGCCGGCGACGACCAGACCCGGCCACGCCGGGCCGGAGATCCGCCGGGTGGCGGCGTCCGCGTCGGGTGTGTCGGGGGCGTCGAGCAGCGTCACGGTGCCCGCGTCACCGTCGACACGGATGCGCTCGTCGTCGGTGATCCGCCGCGTCGCCACGGCGGTCCCGAGCACCGCGGGGATCCCGTACTCCCTGGCCACGATCGAGCTGTGGCTCAGCGGTCCGCCGACGTCGGTCACCACGCCCGACGCCATCGCGAACAGCGGCGTCCATGCGGGCGTCGTGATGCTCGCGACGAGCACGTCGCCCGACCGCATGCGTCCGAAGTCGGCCGGCCCGCCGAGCACCCGGGCGGGCGCCGTGACCTGTCCCGCGCTGGCGCCGACCCCCCGGATCACCGGCCCGGTCTGCTCGGTCGTCGCCGTCGGCATGAAGCGTTCCATGGCCTCCCAGCGCGACCCCTGGGGCAGCAGCCCCGGCGGCGTGGCCCGGCGACGACCGCGCCACTGCGCCCGCCGCGCCGCGACGTCGGCCGACCGGTCCTGCGGCGGCGCCAGGATCTCCGCCGATCGCAGCCAGTACACGTCGTCGGCCGCGACGATCGTGCCCGCTCCGACGAGACGGCCGCCGATCTCGCGGAGCAGCCGACGAAGGTGCGGCCAGGCGAGCCCGATGTCGGCGAGGGCGTCCTCGCGCAGCGGCGCCGCCGACTGCGCCCAGCGGAGCAGGCGGTCGAACAGATTGCGCCGCAACGGATCGAGCCGGCCCCGTACGGCCGCGGCGGTCTCGTCACGACGTGCGGCCGACCGTCGTTGCCGCTCGACCGGATCGGCGCCCTCGCCGCGCAGGAAGAAGCGCAGCGCGTCGAGCAGCGGGGCCGGGTCGTCGGCCGGGACGGCGTTGGCGAAGTCGAGGTTGTAGACGGTGTGCCCGTGCGCCCGCAGGTGGGCGTGGAAGCGGTCGGTCCACTCCCGCCACACCGCCGGGTCGACGCCGCCGAGCGGGTGCGCGGGATCGAGCAGCGCCGCGGCGGGATGGTCCGCGAGCAGGACGGTGGCGAGCGCGTCGTGCCCGCGGGCCCAGCCGGCGATCGTGTACAGCGAGCGTTCGGCGCGGAGGGGCGCGCTGTCGAAACCGAGCAGCAACGTCGCGGCGGGCGGGTCGCCGTCGCGCCGGACGGCGGTCTCGTAGAACCGCGTCAGGAGGATCTCGCTCGACGCCGCGATCGGGATGATCGTCTGCACGGCCGTGTAGTACGTCGCCCCCGCCCCGAGCAGTTCCTCCACACCGTCGAGCAGTTCCGGGATCGAGAGCCCGGCCAACGGGCGGTCGGCCCAGCGGGCGACAGCCTCGACGTAGGCGGGGTGCGCCCGGTCGCGCCAGCGCGCCTGCGCGCCGTCGTCGCCGCGGCCGAGGATCAGCCTGACGGCCGAGACCGTGCGACTGGTCATCCGCCACATCGCGGCCCGCGTGTAGCGGTAGTAGGCGTAGCCGTTGACGGTCGGCAACCCGATGTCGCCGTCGGCCAGCACGTCCTCGCCGAGGAACTCGCGCACCATCGCGGTCAGCGAGCGCGTGACGGCCGGGTCGATCAGCTCCTCGAACAGCGGGGTCAGCGGGTCGGGCAGCTGTTCGACGATGCTGGCCCTGGCGTAGAGGGCGCCGTCGGGCACCGACCAGTCCGTCGGCGGGGCCGTCTCCGGTTCGGGCAACGCGGTGATCGGGCGGGACTGCACGATCGCGAACCCGTCGGGCCCGCGGGCCCACTCGACGTCCTGCGGGGCGCCGAAGTGGTCGGCGATCCGCTCCCCGAGCGCGGCGAGGGCCACGACGTCGGCATCGGACAGGACGGCCCGGCCGCGGTCGGCGTCCGGCACCGGCTGCTCGACGGTGCCCGCGCCCGTCGCCACCGTCATGACGGCCTTGTCCGCCGTCGTGCGCGAGGTGACCCGCCCGCCGCTGACGACCGCGTCGTCGGTGGTCACCGCGCCGCTGACGACCGACTCCCCCAGCCCCCACGCCGCGGACACGACCGTCTCGTCGCGGCGGCCGTTGGTCGGGTTGGCCGTGAACATCACACCCGCCGCGTCGGCGTCGACCATGCGCTGCACGACGACCGCGAGCGCGACGTCGGCGGGTGCGATGCCGTGCCGCGCGCGGTAGGCCATGGCGCGCGCCGTCCACAGCGAGGCCCAGCAGGCGCGGACGGCCGCGAGCAGTGCCTCGTCGCCTCGGACGTCGAGAAACGTGTCCTGCTGCCCCGCGAAGCTCGCGCCCTCCAGGTCCTCCGCCGTCGCCGACGACCGGACCGCGACGGGCCCGTCCCCGAGCATCCGGTGGGCGGCGCGGATCTCGTCGGCGATCGCGGCGGGGATCTCGGCGCGGAACAGCGCCCGGATCGCGTCGGCCGACCGGTCGACGTCCCCGTCGGTGGCGGTGGAGCCGGGCGGCGGCGTCGCGAGCTCCAGGACCCGCGGTCCGATCCCCGTGGCGTCGACGAAGGCCCGGTAGGCATCGGTCGTCACCACGAAGCCCGGCGGCACCGGCAGGCCGCCCCGGGTCAGCTCGCCGAGGTTGGCGCCCTTGCCGCCCGCGGTCTCGACGTCCCCACGACCGATCTCGGAGAAGGCACGGATGTGGCCCATGACCGGCAGTCTGCTCCTCGCACCCGGCCGCGGCGGCCGAACCGGCCGATCGTGCGACACACGAGGTCCACGACCGGGCGCGAGCGCGCGGCGGCGCCCGTCGTGGGCGGACCGCGGAGCGCGTCCGGCCTGCCCGACCCGGGGGTCGGTGTCCACTCGGCGCGGCGTACGCTCTTCCCAGTTCCGCGGCGAGGGCGGGCGTCCGTGTTGCCCGCCGTGATCGACGCTGGACCGGTCCCGCCGGTTCCATGCGCTCCTCGCCGCGCGCTCGCTCAGACCGCATTCACCGAGGAGAAGTACCGTGGCCCAGGCCCGAATCGACGCCGAGACCCGCACCGAGTTCGGCAAGGGCGCTGCCCGGCGCACCCGCCGTGCGGGCAAGATCCCCGCCGTCCTCTACGGGCACGGCACCGACCCGCAGCACCTGTCGCTGCCGTCGCTGGAGTTCGCGCGCGTCGTGCGCGAGCAGGGCCGCAACGCGGTCCTGGAGATCAACATCGGCGGCACCCCGCAGCTCGCGCTGACCAAGACCGTGGTCGTGCACCCCATCCGCCCGTACATCGAGCACGTCGACCTGCTCGTCATCAAGCGTGGCGAGAAGGTCGTGGTCGACGTGCAGGTCGTCGTCACCGGCGAGGCCGCCGCCGGCAGCATGATCGCCCAGGAGCTCAACACCATCGAGGTCGAGGCCGACGTCCTCAGCATCCCCGAGTCGATCGAGCTCTCGGTCCAGGACGTCGAGATCGGCACCCAGATCCTCGCGGGCTCGGTCGCCCTGCCCGACGGCGTCACGCTGCAGACCGACCCCGAGGCGCTCGTCGTCAACGTCGTGGCCGCGCCGACCCAGGCCGATCTCGAGGGCGAGCTCGACATCGAGGGTGCCGGCGTGGTCGAGGACGCGCCCGAGTCGGCCCCGGCCGAGGGCGACTCCGCCGCGTCCTCGGAGAGCTGACGGCCGTGCCGGGTCCCGCCCTGGTGGTCGGGCTCGGCAACCCCGGTCCCGAGTACGCCGAGACCAGGCACAACGTCGGCTTCCGCGTCGTCGAGCTGTTGGCGGCGCGGGCCGGCGGTGGCCGGTTCTCGAAGCACAAGAGCAACGCCGACGTGCTCGAAGGCCGGCTCGCCGGCCGCAAGGTCGTGCTCGCGAAGCCCCGGACGTACATGAACGTCTCGGGCGGCCCGGTCGCCGGGCTGTTGCGGTACTTCTCGGTCCCCGCGGCCGAGCTCGTCGTCGTGCACGACGATCTCGACCTCGGGTTCGGCGTGATCCGGCTCAAGCAGGGTGGCGGCGAGGGCGGGCACAACGGGCTGCGTTCGATCAGCTCGTCGGTCGGCACCCGCGACTACCTGCGGGTGCGCTTCGGCATCGGCCGCCCGCCCGGGCGCCAGGACCCGGCCGACTTCGTGCTCAAGCGGTTCTCCGCCGTCGAGCGCAAGGACCTGGATCTCGCGGTGGACCTGGCCGCCGACGCCGCCGAGGCCCTGCTGTCCGACGGGCTGGAACCGGCCCAGAACCGGTTCCACGCGCTGTCGGGCTGAGGCCCCGCCCGCCCCGTCCTCCTGCAGGAACGGCACTTTCCCGCAATCCAGTTGCGGGAAAGTGCCGTTCCTGCGTTAAGGGGTCAGGCCCGGGCCGCCAGCAGGTGGCCCGTGGCGGATCGGCGCAGCTTGCCCGACGGCGTCTTCGGCAGCGTGCCCGGGCGGAGCACGACGACGTCGGCCGGCCGCACCCCGCAGGCCGCGACCACGCGCGACGTGACGTCCTTGCGGATCACGGCCTCGGCCTCCTCGTCACCGGCCCGCCGCGACTCGACGGCGACCAGGAACGACTCCCGGTGCCGGCCGGCACCCGCCTCCAACCGGACGGCGACGACGTTGCCCGCGCGCACGTCCGGGGCGTCGGCGGCGGCGCGCTCGATGTCGGTCGGGTAGATGTTGCGGCCGCCCATGATGATCACGTCCTTGCGCCGGCCGCACACGACGACCTCGACCCCGGCGAGGTAGCCCTCGTCACCGGTGTCGAGCCAGCCATCGGCGTCCTGGGCGGGGCGCGGGCCGTCGACGGTGAGGTAGCCGGGCGTCACCGACTCGCCGCGCAGCTGCAGGATGCCGACCTCCCGCTCGCCGAGGACCCGGCCGTCGTCGCCGACGACCCGCACCTCGATTCCCGGCAGCGGCGGGCCCAGCCGCGGGAAGCGCCTGCTCGGCCCGTAGATCGCGGGCTGCGCGACCCGGCGGAGCTCCAGCTGCTCGGCGTCGACGTGGTCGACGACCATTCCGGTGTCGCACGGCGCGAACGACACCCCGAGGGCGGTCTCGGCCATCCCGTACGCGCACACGACGGAGTCCTCGCGCAGGCCGAACCGCTTGCCGGCGGCGGTGAGCGCGTCGACGGCGTCGGGGTCGATCGGCTCGGCGCCGTTGAGCGCGAAGCGCATCGACGACAGGTCGAGCGAGCCGTCCTCGGCACGCGCGAGCTGGCGCGCGAGCACCGAGTAGGCGAAGTTGGGCGCCGCGGTGACACTGCCCCGGTACTTCGAGATCAGCTCCGCCCACAGCAGCGGGCGCGACAGGAAGTCCGCAGGGGTGACCGTCACCAGCTCGATGCCGGCGACCATCGGGATCGTCAGGAACCCGACCATCCCCATGTCGTGGAACAGCGGCAGCCACGACACCATCACGTCGCGCCCGGCGTCGAGCTGGGCGGCCGCGATCATCCCGCGGATGTTGGCGTACAGGTTGGCGTGGGTGATCCGCACGGCCTTGGGCTCGGCCGTCGACCCGCTCGTGAGCTGCAGCAACGCGGTGTCGCCCTCGTCGGCGACGGCCTCGTCGGCGACGATCGGCGCCGCGTCGGACGCGTCGACGTCCGACAGCAGCCGGTGGGCGATGCCGCGCTCGGCCAGCACCGGGGCCAGCGCGTCGAACGGCGCACCGAGTACGACGAGCTTCGCGTCGATCATCCCGAGCACCGCCACGGTGTCGGCGGCCCACACGGCCAGGTCGGTGCGCGCGGTGGGTTGGTGCAGCATGGTGACGCTGCCGCCGAGGAGCCAGACGGCCTGCGCCGTCGGGGCGATGACGGCGGGCTCGGCCGCCAGGACGGCGACGGCCGAGCCGCGCGCGAGGCCCGGCGCCGACCCGTCGCCCGCCGCGAGCGCCCCGGCGAGCGCGCGGGCCTTGGTGTGCACCTCGCTCCACGGCGTCCGGACGGGAGCCGACGGCTCGCCGGTGACCATTCCCTTGGCGGACCGCGCCGCGCTGTCCAGCAACATCGTCAGGAACCGCGACATGCTCAGGAGCCTACGACCTGCGCGTAGCATCCGGCTCCGTGGCCGATCAGCACGCGAACGACCCGCTCGCCGCCGCCGTCGAGGCCGAGCTCCCCGGCGCCCGCACCGACCTGGAACGGCTCGTGCGGATCCCCAGCATCTGGGCCGATCCCACGCACGCCGACGACACCCGGCGCAGCGCGGACGCCGTCGCCTCGCTGGCGCGCGAGGCCGGTGCGGCGGACGTCCAGATCCTGCAGGCGCAGGGTGGGGCGCCCGCCGTCGTCGCCCGCTTCCCCGGTCCGGCCGGGACGCCGACCGTCCTGCTCTACGCCCACCACGACGTGCAGCCCACCGGCGGCGACGAGCACTGGACCAGCCCACCCTTCGAGCCGACCGAGCGCGCCGGGCGCCTCTACGGTCGCGGCGCCGCCGACGACAAGGCCGGCGTCATGACGCACCTGGCGACACTGCGCGCCTTCGGCGGGAAGCCGCCCGTGGGGGTGACGCTGTTCGTCGAGGGCGAGGAGGAGTCCGGCTCCCCGACGCTCACCGCGCTGCTGTCCGAGCACCGCGACCTGCTGGCCGCCGACGTCATCGTCATCGCCGACTCGGCCAACCCCGCGACCGACGTCCCCGCCCTCACGACGACCTTGCGCGGCCTGGTCGACGTGGTCGTCGAGGTGTCGATGCTGGAACGGCCGGTGCACTCCGGGGTGTACGGCGGCCCGGTCGGCGACGCGCTGACCGCGCTGTGCCGGGCGCTCGCGTCGCTGCACGACGACAAGGGCCACGTCGCCGTGCCCGGGCTGGTGGGCACCGAGTCCGACGTGCCCGACATGGACGAGGAGACCTTCCGGTCCGACGTCGGCCTGCTCGACGGCGTCGAGCTGCTGGGCTCGGGGTCGATCCCGGACCGGGCGTGGCTCAAGCCGGCCGTCGCCGTGCTGGGGATCGACGCGCCGCGCGTCGCCGAGGCGTCGAACGTGCTGCTGCCGCGGGCGCGGGCGATGGTCAGCCTGCGGCTGGCCCCCGGCGACGACGCCGCGACCGCGCAGCAGGCCCTGGCCGAGCACCTGCGGGCGCACGTCCCGTGGGGCGCGCACGTCACCGTCGAGCCGGGCACCGGCGTGGCGGAGCCGTTCGCGTTGGACGCCACCGGTTCGGCCTACGACGCCGCCCGGTCCGCGTTCTCGCGCGCCTACGGCAACTCGGTCGTGGAGACCGGCATCGGCGGCTCGATCCCGTTCATCGCGGAGTTCGCCCGGACGTTCCCCGGCGCCGCGGTGCTGGTGACCGGCGTGGGCGACCCGGCGAGCCGCTGGCACGGCATCGACGAGAGCCTCGACCTCGCGATGTTCGGCCGCGGGGTGCTCGCGGAGGCGTACTTCCTGCAGACGCTGGCCGAGTGACCCTGTGCGCGGCGATGGTCGCTATGGCGACCATTGCCGCGCACGACCCATATCGCCCGGCCACGAGGGGGATTCCCTGCGGCCGCCCGCCGCGGCACGGCAGACTGATCGCGTGCGGATCGGGGTGCTCGGGAGCGTCGCGGCGTGGCCGTCGGCGAACGGGTCCGGCACGCCCGCCGATGCCGACGCGGCTCCACCCGGGTTGCGGTTGCGCGGGCTGCTCGCCCGGCTCGCCCTCGACGCCGGCCGGCCCGTCACCACGGAGACGCTCGTCGACGACCTCTGGGGCGACGAGCCGCCCGACGCCGTCGGCAACGCCCTGCAGTCGCTCGTGTCGCGGCTGCGCCGGGCGCTCGGGTCCGCGCTGGTCACGACCGTCCCGGGCGGCTATCTGCTCGACGTGGCGCCCGCCGACGTCGACGCCGGGCGGTTCGGCACGCTGCTCGCCGCCGCCAGGACCGCGCCCGACCCGGCGCGCGCCGTCGTCGCGCTCGACGACGCGCTCGCCCTGTGGCGGGGGCCCGCACTGGCCGACGTCCGCAGGCTCCCGTTCGCCGACGTCGTCGCGGGCCGGCTCGAGGAGCAGCGGGCGACGGCCGTCGAGGCCCGCGCCGCGCTGGGCGTGCGCACGGGCGACCCGGCCGCCGGACTGGCGGCGGTCGGCGACCTGCTGGCCGCGCAACCGTTGCGGGAGAGCGCGGCCGTCGTACTGGCCCGCGGGCTGCACGCCACCGGCCGGCAGGCCGACGCGCTGGCCGTGCTCGACCGCACCCGCGAGCGCCTCGCCGACGAGCTCGGCGTCGATCCCGGCCCGGAGCTCGTCCGCGCCCGGCTCGACGTGCTGCGCGGCGCCCCCGCTGCGGCACCTGCGGTTGCCGCGGCGAGCCCGGAACCACAGCGCTCCCCGGAACTGCAGGAACTGCAGCGCTCCCCCGAACTGCGCCGCAACGGATCCGTGGCACTCACCAGCTTCGTCGGGCGCGCCGCCGACGTCGCCAGGGTCCGCAGCCTGCTCGGCACGGCCCGGCTCGTCACGCTGCTCGGCCCCGGCGGGTCGGGCAAGACCCGCCTGGCCCGCGAGATCGTCGGTTGGCCGGGCGGCGGGCGTCCGGGGAAGGGCGCAGACGAGACGCCCCTCGCCGAGCTGGCGCCGCTGACCGGGCCCGAGCAGCTCGTCGGGACGGTGCTGGCGGCCGTCGGCGAACCGGAGCTGGTGGTGCGCAACCCCGAGGAAGGCCCGCCCGACACCACCGCCAGGCTGTTGACCGCGCTGGGCGACCGCGACATGGTCCTCGTCCTGGACAACTGCGAGCACCTCGTCGACGACGTCGCCCTGCTCGCCCAGCGCATGCTGGAGGCGGCGCCCCGGCTGCGGATCCTGGCGACGAGCCGGGAGCCGCTGGCCGTTCCTGGCGAGGTGCTGCACCCCGTCGAGCCGCTCGACACCGCCGCGGCCCTGCGGCTGTTCGCCGACCGCGCCGCCGCCGTCGACCCCGGCTTCCGCCTCGATGCGGCCACCGAGCCCGTCGTCGCCGAGATCTGCACCCGGCTCGACGGCCAGCCGCTGCCGCTGGAGTTGGCCGCGGCGCGGCTGCGGACGTTGTCGCTCACCGAGATCGCCGCCCGGCTCGACGACCGCTTCCGGCTCCTCACCTCCGGCGCGCGCACCGCGCTGCCGCGCCACCAGACGCTGCGCGCCGTCGTCGACTGGAGCTGGGACCTGCTCGGCGAGCCTGAACGGATCCTGTTGCGCCGCATGGGTGTCTTCGCGGGCGGCGCGACGGCGGCGACGATCGAGCGGGTGTGCACCGGCCGCGGTGGCCCGGACCCGGCCGACGCGTTCGACCTGCTGGCAGCGCTCGTCGACAAGTCCCTCGTGGTCGCCGTCCCGTCCGGCGGCGCGGAGCCGACGCGCTACCGGCTGCTGGAGACGATCCGCGACTACGCGAGCGAGCGGCTCGCCGAGGCGGGCGAGACCGACGACGTCGTCGCGGCACACGCGGCGTGGGTCACCGCGCTGGCCGAGGCCGCCGAGCCGCACCTGCGCGGGGCCGACCAGCTGCGCTGGCTCGCCTCGCTGCGCGCCGAGAGCGGCAACATCGCCGCCGCCCTGCGCCGGGCCGTCGACCGGCGCGACGGTCCGACCGCGCACCGCATCGTCGCGGCCATGGGCTGGTCGTGGTTCATCCGCGGCCGCTACGAGGAGTCGATCGGCTGGGTCGAGGCCGTCGCCGAGCTGCCGTCGCCCGTCGACCTGCCGGCGATCGGTGCCCGCAACGTCGCGTACCGGGTGCTCACCTGCATCGCCCGCGGCGACGTCGAGGCCGCGACGGCGCTCATCGACGACGCCATCGCCGCCGCTGCTGCCGCGCCCGAACCGCGCCATCCCACACTGCAGCTCGTCGCGCCGATCGGCCGGGCGTTCACCGGCGACACGACGCTGCTCGACGAGGTCGCCCGGTCCTCGACGGACACGTGGGTGCGCGCGTTCGCCACCCAGGTCCTCGCGCAGCTCGCGGAGAACGACGGGCACATCGAGCGCCAGCGCGCCCTCGTCCGGGTCGCCCACGAGCTGTTCACCGCGACGGGCGACCGCTTCGGGCTGGGCATGACCCTCGGGACGCTCGGCGAGCTCGAGGAGCTCGCCGGTGACCACGACGCGGCGGCCGCCGCCTACGACGAGGCCGTCGCGCTGGCCACCGAGCTCGGCAACGACGACGACCTGCCCCAGTTCATGCTGCAGCAGGCCCGGCTCGCGGTCCGTCGGGGCGACCTGGACCGGGCCCGCGAGCTCTGCGAGTCCGCGGCCGACCTCGCGTCCGGGCCGTTCGGGATGCAGACGATCGTGCGGGGCACCCTCGCCGACGTCGAGCGCCGGGCGGGCAACCTCCCGGCGGCGCGGCGACATCTGGCCGCGGCCGAGCGGGACGTCGGGACCGGTCTCGCGCGCGAGCAGCGGCTGGCGCTGACCGAGCTGGTGCGTCACCAGCTCGAGACGGCGAGCGGCGAGCTCGACGCGGCGACCGCGACCCTGTTGCGTGCGGTCGACGCCGCGGCCGACAGCCACGACGGACCGGTCGCGGCGATGGTCGCGGAGTGCGCTGCGGCGTTCGTCCTCGCCGGGGGCGACGCGGCGGGCGCCGGGTTCCTGCTCGGGGTCGCGCTGAGCCAGCGCGGCACGCTCGACCAGGGCAACCCCGACGTCGTCGCCGTGGTGGACGGGGTCCGCGACGCCCTCGGCCCCGCCGCGGCCGACGAGGCGCTGCGGCGGGGTCGGGACCTCCCCCGTCCCGAGGGCCTCACGGCCGTCCGGGACCACGTCCGGGCTCAGGCCCGCTTGCGGTAGAGCGTCACCGCGATCGGCGCGAACACCGCGACGATGACGGCGGCGGCGATCAGCGACGTCGTCGCCGGCCCGGCGACCGGCCCACCGGTGAGCAGCCCGCGGACCGCGTCGGCGACCTTGGAGACCGGGTTGACGTCGACGAACGCCTGCAGCCACCCCGGCATCGAGCTCGACGGGACGAACACGTTGCTGCCGAAGGTGAGCGGCAGCATGATCATCGCGCCGATGCCCTGCACCGAGCGCGGCTGGCGGACGAGCATCGCGAGCGCGGTGAACACCCAGCACAGCGCGAAGGCGAACACCATGACCAGACCCATCGCGGCGAGCACGGCCAGCGGACCGGTGTGCATCCGGAAGCCGAGGATCACACCGAGGACCAGCATGATCACGCCGGACGTCAGGTAGCGCACGAGGTCGGCCATGATCGCGCCGACGAGCGGTGCCGAGCGCGAGATCGGGAGGCTTCTGAACCGGTCGAAGATGCCGGTGTGCAGGTCCTCCGCCAGCCCGACGCCGGTGCCGGCGGACGCGAACACCACGGTCTGCACGAGCACACCCGGCAGCGCGAACTGCAGGTAGTCGGTGGTGTTGCCGGCGATCGCGCCGCCGAAGACGTAGACGAACAGCAGCAGGAAGATCACCGGCTGCAGCGTCACGTCGATGAGCGCCTCGGGGGAATGGATCGTCTTGATCACGCCCCGCCAGGCCAAGGTGAGGCCGTGCCGGATCGTGGAGGGCCCGCGCCTGCCGCGTTCGATGTCCGACGGGGGCAGCGGCGGGCGGACGTCGGTGCGGTGTGCGACGGGGGTCGTGCCGGCTGCCGCCTCCGCGGAGACGAGTGCGTCGGCGGTGGTCATGCAGCCACCTCCTGGTCGGTAGGGCCGGCCTGCTTCTCGGCGTCCTCCGTCGAGCGGCCGGTGAGGGTCATGAAGACGTCGTCGAGGCTCGGCAGGCGCAGGCCGAGCTCGGCGATCGCGAGGCCGGCCTCGTCGAACCGCCCGCCCGCGACGTGCAGCAGGCCAGGTTCACGGGCGGCGACGGTGAGCTCCCCGGAGGCGTCGACGACCGGGGTCTCCCCGGCCAGTCCGGCGAGGATCGCCGAAGCGGCCGGGATGTCGGTGCGGTGCAACGGGCGCACGTGCAGGCGCTGGCCGCCGACCTCGGCCTTGAGCGACGCCGGGGTGCCCGACGCGATGACCCGTCCGGTGTCGATGACGACGAGGTCGTCGGCGAGCTGGTCGGCCTCCTCCAGGTACTGCGTCGTGAGCAGGACGGTGACGCCGTCGGCGGCGAGTGCGCGGACCTGGTCGAGCACCTCGTTGCGGTGCCGTGGGTCCAGGCCCGTCGTGGGCTCGTCGAGGAACAGGACGTCGGGCCGCCCGATCAGGCTGGCCGCGAGGTCGAGCCGGCGGCGCATGCCACCGGAGTAGGTGCGGACGCGCCGGGTGGCGGCGTCGGTCAGGCCGAACCGTTCGATGAGCTCCGCGGCCCGGGTGCGGGCGGCACGGCGGGGCATGTCGAGCAGCCGGGCGATGAGGATCAGGTTGTCGGTGCCGGAGAGCGCCTCGTCGACGGCGGCGTACTGGCCGGTGAGCCCGATGCGGGCCCGGACGGCCGCGGGTGCGGCGACGACGTCGTGGCCGAGGACCGTGGCGCGGCCGGCGTCGGGACGCAGCAGGGTGGCCAGCACGCGGACGGTCGTGGTCTTGCCCGAGCCGTTGGGACCGAGCAGGCCCAGCACCGTGCCGCGCCGGGCGGTCAGGTCGACCCCGGCGAGGGCCTTCGTGGCGCCGAAGGACTTCTCGAGTCCCTCGACGTGGATGACGGTGTCCATGACGATGACTCTGACCCGCACCACTGACGCCGCGCTGATATGCGGCTGACACCACGTCGACCGATCCGCGACGTCACTATGACGTCATGTCAGCGCGGCGCCCGCAACCCGTCCACGACGACAGCGATCAGCCGGTCACGCGCGTCGTCCGCTGTCTCGACCAGTGCCGCCATCAAGCCTTTGAGCAGGGCGAAGAGGTCGTCGACGCGGATCCCGTCGCGGACCGCGCCCGCCTGTTGCGCTCGTGTCAGCAGGACCTCGAGCGCGGCCCGCAGGTCCGTGCGCAACGACGTTGCGACAGCCGGTGGCGCCACCAGCGCATCCGAGAGGTCACGCTTGACGCCGGCCTCGTCGGCGAGCAGCGCGAGGAAGCCGAAGAACGCCTCGCCCGGGTCGGCCGCGTGGGCCCCCGCTCGGGCCGCGGTGATCAGGTCCTGCATCCGCGCGGCGACGACGGCCTCGAAGAGGGCCTCCTTCGTCGGGAAGTGGCGGTAGACCGTACCGGGCCCGACCCCCGCCCGGCCGGCGATCTCGTCCAGCGGGACGCCCATGCCGTGCTCGGCGAACGCCTCCTGCGCGGCGCGCAGGACCTTCTCACGGTTGCGCCGGGCGTCGGCACGCAGGGGCCGGTCCGGGACCTCAGCCATCGTTGCCAACCGGGGCGCTCGTTCCGTATCGTTCAATCGGAGTCATCGTTCCGGATTCTATCCCTGGAGGCACCGTGTCCCGAAGCCCGCGTGAGGTCGTCGAGGAGGTTCGGCGGATGGTCGCCGGCGAGAACGTCGTGTTCGCCGACCTCTTCGCTCCCGACGGCGTGCTCACCTATCCGTTCGCCCCGCCAGGAATGCCCCGCGAGCTGCGCGGACGCGACGCCATCCGCGCCTACCACGGGGACCACGCCGACCGGCGCGACATGTTCGCGATGGACGGCGTCGACATGGTCGTGCGCACCACCGACGACCCCGAGGTCGTCGTCGTGGAGATCGAGCACCACGGGACCGCCCGGGCGACCGCCGCGCCCTACCGGTTCCGCGCACTGGGCGTCGTCCGGGTCCGCGACGGCGAGATCGTGCAGTACGACGACTACATGGATCCCCTCGCCCTCGCGACCCTGCTCGGGCGGACGCCGGACCTGGTGGCGGCCCTGCAGTCGTGAGTGGCAGGGTCGGCCCGTCGCCGACGGCCACGGGCCGGCCCTCCCCCCAGACGGCCGGCCCGTCGTGCGGCCCGGCACTCGGGCCGCGGCCGCACACAGGACACGTTAGGGGTGGGGCGGCGGCGTCGAGTCGATCGATCGGTGGATCCACGCTCCACCGCCCGTCGTCCGGCGTCAGCCCGCCCCCGGCCCGTCGGGGTGGGCGAGGTCGTAGGCACGGGACAGCTTCTGCGGGACGACCATCCGCCACGCGTCGACGACCAGCTCCCGTGCCTCGGCCGCGTCCAGCACGGCGAGATCCGCCTCGACCCAGTTGAAGCGCATGTCCGACGCCGACGGCAGCCGGAAGCGGCGCGGGTCGCTCGCGACCAGCCCCGCCCGCTCCTCCCGGGGGAACGCGAACCCCATCCCGCTCCCGTCGAGGGAGAACGCCACGTAGACGAGCTGTCCCACGCGGAACTTCAACCTGCCGCGCACGTACACCTCGTACGAGCGCGCCAGGCCCGCCCCCAGCGGCCGGACGTCCTCGACCACGGCCATACCCGCCTCCTGCGTCGTCCCCGGCGTCGTCCCCGGGCGTCGTCCCCGAGGAGAAGGACCCCGCCGGCGCCCCGAACTCATCGGCGCGACGGGTGCTCAGGACTCCGCGAGCTCCGCGGCGGCGAGCCAGTCGATCTCGACGGCCTCACGCTCGGCGGTCACGGCCTTGAGCTGGGCCCCCAGCTCCATGAGCTTCGCCGGGTCGGTGGCCGCGGCGGCGAGGGCGTCGTGGAGCTCGGACTCCTTGGCCGCCAACGACTCCATCTTCCGTTCCAGGCGCGCCGCGTCCTTGCGGGCGGCACGCTGCTCGGCGGCCGACACCGCGGGCGCCGCCTTCGCGGCGGGGCCGGACGTCGTGATCGTCGCGACCGCGTCGCCGGCCGCGGCCCGCCGCTGCAGGTATTCGTCGATGCCGCCCGGCAGGTGGGTGATGCGCCCGTCGCCGAACAGGGCCACGACCGTGTCGCAGACCCGCTCCACCAGGTACCGGTCGTGGCTGACGACGACGAGCGTGCCGGGCCAGCCGTCGAGCAGGTCCTCGAGGTTGGACAGGGTGTCGACGTCGAGGTCGTTGGTGGGCTCGTCGAGCAGCAGGACGTTGGGCTCCGCCATGAGCAGCCGGGTCAGCTGCAGGCGCCGCCGCTCGCCGCCCGAGAGCTGCCCGACCGGCGTCCACTGCCGCGCCGCCGGGAAGCCCAGCCGCTCCAGCACCGACGACGCCGACAGCTCCAGCTTGCCCAACCGGACGAACTTCGCGACGTCCTCGGTCGCCTCCAGCACCCGCATCTCGCGCGGCAGGTCGACGAGCTCCTGGGTCAGCTCGGCGAGCTGGACCGTCGTGCCCTGGACGCGGCGCCCGGCGTCGAGCGGCCGCTCGCCGGTGAGCGAGCGCAGCAGCGTCGTCTTCCCCGAACCGTTGACGCCGACGATGCCGATCCGGTCGCCGGGGCCGAGCCGCCAGGTGACGCCGTCGAGCAGCGTGCGGTCGCCGATCCGGACGGTCGCGTCCTCGAGCTCGAGGACGGTGCGGCCCAGCCGGTTCGTCGCGAACCCGAGCAGCTCGACGGTGTTGCGCGGCGCCGGGACGTCGGCGATGAGTGCCTCGGCCGCCTCGATCCGGAACCGGGGTTTCGACGTGCGCGCCGGCGCCCCGCGCCGCAGCCAGGCCAGCTCCTTGCGCGCCATGTTCTGCCGACGGGCCTCGGCCGCGTCGGCCTGCCGGGACCGCTCGGCCCGGGCGTAGACCCAGTCGGCGTAGCCGCCGAGGTAGCTCTCCACGCGTCCGCCCGCGACCTCCCACGTCCGGGTGCAGACCGCGTCGAGGAACCAGCGGTCGTGCGTGACGACGACGAGCCCGCAATTGCGCCCCAGCAGGTGCCGGGCGAGCCAGCCGACGCCCTCGACGTCGAGGTGGTTGGTCGGCTCGTCGAGGACGACGAGGTCGGGCTCGCCGATCAGGGTCGCCGCGAGCCCGACGCGGCGCTTCTCGCCGCCGGAGAGCCCGTCGACGGTGCGGTCCAGGTCGGTGACACCGAGTCCGGTGAGGACGTCGCGCACCCGGGGGTCGGACGCCCACTCGTGCTCGGCGCCGTAGTCGGCGAGCACGACGTCACGGATCCGCGCGCCCGCCGGGAGCGGGTCCCCCTGCGCGAGGTGGGACAGCTTCAGGCCACCGAGCCGGCTGATCCGCCCGCCCTGCGGCTCGCGGCGGCCCGCGATGATGTCGAGCAGCGTCGTCTTGCCGCCGCCGTTGAGGCCGACGACTCCGATCCGCTCGCCGCGTTCCACGCCCAGCGACACGGCGTCGAGCAGGACGCGCGAGGCGTCGCCCGGGACGTGCGCGGTGACGGACTCGAGGTTGACCAGGTTCTGCCGAACCGGGGGCATCAGGCACGCACTTTCGGCCAGGAGCCGGTCGGGGGGCCCGACGGCGGCTCGTTCTCGTCGACGACCCGCGCGCCGGGCACCGGGCCGTGCGCGACGCGGACCGTGCGGCACACGCCCGCGCCCGCCAGCTCGGCGGCGACCTCGACGGCGGAGTCGGCACTGTCGCACAGGAACGCGCAGCTGGGGCCGGACCCGCTGACCAGCCCCGCGAGCGCGCCCGCCGAGACCCCCGCGCGCAGGGTCCGGCGCAGGTCGGGTGCCAGGCTGACGGCCGCCGCCTGCAGGTCGTTGCCCAGGGAGAGGGCGAGCTGTCGCGGGTCGCCGCCCGCGAGCGCCTCCAGCACCGGCTCGACGGCGCGCACCGGCGTCGGGTCCGACGACGCGGCCCGCAGCCGGTCGAGCTCACCGAAGACGGTCGGTGTCGACAGCCCCTGCCGGTGCAGCGCGATCACCCAGTGCTGCGGGTGTCGCGCGAGCACGGGCACGATCCGCTCCCCCCGCCCGGTGCCCAGCGCGGTGCCGCCGTGCAGCGCGAACGTCACGTCGCTGCCCAGGTCTGCGGCCAGGACGGCCAGCTCGTCGCGGGTGAGGTCGAGCTTCCAGAGTGCCGCGAGCGCGACGAGCGTGCCCGCCGCGTCGGCGCTGCCGCCCGCCATGCCGCCCGCGACCGGGATGCCCTTGCGCAGCACCACCCGGACGTCGGTGTCGTGCTCGACGTGGCGGCCCAGCAGCTCGACGGCCCGCCACGCGAGGTTGGTGCCGTCGGCCGGGACCTCGGCCGCCGAGTCCCCGAGGACCTCGATCCCCGGCGACTCCGAGGCGGTGACCGTGACCTCGTCGAACAGGCTCACCGCGTGGAAGACGGTGACCAGCTCGTGGAAACCGTCGTCACGCACGTCGCCGACGGCGAGATGCAGGTTGATCTTCCCCGGCACACGCACGGTGACCGGGGAGGGGACGGCGGCGAGCACCCGACAACACTACGTGGCCCGGCGCGCGCCCGTCCGTGGACCGGCCGCGCGCCGGGGCGTCCGTCCGCTCCTCAGGCCGCCGCCGGGGCCGGCTGTGCGGCGGCCGCGGCACGCCGGGCCGCGAGGTGGCGGGGCACGGCGAAGGCCGCGGTCGCGACGAACCCGACGAGCAGCACCGCTGCCGGCAGGTACATCGCCTGCCCCATCGCCGACGCGAACCCGGCGTGCAGGAACGGCGGGAGGGTGGCCACATCCGCGCCGCCGCCGCCCGCGGCACCCGCGGCAGGCAGGTTCGCCGCGATCCGGGAGGCCATCAGCGTCGCGATCGCCGCCGAGCCGAGAACGGCCCCGACCTGCCGCGTCGTGTTGTAGATGCCCGCGCCGCTCCCGGCGCTCGACATCGGCAGGTTGCGCGTCGCCGTCGTCGCGATCGGCGCCCAGACGAAGCCGTTGGCCACGCCGAGCAGCGCGATCGGCAGCAGCAGCTCCCACACCGCCAGGCCGGGCCGCAGGATCGCGCCGATCCAGAACAGGGCGGCCGAGAAGCAGAGCATCCCGAAGCCCGCGATCCAGCGCGGGTGCACGGTGTCGGTGATCCGCCCGACCCACGGCGCGAGGCCGCCGGAGAGCACGGCCATCGGCACGAACAGCAGCGCCGAACGCGTCGGCGACAGGCCCATGACGCCCTGCGCGTAGAACATCAGCGGGAACGCCATCGCGGTGATCGCGAACCCGACCGTGGTGATCGCGACGTTGGCCAGGCTGAAGTTCCGGTCGCGGAACAGGGCCAGGTTGACGAGCGGCTCGCCGCGGTTGCGCGCCTGCCACCACAGGAACACGCCCATGACGACGACACCCGCGCCGATCAGCGACCACACCGAGATCGGCCCGGCGATCGTGCCCCAGTCGTAGGTCTGGCCCTCCTGGATGCCGAAGACCAGCAGGAACATGCCGACCGCGCTGAGCGCGACGCCGAGCAGGTCGAACCTGTGGACGTGGGTCTCCAGCGCGGGCACCAGCCGCACCGCCAGCACGAACGCGACCACCCCTACCGGGACGTTGATGAAGAAGATCCACTCCCAGCCGAGCCCGTCGACGAGCACGCCGCCGAGAATCGGGCCGACCAGCGTCGCGACGCCTGCGACCGCTCCCCACAGGCTCATCGCGCGGCCCCGCGACTCGGCCGGGAACGTCCGGGTGATGACGGCCATGGTCTGCGGGGTCATCAGCGAGGCGCCGAGACCCTGCACCACCCGCGCCGCGACGAGCCCGCCGATCGAGTGCGTGAGCCCGCACCACAACGAGGCGAGGGTGAAGATCGTCAGCCCGACCAGGTACACCCGGCCGGGGCCGAACCGGTCGCCCAGCCGCCCGGTGATCAGCAGCGGGACCGCGTACGCGAGCAGGTACGCGCTGGTCACCCAGACGACCGCGTCGACGCCCGCGCCCAGGCTCTCCTGGATCGCCGGCGTCGCCACCGACACGATCGTCGAGTCCACCAGGATCATGAAGAACCCGACGACCATCGCCCAGAGGGCCGGCCACGGGCTCGCGGGGAGGTCCGTCCTCCCGGTCACAGCCTGTCCTCCGACGGCCATGTCAGCTCCTTCGTCTCGAGCCGCTCGACCAGCCGGGTCAACCAGCCGATCTCGGCCCGTGCCATCGCGATGAGGTAGTGGTTGTCCAGCAGGTGGGCCTCCTGCACGCGGGTCATCGCCTCCGCGAGCAGGGGTTCGCTCTCGTCGACGTCGGCCTGCAGCGCGTCGATCCGCGCGCGCAGCAGGGCGATCGCCTCGGCGCGGGGCAGGTTGTGCGCCTCCCCCAGCGCGAGCGGGAACCGCGGGTACTCCTTGACCGGGACGCCGAGGTTCTCGGTGATCCAGGCCCGGAGGGCGTCGCGGCCGGCCGGTGTCACCCGGTAGGTCGTGCGCTCGGGACGCCCGCCCTCCCGGTCGGTCCCGACGGCCTCGACCAGCGACGCGTCGGCCAGCCTGGCGACGGTGTGGTAGAGCGACCCGGGCCGGACCTTCACGACCCGTCCCTCGTGCCGTTCCATCATCAGCCGGTACATCTCGTAGGGGTGCATCGGCTTCTCGCAGAGCAGGGCGAGCACGGACGTCCCCAGCGCCGTCATCGACACGGTCCCCCGACTCCCTTCCCGATCACCCCACGTGGACTATTCCGCGTGGAATATAAGCGCATCCGCCCTCCCTGTCACCCGACCGTGGCACGCGACACCGACAGTTCACGGTCCCCGGGCCGATCCCCCGGGCCGATCCCCCGGGCCGATCCGCTGCTCCTGCCTGACGACGAACGCCCTGCTGCGGAATCGACCGCCCCGCCGCGAGGCACGCGACACACCTCCGGTCGCGACCCCACAGTCGTCCGTGGGCGTCGGCAGCACTGAGGTTGCGCGCGGCCGGGGGCGCGCAACCCCACCACCGTCGCCCGGGACGCGCGGGCAGTCCTGCCGGCGCGAGACGACCGACCGCCCGGGCGGCTCAGGCGGGGCGGGCGGCGGCGATGCGGGCGAAGTCGGTGATGCCGAGGCGTTCGGCCCGGGTCAGGGGGTCGATCCCCGCCGTGGTGAGCGCCTGTTCCGCAGCGGGCGGCGAACCCGCCCACCCGGCCAGCGCGGAGCGCAGGGCCTTGCGACGCTGGGCGAACGCGGCGTCGACGACGGCGAAGACGTCGGCCCGCGGGACGTCGGACGGTGCGGGACGGCAGGTGAACGCGAGCAGGCCGGAGTCGACGTTGGGCACCGGCCAGAACACCGCCCGCGGCACCGGGCCCGCGCGGCGGGCGTCGGCGAACCACGCCAGCTTGGCGCTGGGCACCCCGTAGGTCTTCGAGCCCGGGGGCGCGGCGAGCCGGTCGGCCACCTCGGCCTGCACCATCACCAGCCCGCGCCGGATACCCGGCAGCTCGGCCAGCAGGTGCAGCAGGACCGGGACGCCGACGTTGTAGGGCAGGTTGGCGACGATCGCGGTCGGGACAGGGCCGGCGAGCTCGGCTGCGCGCACGCGCATGGCGTCGGCGGTCGTGACCGTCAACCGGTCGGCGAGGCCGGGCGCGAACTCCGCGACGGTGGCGGGCAGCTGCGCCGCGAGCACGGGGTCGATCTCGACGGCGTGCACGGCCGCGACCGCCGGCAGCAGCGCCAGCGTCAACGACCCGAGGCCGGGCCCCACCTCGACGACGACGTCGTCGGAGCCGAGCTCGGCGGCCTTCACGATGCGGCGCACCGTGTTCGGGTCGTGCACGAAGTTCTGCCCGAGCTTCTTCGTCGGGCGGATGCCGAGGCGCTCGGCAAGGCCGCGGACCTCGGCAGGACCGAGCAGCCGTGCGTCGTTCACCCTCGGATCATGCCCGGCCGCATCGGCCGGGCCGTCACCGCAGTCCCAGCTTGCGCGAGCAGGCGGGCCAGGCGCTGTACCCGCCGCGGGCGTCGCGGACCTTGGTCGCGACGGCGATCTGCTGCTCGCGGGTGGCCTGGTGGGGCAGCGGCGCGTACTGCGTCCCGCCGTAGGCACGCCAGGTCTGGGCGTCGAACTGGAGGCCGCCGTAGTAGCCGTTGCCGGTGTTGATGGCCCAGTTGCCGCCGGCCTCGCACTTGGCCAGCGCGTCCCACGCCCCGCCGCCGGAGACGGCGGGGGCGGCCGGAGCCGTGTTGCCGGTGCCGACCTTGACGATCTTCGGCTTGGGCGGCACGGTCGAGCCGGCGCTGACCTGCTCGCGACGGATCTCCTTGCCGTTCTGGCTGTAGACCCGCACGACCGACGACTGCTCGCCGGCCTTGCCGGGGTCGACGACCTGCTGCGTGCCGCGCGGCATCGACGGGTCCTCGATCGTCTGCACGGGCGGCGGGATCGACCGCGTGACGACGATGTCGCCCACGGTGTTGCGCACGACGCCGATGGTCATGCCGTCGGTCAGCGGGGCGTCGATGCCGGGGGTGGCGGCGTCGTCGGCGCCGAGGGTGATGCCGCGCTCGGCGAGCAGCCCCCCGACGGTGCCGGCCATCGTCGTGACCTGGACGGGGGCGCCGGAGCCGTCGGTGATCGTCACGGTCCGCTCGACGTTGAGCACCAGCTGCATGCCGCTCAGCGGGATCTCCGTGCCCGGGGCGACGGACATCTGGATCGGCTTCGCATCCAGGCCCAGGCCCGCGAGCGCCTCGGAGACCATGTCCGAGGTCGTCCACACCTCGCGACGCTGGCCGCCCTCGATGAGGGTCAACGGGCGGCCGCGGTCGACGGTGATCGTGTCGCCGCTCGCGATCGGTGCGTCCGGGGCGGCGGAGACCTTGTCCTGCGGGCCGGTCTGCACGCCCGCCGCGGCCAGCGCGCCCTCGACGTCGCCCGCGAACGTGTGGACGACGCGTTCCTTGCCGTCGACGGTCACCGTGACGGTCTTGTCCATCGCGAGGGCGGTGCCGCTGCCGGCGGTGAGCGTGACGAGCGCGGCCAGTGCCGTGGCCCGGACGACGGTGCGCGAGCGGCCGCCGGTGTCCTCGGCGGTCTCGGCGGGAGCCGCCTCGGTGCGGGTGGGGGGCGCCGGACGCCCTGCGGTGCGCGGGCGGGCGGGCCGGGTCAGGCGCTCGACGTCGGCCGGGTCGGTGAGGCCGGCGGGGAGGTCGCGACGCGTCCGGGCCGGGACGTCGACCGCCGTGTCCGCCGCACCGGCGTCGGCGGGAGCGGCCCCGAGAGGATCGACACCGAGAGGATCGACACCGACGGCGGTGTCCTGCTCCTCGTCCAGCTCGGCAGGATGCCCGGCGAGACCCTCGACGGTCGACGGGTCGACGGGACGCGTCCGCGGCGCCCCGGCGAACGGGTCGAGGGTGACCGTGCCGGGCTCCGCCCACGACGAGGGGCCGGAGCGCGCGTCGACCCGGCGGAAGCGGTCGGTGCTGGGGTGGTCGTCGACGGGGCGCGAGGGCGCGGGGACCGCGAACCAGTCGGTCGCGTACGCGGGGTGCGCCGACGGGTCGATCGCCTCGTGCGTCGGCGGGTCGAGGTGCACCCGGCGCTCGACGGGCGGCGCCTCGTCGAGCCGCGCGACCGGGAACCAGCCGGTCACGGGTTCGTCGGGGTCGTACCCGCCGGCGGGGCCGTCCGGCTCGCCCCGGGGGTCGACGGCCAGGTACGGCTGCTGCCGGTACCCACCGCC
>Ga0182736_1001073_pt1 | contig 30300 bp, 26 predicted proteins | sample eDN5th30CKraftBY_FD_128882 | JGI IMG/M metagenome (GOLD analysis project Ga0182736, IMG submission 128882) | Enriched backyard soil microbial communities from Emeryville, California, USA - eDNA 5th pass 30_C Kraft BY (version 2) (version 2) | ecosystem: Environmental > Terrestrial > Soil >...
ACCAAAGGCTGGAGTCGAGGTTATTTGGCATTTGACAAGTGCACGCTGTTGAGTTCTCAAGGATCGGACGCACCCACGACCCAGTCATCACAACCAGGCCCGCAGGGCAACTTCTCAATCTTATCCGCCTCATCTGTCCTGTCAAATCGACGCGCCGACCGGATCTGAGATCCGCTGCGCGGTCGAATTGAACCGCAGAAGAGGTGGAAGCTCCCATTCTAGACGCAAGCGTCCAGGTCTCTCAAGTGAGAGATTCGGGAGGTGGTTCTCCGCTTGAGGGGGGTGAGGCTCTGAGCCTCTCCGCTTCCCTGTGGGGCGAACAAGTAATAACTTACGTGCGATCCTGGGGCCTGGCAAATCGAGCTCGTTTCCCTGGCGTGTCGCGCACTCGCGCCTCCCGCACAACGCCCTGATGGTACGACGAAGGGCCCCCACCGAGACGGTGGAAGCCCTTCGAAACAGTCAGCGTCAGATGGCGTTGACGTCCAGCGGGATGCCGGGGCCGAACGTGGTCGACACAGCGCCCTTCTGGATGTAACGGCCCTTTGCGCTGGACGGCTTGAGGCGGACGATCTCCTCGAGCGCAGCACCGATGTTCTCGTCGAGCTGCTCAGCCGAGAACGAGGCCTTGCCGACGACGAAGTGAACGTTGGCGTGCTTGTCCACGCGGAACTCGATCTTTCCGCCCTTGATCTCCTCGACGGCCTTGGCCGGGTTCGGGGTGACGGTGCCGGTCTTCGGGTTCGGCATCAGGCCACGGGGACCCAGCACCTTTCCGAGACGACCGACCTGGCCCATGAGCTCAGGGGTCGAGACCGCGGAGTCGAAGTCGGTCCAGCCGGCGGCGACCTTCTCGATGAGCTCGGCGCCGCCGACCTCATCTGCACCTGCGGCGATCGCAGCCTCGGCCGCTGGGCCGGTGGCGAACACGATGACGCGGGCGGTCTTTCCGGTGCCGTGCGGCAGGATGACGGTGCCGCGCACCATCTGGTCGGCCTTGCGCGGGTCGACGGCGAGCTTCAGCGCGACCTCGACGGTCGAGTCGAACTTCGCCGAGCCGGTCTCCTTGGCGAGAGCGACAGCCTCGGTCGGAGTGTAGAAACGGTCTGCCTCGATCTTCGCGACGGCAGCCTGGTAAGCCTTGGACTTTGCCATGATTATTCCCCTCAGCCCTCGACCGTGATGCCCATGGAGCGGGCGGTGCCGGCGATGATCTTCGAGGCGGCCTCGATGTCGTTCGCGTTCAGGTCGGCCTGCTTGGTCTCGGCGATCTGACGGACCTGGTCCTTGGTGATCTTGCCGACCTTGACGGTGTGCGGCGTGGCCGAAGCCTTCTGGACACCTGCGGCCTTCTTGATGAGCTCGGCAGCCGGCGGCGTCTTCAGGACGAACGTGAAGCTGCGGTCCTCGTAGACGGTGATCTCGACCGGGATGACGTTGCCGCGCTGCGACTCGGTCGCGGCGTTGTACGCCTTGCAGAACTCCATGATGTTGACGCCGTGCTGACCGAGCGCGGGGCCGATCGGCGGCGCCGGGTTGGCGGCACCGGCGTTGATCTGGAGCTTGATCAGGCCGGTCACCTTCTTCTTAGGTGCCATTTCCTCTTCCTTTCATCGAGCGGATGCCTGAGGCATCCCTCTCCCGCAGATCCGGCGTGTCCGAACCGCGGTGCTGCCTGCGGGCGCGCGAAATGCGCACACAAACCACGCAAGTCTACCTGATCTCCGGCGGATGCCGTAAACCACGAACGGCCGCCCCGAGGGACGGCCGTTCCAGAAGCGTGGATCAGATCATCTTGGTGACCTGGTCGAACGACAGCTCGACCGGGGTCTCGCGCTCGAACAGCGACACGAGCACCGTGAGCTTGCCGCTCTCGGGCTTGATCTCGCTGATCGAACCGGGGAGCCCTGCGAACGAGCCCTCCTTGATCGTGATGGTCTCGCCGATCTCGAAGTCGACCTCGGCGGCGACCGGGCGGGCGACGGCCACGCCGCCCTTGGACTGGACGTTCTTCGCCGTGGAGACGTCCTTGACCTCGACGAGCGCCTTCAGCATGTTGAACGCCTCTTCGAAGCGCAGCGGCGTCGGGTTGTGGGCGTTGCCCACGAAGCCGGTCACCCCGGGGGTGTGGCGAACGACGGACCAGGTGTCCTCGTTGAGCTCCATGCGCACGAGCACGTAGCCCGGGATGCGCACGCGGGTGACCATCTTGCGCTGGCCGTTCTTGATCTCGACGACGTCCTCCATCGGGACCTCGATCTGATAGATGTCGTCCTCGACCTCGAGCGTCGACTTGCGCTGCTCGATGTTGGCCTTCACCTTGCGCTCGAAGCCGGCGTAGGAGTGGATGACGTACCACTTGCCCGGCATCATCCGCAGGTCCATGCGGAAGGCCTCGTAGGGGTCCTCTTCCGCGTCGTCGTCCGAGTCGTCGGGTTCCGCGGCATCCGCGTCGCCGTTCACGTCCGGTCCGTCGTAGGGCGTCACCTCGTCGGCTGCAGCAGCCTCGAGGTCAGCGGCCTCTTCGGCCGTCGAGTCGTTCAGGACCTCGGCGGCAGCTTCGGTCTCTGCCGTCTCGTCCAAGTTGAGAGCGTCGTTCACGATCGCGTCCGCCTCCGGGTCGTCGATTTCGATGTCTTCCGTGCCTTCGTCGTCCGAGCCGTCCTCGTCACCCTCGATGTGCACGGCCTCGCGCTCAGCAGCAGAGGACGCCTTCTCCTCGGCGGAGAGGACGTTGCCCTCCTGCGCCTCGTCGTCCTCACTGGACTGCTCCGCGGCGGTCGCCCAGTCGGCGTCGTCGGAATATCGTTCAGACACGTTGTTTCTTTCCACTCAGTGCGGCCGGAACCGCGGGAGCGTCGCTTACTGCGGCACTCCGAAGACCTGCGAAGTCAGCCACGAGAATGCTGTGTCCAGACCGTACACGAAGGCCATCACGATCACGACGAACACCAGAACGACTCCGGTGAACTTGAACAGCTCCTTGCGGGTCGGCGTGACGACCTTGCGCAGTTCGCCGATGACCTGGCGGAAGAACAATGCGATCCGCCCGAAGAAGCCGAGCCTCTTCACACCGGCGGCGCCGCCTGCCGCGACGATCTCGCCGCGCGGTTCGTCCTGATCCATCCTGAATGTACCTTTCGTGTGCCAGCGTGGCGCTGACGCGCAGGGCGGACAGGAATCGAACCTGCAACCTGCGGTTTTGGAGACCGCTGCTCTGCCAATTGAGCTACCGCCCTAGAGCCCTGGCGGGCTCTGGGTCTGCGTCCTTCCCGCACCCGAGGGCACGGGAAAAGAATGCAGACAACTGCCTGTCCAGTGTAAGGCATGGCGCGCGGCGCGGCGAACCGACGCCGGTGCGCACACGTCAGAAGAGCTGTCGCCAGTTCGCCCTGGCGAGATCGAGCAGCTCATCACCGCGCCCCGACATGACCGTGCGGATGGCGTACAGCGCGAAGCCCTTGACCTGTTCTGCTGTGACCGCCGGCGGCATCGAGAGTTCCTGCCGCTCGGTGACGACATCCAGCAGCGCCGGCCCGTCGTGGGCCAGCACCTCCGCGACGGCATCCGGCAGGTCCTCACTGCGCTCCACGCGTCTCGCGAAGATGCCGAGCGCTTCGGCGACTGCCGCGAAGTTCGGATTCTCGAGGTCGGTGGCGTACGTCACGAAGCCCGCCGCCTTCATCTCCAGCTCGACGAAGTTGAGGGATGAGTTGTTCACCACGATCGTCTTGACCGGCAGCTTGTTCTGGGTGAGTGTGATCAGCTCGCCGAGCATCATGGCCAGTCCCCCGTCGCCGGCGAGGGCGACCACCTGACGCCCCGGCTGCGCAGCCTGCGCGCCGATGCCGTGCATGAGGGCGTTCGCCATCGATCCGTGGGTGAACGAGCCGACCAGACGGCGTCGACCGTTCATCGTCAGGTAGCGGGCGGCCCACACCGTCGGCGACCCGACGTCTGCGGTGAAGACGGCGTCATCCGCCGCGTTCTCGTCGAGCAGCCTGGCGAGGTACTGGGGATGGATCGGGTTGTTGCCCTTGGCCGGAACCGCGAGGTCGTCGAGCTTCGCGCGTGTCTTGCGGTAGTGCGCCACGGCGTCGTCGACGTGCGAGCGGTCGCTCTTCTCGGCGATGCGGGGCAGCAGAGCCTCGGCCGTGGCTCGCACATCGCCGACAAGACCGAGGTCGAGTGGATGCCGCTTGCCGAGCTGCGAGCCGCGGATGTCGACCTGGATCGTCGTGGCGTCCTCCGGGTAGAACTGCGTGTACGGGAAGTCGGATCCCAGCACGAGGAGCGTGTCGGCGGATTCCATCGCCCGGTATCCCGATGCGAAGCCCAGCAGACCGGTCATGCCGACGTCGAACGGGTTGTCGTACTCGATGAACTCCTTGCCGCGCAGCGCATGCACGATCGGAGCTGCGAGTCGGTCGGCGAGAGTCACGACCTCGTCGTGCGCCCCCTCCACGCCAGCGCCGGCGAGGATCGTGACCCTGTTCGCCGCGTTCAGCAGCTGCGCTGCGTTCTCGAGTTCGTCCGGACTCGGCACGATGACCGGGCGGGCGCGCTCGATGACCGTCGCACGGTTCTCGGGAACCTCGGCGAGGGCGACATCACCGGGGATGACGATGACGGCGACGCCCCGCTCTTCGATCGCGGCGCGCATGGCGATCTCCAGGACGCGAGGCATCTGCACGGGGTCGGCGACGTACTCGACATACACGCTGCACTCGCGGAAGAGCTCCTGCGGGTGGGTTTCCTGGAAGTACCCGCTGCCGATCTCCTGCGTGGGGATGTGCGCCGCGATCGCGAGGACGGGCACACGGGACCGGTTCGCGTCGAACAGGCCGTTGATGAGGTGCAGGTTGCCCGGTCCGCAGGAACCGGCGACGACGGCGAGGTCGCCGGTGATCGCGGCATCCGCCGCCGCGGCGAACGCGGCCGACTCCTCGTGACGCACGTGCAGCCACCGGATGGTGCCGTCTTTCCGCAGGGCGTCGGTGAAGCCGTTGAGCGAATCGCCTGGGATGCCGTAGACCCGGTCGATCCGGTTGGCGCGGAGCGTCTGGACGATGTTCTCTGCGACGGTGACCATGGCTCCGACCCTAACCCGACGATCCGTGCAAGACGAGAGGCCCCCGGTTTCCGCTCGCGCGACACCGGGGGCCTCTGACACCGACGGCGTCAGCTCATCGGGATGACGATGTACGCCAGCCAGGTGAGGAGGAACCCGGCGACGCCGAGCACGGTCGTCAGCGGCGTCCAGGTGCGCAGGCCGTCCTTGACCGAGAGGCCGAGGTAGCGGGTGACGACCCAGAATCCGGAGTCGTTCACGTGGCTGAGGCCGAGCGAGCCGTACCCGATCGCGACGGCGACGAGTGCGATGTGGATCGTGTCGAGTCCGAGCACGGCGACCGTCGGCAGCAGCAGACCGGCGGTCGTGGTGATCGCGACCGTGGCCGAGCCCTGCGCTGCGCGCATGACAAGCGAGATGAGGAACGCCGCGAGCAGGATCGGCATGCCGCTGCCTGCCATGAGTTCGGCGACGGCGCCGCCGATTCCGGTCTCGGTGAGGATCTTGCCGAAGGCGCCACCGGCACCGGTGACGAGGATGATGACGGCGGCCGACGGCAGTGCCGACTCCATGACCTCGCCGAGCTTGGCCGGCGACCAGCCACGACGCACTCCGAGGAAGAACATCGCTGCGGCGATGGCGACCATCAGGGCGAAAATCGGCTGGCCGATCATCGACAGGAAGCCGTTCCAGAACGTGCCGGCCTCGAACGCCGGGGCGACGGTGGTGCCGATCATGATGAGCACGAGGGGCAGCAGGATGAGCCCGAGGACCGTGAACGCGCTCGGAGCCTTCTCACCGTCGCGCAGGCCGGCGTTGATCGACGCCTTCTCGGTGCCGAAGCTGTCGAACATCTCCTTGGTCGCCTCGATCATCGCGAACTCGCGACGGTTGATGACCTTGCCGACCCAGAACGAGAGGGCCGCGAGCGGGATCGAGATGATCAGCGCGAAGATGAGCACCCAGCCCATGTCGGCCCCGAGGATCGTGGCGCCGCCCACGATGCCGGGGTGCGGCGGAACCGCGACGTGCACGGCGAGCATGATTCCGGCGACCGGAAGCCCGAACTTGATCGGGTTGAGGCCGGCGATCTTCGAGAACGCGAAGATGATCGGCACGAGGATGATGAAGCCGGCGTCGAAGAACACCGGAATCGCGAGGATCGCGGCGGCGATCACCAGGGCGATGCCGACCCGCTTCGGGCCGAGCCACTTCGTGAACTTGCCGGCGAGGGCTTCTGCCCCGCCCGACAGCTCGATGATCTTGCCTAGCATCGAGCCGAGCGCCACGAGGACGGCGACGGAACCGAGTGTGCCGCCGACACCAGCGATGATCGCCTGGATGATGCCGAGCTGCTCCGGCGCATCCCCGCTGGCGGGGATCGTCGTCATCGGCAGGCCGGCTGCGATCCCGACGAGGATCGACACGAGGATGAGGGCGTAGAACGCCTGCATCTTGAAGCGGATGATCAGCAGGAGCAGCAGGGCGAGGCCTGCGATGCCGATGGCGATCAACGCGGGAAGAGGAAGCATCTCTGGATCTCTTCTTTCGGGTTCACGGGCGCGGGTGCGCCCTTGTTGTTGAGGTTAGGGGCGGGTGGATCAGGAGAGGCGCTCTGGAGCGATGACGCGGATGACCGCGGAGTCGTCGTGCGCACCGAGGCCCTGGGCCTCGCCGAGCAGGAAGAGCTGTTCTGCCGCGTTCGCGACCGGCGTCGACAGGTGGGCGGCGCGCGCCGCTGTGCCGACGATTCCCATGTCCTTGACGAAGATGTCGAGGCGGCTGAGCACCTCGGCGCCGTCCTCGTCGTAGGCCTGGAGGCTGCGCGGGCCGCGGTTGCCGAGCATGAAGGAGTTCGCCGCCCCTGCGGTGAGGGCGTCGAGGGTCTTCTCGCGGTCGAGACCCAGAGCGTCGGCGAGAGCGAGGGCCTCGGCGGCCGCTGCGATGTGCACGCCGCAGAGCAGCTGGTTGACCGTCTTCAGCGCCTGCCCGTCGCCGGGCTTGTCCCCCACGATCGAGAGGGTGGACGCGAGCTGCTCGAGCACGGGCAGGGCGACCTCGAGCGCCGACGGGGCTGCGCCGACGACGATGAGGAGATCGCCTTCGCCTGCCCGGACGGGACCGCCGGAGAGCGGAGCATCCACCAGCTGCGCGCCGTGCTCGGCGAGACGGTCGGCGATGTCGCCGATGCCGTCGGTTCCCACGGTGCTCGTGAGGATGACGACGGCGCCGTCTGCGAGGTGCGACGCCAGCCCGGTGCCGTCGAACAGCAGGTCGTTCAGCTGGGCGCCGGTGCGGACGGCGACGAGCACGGCCTCGGCGTTCGCGACTGCTGCCGCTGCGGAGTCGGCGGGCCGGACACCCTTCTCGGCGGCGAGCGCGATGCGGTCGGCTGCGATGTCGAAACCGCTCACCTCGAAGCGCTCCGCGAGGCGGGTGGCCATCGGCAGGCCCATGGCCCCAAGGCCGATGACGGCGACGGTGGAGGTCATTGCTGTTCCTTTCGGGGGTGTCGGCGGGCGCCGGTGCGGCGCGGGCCTGATCAGTCGGCGAGCGTCGAGACGACGCGCGCCAGAGAATCGGTGTCGCCGACGTTGCCGGCGAAGACGATGTACGGGATGCCGACGGCGGGCCCGGTCTGCGGCTGCCACAGCGAGACGATGCCGGGGAGCATCGGGCCGAGCACAGTGGCGCGACGGATCTCGAGCGCTTCGCTCGCGACGTCGCTGGACGTGATGCCGCCCTTCGCGATCACGAATCGCGGGGGCGCGATCGCGAGCACCCTGCGGACGAGTTCGACCACGCCGCTGGAGACCTGGCGCGCGATCTCGAGGCTCGCATCGCCGTCGGCACCCGTGACGAGCTCGCGCGTGGTGTGCACGATGACCGCGTCCGATGCCAGGGCTTCTGCGACCGCATTCGCCTGGGTGTCGAGGTGCTGCTCGCGACGCTCGTCGATCAGCTGACGGACGTCGAGTTCGATCGTGACCGTGTCGGGGCGCTGGCGGCGGAGCTCTTCGAGCTGGGCCGTGGTGAGCGGCACGTGGCTGCCGACGACGACGAGACCGCCGCGGTCGTACGCGAACGGGATGTCGGATGCCGAGACGGGTTCGGCGATGTCCTGACCGATGTGAGCACGCACGTACGGGGGGCCGACACGGAGCAGCACCTCGCGGTCCATCTCGCGCAGGGCGAGCGCGACGACGCGCATGTCGCTCTCGTCGACGACGTCGACGGCCACGACGGAGCCGGAGGGCAGGCTGCGCAGGAACGTCGTGACGGCGCCGACACCCGTGCGGATGATGTCGATCGTGAGCGCGGCGACATCAGCGGCCGGAATGCGGTTCTCGGTCTTCTCCGCGACCCAGTCGCGCAGGTTCGATGACGCGAACCCGAAGGTCGCGTCCTGCGCGAACGGCGTCTCGCCGACGGGCGTGGCCTCGCCGTCCGTGACCCAGTAGTGCACTGAGTCGACCGTGATCCGACCGGCATCGGGGAACGCAGGGACGAGGAGCGTCAACTCCGGAGCAGCGCCGCCGTGCGCGACGATCTCGGCTGCGAGCACATCGGTCTCGAGCGGGAAGTGTCCGCGCAGGGTCGAGTCACCGCGGGAGACGAAGGTCACGTGCCGATCGGCTTCGGACGCAGCGGCGAGAGCGACGGCGACGACCTCGCGATTGCGCTCAGCGGCTGTCGCCTCGTCGAGCGAGCGCGTGTTCGTGAGCACGTAGACGGCTGGAGCGCCGGTCGCGAAGGCCCCGGCGAGGTCCTCCTTCTCCCACCGGGTGAGCACAGGGAGGTTCGCGACAGACTGCGTGCCGGTCGGGTCGTCGTCCAGGACGACGAGGACACCACGCGGATCGGACGACTCGCGAACCTCGACGGCGTCGATATCGACGGGGGCCCGGATGCCGGCGAGAAGCGCGTCGATGTGCACGGGAACTCCTTCGTTCAGAGGGGGCTGCATGATCTCGGAGGTTATCCGATATCAGATAACGAGCGTACGCCCTAAATCCGCACTCAGCAAACGCGGCACGATCGTCGTTCGCCGAGAGCCGCGGCTACTACTCCCCGAGGACGTAGTGGAGCAAGTCGTCGCGGGTCTGGCGCATGTGGCTGGCCATCGCCTCTCGCGCGGCCTCAGCGGACTTCGACCGCATGGCGTCGAGGACGGCGGCGTGCTCGGTGATGGCGTGCTCGCGGATCTCGAGCACCGAGCTGGTCTCGCTCCGCGAGTCCTGCAGCATCGTGGTCAGCGGGCGCATGGATGCCACGAGGATCCGGTTGTCGGCCGCGGCGAAGATCACGTCGTGGAACGCGAGGTCCGCATCGACGAATCCGGGGACGTCTCCGTGCGCATGCGCGACGCGCATGACCTGCAGCAGCTCGTCGAGCCGGGCGATGTGCTCGTCGGTCGCTCGAGGAGCCGCCAGCTCCGCGGCCCCCGTCTCGAACATCACGCGCATGTCGAGGAGCTCGAGCGATGAACGGCGCCGCGCTCCCCCGCTGCGCGCGTGCCTGACCACGGCCTCGAGACCCGTCCACTCGTCGACCGGGGCGATACGGTGACGACTCCCTGGCACGGGGACGATCACGCCCTGCGCCTGCAGGAGTCGGACGCCCTCGCGCAGCGTCAGGCGCGAGACGCCGACGAGCGCAGCGAGATCGGCTTCGGCGGGCAGCGTCTCCCCCGCGACGAGGCGACCCGCGATGATCTCGTCGAGCAGCCCATCGACGACGGACTGCGTGCGGGTGACTCGCTCGGTCTTCATGCCTCCAACGCTACTGCGATCCGACCCCTGAGCCCGTCGAACGCTCAGGCCCTGCGGATGAGCTTCTTGTTGACGAACTCGTCTGCAGCGAGCAGACCCAGCTCACGCGACGTGCCGCTGCGCTTGACCCCGCCGAACGGCAGTTCAGGGCTGTCGGCGAGCACGAGGTTCACGTAGACCATGCCTGCCTCGATCCGGTCTGCGACGCGCTCGGCCTGCTCGGCGTCCGTGGTGAAGACGTACGACCCCAGGCCGAAGGGCGTGCCGTTCGCGATCTCGAGCGCGGCATCCTCATCGGCTGCGCGGTACACGACGGCGGCGGGGCCGAACAACTCCTCCCGATAGGCGTCCATGTCCGGCGTGACGTCGGCCAGCACGGTCGGAGCGAAGAACGCTCCCTCGCGGGTGCCGCCGGTCAGCAGCGTCGCGCCCTGTTCGACAGCGCGATCGACCTGCTCCTGCAGCCGCTCTGCGGCCGCCAGCGACGCGAGCGGACCGAGCACCGTATCCTCCTCGGTGGGATCCTCGGCATCCACGGCGGCGAGCGCGGCGACGAACTTCGAGGTGAACTCCTCGTACAGGTCGTCGACGACGATGAAGCGCTTGGCGCCGTTGCAGGACTGGCCGTTGTTGTCCAGACGCGCGTCGACCGCGTTCTGCACGACGGCATCCAGATCGTCCGCCGAGAGCACGATGAACGGGTCGGATCCGCCGAGCTCCAGAGCGACCTTCTTCAGGTTGCGGCCGGCGACCTCGGCCACGGCGGCTCCTGCCCGTTCCGACCCGGTGACGGATACGCCGTGCACGCGCACGTCGGCGATGATCGTCGCCGCCTGATCGTTCGTCGCGTACACGTTCACGTACGCGCCGTCTGGGAGGCCGGCATCCTCGTAGATGGCCTCGAGCATGGCGGAGGACTCGGGGCACTGCGGTGCGTGCTTGAGGATGATCGTGTTCCCGATCGCGAGGTTCGGACCGGCGAAGCGGGCCACCTGGTACGCCGGGAAGTTCCACGGCATGATCCCCAGCAGCGGCCCGAGAGGTGCGCGGCGGATGATCGCCGTGCCGTCGCCTGCGATGTCGATCGGCTGGTCGGCCGTGATCCTGTCGATGTTGTCTGCGTAGAACTCGATGATGTCGGCGGCGAACTCGACCTCGCCGACGGCAGCGGCGATGGGCTTTCCCATCTCCTTCACGATGATCGCGCCGAGCTCATCCTTGCGTTCGCGGTGCAGCTCGGCGATGCGGCGGATGACGGCGGCGCGGTCTGCCGGCGCAGTCGCCGCCCAGGTCACGGCCGCAGACGCGGCGCGGGCGACCGCATCCTCGATCTGGGCATCGGTGAACGTGTCGTAGGCGGCGACGGTTTCGCCCGTGGCCGGGTTGACGACGGCGTAGTCGGTCATGTCTGGTCCTTTCCGGGGATGCTGCGGTCAGCTGTTGGGGATCAGGGTGTACTTGGTGGACAGGTACTCGTGGATGCCCTCGAGTCCGCCCTCACGGCCTACGCCGGACTGCTTGACACCGCCGAACGGAGCCGCGGCGTTGGAGACCACGCCCACGTTCAGCCCCATCATGCCCGTCTCGAGCGCGTCGATCATCCGATGCCCGCGGTCGAGATCCGAGGTGAACACGTATGAGACCAGCCCGTACTCGGTGTCGTTGGCGAGGCGGACGGCATCCTCTTCGCTGTCGAAGGTGGCGATCGCGAGAACCGGGCCGAAGATCTCCTCGCGGAGGATGTCGCTGCCCTTCGCCACGTCGGTGATGACGGTGGGCTCGAAGAAGGTGCCGGCACCGTCGACGGCGTTGCCGCCGGTGCGGATGCTGGCACCGCGGTCGACGGCGTCCTGGACGAGGTCACGGGCCTTGTCGACGGCATCCGCGTCGATCAGCGGACCGATCGCGACGCCGTCCTCCGTGCCGCGGCCGATCTTCATGGCGTTCACGCGCTCGGTGACCCGCGCGGCGAACTCCTCCGCGATCGAGGCGTGGACGATGAATCGGTTCGCCGCAGTGCAGGCCTGCCCGATGTTCCGGAACTTCGCCAGCATCGCGCCATCTACGGCCTTGTCGAGATCCGCGTCCTCGAAGACCACGAACGGGGCGTTTCCGCCGAGCTCCATCGACACGCGCAGGACCCCCTCTGCGGCCTGCGCGATGAGCTTGCGGCCGACATCGGTCGACCCGGTGAACGAGAGCTTCCGCAGCCGCGGGTCGGCGATGATCGGGGCGGACAGCTTCGACGACGACGAGGTCTGCACGACGTTGACGACCCCGGCGGGCAGCCCAGCCCGCTCGAGGAGCCGGGTGAAGAACATCGTCGTCAGCGGCGTCAGCGCCGGCGGCTTGATGACGACGGTGCAGCCGGCCGCGAGTGCCGGAGCGATCTTGCGCGTCGCCATCGCGAACGGGAAGTTCCATGGCGTGATGAAGAACGACGGCCCGACTGGACGCTGCGAGACGATCATCCGTCCGGTCCCCTCCGGGTTCTGTCCGTAGCGTCCGGAGATGCGCACCGCCTCCTCGCTGAACCAGCGCAGGAACTCGCCGCCGTAGGCGACCTCTCCCCGCGACTCCGCGAGCGGCTTGCCCATCTCGAGCGTCATGAGGAGTGCGAGGTCCTCCTTGTGCTCCTGCACGAGGTCGAACGCGCGGCGCAGGATGTCGCTGCGCGTTCGCGCCGGCGTCGCAGCCCAGTCGTCCTGTGCGGCCACCGCGGCGTCGAGGGCGCGGACGCCGTCCTCAGCCGTCGCATCCGCGATCGAAGCGATCACGGCGTTCGTCGCGGGATCGCGCACATCGAAGGTGCGGCCGCCCTCGGCATCCGTCCATTGACCTCCGATGAACAGTCCCTTCGGGACATCAGACAGGAGGGCGGTCTCGTTCGCTGCGAGTGCGGTGGTCATCGATCTCTCTTTCCGTGGGGGTGAACAGGTCTTCTATCGGCGGCGCAGACTGGCCGGAGCATCCATTCCGAGGGTCTCCCCGCGGAAGAACGCCGGGCGCTTGATCGCCTGCCAGATCATGATGACGATGCCGAGCGCGATCACCGTGACGCCGAGGATGAACACGAGGCCGACGCCGCCGACGTTGGATCCGCTGCCGTAGTCGGGGTTCATGCTGTCGACGAGCGTCATCACGAACAGCGCGGCGAGGATGACGCCGCCGACCAGCGGGAACAGCAGGGTGAACAGAAACATGCGCGTCGAGTCGAACCACTGCTTGCGGAAGTACCAGACGCACGCGAAGGCCGTGATGCCGTAGTAGAAGCAGATCATCATGCCGAGCGCGGTGATGGTGTCCCAGAGCACGTCCTCGCTGACGAACCGCATGATCGCGTAGAAGGCGGAGGCGACGATGGATGCGACGATCGTCGCGTAGCCGGGCGTGAAGAAGCGCGGGCTCACCTTGGCGAAGCTGTCCGGCAGGGCGCCGTAGTGGCCCATCGCCAGGAGCGTGCGGGCAGGCGAGACGAACGTCGACTGCAGCGACGACGCCGAGCTGGTGAGGACGGCGAGCGAGACGAGGAACGCGAGCGGTCCGAGTACTGGCCCGGAGAGGTAGAAGAAGACATTGCTCTGGATGTCTTCGTTGCCGAGTCCCAGCTCACCCGTGCCGATGCCGGCGAACGACAGCAGCGCGATCGAGAGCAGCAGATACAGGACGACGATCGTGATGACCGTGAGAGTCGCCGCGCGGCCGGGGGTCCGCTCCGGGTCCTTCGTCTCCTCGTTCATCGTGAGGGTGACGTCCCATCCCCAGAAGATGAAGATCGACAGCGAGAGCCCGGCGACGATCGCGCCGACCGATCCCACCGCGAACGGATTGAACCAGCTGACGTCGATCGGACTCGCGTCGAAGGCGTTGCCCTGAGCCACCTGCACGAATGCGGTGATCGAGAAGATCAGCAGCACGAGCACCTGGAACCCGACCAGGAAGTACTGCAGCTTCTGCGTGGTCTGCATGTCGCGGTACGAGATGAGCGTCGCTCCGAGCATGAACAGCAGGCAGACGGCGACGTTGATGAACGGGTTGAAGGCGAGCTCCGCGATCGTGCCGGGGTTGCCGGCGATCTGGTCGATGAGCAGGAATAGGAACTCGACGGCAATGCCGGCGAGATTGGAGAGCACGAGGATCGTGGCTGCGATCAGCCCCCAGCCGGCCATCCACCCCACCCACGGTCCGAACGCGCGGGCGGCCCACGTGAACGACGTGCCGGAGTCGGGCATGGTGCGGTTGAGCTCGCGGTATCCGAACGCGACGAGCAGCATCGGGATGAAGCCGATCAGGATGATCGCGGGCACCTGGAACCCGACCTCTGAGACGGTCGGGCCCAGCGCCGCGGTGAGCGTGTACGCGGGGGCGATGCACGAGATGCCGATGACGACGGCGCCGATGAGGCCGACCGTCCCCGCGCTCAGGCCCTTCTGGGAGAGTCCACCGGTGACGGGAGCCGGTTCGTCGGTGCTCGGCACCGGCTGGGGTGTTGTGCTCATGTGCGGTCTCCTTCGACCTTGCCATCGACGGCACCGATGCCGGTGCGTGGCACGACGATCATGGGTACGGGGAGGACGTGCAGCATCTTCGCTGCCGTCGACCCGAGGAACAGCCGGCGCGGCTGAGCCAGCCGGCTGGATCCGACGAGGATGACCTCGCCCGGCAGCCACGCCAGGTGCGAGACGGCATCCTCGACGCTGTCTCCTGGGGCCTGCTCGACGGTGGCGGCGACGCCGGCCGGCAGAGCCTCCTGCGCCGCGGCGAGCACCTCGTCGGCGTGCGAACCTGCGACGACGCGGATCGCGCCGGTGTCGAGCCCGGGCGGCACGTCGAACGGTACGAGCGAGACGAGACGGAGCGCGCTCGCACTGTCGGCGGCGAGCGCCACCGCCTCGTCGAGCAGCACGTCGGCTCCTGCCCTGGTTCCCAGGGCTGCGGTGATCCGCGGAACGGCCGCCTCACCCGCCTTCGCCGTCCCCGAGGGGGCGAGCGCGACGGGGATCGGCGAGGAGTGCAGCAGTGCGGATGCCACCCCTCCCAGCCGGTGACGACCCAGGACGGCGCCGGTGGCGGCTCCGACGACGATCAGTCGTGCGCCGAACTCCTCGCCTGCCGCGATCAGCCCCTCGGCGAACGACTCGGCGAATCGCACGTGGCCGCTGCGGGTGAGATCCTGCGCGAGTTCGGTCATCGCCTCGGCGAGCCACTTCTTGCCCTGATTGCGGATGACCTCCTCGTAGGCGCGCTCCGGTGGAACGGCCGCACTGCGGGTGCCGTCGGCCGGGAGCACGATCACGAGGTGCAGTCGTGCGTCGAGACTGCGGGCCAGGCGCGCACCGAGGGCCGCCGCATCCGCTCCTGATTCCGTCGCGGTGTACCCGACGACGATCGCGCCGCTCATCGCGAGGCTCCTGCCGTGGCGGCGGTCGAGCGACTCGCCTCGACGATGTTCGAGGCGACCAGGTGGCCCATGCGGATCGCGCCGTCGACGTGCTGGTAGCCGGCGCCGGCGAGGTCGCTGCAGGCGAAGTGGATCGGTCCGACCGGTGTGCGCAGATCGGCTCCGTAGCGGTGCAGGCCGCCGAGGTCGAAGCTCGCGGCGTACGCGCCTCGCGTCCACTCCTCGCTCCCCCAATCGCTCTCGTAGTACACCACCGGGTTCATCGCCTCGGGTCCGTAGTAGTGGGACAGCGACTCGAGGATGCGCTGCTTGCGCTCCTCGGCCGACAGTGCGAAGACGTCGTCGGCGTTGCGATCGCTCACGAAGCCGACGAGGGTGCCCCGTTCATCGCCGTGGTTGGTGTTGTCGTAGGCCTCGTGCGACAGCTCGTACGGGCTGAACGCCGTGCCGCTGAGTCCCTGCTCCCGCCAGAACGGACGGTCGTAGACCGCGTGCACCTTGATGACGAAGCCCATCGAGAGATGCTGGTGCAGCTGGTGCTGGCGGCGCGGCATCGGCGGGATGAACGAGATCCGGTTGTACAGCACCGGCGCGTGCGCGAGGATCGCGAACCGGGCGGTGACGGTCAGCTCGTCCGTGGTTGCGGTCACGCCGTCTTCGCCCCATTGCAGGGAACGGACGGGTTGGCCGAGGTGCACGTCGTCACCGAGACGTTCGGCGAGCAGTAGCGGAACCTGCTGCAGACCGCCGACCACGCGCTTGTCGAGGATGAAGTCGGCGTCGACGAGGTTCGAGTACGAACCGGCCGACGCCGCCATCAGCAGCGACTGCAGCAACGAGAAGGCATGGGTGGGCTTGGTCAGCATCGCGGAGCCGGTGGCGAAGGCGAGGTTGCGCACGGCCTCGTCGTCGTCGGTCTGCCGGCGGAGCCAGGCATCCCAGGAGATCTCGTCCCACTCCTCCGCGTTCGGATGCTCCCACGGCCTGTCCGGATCGATCTCCGCGACCATGGCGTCGAGCCGGTCCGTGATCTCGGCGATGACCGCCTCGGTCTCCGCCGTCACCGGGAACATCTCGCCGGTGAAGCGCTCGGCGACACCATCAGGGCCGACGTACACGCTGTCGCCCTCGCGGTAGCGGCTGAAGGTCTCCAGGCCCAGCTCGTGGATCGCGTCCTTGAGCGCGTCCTGGTCCGGCGAGACCCACTGCCCGCCGATCTCGAGCATGGCGCCGTCGATGACGTCGGTCCACAGCCGGCCCCCGACGCGGTCGCGCGCTTCGAGGACCGCCACGGACAGTCCTGCCTTGCGCAGGTCGTTCGCCGCGGTCAGACCGGCAGCACCCGCTCCGACGATGAGCACGTCACGTGTGATCTCAGCCATTTGCAACTCCTTCGTTGTCGTGCCGCTTCGTTGTCATGCCGGTTCGTTGTCATGCCGGTCGCGGATCCGGAATCCTCCGATCCGGCCGCGACCGGACGCTCTCAGGCTGCGGCCAGTGCCGCTGCGATGATGTCGAGCCCTTCGCTCAACAGTTCGTCGCCGATGGACAGCGGCGGCAGGAAGCGGATGACGTTGCCGTAGGTGCCGCAGGTCAGGACGATCACGCCCTGGGCGATCGCGGCCTTGGCGACGGCCGCGGTGAGCGCGGCATCCGGAGCGTTCGTCTGCGGATCGACGAACTCGGCGGCGATCATCGCGCCGTGTCCGCGGACGTCCCCGATCCGGGCGTCGGAGGCCTGCAGCTCGCGCAGACGCCCGCCGAGGAGCTCGCCGATCTGCTGCGCGCGCTCGATCACGCCGTCGTTCTCGAAGACGTCGATCGCGGCGAGGGCAGCGGCGCAGGCGATCGGGTTGCCGCCGTACGTGCCGCCGAGACCGCCGGCGTGCGAGGCGTCCATGATCTCGGCACGACCGGTGACGGCAGCGAGCGGGAGGCCGCCGGCGATGCCCTTGGCCGTTGTGATGAGGTCGGGCTCGATGCCGAAGATCTCACTCGCGAACATGTGACCGGTGCGGGCGAATCCGGTCTGCACCTCATCGGCGATGAAGACGACGCCGTTCGCGGCGCACCACTCGGACAGCGCGGGCAGGAAGCCATCGGCGGGCACGATGAACCCTCCTTCGCCCTGGATCGGCTCGATGATGATCGCAGCCAGGTTGTCCGCGCCGATCTGCTTCTCGATCTGCAGGATCGCTCGCGCCGCGGCGTCGGCGCCGGAGAGCCCGTCGCGGAACGGGTACGACATGGGAGCCCGGTAGACCTCGGGCGCGAACGGACCGAAACCGCTCTTGTACGGCATCGATTTGGCGGTCAGCGCCATGGTGAGGTTGGTGCGGCCGTGATAGCCGTGGTCGAAGGCGACGACGGCTTGGCGGCCGGTGTGCTTCCGGGCGATCTTGATCGCGTTCTCGACGGCCTCGGCTCCCGAGTTGAACAGCGCGCTCTTCTTGGCGAAATCGCCGGGGGTGAGCCGGTTCAGTGCCTCGGCCACCTCGATGTACGACTCGTACGGCGAGATCATGAAGCAGGTGTGCGTGAACTGCGCGACCTGCGCGGCGACCGCAGCGGCGATCTTCGGATGCGCGTTTCCCACGCTCGTGACGGCGATACCGGATCCGAGATCGATGAGCGAGTTGCCGTCGGCGTCCACCACGACTCCCCCGCCGGCTGCCACCGCGGCGACCGGGACGGTGTGTCCGACGCCGGCGGGCACGGCCTGCGCCTTGCGAGCGAGGACCTCGGCCGAACGCGGCCCCGGCAGGTCGGTGAGCAGGCGTCGCTCCTGAGGGAGGTCGGGTCCGCCGAGGGGAAGTGCTGGAGCGTCCGTGTCGAGAAGGGCCATGTTCGCGAGCGTAGACCGGACGATGCACCCTCGCACTCGCCGCCCAGTACAATTTCTTGAATCAGTTCGCCGCTGTGTACACGCACACCGACCCCGGAGGATGCTGTGGACCACCCCACCCTGCGTGCGCTGCTGGGGCGCCGGGACCTCGGCCTTCGCCTCGTGGGAGACGAGGCGAACCTGGACGACGGCGCGCTGGATCAGCCGCTGCGGTGGGTGCACTCCTCCGACCTCGTCGATCCCACTCCATTCCTCGCCGACGATCTCACCCTGCTCACCACCGGCAGTCAGTTCGCCGAAGACGAAGCAGACGAGTACGTCGCCAGACTCGCGGCGCGCGGAATCCTCGGGCTGGGCTTCGGCACGGGGGTGCGGCGTCCGCAGGTTCCCGACCGGCTGATCGACGCGTGCGCACGGGCGAGCATCCCGCTGTTCGAGGTGCCCTACGACACCCCGTTCATCGCGATCGCCCGCGCCCATGCCGAGGCGATCGCCGCACAGACCTACGCCAGACGAACCTGGGCGCTGGACGCGCAGCGCGCTCTCGCCATCGCGGCGCTCCGGCCGCGTGGCTTGGAGTCCACCCTCTCCGAGCTCGCCAGGAGGCTCGAGCACTGGGTGGGGATGTTCGATGCGACCGGACTGCTGGTGCACGAGCATCCGCACGAGGCCCTGCACCCGGACGACCTCGCGGGCCTGACCGCGCGGGCGACCGAGCTCATCACCCGAGGAGGCCAGGCAGGGCAATCGCTGACGCTCGGAACCGACTCGTTCACTCTCTTCACTCTCGGCCGCACCGGCCACCTGCGAGGGGTGATCGCCATCGGGACCGCCTCGCTCGACGCCGAGGCACGCGCTGTCGTGACCTCCGTGATCGCGATGGCCGGACTCGCTCTGGAACAGAACGAGCAGCTCGACCGCAGTCGGCGTCGCCTGCGGTCGCAGGTGCTCGCCTCGCTTCTGCTGGACGATCCGACCCTCGCGCGCCGTGTGCTGGGCTCTGTTCCTCCCGCGCCGATCGTAATCGCGATCGCGGATGCGGATGCTCCCGCCGACGCGATCGCGGACTGGTGGGAGCGCCGGAGGGCCGATCACGGCACGGCGGTTTTCGGCGGGATGTCGGACGCCGGGATCACGATGGTCGTGTCCGCCGAGGACGTCGGCCTCTTCGACGAGCTCGCCGAACGTTTCGGCATCCGGCTCGGCGTCTCGGATCCAGAGACGTACGACGCGTTCTCCCGTGCGCACGCAAAGGCGAACGCGGCGCTGCGACACCGCGGCGGGCGAGCCGTCGACGGCACCGTGCACTACTCGGACACGGTGGCGACGAGCATTCTCAGCACTCTCGTGACGGACGACGCGCGATTGGTGGCGGAGTCGCGGTTGGCTCCGATGCGGGCCGACGGACGGGAGCTGGAAGCATCGCTGCGCACCTGGCTGCAGCACGACGCGCGATTCGAGTCGGCCGCCGCGGAGCTCGGCATCCATCGACACACGCTGCGTTCACGCGTGACGCAGGCGAGTCGCCTGCTGGACACGGATCTGTCGACGTTCCCGGCACGCGCCGAACTATGGGCGCTGCTGCAGGCGTCGCCCGCCTCCTGACCCCGCGCTGGGAGGGGGGGATGGCACGAGTCAGCCGCGTGCGGCGCGGGTGCGCGCGAACAGCACGCGTACGCATCCCCAACCCATAACGGCGACTCCGGCCACGACGAACACGACGCCGAGCAGCCACATCGCGTCCTCCCAGTCGAAGTAGCCGTACGACATCGAACGCAGGAAGCGCCCGAGGTCCTCCGGGAACTCGAGGATGCTGCCGCCGTCGCCGAACACCCAGAGCACGATGCCCAGCGTCGTCGCGCCGAGCCCGACGAAGACGAACGCAGTGATCGACATGCGCTTGCCGACCTCGACCTTCTCGAGGTGCGAGCCATGTGCGGCGATGTGCGGAGCACGGATCGAGATGATCGGCAACACGATGATGAGGGCGATGCCGAGCGGGATGCACATGCCGACGACGTAGCCGCCGAAAGGCACGAGAAACAGCTGCGAGGCGATTCCCTCGTTCCAGTAGTAGTGGAAACCGCTGTTCCGCGACTCGGCCTCGGCGATCGCGGCACGCACCCCCGGAAAGGCGACGGCGATCAATTGGATCAGTCCGACGGGCACCGCGACGAACGCGGGCGCGAAGAAGCACGCGGAGACGAGCCTCAGCAGCACCGTCGCGATCGACGCCAGCTTCTTCCATGCGATCTCGAGCATGCACCATCCGGCGTATATGCCGGGAGCCGCGACGACGAGGTTGCCCGCGAAACGGTCGCCGTCGGCATCCGTCATCGAGTCGAAGACGCCCCACGTGCCGCCCGCGACAGCGGCGACCAGCACGACGAGGTTGAGGCCGGTCAGAAGCGACCTTGTCTCTTCCCGCCAGAGATGTGCATCCGTATCGGCAGCCTGTTCCGCCATGGCATCCCCTCCCGAGTCACGACCTCGACAGGCTATCGCGGCTGGTGGGGCAGGTCGCGAGGCTAGGGTTGCGTACGTGAGTTGGATCCTCCGCCCGAGCGTCGTCGCCGACGCGGAGTGGATCGCCGAGCTGCGTGCCGTCGTTCTGCGCGCCGATCTCGAGCGACTCGGGCGCTTCGATCCGGTGCGGGTTCGGCGCCGATTCCGCGCGGCGTTCGACCCGGCGGTGACCCACGTGATCGTGGTCGACGGTCGAGAGGCGGGATCGATCGCACTCCGGCCCGCCGATGACGGGATCTGGCTCGAGCACTTCTACCTGGATGCCGCGCTGCAGGGGCACGGCATCGGAAGCGGCATCCTCGCATCCGTTCTCGACGCACCAGACACGTTCCGTCTGAACGTGCTGCAGGGCAGTCCGGCGCGACGCCTTTATGAACGTCACGGATTCGAACCGGCATCCGAGGACGAGATCGACGTGTTCATGGTCCGACCGTCGCGAACCGACCGCTGATACCGCCTCAGCGCGGCGCGTGCGCCTCGAGGAACTCGTACACGTCGGTGGTGTCGACACCCGGGAACGATCCGGTGGGCAGCGTGGCGAGCAGAGTGCGCGGGGTCTTGACGTTCGGCCAGGACTGCTCGCGCCAGCGCTCCTCCAAGTCTGCGGGCGCGCGGCGGCAGCACACCTCGACGGAATGCTTCGAGACGCCGCGGTGTGTCGTGTCGCGCCCGACGAACCACTTCGTGTCGTCGAAGCGCACGCCGACGCTCACCGAGTGCAGACCTTCGCTGGATGCCTCGACGCGAGCCGTGCACCAGTACGTCCCGTTGCCGGTGTCGGTGTACTGGTAGTACGGGTTGAAGCGGTCGTCCTCATCGAAGACGACCCGGCTCGTCCAGCGGCGGCAGCACATCTGCCCCTCGATGGAACCCAGACGGTCTGTCGGGAAGTTCACGTCGTCATTCTCGTACGCCTTCGTGATCGTGCCCGACTCGTGCACCTTGAGGAAGTGCACGGGAATGTCGAGGTGCCGGGTGGCGAGGTTCGTGAAGCGGTGCGCCGCCGTCTCGTACGAGACCGAGTAGGCGTCGCGCAGGTCCTCGATCGAGATCGCCCGGCGGTCCTTCGCGGCCTTGAGGGTCGGCACCACGTGGGCCTCGGGGATGAGCAGGGCCCCGGTGAGGTAGTTCGTCTCGACGCGCTGACGAAGGAACTCGGCGTAGCTGTGCGGTTCGGCGTGCCCGAGCATGCGGCTCGACAGCGCCTGGAGGACGGCGGTTCGCGCATCGCCCTTGGCCGAGATGCTGCTCGAGAGATACAGCCGCCCGTTGGCGAGGTCGGCGACGCTGCGCGTCGTCTGCGGCAGGTCTGGGGCGTAGTGCAGCGTGAACCCCAGATAGGCGGCGATCTCGGATGCCGTGCGCTGGGTCAGCGGGCCCCCGGGGTGCCCGACCGCGGCGAGGATCTCGGCGGCCTTCTTCTCGAGGTCCTCGAAGTGGTTGTCCTGGCTGCGCATGAGGTGGCGCAGCTCGACGTTCGCGCGGCGCGCTTCTTCCGGGGTCGCCGCGCGCTCGTCCTTCAGGCGATCGATCTCGCCGTGCAGCGCGAGCAGTGCCTTGAGCGCATCCGTCGGCATCGTCTTGGAGATGCGGAACGGCTCGATCCCGAGGGCCTGGAACGTCTGCCCCTTCATCGCGCGCTCGAGCGCGATCTCGGCGGCGCTGCGCTCGTCGAGCGGCTCGCCCTCGAGCAGAGCGTCGATCGTGACTCCGAGGGCGCGCGCGATGGCCTGCAGCTGCGTGAGCTTCGGCTCGCGCTTGCCCGTCTCGATCATCGACAGCTGGCTCGGGGCCCGGTCGACGGCTGTGGCGAGATCGTCGAGCGTCATCCCCCGCGACGTTCGGAGCTGGCGGATGCGACGACCGATCGTGAGGGCGTCGGTGTCTTCTGCGGCGTCAACGGCGGTCATGCGGCCGATTCTGTCACGAAAGCAGAATATTGAGAATTCTTCACCTCGAAAATGTCCAGTGGCGGTGCTGATCTTCACTCAGAGTGGGTGTCAAGCCAGTCATATCGCGAGGCAGACCCGCCCCATTCTCGACACAGACACTCGCAAAGGACCACGATCATGACCACTCCCACCGCTCCCCCGACCACCGCCGGCCCGACGACCGAGCCCACGCAGACGATCCAGCAGGGGCCGACCCTCACGGTCACCGGTCCGATCCGCGATCGGTTCGACGAGATCCTGACGCCCGACGCGCTCGCGTTCCTCACCGAGCTGCACCACCGCTTCGCGCACCGCCGTCACGATCGGATGGCCGACCGCCTGCGTCGGCGCTTCGAGATCGGCAGCGGGCACGACCCGCACTTCCGAGACGACACCAAGCACATCCGCGAGGACGCCGACTGGCGCGTCGCCGGTGCCGGCCCTGGACTCGAGGACCGCCGTGTGGAGATCACCGGCCCCACCGACCCGAAGATGACGATCAACGCGCTGAACTCCGGAGCGAAGGTGTGGCTCGCCGACCAGGAGGACGCCACCAGCCCGACCTGGAACAACGTCATCGGCGGCCAGCTGTCGCTGCGCGACGCCATCAGAGGCGAGCTCAGCTTCACCAACGATCAGGGCAAGACCTACGAGGTCACCGCCGAGCAGACGCCGACCATCGTGATGCGTCCGCGCGGCTGGCACCTGGTCGAGAAGCACCTCACCTTCATCGATCGCACGGGCCGCAGCATGGCGGCATCCGGATCGCTGATCGACTTCGGCCTGTACTTCTTCCACAACGCGAAGGAGCTGATCGAGGCGGGCCGCGGCCCGTACTTCTACATCGCCAAGCTCGAGTCCAGCGAAGAGGCGAAGCTCTGGGATGACGTGTTCACGTTCGCCGAGGAGTACGTCGGAATCGAGCACGGCACGATCCGCGCGACGGTGCTCATCGAGACGCTGCCCGCGGCGTTCGAGATGGATGAGATCCTCTACGAGCTGCGCGACCACTGCGCAGGGCTCAACGCCGGACGCTGGGACTACATCTTCTCGATCATCAAGAACTACCGCGGTCGCGGCGCACGCTTCGTGCTCCCCGACCGCAGCGAGATCACGATGACCGTGCCGTTCATGCGCGCATACACCGAGCTGCTGGTGCAGACCTGCCACAAGCGCGGCGCTTTCGCGATCGGCGGCATGAGCGCGTTCATCCCGAACCGACGCGACCCCGAGGTGACCGCGAGCGCGATCGAGAAGGTCTCCGCCGACAAGAAGCGCGAGGCCGGCGACGGCTTCGACGGCACCTGGGTCGCGCACCCCGACCTGATCCCGACGGCTCAGGCGGAGTTCGACGCCGTGCTCGGCGACCGGCCGAACCAGATCGACCGGCAGCGCGACGACGTCCGTGTGACGGCCGAGCAGCTGCTCGACCTGCGCATCGGGCGCCCGATCACCGCACAGGGCGTGCGCGACAACGTGTCCGTGGCGATCCGCTACATCGAGGCGTGGCTGCGGGGCCTCGGCGCCGTCGCCATCGACAACCTGATGGAGGATGCCGCGACCGCAGAGATCTCGCGTTCGCAGGTGTGGCAGTGGATCCACCAGGACCGCTCGACCGACGACGGCACCCGCATCACCCCGGAATACATCGAGGGGCTAATCGCGGAGGTGCTGGCGCAGACCACCCGGTCGGCTGGCGACCGGTTCGACGATGCGGCCGAGATCTTCCGCGAGGTGTCGCTGGGCACGGAGTTCCCGGCGTTCCTCACGCTGTCGGCCTACTCGAAGTTCCTGGTCGAGGAGGACTGACCCCGAAGCAGGCTCGCTCCGTGACGGGAGAAGGATTTCCCCGCTCTGGATCACGCCGGAGCGGGGACATCCTTCTCCCGTCGCTCGTTGTGGATAACTCGCGAGCGGTAGCCATGCCCGGCGCTACGCTCGCCGGATGTCGATCCCCCCAGCACCGGACGTCCTCACTGCGGTACCGCTCGGACGTGTGCCGAACAGTCGCGAAGTACGCATCCGACGCAACGTCTCGATGATCCTCAGCTGTCTCGCCATCGGCGCCGCGGCGACGACATTGGCCTTCGAGATCTTCGACCGCAGATTCCTCTCGCTCGACGGGTCCGACGGCATGGATCCGTTCCGGATGCTGCTGTGGAACGTCGCTCCCTATTGGAGCGTCCCGGCCGTCGCCAGTCTGATTCTGCTGGGCAGCCTGCCCCGACCGCTTACGCTGAGCGAGCGGCTGCCCAAGCCTCTGGGCATCGCGGCGATCGTCCTCGCCGCGGCGTGCTACCTTTACCCGGCCGCGCTGGCCTCCCTGTTCGTGATGTCGTTCATCGTTCCTGTGGGCCTCATCGGCTGATCGCTGGGCAAGCTCACGATGGCGGCGGCAATGGCAGCCTCTCGCCGCCGGTCAGCCGATCTCGCCCGCCGTCACCGTCTCGGCCAGCGCGTGCACGCGGACCAGGTGGTGGGCTGCGTAGAAGTCGGCGTCGGTGAGGCGCGCGGCATCCTCGTCGCGCGGCGTCTGGTGTGCGACGACGGCGACGACGGCGAGCGCGTGCATCCAGCCGCCGGCGAGCGTGCCGAGCAGCATGAGATACGGGACGCTGACGGCAGAGGCATCGCGCCCGGCCCCGAAGCCCAGGAGGGCGTCGGTGGCGGTGCGTGCGGCATCCACCGCTCGACCGAGCCGGTCCGCGACACGGACGGCGACCTCGCCACCTGCCGCGCGCAATGCGGCGACCGTCGCGTCGATCTGTGCGAACAGCGCGCTCACCGTCCCTCCCTGGTCGCGCAGCACCTTGCGACCGATCAGATCGTTCGACTGGATCGCCGTCGTGCCCTCGTAGATGGGGATGATGCGCGAGTCCCGGTAGTGCTGGGCAGCGCCGGTCTCCTCGACGAAGCCCATGCCGCCGTACACCTGGATGCCGTCGCTGGTGACGCGCAGCGCCTCTTCGCTGGCCCATCCCTTGAAGATCGGGACGAAAAGCTCGGCCATCGCCAGAGTGGCATCGTCATCGCCTGCACGATCGAACAGGTCGCCGACGTGGACGGCGAGCGCCCGCATCGCGAACACCCGGCTCGACATGGACCGCAGGATACGACGCACATCCGGATGCTCGGCGATCGGCGTCCCGGCGGGGCGGCCCTGGACCGGTCCCTGGAGCCGACCGGCCGCGTACGCAGCCGCGCCCTGGAGCGCCCGATCCGAGATGCCGGTCGCCTGGTGCCCCATGCCCACCCGAGCCGAGTTCATCATGACGAACATCCCCGCGAGGCCGCCGTGCAGCTCGCCGACGAGGTAGCCGGTGGCGTCGTCGTACGACAGCACGCACGTGGGGCTGGCGTGGATGCCGAGCTTGTGCTCGATCGCGATGGTCTCGATGCCGTTGCGGTCTCCGAGCGAGCCATCGGCGTTCACGAGTACGCGCGGCGCGACGAAGAGCGAGAGGCCCTTGGCGCCTTCCGGCGCACCGGGGGTGCGCGCGAGGACGAGGTGGACGATGTTCTCGGCGATGTCGTGGTCGCCCCAGGTGATGAAGATCTTCTGGCCGCTGATCGCGTAGGTGCCGTCTTCTCGCGGCGTGGCGGTGGTGCGGATCGCGCCGAGGTCGGTGCCGGCCTCGGGCTCGGTGAGGTTCATCGTGCCGGTCCACTCGCCGCTGACGAGTTTGGTGAGGTAGGTCTCGCGCAATTCATCGGATGCCGCGGCGTCGAGCGCGTGGATGGCTCCGGCACCCAGCATCCAGCACAGCGCGAAGGCCATGTTGGAGGCGTTCCAGACCTCGCCGAGGCCGGCGCCGACCGACTCAGGGAGACCGTCGCCTCCGGCGGACTCCGGGGCGGTCGCACTCACCCATCCCGATTCGACGAGCGCCTGGTACGCCTCGGCGAAGCCGTCGGGCAGGTGCACCTGGCCGTTCTCGAGGCGCGCGCCGACCTGGTCGCCCTGCCGGTCGAGCGGAGCGAGCACCGAGGCTCCGAACTCGCCGGCACCCGCGATGATCTCGACGGCGTCGTCGGCGGTGATCGCTCCGCCGGATGCCTCGGCGACGATGTCGCGGCCGAACGCCTCCCGGTAGAGGAAGGCGTAGTCCGCGGTCGGCGGGATGTAGAGGGTGGCAGCGCTCATCGTTCACTCCTGATCAGGTGTTGCGAGACTGAGAACCAGTCTACCTGGAACTCAGTCTCACAACCAGGGCCGCATGACCTCCGACGGGCGTACCCTGGGCGCATGAGCACGGTCTGGGATGACATCGCCGCGGAGTTCCTGCATCTCTACAAGCGAGGAGCGCGCCTCCTCGCGGTGGCCGGAGAGGATGCCGAGCGCTCCCGCAGTGCGGCCGACGACCTGGCAGCCGCGCTGATCGCCGCCGACCAGACGGTCGAGCGGATGCACACCGCCGACGGCGACGAGCAGAGGCTCCGGGATGAGGTCATCGCTCCGTTCCGCGCCGACCCGCAGACCGATCGCATCGTCATCGTGTCCGGACCCGCCGATCTCATGAGTCAGAGCGTCAGGGGCCTGTGGAACTACCTGCTGTGGCAACTGGCCGGAGACGAGCAACCGCACAGCGCGGCATCCGCCCTCGTCGACGTCACCGACCCGGCGAATCCGACCAGGCGATTCGCCGACTACTGCGCGCTCCCCTCGTCATACGGCGCCTGAGCCCGACGGCCGCGGACGCAGCCGAGTACCATCTGAGGTGTGACCGAACGCGCTCCTCTCTCCCGCAAGCTGTCCGCCATCGCCGAATCGGCGACGCTCAAGGTCGATGCCAAGGCCAAGGCGCTCAAGGCCGAGGGCAAGCCCGTCATCTCTTACGCAGCCGGCGAACCCGATTTCGCGACGCCGCAGTTCATCGTGGATGCCGCAGCAGAGGCCCTCGCCGACCCGGCGAACTACCGCTACACCCCGGCCCCCGGCCTGCCGGCGCTGCGCGAGGCGATCGCGGCGAAGACCCTGCGCGACTCAGGACTCGAGGTCTCCCCCAGCCAGGTGATCGTCACCAACGGCGGTAAGCAGTCGGTTTATCAGGCCTTCCAGGCCGTCGTGAATCCGGGCGATGACGTGCTGCTGCCCGCTCCGTACTGGACGACCTATCCCGAGGCGATCCGTCTGGCCGACGGCATCCCGGTCGAGGTCTTCGCCGGTGCCGATCAGGACTACAAGGTCACCGTCGAGCAGCTCGAGGCCGCTCGCACCGAACGGACCACCGTGCTGGTGTTCGTCTCGCCGTCGAACCCGACCGGCTCGGTCTACACGACCGAGGAGACCACGGCCATCGGCGAGTGGGCGGTCGAGCACGGCATCTGGATCATCTCGGATGAGATCTACCAGAACCTCACCTACGAAGGCGTGAAGGCGACGTCTATCGTCGAGGCGGTCCCGGATGCCGCCGGCCAGACGATCCTCGTCAACGGCGTCGCCAAGACCTACGCGATGACCGGTTGGCGCGTGGGCTGGATGGTCGGCCCCGCGGACGCGATCAAGGTCGCCGGAAACCTGCAGTCGCACCTGACGAGCAATGTGAACAACGTCGCCCAGCGCGCGGCGATCGCGGCGCTCAGCGGCCCGCAGACCGAGGCGCTCGCGTTCCGCGATGCGTTCGATCGTCGTCGGAAGCTCATCGTGTCCGAGCTCTCGAAGATCGACGGGGTCCGTGTGCCGAACCCGCTCGGAGCGTTCTACGTCTACCCCGACGTGCAGGGTCTGCTCGGTCGCACGTGGGCGGGCAAGACCCCCACCACGTCGCTGGAACTCGCCGAGCTCATCCTCGATGAGGCCGAGGTGGCGGTGGTGCCCGGCGAGGCGTTCGGCCCGTCCGGATACCTGCGCCTGTCGTACGCACTCGGCGACGACCAACTGCTCGAGGGCATCCAGCGCCTTCAGAAGCTGTTCGCGTAGCCCGCGCGTTCATCTGCTTCGCCGAGCCCCCGTCTTGCTGTCGACACCCCGTCGTATCGTCGTGCGCACGACGGGGGCTCGGCGCTAAGACGGGGGCTCGGCGCTCGGAATGTGCGGCGCCCGGATCAGGATTCCTGGTAGCCGATCAGCCAGTGGACGCCGTAACGGTCGGTGACCTGCCCGTCGTAGTCGCCCCACGGGCGCTTCTGAAGCGGGTCGGTGATCGTGCCGCCGTCGCCGAGCGCGGCGAACCACCGCTGCAGCGTCGCGGCATCCGCGGTTCCGAGCAACGAGAAGGTCGCGCCGGAGATCTGCACGGCATCCTGATCTCCCGCGGCATCCGAGCCGAAGATCTCGACGGCGCCGCGCACCAGGCCGTGCGCTATCGCATCGCCCGGTCCGTCGGTGCGACCGAACTGTTCGTACGTGAACAGCTCCATCTCACCGCCGAACACATCGCGATAGAAGGTCAGCGCCTCGGCTGCGTTGCCGGGGAAGAACAGGTACGGCACGAGTCCACTCATCCCGCGAGTGTAGACCCGGTGGTCTCAGTTCAGAGTTCGACACCCACCAGGACGGGCTCCGGTTGGAGCAGCAGCCCGAACTCGGAGTGCACACGCGCCTGGATGTAGCGCGCGAGTTCGGCGAGTTCCGCGCCTGTCGCATGACCGCGGTTGGTGAGCGCCAGAGCGTGTTTCGTCGAGATCCCGGCGCGCGACCGCGGCAAGCGGAAGCCCTTCGTGATGCCGGAGTTCTCGATGAGCCACGCGGCGCTGACCTTCACTTCGGGGCGCACGGTCTGCGTCGGCGGGACGTAGCCGTCGAACGATTCGAGCGGGATCACGGTCGCGGCATCCAGGTCGGGGGCTACCTGCCAGCGCGGGCACGCGGAAGGCAGCTGCGCCGCGACGACCTCGGGGACGATGAGGTTCTGGAAGAACGAACCTGCGCTGCTCGTGTCCGGATCGTGGGGGTCGAGGAGCATGCCCTTGGCCGCGCGGATCGCGAGGATCTGTTCGCGCACCCGGGCGAGCGGAACGGTCTCGTCACCGGTGATTCCGAGCGCGCGACGCAGCTGGTCGCCGCCGATCGCGCGCCCCGTCTCGCCGACCTCGGCGAGATCGAGGGTGACCGACAGGATGACGGCCCGCCGGATCGGCGCTCCCCCGTAGTGGTGCTTGAGCACGGAGGTCCGGAATCCCAGCCCCAGCTCGGATGCCGGCGCCGTCGACACCTCGCCGGTGGACTCGTCGATCAGCTCGACCTCGACGAGCGTCTCCTGGATCTCCTGGCCGTAGGCGCCGACGTTCTGCACCGGAGCCGCGCCCACGGTTCCGGGGATGCCGCTCATCGCCTCGATCCCGGCGAGCCCGTGCTCGACGGTGTACGCGACGAGGTCGTCCCAGTCGTGCCCCGCCTGCACCCGCACCCGGACGCGGCCCGCGTGCGGGGACGGGAGGCGCTCGATGCCCGTAGTGAGGACGCGGATGACCGTGCCGTCGAAGGGCTCGTCGCCGACGAACAGGTTCGACCCTCCCCCGAGGACGAACCACTCCTCGTAGCGCGACCACACCTCGCGCAGCGCGTCGACGAGCTCGTCGGTGGTCGTCGCGTCCAGCATCCGCTCCGGGGCGGCACCGGTGCGCAGGGTCGTGAGCTCAGCGAGCGGAATCGGGGTGATCTCTGCCATCGGGTCTCGGCCGCTTCTCAGAGCGCGACGCGCAGCTGCGCCTTGACGAGCACGGTCGTGTCGGCGTGCTTCACGGTGAGGTCGATGCGCGCAGAGGCGTCATCGACAGCGCCGACCTTGGCGAGCACCGAGACGTCGGCGCCG
>Ga0182736_1001075_pt1 | contig 30255 bp, 26 predicted proteins | sample eDN5th30CKraftBY_FD_128882 | JGI IMG/M metagenome (GOLD analysis project Ga0182736, IMG submission 128882) | Enriched backyard soil microbial communities from Emeryville, California, USA - eDNA 5th pass 30_C Kraft BY (version 2) (version 2) | ecosystem: Environmental > Terrestrial > Soil >...
CGAGCGTGACGGCCTGTTCTGCGCGCGCATCTTTGGCCCGATCAAGGATTATGAGTGCCTGTGCGGCAAGTATAAGCGCATGAAGTACAAGGGCATCGTGTGCGAGAAGTGCGGCGTGGAGGTCACCGTCTCCAAGGTACGCCGCGAGCGCATGGGCCATATCGAGCTGGCCGCGCCGGTTGCGCACATCTGGTTCCTCAAGTCCCTGCCAAGCCGCATCGGCCTGCTCCTCGACATGCAGCTCAAGCAGCTTGAGCGCGTGCTCTATTTCGAGAGCTACATCGTCATCGAACCGGGCCTCACCCCGCTGGAGCGCTATCAGCTGCTCAACGAGGATGAACTGCTCGACGCGCAGGACGAATATGGCGAGGACGCCTTCACCGCCGGCATCGGCGCCGAGGCGGTCCGGCATATGCTGATCAACCTTGATCTGGAAGGCGAGCGGACGGCGCTGCTGGAAGAGCTGGCGGTCACCAAGTCCGTGCTCAAGCCCAAGAAGATCATCAAGCGGCTCAAGGTCGTCGAGAGCTTCATCGATTCCGGCAACCGCCCGGAGTGGATGATCCTTGAGGTCGTGCCGGTCATCCCGCCGGAGCTGCGCCCGCTGGTGCCGCTGGATGGCGGCCGTTTCGCGACGTCCGATCTCAACGATCTCTATCGCCGCGTCATCAACCGCAACAACCGCCTCAAGCGCCTGATGGAGCTGCGCGCGCCGGACATCATCGTGCGCAACGAGAAGCGCATGCTCCAGGAAGCCGTCGACGCGCTGTTCGACAATGGCCGCCGCGGCCGCGTCATCACCGGCGCCAACAAGCGTCCATTGAAGTCGCTGTCCGACATGCTCAAGGGCAAGCAGGGCCGCTTCCGCCAGAACCTGCTCGGCAAGCGCGTCGACTATTCGGGCCGTTCGGTCATCGTGACCGGCCCGGAACTCAAGTTGCACCAGTGCGGCCTGCCCAAGAAGATGGCGCTCGAGCTGTTCAAGCCGTTCATCTACGCCCGCCTCGACGCCAAGGGTCTCTCCATGACCCTCAAGCAGGCCAAGAAGTGGGTCGAGAAGGAGCGCAAGGAAGTCTGGGACATCCTCGACGAGGTGATCCGCGAGCATCCGGTGCTGCTGAACCGCGCGCCGACGCTTCACCGCCTCGGCATCCAGGCGTTCGAGCCCGTGCTGATCGAGGGCAAGGCGATCCAGCTTCACCCGCTGGTCTGCTCGGCCTTCAACGCCGACTTCGACGGCGACCAGATGGCCGTCCACGTGCCGCTGAGCCTTGAGGCGCAGCTGGAAGCGCGCGTGCTGATGATGTCGACCAACAACATCCTCTCGCCCGCCAACGGCAAGCCGATCATCGTCCCCTCGCAGGACATGGTGCTGGGTATCTATTACCTCTCCATGGAGCGCAGTGGCGAGCCGGGCGAAGGCGCCATCCTGTCGGACATGACCGAGGTGCATCAGGCGCTGTTCGTCAAGGCCGTGACTCTCCACTCGAAGATCATCACGCGCGTACCGCAGACCGACGAGCAGGGTAACACCTACATGAAGCGCGTCGAGACCACGGCGGGCCGCATGCTGATCGGCGAATGCCTGCCCAAGAGCCACAAGGTGCCCTTCGACATCGTCAACCGCCTGCTCACCAAGAAGGATGTCGGCGACGTCATCGACGAGGTGTATCGTCACACCGGCCAGAAGGACACGGTGCTGTTTGCCGACGCCATCATGGCGCTGGGCTTCCGCCACGCGTTCCAGGCCGGCATCAGCTTCGGCAAGGATGATATGATCATCCCGGACGCCAAGGTGCCGCTGGTCGATGAGACCAAGGCGCTGGTGGCTGACTATGAGCAGCAATATCAGGACGGCCTGATCACCCAGCAGGAAAAGTACAACAAGGTGATCGACGCCTGGAGCCGTTGCGGCGATCAGGTGGCATCCGCGATGATGGACGAAATTCGCGCCGAGCCGCGCGATGAGGACACCGGCCGTCTCAAGCCGATCAACTCGATCTACATGATGAGCCACTCGGGTGCGCGTGGTTCGCCAGCGCAGATGAAGCAGCTGGCCGGCATGCGCGGCCTGATGGCCAAGCCCTCGGGCGAGATCATCGAGACGCCGATCATCTCGAACTTCAAGGAAGGCCTGACCGTCCTTGAATATTTCAACTCCACCCACGGCGCCCGCAAGGGTCTGGCCGACACCGCGCTCAAGACGGCGAACTCGGGTTACCTGACCCGCCGTCTGGTCGACGTCAGCCAGGATTGCGTCATCGTCGAGCAGGATTGCGGCACCGAAAAGGCGCTGGAGATGAAGGCCATCGTCCAGGGCGGCAACGTCATCGCCTCGCTCGGCGAGCGCGTGCTGGGCCGCACCACGGCCGAGGACGTGATCGACAGCAAGGATGGCTCCATCCTGGTGGCGAAGGGCGAACTGCTGGATGAAACGATGGTCGCCAGCATCGAGGCCATCGGCGTCCAGAGCGTCAAGATCCGCTCGCCGCTTGTCTGCGCCTCCAAGATGGGCGTGTGCGCCACCTGCTACGGGCGTGACCTTGCCCGCGGCACACCGGTCAACATGGGCGAAGCCGTCGGCGTCATCGCGGCGCAGTCGATCGGTGAGCCGGGCACCCAGCTCACCATGCGGACGTTCCACATCGGTGGCGCGGCGCAGCTCAACGAGCAGTCGAACCTCGAGGCCGTCAGCGACGGCACGCTGGAGCTGCGCGACATGCCGACCATTCAGGACAAGCATGGCCGCAATCTCTCGCTTGCCCGGAATGGCGAGCTGGCGATCATCGACAATGAGGGCCGCGAGCGGGCGGTTCATCGCCTGCCTTATGGCGCCGCCATCCTCTTTGCGGATGGGGCCACGGTGAAGCAGGGCGACCGGATTGCCGAGTGGGATCCGTACACCATGCCGGTCATCACGGAGAAGCCGGGCATCGTGAAATATGTCGACCTGATCGACGGCAAGACGCTCACCGAGCAGGCGGACGAAGCAACGGGTATTTCCCAGCGCGTCGTCACCGAGCATCGCGGCGCCTCGCGTGCCAAGGAAGATCTGCGTCCGCGCCTCACCCTGCTCGATGACGAGAGCGGTGAAGCGGGTCGCTATCTGCTGGCGGTCGGCGCCACGCTGTCCATCGAGGATGGTCAGCAGGTGCAGGCCGGTGACGTGCTGGCCCGTGTCTCGCGGGAGGCTGCCAAGACCCGCGACATCACCGGTGGTCTGCCGCGCGTTGCGGAATTGTTCGAGGCGCGCAAGCCGAAGGACAATGCGATCATCGCCAAGGTCTCGGGCCGCGTGCAGTTCCTCAAGGATTACAAGGCCAAGCGCAAGATCGCGATCCTCCCCGAGGATGGCGGCGAGCCGGTCGAGTATCTGATCTCCAAGAGCAAGGTCATCGACATTCAGGAAGGCGACTTCGTGAAGCGCGGTGACAATCTGATCGGTGGTTCGCCTGATCCGCACGACATTCTGGAAGTGCTCGGCATCGAGCCGCTCGCTGAATATCTCGTCAGCGAAATCCAGGAAGTCTATCGTCTGCAAGGCGTGAAGATCAACGACAAGCACATCGAGACGATCGTGCGCCAGATGCTGCAGAAGGTGGAAATCACCAATGGCGGCGACACGACCCTGCTCGCCGGCGAGCAGGTGGACCGCGAGGAAATGGACGAGATCAACGCGAAGTTGACGCCCAAGCAGATGCGCGCAGAAGGCAAGCCCGTGCTGCTCGGCATCACCAAGGCCAGCCTGCAAACGCGCAGCTTCATCTCGGCCGCCTCCTTCCAGGAGACCACGCGCGTCCTCACCGAGGCCGCCGTTCAGGGCAAGAAGGACGAGCTGATCGGCCTCAAGGAAAACGTGATCGTCGGGCGTTTGATCCCGGCCGGCACCGGCTCCGCGATGAACCGTCTGCGCGTCACCGCCAACAGCCGCGACGCGGCGTTGCGCGCTGCCATGCGAGCCGCCAGCCCGACGCACATCGTCGCGCCGCAAACGGCCGCCGAGGAGCATGCGGCGGAACTGCGCGAAGGCCCCGAGGCCGCGATTGGAGACGATCCGCTCGGTGCCGTGCAGGGTGAGGACTTCACCACGGAAGATCTGGGCTAAGGCCCAGCCTCCGGGCGACACACATGAAAAACCCGCCGGGAGCGATCCCGGCGGGTTTTATTATATCATCATGCGTTCAGCGAGCCGGACCGGGCAGCCCTGCGTGGCCAGTGCCCGGCCCCTGCCCCGTCATGCTGCTGCGATAATCGGCCCGAACTTGGCCGCGCTCAGGCTGGCGCCGCCTACAAGGGCTCCATCGACATTGTCGGTGTGGAGGATGTCGGCGGCGTTATCGCCGGAGACCGAGCCGCCATAGAGAATGCGCATGCGGTTGCCGGCATCCTCGCCCAGCGCCCTGACGAGCGCGCCACGCAAGGCTGCATGCATCGCGGCGATCTGCGCCGGGGTAGCGACCTTGCCGGTGCCGATCGCCCAGACCGGTTCGTAGGCGATCGTCAGCCAGGCCGGGTCCGCTCCCTCAGGCAGTGAGGCGAGCAGCTGCTCGACCACCCAGCCATGGGCCACTTCGTCGCCCTGCTCGCGCGTGTCGAGCGTCTCGCCGATGCACAGGATCACGGCGAGGCCATGGGCATGTGCACGGATCGCCTTGGCCGCCACGTCGGCATTGCTCTCATGCTGATAGGCGCGCCGCTCGCTGTGGCCGACCAATGTGCCGCCGGCGCCGGCTTCCACCAGCATCGCCGCGGAAACATTCCCGGTATAGGCCCCTGCTTCTTCCTGATGGCAATCCTGCGCGCCGATCAACACCGCGCCGGCCAGCGGCGCGGCGGCCGCGATCAGGGTGGCGGGCACATAAAGCGCCACATCGACATCGCTGCGGCCAGCGGTCAGTTGGGCTATGGCCGTGATTTCCCCGAGCTGGGCCTGGAGGCCATTCATCTTCCAGTTGCCTGCGATGAGCTTGCGCCGAGCGGTCATGATGCGAGAAATTCCTTTATCAGTTGTCGGCCTTGCGCCGGATAGGAGCGCGATGGACGGGCGCCGCCGCTTTGTCCAGACCCGCCCGGGAGCCCGTCGCCATGCGTCCCGCACTCTCTGGGCCATTGCGGAGTGAGAACACACATCCTAAAGCGTCGACCAGCTTTATGGTCCGATCGCTGGTGGTGACAACAATATGTATTTTTTCAGGCTCCTCCTCGGCTCCAAGGTCGGCGGTTATATCGCCATTGGCGTGCTTATGCTGATCGCTGTGGCTTTCGTGCTTGCGGACATGTCGGGAGGATCGAGCAATCTCACCTTCTCGCTGCCCGGCAGCGGGAGCGGCGAGATTGCCAAGGTGGGCGGCAAGAGCATTGCCGCGACGGACCTGCAAAACCGCACCCAGACCATCTTCGAGCGGGCCCGCGAGGAAAATACCGAGCTGACCATGGACCAGTTTCTGGCCGAGGGGATCTTGCCGCAGATCGCCGATGACATGATCGCGACGCAGGCGCTCATCGCCTATGGCGAGAAGCACGGCATGCGCATCAGCAAGTCACTGGTCGACGCGCAGATCGCCAGCAACGCCGCGTTCGTGGATGCCACCGGCAATTTCAGCGAAACGGTGTTCCGCCAGTTGCTCGCCCAGCGCCGCATCACGGAAAAGGACTTCCGTAACGACATCACGGCGCAGATCATCCAGCAGCAGATGCTGGCTCCCGTCAGCGCCGGCACCCGCGCGCCCGCCAGCATGGTGCCGCCCTATGCGGCCATGCTGATCGAAGAGCGCAAGGGCGAGATGTTCGCGGTGCCGTCAGCCACTTTCGCGCCCAAGGAAACGCCGAGCGACACCGAGCTGCAGGCATATTACACCAGCCACCCAGCGCAATTCTCCATTCCGGAGCGCCGCAAGCTGCGTTATGCGCTGGTCAATCTCGCTCAGTTCGAAGCGGCTGCCAACCCTACCGACGCGGAGCTGGCACAAGCCTATAAGGACAAGGCGAGCCAGTATCAGGCGCGGCAGGTGCGGGATGTCAGCCAGCTGATCCTCGCAACCGAGGCCGCCGCCAAGGACGCCGCGGCCAAGGCCCGGAGCGGTCAGTCGCTCACCGATCTGGCACGCACTCTCGGTCTCTCGGCCATGCGCCTCACCGATCAGCAGCAGGACAAGCTCGCCAGCCAGACCAGTGCGGAGATTGCCAAGGCTGCCTTCGCCGCGCCCAAGGGCACCGTGCTTGGCCCTTACCGCACCGCGCTGGGCTGGGCCGTGCTGCATGTGGACGATGCGCGCGAAGTTGCCGGCAAGACGCTGGAACAGGCCAAAGCCGAGCTGGAGCCGGGCGTTCGCGCCGCCAAGGCGAAGCTGCTGTTCAGCGAATATCTGAACGACATCGACAATAAGCTGGGCGAAGGCACCGCCTTTGCCGAGCTGGCCAAGGAGCGCCATCTCACGCTCGTCGAAACGCCGCTGCTCACGCAGGATGGCAAGGCGCTGGACGACCCGGCCTATCAGCCAAATGCCGCCGTGAGCGCCATTTTGAAGCCCGGCTTCTCCATGACGCTGGATGACGACCCGCAAATCGTTCCGGTCAAGGCCGATGAGGAAGCCGCCATTCTCGCCGTCAGCGACGTGGTGCCGGCTGGTCCTCCGCCGTTCGCTGACATCAAGGAGGCCGTGCAGCTTGCATGGGGCCTGTCGAAGGGGGCGGACAAGGCTCGTCAGGTCGCCACCCAGCTCGCCGCCGAGCTGGGGCGTGGCGCCGAGCCGGGGCCCGTTCTCGCGAAGCTCGGCATCGCCCAGACGCCGCGCCAGTCGCTCCAGTCACGTCGCACGGACCTTGGCAATGGCGGTCAGGTGCCGCCGCCGCTCGAAGCCCTGTTCACGCTCGACAAGGGTGCCACGCGGATGCTCCCGCTGGAGAACAACCAGGGCTTCGTCGTCGTCCGGCTTGATGCCGTGACCGCGCAGGACCCCCTCGCGGTGCCGCAGTTGCTCCGATCGACTCAGGCCGGTCTTGGCAATGTTCTGGGCGGTGAATATGCCCGCCAGTTCATGGTCTCGATCCAGAAGGAGCTGGGCGTGAAGCGCAATGACGCTGCGATCGCCGCGGTCGAGAAAGCCTTGCTCGAAGCCAACGGCAGCGGCGGACAATAATCTTGAGCACCCTGCCGGACAGCATCGCCGCCGCGCGCACCACCCTCGCCCAAGGGCAGTCCGCGCTGGTCTGGCAGCGATTGATCGCCGACACCGAAACGCCGGTTTCAGCAGCCCTCAAGCTGATCGAGCCGCAGCGGGGCGATTTCATCCTCGAATCGGTCGAGGGCGGTGCCGCGCGCGGGCGTTACAGCCTGATCGGCCTCGCGCCTGATCTGGTCTTCCGCGCCACCGGCCGCTCCTGCGAAATCAACCGTAACTGGCGGACCGACCGGGCGGCCTTCGCCCCGCTCGATACCGATCCGCTGACCGCCCTGCGCGCGCTGGTCGCGGAATGCCGGGCGGAGGTGGACCCTGCCCTGCCGAGCGCGCTTGCCTGTCTGGTCGGCTATTTTGCCTATGAGACGATCGGCCTCGTCGAGACGCTGCCGCGCCCGGCCAGCAATGGCCTCGACACGCCGGACATGCTCTTCGTTCGCCCGACCGTGGTGCTGGTGTTCGATCGGCTGGCGGATGCGCTCTACATCGTCGCGCCGGTCTGGGCGGGCGATACGGGCGATATCGACAAGGCGCTGGACGCCGCGCGCGACCGGATCGAGGAAAGCGCCGCCATCCTCGCCCGTCCGTTCGCCCCGCCCCCCGCGACGGATATCGACCTTGCCGAGATTGCCGCAACGTCGGTGGTACCCCCTGCCCGCTATGAGGCGATGGTGCGCAAGGCGAAGGACTATATCGTCGCCGGGGATATTTTTCAGGTCGTGCTGGCGCAGCGTTTCACCACGCCCTTCACGCTGCCGCCGATCGATCTTTATCGGGCGCTGCGGCGGATCAATCCCTCGCCCTTCCTCTATCATCTTGACCTGCCCGGCTTCGCCCTGACCGGCTCCAGCCCGGAAATCCTCGTGCGCGTGCGCGATGGCGAGGTGACGATCCGTCCGATCGCGGGCACCCGCCCGCGCGGCAAGACCGCAAGCGAAGATGCCGCCAATCGCGCCTCGCTGCTCGCCGACCCCAAGGAGCGCTCCGAGCATCTCATGCTGCTCGACCTGGGCCGCAACGACGTCGGCCGCGTGGCAAGCCCCGGCACGGTGACCGTAACGGACAGCTACACGGTCGAGTTTTACAGCCATGTGATGCACATCGTCTCCAATGTGGTCGGCCAACTCGACCAGAAGCATGATCCGCTCGATGCCCTTTTCGCGGGCTTCCCCGCCGGCACCGTTTCAGGCGCGCCCAAGGTGCGCGCCTGCGAGATCATCGCCGAACTGGAGACGGAGACGCGCGGCCCCTATGCGGGCGGCGTTGGCTATTTCTCGCCCAATGGCAATATGGACAGTTGCATCGTCCTGCGCACCGCGCTGGTGAAGGACGGTGTCATGCATGTGCAGGCCGGCGCCGGCATCGTGGCGGATTCAGAGCCCGCCTATGAGCAACGCGAATGCGAGGCGAAATCCGGCGCGCTGTTTGCCGCCGCACGGGAAGCTGTCACGATCGCGCGCGAGAGCGGCTTCGGGCAATAGGGCAGCGGCCGCGAACGCCCCGCGCAGCGCATGTCCGCAACCGGAGCCTAAACGGGAACTGATGCCCGCCGGACCGGTCTGTCTTCCAACCCTGCAACGGCTCTGATAGGCATGGCCGGGCGCTTTACGGAGCAGATATGCACGCCCACAGCCATTCCGCCCATGGTCACGGCTCCCATGACGGGCATGACCATGCACATGCCCCGGCGGATTTCGGCCGGGCATTCGTCATCGCCATCATTCTCAACAGCGCATTCGTGGTCATTGAGGGCGCATATGGGCTGATCTCCGGATCGATGGCGCTGGTCGCCGATGCCGGGCACAACCTCTCGGACGTGCTCGGGCTTCTGATCGCGTGGGGCGCAACCCTGCTCGCGAAGAAAGGACCAAACGAGCGCTTCACCTATGGCTTCAAAAGCTCCTCGATTCTCGCCGCCCTGCTCAACGCCGCGCTGTTGCTGGTTGCGGTCGGCGCGATCGGGCTGGAGACCATCCAGCGCCTGTTCAATCCCGAGCCGGTAAGCAGCGGCGCCATGATCATCGTCGCCTCGGTCGGTATCCTCATCAACGGCTTCACCGCCTGGCTGTTCATGCGCGGCCGCAAGAGCGATCTCAATATCCGCGGCGCCTATCTGCACATGGTGGCCGATGCGCTGGTCTCGGTCGGCGTCGTGGTCGCCGGCGTGCTGATCGGCCTCACCGGTCTGTTCTGGATCGATCCGCTGACCAGCCTCATCATCATCATTGTCATCGCGGTCGGCACATGGGGGTTGCTCACGGAATCGGTGAAGATGAGCCTGCTCGCCGTGCCTTCCGGGCTCGACGGCGGCCAGGTCAATGCCTGGCTACGCGATCAGGCCGGGGTTGCGGATGTGCATCATCTTCACATCTGGTCGCTGAGCACCACGCAGACAGCGCTCACCGCTCATCTTCACATGCCGGGCGGCCATCCGGGCGATGATTTCCTCCAGACAATCGGCGCGGAGCTGGAGAAACGGTTCTTCATCGACCACGCAACGCTCCAGATTGAAGTCGATAGCGATCCGGCCTGCGCGCCCTGCGATTGAGCGCGAAGCCCCGGCAGCCTCAATCCTTGGGAATGAAAGCCCCGAGCGCGCGGTCCTTCACCACCGCACCGGCGCGGAAAACGATGCCGTTCATCGTGATATAGACACCCGGCGGAGCCATCTGCGCGGTCGCGAAAGCCATGCCGAGGTTGAAGCTGGCATCGCTCTCGGCAAAACGTGCGGGCCCAAGCGCGCCCACCAGCACGATCGTCTTGCCCGGCACGTCCGCCAGCGCTTGCGCCGTGGCAACCATGGTATCCGTGCCATGGGTGATGACGATACGGGACGCGCCGGCCGCCCGGACGCGCGCATGGATCAGCGCCCGGTCGCTATCGGTCAACTCCAGACTGTCCTTGCGCAGCAATTCCACGATCTCGAACGGCTGCGTCACCCGCGCCCGGTGCAGCAAGCCGGCGACCATCGATTCGCCGATCTGATATTCGCTGAGCGCATCGAAATAATGTTTGTCGATCGTGCCACCCGTGGTCAGCACCACGATCGGGTCGGTCTGGCTGGTCATCAGCCTCCTATAGCGCACCGGGGGAGCGATGTCGCAACTTGCGCACCGCCGCGCTGCCGCCTAGATGCCGATCATGATCCTCGTCATCGACAATTATGACAGCTTCACCTGGAACCTCGTCCATTATCTGATGGAGCTGGGCGCGCAGGTCGAAGTCGTGCGCAACGACGCCCTCTCGGCGGGCCAGGCGCTCTCCTCCGGGGCACAGGCCTTCCTGCTCTCGCCCGGTCCCTGCACGCCCAATGAGGCCGGCATCAGCCTGGATCTCGTCGCGGCCTGCGCGGATGCCGGCAAGCCCCTGCTTGGCGTCTGCCTCGGCCATCAGGCCATTGGCCAGTCGTTCGGCGGCAAGGTGGTGCGCGGCGGGCTGATGCACGGCAAGACATCGCCCGTCACGCATGACGGCACCGGCCTGTTTGCAGGCCTGCCCTCCCCTTTCACCGCCACGCGCTACCACTCCCTGATTGTCGAGGATGTGCCGGCAGACCTCATCGTCAACGCCACCAGCGAGGATGGTTCGGTGATGGGCTTTCGCCACGCCAGCCTGCCGATTCACAGCGTCCAGTTCCATCCCGAGAGCATCGCCACGGAACATGGCCACGCCATGCTGGCCAACTTCATGCGACTGGCCGGCCTCAAGGTGACGCAGCCGGCCTGACCAACCGGCCGACAGAAGGGGGATATCATGACGACCGAGCGCAAGGCGCCTGAATGCTGGTTGACGGACATGGACGGCGTGCTGGTCCATGAGGATAATGCCTTGCCCGGTGCAGCGGAGTTCATTGCCCGGCTGGTCGAGAAGGACCGCCCCTTTCTCGTCCTCACCAACAACAGCATCTTCACCCCGCGCGATCTGGCTGCGCGCCTCGCCCGCTCTGGCCTCAACGTGCCCGAGAAGGCCATCTGGACCTCGGCGCTGGCGACGGCCGACTTCCTCCATTCGCAAAAGCCCAATGGCTCGGCTTTCGTGATCGGCGAGGCGGGGCTCACCACCGCGCTCTATGAAGTCGGCTACACGCTGACCGATCATGATGCCGATTATGTCGTGCTCGGCGAGACGCGCACCCATAGTTTCGAGACGATCACCAAGGCCATCCGCCTGATCGGCAATGGCGCGCGCTTCATCGCGACCAATCCGGACGTGACCTCGCCCTCGCCGGAGGGTCCGCTGCCCGCCACCGGCTCCGTCGCCGCGATGATCGCCACGGCAACCGGGGCCAAGCCCTATTTCGTCGGCAAACCCAACCCGATGATGTTCCGCAGCGCCATGAACCGCATCGAGGCGCGCTCGGAAAGCACAGTGATGATCGGTGACCGCATGGACACCGATGTGGTCGCGGGTATCGAGGCGGGCCTGGACACCATCCTCGTGCTCACCGGCTCGACCAAGGCCGAGCAGGTCGCCCGCTTTCCCTATCGCCCGAGCCGGGTGCTGAACTCCATCGCCGATGTGGTGGCGCTGATCTGAGCGGCGGCAACTAGGCTTTGGGAACGCGCGCGCCCTGATAGCCTGCTGCGCGACGATGCCTTCACGGCGATGATCGAGGGACAACCGGCAATATCCTGCGGCCCCAGGCATGAAGGCCTTCGTGCGCGACGGGCCCATCAGCGCCTGGGCCGGCCTGACCGGCTGGTTCTTGCCGGAGGCCGGGTCAGAGCCCCTGTCCGTCCGCCCGCTGGCCGAGAGCCGTTCCGGCCGCGTTCAGAGCAACCCGCCCACCATCTTCGTCCTAACAAGACCCGACCTCCCTGTCCCGCAGACGAAATGCTCGACTTTCCGCCCCGCCTCCCTCTATGGCCTGCTCCTATGCGCACCCTGCCCGACCCCGCCCTGCCCCTGACCGAAACGGATGCTGCCGACGCCTTCGCCGCGATCCTCGACGGCACGGTGAGCGATGAAGCGATCGCCGCCTTTCTCATCGCCATGTCCGAGCGCGGGGAAACGGCCACCGAGATCGCCGCCGCCGCACGCGAAATGCGCGCGCGGCTCATCCCCATCGCCGCGCCGGCCGGCGCCATCGACGTGTGCGGCACCGGGGGCGATGGTCATCACACGCTCAACGTCTCGACCGCCGTCAGCCTTGTCGTCGCGGCATGCGGCGTGCCGGTCGCCAAACATGGCAATCGCGCCGCCTCCTCCAAGGCCGGCGCGGCCGATACATTGGAGGCGCTGGGCCTCGATCTCGATCGTGCGGCCGCAACCGCCGAGCGCTGCCTTGCCGATCTCGGCATCTGCTTCCTCTTCGCCCAGAAGCATCACCCCTCGCTCGGCCGCCTCGGCCCGTTGCGCCGAGCAATCGGCCGGCGCACCATCTTCAACCTGATGGGCCCGCTCGCCAATCCGGCCGGCGTGACCCGCCAGCTTATCGGCATCGCGCGGCCGGCCTATGTGCCCATCTATGCCGAGGCGCTCGCCAGTCTCGGCACCCAGCGCGCGATGGTCATCTCCGGCGATGAAGGGCTGGACGAACTCTCCCTTGCCGGCGGCAATGATGTGGCGGACGTGCAGGCCGACGGCATTGTCGCCATGCGCTGCATTTCGGCCACCGATGCCGGCCTTGCCACCCACCCGCTCGACGCCATCCGGGGTGGCGACCCGGCCTATAATGCGGCGGCCCTGCGCGGGCTCCTTGCCGGCGAGCCTGGCGCCTACCGTGATGCCGTTCTTTTCAACGCAGCAGCGGCCCTTGTCGTCGCCGGCGTGGCGACCGATCTGCGCGATGGCGCGGAGGAAGCCGCCGAAACCATCGACAAGGGACTTGCCAAGACGCTGCTCGACTGCTGGATCGCTTACCGATGAACAAGCTCGATGAAATCTGCGCCACCAAGCGCGACGAAGTGGCCGCCCGCAAGGCAGCCACCAGCCTTGCCGATCTCCAGACGCGCGCTGCCGCCCAGACGCCGCCGCGTGGTTTCCGCCGCGCCCTCGATCACGCGGCTGCCACAGGCTTTGGCCTCATCGCCGAGGTGAAGAAGGCCAGCCCGTCCAAAGGCCTGATCCGCGCCGATTTCGATCCGGCCGCCCACGCCCGCGCTTATGAGGCCGGTGGCGCAGCCTGTCTCTCCGTGCTGACCGACGCCCCTTATTTTCAGGGCCATGAGGATTATCTGATCGCCGCGCGCGCCGCTGTCTCCCTGCCGGTGCTGCGCAAGGATTTTATCGTCGACCCGTGGCAAGTGCTGGAAAGTCGCGCCATCGGCGCCGATGCGGTGCTCATCATCGTCTCCGCGCTCTCTGATGCCCAGATGGCGGAGATCGAAGAGGTCGCGATTGGCCTCGGCATGGACGCGCTGGTCGAGGTGCATGATGCCAGCGAACTGGAGCGCGCCCTGGCGCTCAAGTCCCGGCTGATCGGTGTGAACAACCGTAACCTCAAGGACTTCACGGTCGATTTTGCCCGCACCTATGAGCTTGTTGGTGACGCGCCGGAAGGCTGCACCTTCGTCGCGGAAAGCGGCCTGACCGCTCGCGCCGATCTCGATGCCATGGCCGCCCATGGCGTGCGCTGTTTCCTCGTCGGCGAATCACTGATGCGCCAGGCCGATGTCGAAGCGGCGACGCGCGCGCTGATCGGACGATGAGCGGGCTCTCCCACATCGATGAAGCCGGGGCCGCGCGCATGGTCGACGTCTCGGCCAAGGCGGACACCACGCGCACCGCCACCGCCACCGGCCGCATCGCCATAAACGAGGACACCCAGGCGGCCATCGCGCAGGGAAGCGCGGCCAAGGGCGATGTGTTCGCCGCCGCACGCATCGCCGGCATCATGGCAGCCAAGCGGACGAGCGAGATCATCCCGCTCTGTCATCCGCTGCCGCTGACCGGCATCACGCTGGACCTGGCGCTTGACGAGAGCGGTGCCATCGCCACCGCCACCGTGCGCACCAGCGGCAAGACCGGCGTGGAGATGGAAGCGCTCACCGCTGTATCCGCCGCCTTGCTGACCCTTTATGACATGCTCAAGGCGGTCGACAAGCATATGACGATCAACGATATTCATGTCACATCCAAAGCTGGCGGAAAATCCGGCGACTGGACCGCATGAGCCATGGACCGCGTCCGGACCCGACCTGCTGATCCCGGTCCGAACCGTCGGATCCGCTGGCCCTATGCCCCGCAGACGCAGCGCATCCCGGATATAATCGCCGCCGCGTGGCTCGGCCGGCATAGCGCAAACCGCCCGATCGACAGCGCTTCCGGCCGCCGGAGCCGGAAGCGCCCGGCGGCGAGCCCCCGACGTCTCGCTCGAATTGCTCCAACGCGCCGCCTCTCAGCCGTGCGGCAGAACGCGCCCAACGTCGAGCGCCCGGATGTGGATGCCGGCCCGAGGCACCGCCAGAGACGCCTCGTCCATCCTGCCCCGTCATCGGGCGCTCATGTCGCCAACCCGGCATATTGCCGGTCTGCCCGCGTGGTGATTATATGAGCCTCCTCCCCGTCGCCGAGGCTCAGGCCCGCCTGCTCGCGCTCGCAACGCCGCTGGCGCCGCAATCCGTGCCCCTCATCGACGCTGCCCGGCACTATCTCTCCGAACCACTGCTCGCGCGTCGTGACCAGCCATGGGCCGATCTCTCAGCCATGGACGGCTACGCCATCCGCCATGCCGACATGCCCGGCCCGTGGCGCCTTGCCGGAGAAATGGCGGCCGGTGCCGCCCTGCCGGCCGAGCGGCTTGCGCCCGGCACCGCCATGCGCATCTTTACCGGTGCGCCCATGCCGCCCGGCGCGGACAGCGTCGTGCTGCAGGAAGATATCACCGCACAAGACGACCTCATCCGCCTGACCGGCGATGGGCCGGGCACAGCGGGCCGGCATGTGCGACCCCGCGCCAGCGACTTTGCCGCCGGGAGCGAATTGATGGCCGGGGGGTCTTATCTCACCCCGCCCCGCCTCGCCCTGGCTGCGCTCGCCGGCCATGCCAGCCTCCCGGTGCACAGCCGCCCGCGCGTCGCCCTGCTCTCGACAGGGGATGAACTCGTTCCCCCCGGCGCACCCTGCCCGCCCGGCAAGCTGCCGGCCTCCAACGCCGTCATGCTGCGCGCCATGCTGGAGAACGCCGGGGCGACCGTGATCCGCAGCGATATCGTGCCGGATGACCTGTCCCAGCTCGTCGCCACACTTCGCGCCTGCGCCGGTGCGGATATCATCGTCAGCACCGGCGGCGCCTCGGTGGGCGATCATGATCTGGTGCGACCCGCGCTTGAAGCCGCCGGCGGCAACATCGATTTCTGGCGGATTGCCATGCGTCCGGGCAAACCACTCATCGTCGGCCGGCTGGGCAGCGCGACCTTCCTCGGACTGCCGGGCAATCCCGTGTCCGCCATGGTGACCGCGGCGCTGTTCCTGCTCCCGCTGGCGCGCCGTCTCGCCGGTTCCACCCACCCCCTGCCTCGTTCGCAGGCCGTCCGGCTTGGCACCGCCATGCCCGCGGTTGGCGGCCGGACAAACTTCATCCGCGCGACGCTGGTCGATGGCGTCATCACACCGGTCGACTTTCAGGATAGCGCCGCGATGCAGGCCGCCGCCGCCGCCAACGCCCTTCTCATCCGCCCGGCCAACACGCCCGCTGCGCAGGCTGGCGAGATGGCACAGTCGCTGGATTGGGCGAGCCTCGGGCTGGCAGGTTAGATCGCTTTCGCTGGCGCTTGAGAACGGGCTCATAACGCCTTCTGATTCTACAAACGACGATCAGGCACATTGCCTGCGCGCGCCCACCAAATCCATAACCCGCCCGATTTCCTCCTTTTTTCCGGGTAAATTGGCCCAAACTTGCCCCTCCCTGCTCATTTCGCACGAATTCAACGAAAGCAACGCGACAGGTCGTTGACAAGCCGCGCGCCGCCAGCTAGTCGCGCCCACCTACCCAGCAGGCAAACAACCTGCCCGTGCCCAGATGGCGGAATTGGTAGACGCACCAGCTTCAGGTGCTGGCGATCGCAAGGTCGTGGAGGTTCGAGTCCTCTTCTGGGCACCAGAAACGCTCCCGGTATAGTCCGGGAGCGTCCAGCAAGAGGCTGGTTTTACAGCATAATTCGACTGAGAATCGCCGACTGACCGTCCGGCGATATCCACCGGAATCCGGCTGCAACACCAACATTTGTTGGCGTTATTGTTGGTGGTGGATCGACCCGGCTTTGCTGGGAACCCTATGATGCTGACTCACATCAAGATCACCTCCACCAAGCCCGCCGAGAAGGCCTTCAACCTGTCCGACGGCCACGGCCTGTTTCTCACGATCCAGCCTAACGGCTCGAAGCTCTGGAAGCTGAGCTTTCGCTATCTCGGCAAGCAGAAAACCCTGCATCTCGGTCTCTGGCCAGATGTCAGTCTTGCCGATGCAAGAGGCCAACGTGACGCGGCGCGCCGCCTGCTTGCCTCAGGCCTCGATCCCACGGTCGAGAAAAAGCGGGCGCGCGCGGCGGCCAAGGTCGCCGCCGCGAACACTTTCAAGGATGTCGCGGAGGAATGGGTTCAGAAGTGCGAGCGAGAAGGTCGCGCCGAAATCACGCTTAGCAAGATCCGATGGCTGCTTGGCATGGCCTATCCGATGATCGGCAGCCTGCCGATCGCGGACGTGACGCCACACGAGGTGCTGTCCGTGCTGCGCAAGGTCGAATCGAACGGACGATACGAAAGCGCCCGCCGTATGCGGAGCGTCCTAAGCCGGGTATTCCGTTACGGCGTCGCGACCGTACGCTGCCAGAAGGACGTTGCCGCCGATCTTCGCGGCGCCATCGCCACGCCTCGGGTCAAGCATCTGGCCGCCATCACTAACCCAATCCAGGTCGGCGCGCTCCTCCGGGCGATCGATGGTCATGGTGGTCAGGTGGTGACGCTGATGGCGCTCAAGCTGTCGCCGCACCTGTTCGTCCGACCTGGCGAGTTGAGGCAAGCGCAATGGAACGAGTTCGATTTCGACAAGGCTGTCTGGTATCTGCCGGCCGACCGGATGAAGATGCGCCGACCGCACCGTGTTCCACTCTCGCGCCAAGTGCTGGAACTGATCGAGGAACTGCGGGACCACACGGGCCACCGTGACTATCTGTTTCCGTGCATGGGCAAACCGAAACGGCCGATGTCCGAGAACACCGTCAATCAGGCGCTGCGCCGGCTCGGCTACACCCAGCAGGAAATGACCGCGCATGGCTTCCGCGCGATGGCGGCAACGCTGCTCAATGAAATGGGCATCTGGAATCCCGATGCGATCGAGAAGCAGCTCGCCCATCTCGATGCCAGCGCCGTGCGGCGTGCCTACACCCGCGGCGAATATTGGGATGAACGCGTCCGGATGATGCAGCACTGGTCGGATCATCTCGACGAGCTGCGTGACGCGGGTCAAGTCCTGCGGCCAGACTTCTCCGCGAGCCGTAGCGCCGGCTAACTCGATACGACCGCGGGGCGTGATCGACTTCACGCCCCGCAATAGTTCTTCGAAGGGCCACTCAGCGCCGTGTCGGCGGCAGATAAGGGTCTATTTCCGTGGTGTCCTCGCCGAGAAGCGCCAGCACGCTACGATATTTGACCAGCATTGCCCGACCGACTTTCACCGTCTCGATATCGCCGGACTGGATCAGCTCGTAGATGCGCGAGCGGCTGAGGCTAGTGATCCGCGCGGCCGTCGCCACCCGCACGGTTATAGGCGCCAAACGGCGGTCCCTGGCAGGAGGTTCACTCATTTCGCAACCCTCCCGGCTGCGGTCCGCGCCTGATTGAACGCGCGATCGCTATCGAGGAAGGCCGTCAACATGGCGGGGATTAAATCGGCAATTGGCTCCTCGACACCGTATGTGGCAGCATAGATTGAGGCGTAGGCTTGCAGCGATGACTGCAAGTCGGGCGTGATCGTGATCGTCAGCTTCACCGGCGTTCGGTCGGGGAGCTTGCCCAGTTTCAATTCCGCCATATCAGTCTCCGATCCTGCGCCACGGCGCCAGCACCAAATCCCGCGTCACCAGCACACGAACGGGCGCGCCCGGGCGGATCGTGATCGTCGGTTGGATGTCCAGATTGCGTTGGGTGATCTGATCACCGACCCGCGCGACGTTCGACTGCCCGGATTGCCGAATCGCCTGGACAAGATCGCTCTCGCCGGTGATCGTCAGTTCCGATCCCACGCTCAGTATCGTTGCGAGGCCGACACCCTTGAGCAATTGCCAGCTATGGAAATCGACCTTGTCCGCCAGGCCGGCATAGCCTGACGGATCGGTCGCCGGCATATTGTCGAGCCGGACCGAACTGCCATCGGGCAAGATCAGCCGCTGCCAGATGACAAGCGCACGGCTCTGTCCGAATGCCACCACGCTGTCATAGTGTCCGAGCAGCCGCGCGCCCTGAGGCACGAGCAGAATGTCGCCCGTCACCGTGTCGAACACATTCTGGGTGACCTGCGCGGTGACCATGCCTGGCAAATCGGAGTTAAGGCCGGTGATCAGGCTCGCCGCGATCACGCTCCCTGCGAGAAGGCTGTTCGGCGACACCGGCGTTACCAGCCCACCTGCGTTGAGATCGCCACCCTGATCGCGCGCAGCGACGAATTGCTCCTTGCGGGGCAGTGACGACGGAGCAGCTACCTCGACGGACGGGGTCGGAGTTGACCCGGTCGGCGCTGCGATCACTGTGCCCCCGCCCGATGAGACCTGCGCAAGCAGCGCGGATTCGCGAGCGGCCTTCAGTTCGGCCAGACGCTGCTGACGAGCGGCCTCCGCCGGATCGACCGACGACGATGCCACCTGGGCATCGGCCTTCTGCTGGGCGCGAAGGATCGGACGCCCGAGATCGCCGGGCAACGGCGGGCCGAGCTTCGGCGTGTCGCCATAGCTTGTCGGCAAGCCCGACAATGCATCGGATGCCGGCTTCGCCATGGGCTGCGACAGCTCGCTCTCCTGCGCAACCTGCCGGAACACCTGCGGCTTGAGCGCCATCCAGGCGATGCCCAGCAGGCTAACGGACCCGAGGGCGGCGGCGCCAATGATCGCTCCTCGCTTGAACCGGATCGCGCGCGCCGGTCGCGATCGAATGCTGAAGGTCTCCGGATCGACCTTCGGCGAAGCGGCGGGGCCCACCGGCTCGGCAGCAGCTGGCTCGCTCATGCGCCCCTCCGTCCACGTGGCGCGATGCGATCGATGCGCACGACTTGCTGCTTCTTGAGCCCGAGGCGGAGTTCGGCGGCCTCGAAAATGCGGTCGACAACATAATAGCGCTCGCGCAGCCGGTAGTTGACGAGCACTGCCTTCCCCTGCCCGTCGACCAGGAACAGCGGCGGCGCCTCGCTCGCGGATAGTGACGCCGGAAACTCGATATAGGTCTTCGCGCCATCGTCGAACGCGCGGAGCGGTCGCCATGCCGGCTTGTCGCCGCTGATCGCGTAATTGAAATGCAGCTGCTCGATGGCGAGACCCGCGGCAACGGGCGCGGCCGCTTGCGCCGCCTCGGCCTTGCGGCGCAGCGCCAGCAATTCTTCCTGCGGATAGGTCCAGCGGATCGAGGACAAAGCGGTGCCAGACGTGCTGACCAGCCGCACATGATAGACGCGCCGATCGGTGGTGATGACGAGGTTCGTAAGCAGGCCGGCCGAGAAGGGCTTTACCAGCACATGGGTCTGCCTGGTCTCCCCTGATCCGCTGGTGGTGTCGCCAATCGCCCAGCGCGCGGTATCGCCGCTGGCGACGGCCACCAATGCCTCGCCGGGCTGCAGCGCGATGTCGGTGACGAGGCCGGGCGCGGCATAGACCTGAAAGATCGTCCCCTCGCTCCAGGCGTAGACCTGGGCGCCACTGACGAACCCGCTGGCGATGGGTTCCACGGTCGCGCTGCGCGTCGCCACGGCGACCTGTTCGATCGTGGATCGCGCGGGAGCAGTCTGAGCGATCGCAGGGAAAGCGGCGGCTGCGAGGATCGCAAACGCCGGCAGGAAGGCGAACTTCATAAGATGATCTCCTGGCTGTTGATCGGTTGGGGATCGAGCGGCGAGCCATGCGGAACGTTCGCAGGCGGTGGCGCCGCCGGTCGGGCGGCGGGTGGTGCGGTATCGAACTCGCGGCTCCAGTCGATCGCGTCGACATAGATGCCGAGCGGGTTCTTGCGCAGGACCTCAGCGGAGGCCGGCGGCCGTGTCACCGTTGTCAGGATCGCGGTCCAGCGGCTCGTGCCTGTCTGGTTGCCGCGCTCAAAGGCCGTTTCGGTCCACTTCACCTGGAACGACGTGTCGGACGCGCGGACGATACTCGTTACCTGCACCGACACCGTGCGCTCGCCGACCTTGGCGAAGGGCGATGCACTCCGTGCATAGTCGCCCAAAAACTGTGCGCCCCGCTTGGTGGCGAAATCATAGGCTTCGAGCCAGTCGCGCCGCATCAGCACGGGATCGAGCGAGACCGAGCGCACATTGGTGATGAAGTGCGAGAGGTGCCAGGCGATCTGCGGATCGGTCAGCTCGAACCCGATCTCGGCCGGGCGGACCGCCTGCGCTTCGCCGAACCGATCGACCTCGACCACATAGGGCGTCACGCGGCTTTGCATCGACTGCCAGGCGAGCCCGGCCGACGTGCCGGCGGTGAGCGCCAGGCAGCCGAACGCCATCAGCCGCCAGTTTCGCGCTTGGACACGCGCCGAACCGATGCGCTCGTCCCAGAGCTGGCCGGCCCGCTGATAGGGCGTTTCGGGGAGTGGCGTGCGGCCGTAACGCTGCACATTGCGCTTGAAGACCATGGCTTAGTCGTTCCTTTCCTTGATGTCGGGGGTTGCAGAGCCGCCGCCGCGATCGCCTTGGCTGAGCGCATGGACCGCGAGCTGATGGCGGTGGCGACTGGCCTGTTCGGTACGAAGCGAGCGCGCCCATGCTGGCGCCCCGGTCTCCCCGCCGCCCGATGCGGGCGACGGAGAGTTTTGTTGGACCGCGTTCCAAGCGGCCTGCCTGCCGCTGGATGCCGCCTCGCCGAGACCGAACGCGCTGCTGGCGCGGGCGCGGGCAGCATTGCTGGCTGCTTGCGCCATCCCGGCGAGCCCAGCGCCGACCGACGGGCTGGCGGCGGTTTCCTTGCCGAGTGCGTAGGCGGTTGACGCAGCCGACCCCATGGCGGTGCCGGAACGGATCGCGCCAAGCGCCCCACCGCCCAGTGCACGGGTACCACCAACCGCGGCACTGCCCGCCAGCATCGTGATGCCGGCCACGCCCACGGTGGTGCCGAGAGCCGCACCGACGCCAAGTTGGGGTGCACCGGAGACGAGGCCGGATGCGATCGCCGGACCGAAGATGCCGAGCCCGAACAGAGCCAGGCTGGCGAGCACGAGGCTCATCGCTTGCCCGATGTCCGGCTCGGCGCCGGCCAGCGCGTCGGTAAACTCGGTGAAGAAGTTCGAGCCGATGCCGACGATGACCGCGAGCACCATCACCTTGATGCCGGAGCTCACGACATTGCCAAGCACCCGCTCGGCCAAGAAGCTGGTCCGATTCCACAGCGCGAAGGGCACGAGGATGAACCCGGCAAGGCTGGTCAGCTTGAACTCGAGGATGCAGACGAACATCTGCACGGCGAGGATGAAGAAAGCGACGATCACCAGCGCCCAGGCGAACAGCAGCACCATGATCGTCAGGAAGTTATCGAAAAAGGTCGTAAAGCCGACCATCTCGCTCGCCTGTTCGAGCAGCAGCCAAGCGGCCGAAAAGCCGGTGCCCGCGAGCCGTCCGGGCTTTAGCAGATCGTCAGCCGACAATGTGCCGCCGCCTGCCGTCAGGCCCGTCTGCGCAAAGGAACGGAAGATGATGTCGGCGAACGTCGAGAAGCTGTTCAGGATGAAGGCGAACGCGCCGATGTAGAGGATCTTGCGCAGGAAGCGGCCGATGACATTGTCCTCGCCGCCCATCGCCCAGAAGAGCCCGGCAAGCGTGATATCGATGCCGATCAGCACCGAGGTCAGGAAACCGACGTCGGGCCCGAGCAGGCCAAAGCCGCTGTCGATATAAGTGATGAACGCCTGCAAAAAGCGGTCGATGACATTGAGGTCGTTCACGATCGTGGCTTCCTGCAGGGGTGAAAGGGATGTCGCGGGACGCGGCGTGGGGGGAGCGGCCGCCACGCCCCGCGACGGCGACGACGGGAGAGGAAACCATCGCCGCAGACCGGATCGGGCATGAACCCGAGGGGGCTAGTCGGGCGTGTAGGCCGATCCGGAGCCGAGGAACTTCCTGGTGGCGGCCCGCGCTTCGGCCACCTGGGTCGCGCGGCGCGACTGCTCGACGGCTTCGCTGCGGAACTGCGCGGCCATCAGATGCTGGAGCTGGAACTGCTGCTTGGCCGTCAGCGCCAGCAACTGGTTGGTGGCCTGCTGCGCCTGAAGCGAGCCTTCGGCGCCTTGGCTCTTCGCCACGATCTGCGCCAGCACTTGGGTATCGTCGCGAACATTCTCGACCACCTGGGCCTGGACCGTCATCGTCTGCCGGAACGCATCCATGCTGGCATCGAGCCGGCTGCGCGCATTGCGGACACGATCGTCGCTGCGGAGCGCCGCCGAGAAATCGTCGGGGAACAGCCGGGTGAACTTGTCGTCGAGCTCATCGACCTTGAAATCGATCGCCTGCGCCCGCCCCATCAGCCGGTCGATCTCGGCCAGCTTCTGCTTCAGGGCGTCAAGCTGCGGGAAGTCGACACTGCTTAGATTTTTCCCCATGTTGATCAGCATCTGCGCCTCGTTCTGGAGTTGCTGGATCTGCTGGTTGACGCTCTGCAGGGTGCGTGCGGCGGTCAGGATATTCTGGGCATAGTTGCTCGGGTCGAAGACGATGCCACCGAACTGCGCCTGCGCCGGTGTCGCGGTCGTCATCAAACCCATGGCCAGCGCGCCGCAGGTGCCAAGCGCGAGCGCGGCGGCGATCACATGTTTGCGAGTGGGAGTACTCATCAGTTGTCTCCTTCTTGGGGGGCTTGGGGATCGGCGAGAGCGGTGAAATCGGCGGCAAGGTCAGCTGCCCAGGCGAGATCAGCGGCGCGCAGGAAGGCCGGCGCGAACCCATCGTGGCCATGCTCGGCAAGGATCGTATTGATCCGGGTCTGGGATGCGGGATCGGACGCGCCGCACAGCGCCAGCGCGACGGGGCCGAGCCCCAGTTCGAACAAGCGGTTGCCGCGCGCGGACTGCAGATAATAATGCCGCTTGGGCGTCGCTCGCGCGATCAGCTCGATCTGACGATCGTTGAGACCGAAGCGGGTGTAGAGGTCATGGCCCTGCGGTTCGATCGCCCGATCGTTGGGCAGCAGGATGCGCTGCGGACAGCTCTCGATGATCGCCGGCGCGATCGGCGATCGGGCGATATCGGCCAAGCTCTGGGTCGCGAACAGCACCGCAACATTCTTCTTGCGCAGCACTTTGAGCCATTCGCGGATGCGCGCGGCGAACAGCGGATGATCGAGGAAGATCCAGGCTTCGTCGAGGATCAGCAAGGTCGGCCGCCCGTCGAACCGCTCTTCCAGGCGATGGAAGAGATAGGTCAGCACTGGGGCGACGGCGCCGCCCTGCCCCATCAGCGCCTCGGTCTCGAAACACTGGACATCGGCGAGCGTGAGTTGCTGGTCGGCGGCATCGAGCAGCCGGCCATGCGGCCCTTCCAGCGTATAGGGCTGCAGCGCCAGGCGCAGGGCATTGGACTGGAGTAGCAGCGCCAGCCCAGTCATTGTCCGCTCTTCGCGGGGCGCGGACGCCAGGCTGCCAAGCGCGGTCCAGATCGCATCCTTCACGTCCGGCGTGACCGGGACATTCTCAGCGCCAAGCAACGCCGCGATCCAGTCGGCGGCCCAACTGCGCTGCCCGGCATCGTCGATGTCGGCGAGCGGTTGAAACGCCAGCGCGTTGCTGGCCGGGTCGGTCGAGCCGAGCGCATGATGGGCGCCGCCCATCGCCAGCACCGCGGCGCGCGCCGAATTGCCCTTGTCGAAGATGTAGACCTGCGCGCCGGCATAGCGCCGGAACTGCAGCGCCATGAGGCTGAGCAGGACCAACTTGCCAGCACCGGTAGGCCCAACCACCAGCATATGACCGACATCGCCGACATGGGTGGAGAAGCGGAACGGCGTCGAGCCGGCGGTCTTGGCGATCAGCAGCGGCGGGCAGTCTGTCTGAGTGATTTTGGCGAGATGGGCATTGCGCACCGGCCCAGCCCAGACTGACGAGAGCGGCATGAGATGCGCGAGGTTCAGCGTGTGGACCAGCGGCTGCCGGACATTGGCATAGACATGCCCCGGGAGCGATGAGAGCCAGGCCTCGACCGCGTTCACCCCTTCGCGCACGCAGGTGAAGCCAAGCCCGTTGACGATCCGCTCGACCGCCCGGACCTTGTCGTCGACCGCCTCGCGGTTCGGATCGGTGACGGTGATCGTGGTCGTCAGATAGCCGAAGGCGACATGATCGCCGCCGAGCGCCTGGAGCGCGAGATCGGCGTCGACGACCTTGTTGTCGGCATCGCTGTCGAGCAGTTGCGCCGGCTGGTTATACATGACCTCGCGCAGCATCGCGGTGATCGACTTGCGCTTGTTGAACCACTGTCGTCGCAGCGAGGTCAGCGTCCTGGTCGCCAGGGTCTTGTCGAGCGCGATGAAGCGCGTGACCCAGCGATAGCCAAAATCCTGATGGTTGAGTGCATCGAGAATACCGGGACGGCTGAGATTCGGGAAACCGAGGATGGTCAGCGTGCGGACATGGAGTTGGCCGAGGCGCGGCTCCAGGCCACCGACCAGCGGCGTGTCGGCGAGCAGGCCGTCGAGATACATCGGCGTTTCCGGCGCCCGCACGGGGTGGCGCCGATCGGAGATGGCGCCGTGCAGGAAGGTCAGCGTCTCGCCGTCGTCCAGCGCGCGAACGTCAGCCATGAAGCCGGACAACAGGTCGAGCACCCGATCAGTCTCGGCGACGAAGCTGGCAAGCGCACCGTGCCAGTCCCGGCCTTTCTCCGCATCGGGCCGGTCGACCAGCGAGCGTCCGGCCCGGTCGCTGGTGTCGGCTGGTGGCAGCCAGGTCAGGGTCAGGTGATAGCGGCTCTCGAAATGCGTGCCTTCGGCTTCGAAAGCCGCCCGGCGTTCGCGATCAACGAGCCAGCTCGCCGCGTCGGGGAAGGCGCTGTCGGGATAGGCGCTCGCCTCGCGTCGCTCGGCATCAAAGAACAAGGCCCATCCGCTGCCGAAGCGCTTGAGAACATTGTTCGCCCGCGCGCAGGCCGAGACCAGCTCCGCCTCGGTCGCGGATTCAAGGTCGGGGCCGCGGAAGGCCAGCACCGCCATGAAGCTGCCGTCCTTGTTCAGGACCACGCCGGGCGCGACCAGCGCGGCCCAGGGCAGATGGTCAGCCAGGCGCTCGGCCCTATCGCGATACTCCCGCAAGCTCAGCATGCGAAATATCCCTTCTGGCGGATGTGGCGGAGCAGGACGGGCGTGAAGCTTGGATCACGCCGCGCGGCCATCACCGCCACGCTGTGTCCGACCGCCCAGAGGAGGACGCCGGCCAGCCATTGCTGGAGCCCGAGCCCCACGGCAGCGGCGAGCGTCCCATTGACGATCGCCAGCGCCGCCGAGCAGTAATGGGCTGCCGAGCGAGCCGTGGATCGGCACCTCGAACCCCTCGATGTGCTGGGCGTTGTAGCCATTTGGTCCGATCATGAGATCAGCGCTCCGCCGCCGAAGCTGAAGAAGGAGAGAAAGAAGCTCGAAGCGGCAAACGCGATCGAGAGGCCGAACACGATCTGGATCAGCCGGCGGAAGCCGCCAGCCGTCTCACCGAACGCCAGGGTCAGGCCGGTGACGATGATGATGATCACCGCGACGATCTTGGCGACCGGTCCCTGGACCGATTCCAGGACCTGCTGCAGCGGTTCTTCCCACGGCATGCCGGAACCGGCGGCTTGGACCTGCGTGGCGACGGTGATCGCGAGCGCGATGGCGGTGGCCGCGATCAGCGGTCGTCCGGTGAGCGAACGAACATATTGGGCACGGGACATGGGTCAGGTCTCCTGGGGATTGAGGGTTGGGAGGTCGGCGAGACGATAGGCACCCGTGTCGGGGTCGAGCCCCGAGACACGGGCAACCGTGGACACGCGTCGATCGATGCCGCGCCCGGCGATGAACACGACGATGTCGATGGCTTCGGCAATCAGCTGGCGGGGAACGGTGATGACCGTCTCCTGCACAAGCTGTTCGATCCGGTAGAGCGCCGCGAGCGCGCTGTTGGCATGCACGGTCGCAATCCCACCAGGATGCCCGGTGTTCCAGGCCTTGAGCATGTCGAGGGCTTCGGGGCCGCGCACCTCGCCGACGACGATCCGGTCGGGCCGCAGACGCATGGTCGAGCGCACCAGCTCGGTCATCGACACGTGCGGCGGCCGGGTGCGCAGCGCGACCGTATCGGGCAGCGGGCATTGCAACTCGCGCGTGTCCTCGATCAGGATGACACGGCTGTCGACCCAGGCCATTTCGGCGAGCAGCGCATTGGCGAGCGTGGTCTTGCCCGAGCTGGTGCCGCCCGCAACCAGGATGTTGTACCGCTGGGTGACCGCGGCGCGGAGCGTGTCGGCGGTCTTCTCCGACATGAGCCCATCGGCGATATAGTCGTCGAGCGTGTGGAGCCGCTGGGCGGGCTTGCGGATCGAGAAGCAGGGCGCCGCCGACACGGGCGGCAGGACGCCTTCGAAGCGCTCGCCAGCACGGCCTTCGATATGCGGCGGCAGTTCGGCGGAGATAATTGGATGCTCGGCATGGACCTCGGCGTGGGCATGGGATGCTACCAGCCGGATGATCCGTTCGACCTGATCGGGCGCAAGCTTCACCTCGGTATCAACCCTGCCCTCACCGAGCCGATCGAGGCGGAGCGCGCCGTCGGGGTTCACCATGATCTCAATGACCAGGGGATCGCGCATGGCGGCGGCGATGTCAGAGCCCAAGGCCGTGATCAGCATGCGGCGCTTACGTTCGGCCGCGGTCGCAGCGGGGCGCTCGGTCGAGATGCCCGCGGTCATTGGTCCTCCTCCGGCGAAGAGGAGAGCGTGCGCCGGCTGGCGGCGACGTGGCGGCCCACCTGGGCGACGAAGGCTTCGAAGCGTTTGGCGGCCAGCGCACGTCCGGCATGATCATTCGCGGCGAGCGGCGCCTGGATCGCGAGCTCGAAGCGGACGAACAGCGCCAGCGTCTCCTGGACGACATGCCCGTCGCGCTCGATCCGGCCGATTGCGCTGGTCAGGCGATCGAGCCGAAGTGCGAAGCGGTCTTCGAGTTCAGATGCGCCGCGCCGATTGAGCCACGCGGTGACCGCGTCGGTCAGGATCGCGGACTTGGATGCACCAGGCTTGGCGGCGAGCGCCTCCAGCCGATCGCTCAATGGCTTGGGCAGGAAGAGCTGATGACGGACCTTCTCGACCATGGTCAGAAATCCAGCTCGAGATCGCCGGGGCGCGCCAAGCCCGCATCGATGCCATAGACGGCGCGCGCGGTGCCGAGCGCGCGGGCCTGATCCATGGCGCGCTTGTCGGTGGCGGCATCACTGTCGTCGTCGCCGAGGCCGAGCGGGTTGTCAGGGGTCAGGTCGACGGGTGTGGCCGGTTCGATCTCAGGCGCAGGGTGCCGCACCTGCTCCAGCCCGCCAGAACTATCCCCATCGGGGTCGCCATCAGGCTCCTCCAGCCGGGCATCGACCGCGCGGACCGCTCCGTCCCAATCGTCGGGACGCGCAGGCGGCAGGTCGGGATAGGCGCCTTCGCCGAGCGCCGGCGCCGGCAGAATGCGCCCGCTGAAGGTCCGATCCTCATAGTAGCGCAGCTTGCTGGCGCGGACCGGCGGATGCCCGGCGACAAGGATCAGCTCGTCGGTCGGCGGCAGTTGCATGACCTCGCCGGGCGTCAGCAGCGCGCGGGCGGTCTCCTGGCGGCTGACCATGACATGGGCGAGCCAGGGCGCGAGCCGGTGGCCGGCATAGTTGCGCATGGCGCGCTGTTCGGTCGCGGTACCCAGCGCATCGGAAATGCGCTTCGCCGTGCGCTCGTCATTGGTCGCAAAGGCAACACGGACATGGCAATTGTCCAGGATCGCGTTGTGATCGCCATAGCCCTTCTCGATCTGATTGAGGCTCTGCGCGATCAGGAAGGCGCGCACGCCATAGCCGGCGAGAAACGCCAGGCTGGTTTCGAAGAAGTCCAACCGGCCGAGCGCCGGAAACTCATCGAGCATCATCAGCAGCCGGTGGCGACCGGGCTGGTTCTCCGCGTGCAGCTTTTCGGTGAGGCGCCGGCCGATCTGGTTGAGCACGAGGCGGACCAGCGGCTTGGTGCGGCTGATGTCGGAGGGCGGCACAACCAGATAGAGGGAGACTGGATGCGCGCCTTCGACGAGATCAACGATCCGCCAATCGGAGGCGGCGGTGACGGCCGCCACGGTCGGGTCGCGATAGAGACCGAGGAACGACATGGTGGTCGACAGCACGCCCGAACGCTCATTCTCGCTCTTGTTCAGAACCTCGCGCGCGGCCGAGGCAACGACCGGATGCACCACGGGCGCGTCGGGCGTGCCGAGATGGTTGGTCGCCATCATGCGCTTTAATGTCGCGACGAACGGGCGTTGCGGATCGGACAGGAAGGTCGCAACCCGGGCGAGCGTCTTCTCTTCCTCGGCATAGAGGATGTGGAGAATCGCGCCGACCAGCAGCGAATGGCTGGTCTTCTCCCAATGGTTGCGCCGTTCGAGCGCGCCTTCGGGATCGACGAGAATGTCGGCGATGTTCTGGACGTCGCGCACTTCGTCGGCGCCGCGCCGCACTTCCAGCAATGGATTGTAGCGCGCCGAGCGGGCATCCGTGGGATTGAACAGCAGGCAGTGCGAAAAGCGCGCGCGCCAGCCGGCGGTCAGCTGCCAATTCTCGCCCTTGATATCATGGATGACGGCCGAGCCCGTCCAGCCAAGCAAGGTCGGCACGACAAGCCCAACGCCCTTGCCAGACCGGGTCGGCGCGAAGGCCATGACATGCTCGGGGCCGTCGTGGCGGAGATAGCTTGGTCCATGCCGCCCAAGGAACAAGCCATGGTCGGCGAAGAGCCCGGCGGCGGCCATGTCGCGGCTCGCCGCCCAGCGGGCCGAGCCATAGGTGGTGATGTTGCGCTGCTGCCGCGCGCGCCACAGCGAGCCGAAGATCGCGGCACAGCATCCGAGCATGCCGCTCGCCGCCGCGATCGCGCCCGCTTCGTCGAACACAATCGGCGCATAGGCGTCGAAGTGATACCACCAGAGGAAGAGCGACCACGGCAAGTAGATCGGCACACCGCCGATCACGAACCAGGGTGCGCCGAGTTCGGGCTGGTAAGCGAGCGCGGCGGCTGCCCATTGCGTCGCGAACCAGACGCCCAGGAGGACGATCAGGGCGACGACGAGCATCTGGCCGATAAGGAGTTTGGTGGGTGTCATGCGGGCCTCCGCCCGCGCGACTCATATGGTGGCGGGCTTGGCCAAAGACTCCCCTAATTTGTGTCCAGAGATCAGGATCTCGCTGGGGACGGCGCGTACCTCTGCGGGGACTCCAGGTTCTCCGGCCGGCGCGACCTGATAAGGTGCGCGCATGAAACGGCACCCGATGAATCGGAGAGAGAACCGCCTCCATGAAGAAATTGGAGAAGCGGCCTTCGGATTCGGGGCAGACATTTTCCGCAAGGTGCGGATCGCGGATGTCGTCGACATCGACCAACTGTCGCGCAGAGAGCTACGCACCTAGGGTCTGGATGTGCTCGTCTCGTACGCCTTTGTCGGACGAACCGGAAAGTCTTCTTTCAGGAGCGCCGATCAGGATAGCAGACGTTCCAGACGGCGAGGCAGCGTGTCAGCTTCGCGCCCTAATGTCGGTCATCCAGGCGACGAATAGGCTATTCCTGAAACCTGATGGGGTGGACGCCCCCCGACGGCATCTATGTGCCAAAGTGGAGGTGTTGAAACACCACTGAAGGAGGCGTCCGTGTCACAGGTTGCCACAATCGGTCTGGATATCGCCAAGAACG
>Ga0182736_1001076_pt1 | contig 30246 bp, 27 predicted proteins | sample eDN5th30CKraftBY_FD_128882 | JGI IMG/M metagenome (GOLD analysis project Ga0182736, IMG submission 128882) | Enriched backyard soil microbial communities from Emeryville, California, USA - eDNA 5th pass 30_C Kraft BY (version 2) (version 2) | ecosystem: Environmental > Terrestrial > Soil >...
GGAGGACTTCGACCGGCTGATGTCGATCAACCTGCGCGGCGTCTTCCTCTGCTACACGTCCGCCGCGCGGCAGATGATCGCCCAGGGCGACGGCGGCAAGATCATCGGCGCGGCGTCGATCGCGGCCCACAAGGGGTTCGCGATGCTCGGCCACTACTCGGCGTCGAAGTTCGCCGTGCGCGGGCTCACGCAGGCGGCCGCGCAGGAGTGGGCGCCGCACGGGATCACGGTCAACGCGTACTGCCCGGGGATCGTCGGCACCGCGATGTGGGAGTTGATCGACGCCAAGCTCACCGACATCTCCGGCGAGCCGAAGGGCTCGGCGCTCAAGCAGTTCTCGGAGCTGATCGCGCTCGGTCGCGTCGAGACGCCCGAGGACGTCGCGTCGTTCGTGTCCTACCTGGCCTCTCCCGACGCCGACTACATGACCGGCCAGTCGGTGATGATCGACGGCGGGGTGCTGTTCGCATGAAGGCCGCCGTCTACCACGGGCCGCGCGACATCCGGCTCGAAGACGTTCCCGAGCCCGGGCTGCGCCCCGGCAGCGTCAAGGTCAAGGTCGACTGGTGCGGGATCTGCGGCACCGACCTGCACGAGTACCTGGCGGGGCCGATCTTCATCCCGCCGCCCGGCAGCCCGCACCCGATCACGGGCGAGACGCTGCCGGTGACGCTCGGGCACGAGTTCGCGGGCTCGGTCGTCGAGGTGGCGTCCGACGTGACGGGCATCGCCGAGGGCGACGCCGTGGCGATCGAGCCCGTGTACCGCTGCGGCGTGTGCACGGCCTGCCGGCGCGGCGTGCCGAACCTGTGCGACCAGCTCGGCTTCTACGGCCTGATGGGCGGTGGCGGCGGCATGTCCGAGTACGCCGTCATGCCCGCCTACATGATCCACGGGCTGGACGGGCTGACCGCCGAGCAGGGCGCGCTGGTCGAGCCGATCGCGGTCGGCCTGCGGGCCGTGCGCCGCGCCGGGTTCGAGGCCGGCCAGAGCGCGGTCGTGTTCGGCGCCGGGCCGATCGGCGCGGTCACGATCCAGTGCCTGAAGGCGTACGGCGCCGGGCAGATCCTGGTCGCCGAGGTGTCGGAGGCGCGCAAGCGCAAGGCGCTGGAGATCGGCGCCGACGCCGTGATCGACCCGACCGAGGAGGACGTCCCCGCGCGCGTGCGCGAGCTGACGGGCGGTGACGGAGCGGACCACTCGTTCGACGCCGCCGGCATCCAGGCCACGCTGCAGGGCGCGTTGAGCTCGACGCGCAAGGGCGGCGTGGTCACGATCATCTCGATCTGGGAAGGCCCGGTGCAGATCAACCCGAACGACGTCGTGCTGGCCGAGCTCGACGTGCGCGGGACGATCGCCTACACGCCCGAGGACTTCGCGGACACGATCGCGATGCTCAAGGACGGCCGGATCGACACCGCGGGCATCGTCACCGAGCGCATCGAGCTCGCCGACGTGGTCGCGGGCGGGTTCGACGAGCTCGTGCAGCACAAGGACCGGCACGTCAAGATCCTGGTCCGCTCGCCGACCTGAGTGCGGCTATCCGCACCGCGGCGTTCCGGGTTGCCCGTCTATTCCCGGGAGCCGTGCATGAGAGCCTCGTAGCACTGCATGCAGCGGATGGGGCCGAGGGGCGCGCAGGGGCGCCCCCTTGGCCCGGAAACGCAAAGCGGGAGGATTCATGCATCGGCATCTGCGGCCGGCGGGTGTGGTGACGGCTGCGATCGGCGCAGCGCTGCTCGGGGCGCCACTGCCGGCGACGGCGGCGCCCGTGGAGATCCCGAAGGTGCCGCTGTGGAGTCCCGGCGCTCAGAACGGGCTCGCGTACGAGGCGTACATCTACCGGGTGATCAACAACCCCGCGGCCGGCCGCAACGTCGCCGTGTTCCGATACGAGTACGGCGGCCAGCTGCGCACGCTGGCGATCGAGAGCGCGCCGTGCTCGGGGAACGCGTGCGTGATCGCGGGGCACTCCGAGCGGCGGCTGGGGCAGATCCTCGAGCGGTGGGGCATCAAGCCCTCGGCGGTGACCGAGATCTACTCCGAGCTGGAGCCGTGCTCGCTGCGCGGCAGCTTCTGCCGCAAGTACATCTCCGACAACTTCAAGAACCTCAAGAGCCTGTCGTGGTCGCTGGAGTACCCGAGCTCCGACGGGTCGCCCGCGCAGCGCCAGCAGGAGGCGGCCATCCGCCGGCAGAGCAACCAGGCCAAGCAGGCGGAGATCGTCAAGCTGCGCGAGCAGAACGGCCTGCCCGGCGGCAAGAGCGGCTACCGCGGCCCGCATCCGCAGGGGCGCTATCCGAGCCCGGAGCCCGGCAAGCCGGGGACGCCGCGCCTACGGCTGCCGGTCCGCGGCCTCAAGTTCCAGCCGCACTTCATCCCCAAGGCGCCACCGGGCGGGATCGACTTCATGTCGCTGGAGCTGCGCTACGTGTCCACCAACCCCCGCGGCGGGATCGACTACGCCTTCCGCGGGCGCCCGGCGGCCAGCGCCACCGACCCCGCGGTCGGGCTGCAGAGCACCGGTCAGGCCTCCGACGCGCTGTTCACGTGGCTGACGCTGCCGCGGGAGTCGTTTTTGGTCAACCTCAACCCGCTGGAGCCGGACAACATCGTCGACCCGAAGCTGGGGCTCACCGACGCTGGGCGCGTGCTGCTGGAGTCCGACTTCCAGCTCAAGAAGACGGCGGGCGCGCTGATGAACCCGAACACGCCGACCGGCCTGCACTACCTCGACGAGCTCGAGGCGATGTACGGCGACCATCCGTGGGAGGCGTGCGACGTCGTGCGGCGGCTGACGATCGTCCCGGCGCCGGCGAGCGTGCACGAGACCGACGACCAGCTCTACATCCTCGACGCGCCGCTGAACGTCGACACCGGGCGCCTGGACGACCTGGGTCCGCAGACGGGCTACGACTGCCCGCAGCAGGACCCGGCGCTGGAGGCGCGCAAGGACGCGTTGTTCAACCAGCTGATCGTGCCCGAGCTCGTCAAGGCGGTGAACACCGCGCCCGAGTACGCCGAGCTGCGCCGGGTGTACCTCAGCCGCGTCGCCGCGGAGTGGCTGCGGGCCAAGCAGGGCACCGCGGTCAGCTCGATCATCGACAGCGGCAAGATCGCGCCGTGGGTCTCGGCGACGCCGTGGAATCCGCGCGCGGTGTTCGACCGCTTCGTCGACTCCTACTACCACGACCAGATCACGGTCAAGCGCTCGTACGGCGACCTCGTCTACGACCGGATCATCCCCGTCGGGGGCGTCATGTTCAATCGGATCGAGCGGCACGAGGTCGGCGAGCGCGAGTTCAAGGCGCGCTATCCGCGCCGGGCCTCGCAGATGCGGCGTGCGCAGGGGCGCGTCGTGCGCGAGGGTGACGAGGTCTGGCTCGGGGACACCGCGGCGCGCCCGCTGTCGGCGCCGTGGGTGGGCCTGCGCGTGCGCGCGCCGCGCGGGTACCGCGCCGGACAGCCGGTGACCTACCGGCTGCAGGTGGTCAACCCGACCGAGAGCACGGTGCGCGACGTGCGCGTGTGCGACCGGCTGCCGTCCCAGCTGCGATACGTGAGCGCCAGCCGCCGGGCGCGGCTGTACCTCGGGCAGCGCTGCTGGACGGTCCCGCGGCTGGCGGCCGGACGCAGCGCGACGATCACCGTCCGCGCCCGCGCGCACGCCGGCGCGAGCGGCCGGGCGACCCACCAGGCCACGGCCTCGGTGCGCGACTCGTCGCTCGGCACCAGCGCGCGGCGGACGGTCGCGGTCAGCGGCGCACGCCCGGCGCGGCCCGGCGGCGTGACGGGATGATCTGCGCGCAGAGCGTTTGCGCTCTGCTCGCCGCCGGGGCGGCGGCGCCCGCCGCCCCGGCGGCCCACGCCGCGGTCCCCGCGCCCACCCGCGCCGCGGGCGCCGTCACCGCCCAGATCGTCGCCCCCACGCTGGCCCGCGCCGGGCCGGGGCTGGGGCGGCGGCGCGTCGCGCGCCTCGGCACCCGCACGAGCTGGTCGCACCACGCCCAGCGCCTGCTGGTGCTCGACGACGCCCGCCGCGACGGCCGGCAGTGGCTCAAGGTGCTGCTGGCCGGCCGGCCGAACGGCAGCACGGGCTGGATCCCGCGCGACAACGCGCTGCTCGAGCACACGCCGTACTGGATCGAGCTGCGTCTCGGCACCCGGCGGCTGACCGTCTACCGCGACGGCCGCCGCGTCCGCCGCTACCGCGCCGTCGTCGGCGCGCCCCGGACACCGACCCCGCGCGGCCTGGCCGCGATCTACGAGCGCAACGCCCAGCCGGACCCGCGCGGGTTCCTCGGCCCGTGGGCGCTCTCGCTGACCACGTTCTCGGAGGTGCTCACCGACTACGGCGGCGGCCCCGGCCGCGTCGCCATCCACGGCCGCGGCGCGGAGAGCCTCCGCGACCCGCTGGGCAGCGCCCGCTCGCACGGCTGCATCCGCATCGACAACGCGGCGGTCCGGTGGCTCGCGCAGCACACCGGACCGGGAACGCCGGTGCGCGTCCGCAGCTAACCGCGCGGCGCGTGGGCCACGAACACGGCGATGTCCGCGTGGTGCAGGACATGGCTGGACACGCTGCCCATCAGCGCCCCGACGCGCCCGACGCCGCGGGCGCCGAGGATGATCGCGTCGTAGCTCCCCTCGCGCGCGGCCTTGACGATCTCCGGCCCCGGCTTGCCGCGCCGGTAGACGGTCTGCACCGGGATGTCGGACGGGATCCGCGCGACGGTCTCCTTGAGCCGCTGGCAGACGTCCTCGTCGACCTCGTTCTGGTCGACGCCGCCCGCGACCGGCATCGACCAGGCGGCCGGGCCGCTCGCCAGGTCCGGGCCGACCGCGACCAGCGTGATCGACGCGTGGTCGCGGCGCGCGACTGTGACCGCCGCGGTCACGGCCAGGTCCGCGTTCTCGGACCCGTCGATCGCGACCAGCAGGCGGTGCAGCTTCAGCTCGCCGTACTCGCCCGAGCTCATGCCTCCACTCCCTGCTCGCGCGCGATGTCGATGCCGCTCTTGCCGCCCAGCGGCACTTCGCGCATCAGCGCCACGGCGATCAGCGCGACCAGGCCGAGCGGCGCGGCGACGAGGAAGATCTCCCCCACGCCCGTACCGTACGCGTGCTCGATCACATGCGCCACCGGCGCGGGCAGCGTGTGGACGTCCGGGACCTTGTCGGCGCTGCCGCCGGCGTCGATGCCCTGCGCGGCCAGGCCGGAGACGATCGACTCCTTGGCGTGCGTGGCGAGCAGCGCGCCCAGCACGCTGACCCCGATCGCGCCGCCGAGCGAGCGGAAGAACGCGATCAGCGACGAGCCCGCGCCGATGTCCTCGAAGCGGACGGTGTTCTGCACCACCAGCACGAGGTTCTGCATCAGCATGCCGACGCCCGCGCCCAGGATCAGCATGAACGCGCCGAGCTCGACCAGGCTGGTGGTCTCGTCCAGCGTCCCCATCAGGGCGAGGCCCGCGGTCAGCAGCACGCTGCCGGCCAGCAGGTAGCGCTTGTAGCGCCCCGTGCGGGTGACGAGCCGGCCGATGATGGTCGACGCGGCGAACAGGCCGACGACCATCGGGATCGTCAGCAGGCCGGACTCCGTCGGCGACTTGCCGCGCGCGATCTGCATGTACTGGCTCAGGAACACGGTCGTGCCGAACATCGCGATGCCGACGGCGATCGACGCGATCACGGAGAGGACCACGCTGCGGTCGTTGAACAGGCGCAGCGGGACCAGCGGCTCGCGCACGCGCCGCTCGACCAGGACGGCGGCGAAGCAGAGCGCCAGGCCGAGCGGCACCAGGACCGCGGTCTGCCAGGACAGCCAGTCGTACTGCTGGCCGGCGAGCGAGACCCAGATCAGCAGGCTCGACACGCCGCCCGCGATCAGCGTCGCGCCGACGTAGTCGATCTTCGCCTCACGGCGGCGGCGCGGCAGGTGCAGCGTCTTCTGCAGCAGCACGAACGCGGCGATCGCGAACGGGACGCCGATGTAGAAGCACCAGCGCCAGCCGAGCCCGTCGGTCACGACGCCGCCGATCAGCGGCCCGGCGACGGTCCCGACGCCGAACACGGCGCCGAGGTAGCCGGCGTAGCGGCCGCGCTCGCGCGGCGAGACGAGGTCGGACAGGATCACCTGGACCAGCGCGGTCAGGCCGCCGACGCCGACGCCCTGCACGACGCGGCAGGCGATCAGCCAGCTCGTGGACTGCGCCAGGCCCGCCAGCAGCGAGCCGGCCACGTACAGGACGAGCCCGGTCTGCACCAGCAGCTTGCGGTCGAAGAGGTCCGACAGCTTGCCCCAGATCGGGGTGGTGACCGTCAGCGCCAGCAGCGTCGACGTGACCACCCACGTGTAGGCGGACTGGCTGCCGCCGAGGTCGCCGATGATCCGCGGCAGCGCGGTCGAGACGACCGTGCTCGACAGGATCGCGACGAACATCGCGAGCAGCAGGCCGGAAAGCGCTTCGAGCACTTCCCGGTGGGACATAGGTCGTTCGGCGGCGGTGGGCTCGGCGGTGGTGGTCATGCGGCTTCCTTATGGCGAATCGGTGTCGACGCGACGGCGGCGAAGTCCGCGCGCAGGCGCTCGAGCGAGGCCGCGAGCGCGGCGATCTCCCCCTCGTCCCAGCCGCTGAGCGCCGCCGTGGCGGACGCGACCATGTGGCCGTGCGCCTCGGTCAGCACGCGGGTCCCGGCCTCGGTCGGCCGCAGGCGCGAGGCCCGGCCGTCGTCCGGGTCGGGCTCGCGGACCACGTAGCCGGCGAGCACCAGCGCCGCGACCTGCCGGCTGGCCACCGACAGGTCGACGCTCAGCTGCTCGGCCACCGCGCTCACGCGGACCGGGGCGCACTTGTGGATCACCGCAAGCGCGGTGAACCCCTGCGACCCGAGGTCCTCGAGCGCGTAACGGGCCATGGAGCGCTGCACCAGCCCGAGCCGGTACAGGGCGATGACGAGATCTTCGGAGGGCGTCGACATTTCAGATACTTGCTTTCTACAAGCATCTATCGTAGCGTAGGGATGAGGACTTGAGTAGTTGCCGCCGCATCGACCCTGATACCTTGGAGTTACCGTGCGTTTAGTACTTCTGATCGCAACGGCCCTCGCGCTCGCCCTCGCGCCGCCCGCGTCCGCCGCGTCCTTCACCGCGCACCTGCATGCGCACGACCACGCCCCGAAGGTCAACCAGCCGTGGCCGATCACGGTCACCGCCACGCGCGGGAAGACCAAGCTGTCGGGCTCGGTCAAGTACCAGTTCCTCTTCCAGGGCCAGGTCGTGAGCCGGCAGCCGGGCGGGAAGTTCCGGCACGGCGTCTACCGCGACAAGCTGACCTTCCCGGGGGAGTCCGTCGGCTACAAGCTGACCCTGCGCGTGCTGGTGACGACCAAGTACGGCACCGAGCACCTCGACTGGTCGGTGAAGGTGCACAAGTAGCGTTGGCGGGCGCGCGGGTCATCGCCGAGCGCGTCACGCGGGTGTACGGGCGCACCGCGGTCGTCCACGACGTGAGCTTCGCGCTCGAGCCGGGCGAGCTGGCGGCGCTGACCGGCCGCTCGGGCTCCGGCAAGACCACGCTGCTGCAGCTGATCGGAAGCCTCGACCGGCCGACATCCGGGCGCATCGCGGTCGACGACGTCGACGTCGGCGCGCTGCGGCACCCGGCGCACTTCCGTCGCGACGTGGTCGGCTTCGTCTTCCAGCTGCACTACCTGCTGCCGGCGCTAAGCGCGCGCGAGAACGTCGAGCTGCCGCTGGTCGCCGCCCACTTGGGCCGCCGCGAGCGCGCCGAGCGGGCGCACGAGCTGCTGGCCGAGGTGGGGCTCGGCGACCGCGCCGGCGATTTGCCCGCGGAGCTGTCCGGCGGTGAGCGCCAGCGCGTCGCGATCGCCCGCGCGCTGGCCAACCGACCGCGGCTGCTGCTGGCCGACGAGCCGACCGGCGCGCTCGACACGGCGTCCGCGCGCGAAGTCTGGGCGCTGCTGGGCGACGTGCGCGAGCGCCACGGGACCACGGTGCTCGTCGCGTCCCACGACGTCACGCTGAGCGAGCACGCCGACCGCGAGCTGCGGCTGGTCGACGGGCGGCTCGTCCCCGCCGACGGCTCGCTCGCGGAGATCGCTTGACGGCGCTGCGCCAGACGCTGTCGGGCCTGCGGCGGCGGCCGGGCCGGACGCTGCTGACCGCGTTCGGGACCGGGCTCGGGATCGCCACGATCGTCGCGCTGCTCGCGGTCGCGGACGCGTCCAAGCGCAGCGCCGGCGACCTCGTGCACCTCGGCGCCGGCGACCTCGGCCTGTTCCAGTCCGACGCCGCCGATCCCACCACGTCCGTCCTGCCGATCAGCCTCGTCGCGCGGCTGCGGCACACGCCCGGCATCGCCGACGCGACGCCGCTGGTGCTGATCGTCGAGAGCGTGCCGCGCGACCCGGCCGCGGTCGTGTTCGGCGCCGACCCGAACGGCTTCCTGACGCAGCGGCTGGTGTTCTCCAGCGGGCGCATGTTCCGCTCGCCGCGCGAGATCGTGGTCGGCGACGAGCTGGCGCGCACGCTCAAGCTCGCCCCCGGCTCGACGCTGCGGGTGAAGAACCGGGCGTTCCGGGTCACCGGCGTCTACCACATCGGGGTCGCGTTCCAGGACGGTGGCGCGTTCCTGCCGCTGAACGTCGCCCAGCAGCTGGCCGGCCGCGAGGACGAGGCCACGACGATCCCGATCAAGCTCGCCACCGGCACCCGGCCGGCGACCGTCAAGCGCACGCTCGCGCAGGACTTCCCGGGCCTGCTCGTGATCTCCGACCCGGAGGAGGCGACCCGCGCGGGCGCGAACGGGCAGCTGATCGCCAAGGCCGCGCTCGTGATCGCGGTGCTCGCGCTGGTGATCGGCGGGATCGGGATCGTCAATACGATGCTGATGGCGGTGATCGAGCGCCAGTCGGAGTTCGCGCTGCTGTCGGCGGTCGGCTGGAGCGGCCTGCAGGTCGCGCGGCTGGTGCTGACCGAGGGCGTCGTGATCAGCCTGCTGGGCGCGCTGATCGGGCTCGCGCTCGGGATCGTCGGGGCCGACCTGCTGGTGCGCGTGCTGGATGCGCAGGCGTTCGTGTCCCCGCACGTCAGCGCCGCCGACGCCGCCCGGGCGCTGCTGATCGGCGGGCTGATCGGCGTCGTCGGCGGGCTCTACCCCGCGTGGCGCGCCGCCCGCATCTCCCCCGCGCGTGTCCTCGCACGGCGCTAGGGCGCGCGGCGCCGCTCTACGAGCTGGTCGGGCTCGGCATGGCCGCGCGGCTGGTGTTCCCGCACGGGCGGCCGTCGCCGTACGGCGGGATCGGCGCGCCGCCCACCCTCCCGCGCCATCCCACCCCGCGCGCGATCCGCGGAGCCCTGCGCGCGACGCCGTCCTGCGGCTCGGCCTCGCGCACCCCGCCGTGGCGCGCACGGTCCGCACGTACGAGACCGCGCTGGCGGGTACCGTGCACGCGTGACCGGTCGCCACGAGACCGACCTCGAGCGCTGGGACCGCAACCTGATCGAGCTGCTCCAGGAGGTGCGCGTCATCCAGACGGGCGTCCAGGTGCTGTTCGCGTTCCTGCTGACCGCGCCGCTGGCGGCGCGCTTCCCGGAGCTGACCGACTTCCAGCGCTACGACTACTTCGCCACGCTGCTCGCGACCGGCGCCGCCGCGGTGCTGCTGATGGCGCCGACCGCGTACCACCGGATCCTCTTCCGGCGCGGCGACAAGCGCTTCCTGGTCGAAGTCGCGAACCGCTTCACGCTCGCCGGGATGGCGTTCGTCGCGATCTCGATGGTCGGCGCGCTGCTGTTCGTCACCGACCTGATGTTCGACGGCGCCGCCGTGATCGTGACCGGCTTCTTCGCCGCGGTCGCCTGCCTGCTCGGGTGGTGCGTGCTGCCGCTGCGCCGCCGCGCGCAGCTCAGCTCAGCGGACGCCCGTTCGCGATCAGCGTGACCTCGATGTTGCCGCGCGTCGCGTTCGAGTACGGGCAGACCTCGTGCGCGGCCGCGACCACCCGGGCGGCGTCCTCCTCCGAGAGCTGCGGCAGCGTGACGTCGAGCGTGGCCGCGATGCCGAACGTCCGGTCCTCGCCGGTGATGAGCGACACGCTGCTGGCGATCGACACGTCGCCGACCTCGAGCCGCTCGCGCCGCCCGACCGCGCCCAGCGCTCCCTCGAAGCACGCCGCGTACCCGACCGCGAACAGCTGCTCGGGGTTCGTCCCGCCGCCTTCGGTGGGCGGGCGCAGCTGGACGTCGAGCGCCCCGTCGTCGGTCACGCCGTGCCCGTGCGCGCGGCCGCCGGTGACGGTCGCGTTCGCCGTATAGACCACTTTCGCCATGCACGGCACTCTATGGGCATGAGCGTCTTCACGGAACCGGAGCTGCGCTACCTCGTCGGCGGCCGCCAGCTCGGGCGGCTGGCGACGGTCGGCGCCGACGGCACGCCGCACGTCGTCCCCGTCGGCTGGATCTACAACGCCGCGCGCGAGACGATCGACGTCGGCGGCCACGAGCTCGAGCGCACCAAGAAATTTCGCGACGTGCGGCGCAGCGGGCGCGCCGCGATCGTGATCGACGACCTGGCGAGCACCGACCCATGGCGCCCGCGCGGCGTCGAGGTCCGCGGGCGCGCGGAGGCGATCGCGCTGCCGACGCCGCTGATCCGCATCCACCCGGAGCGGATCGTCAGCTGGGGTCTCGCGCGCGGGCGCAGCGCCCGGTCCGTCTAGGGCGCCGCGGGGACCACCGCGCCCTCGGGCAGCCCGTCGAGCTCGAACGCGGAGTCCACGCGCGTCACCGTGTCGAAGTGCGCCAGGAACGCGTCGGCCGGCTCGAGGAAGTTCACGCGCTCGGTCCGGTAGTGCATCGGCACCACCCAGCGCGCGCCCAGCATCCCGGCGATCTCGAACGCCAGGTCCGCCCCGATCGTCGGCCCGCCGCCGACCGGCACGAACAGCAGGTCGACCCGGCCGAGCGCCGTGACCTGCTCGGGCCGCAGCGCCGCCTGGCCGAGGTCGCCGAGGTGCGCGACCCGCAGCCCGCCGAGCTCGAGCGCGTACATGACGTTCGCGCCGCGCTGGGTACCCGCGACCGCGTCGTGCTCGGACGCGACGCCGACCATGTCGTCGACCGTCCCCGCGGTCGACCGGTACACGGTCGGGTCGCCGCCGACCACCTCGGCCGCGTTGTGGTCGCCGTGCTCGTGCGTGATCAGCAGCAGGTCCGCCGTCAGCCCGGTGATCGGCGGGTAGTCGAACTGCATTCCGCGCGCCGCCGCGCCGCTCATGTCCCCGAACGGGTCGATCGCGACGGTCCGGCCGCCGGCCTCAATCCTGAACGCGGACTGGCCGTACCACTCGATGTGCATGCAGATCCTCTCCGTAGCGGAACTTGCCGCCGCGCATCAGCGACGCGGCGGCGGCGATCAGGCAGGCGACGATCGCGAACGCGAACGCCGTGTGCAGGCCATCCCGGAAGGGGGCGGCGATCAGGTGCGGGAAGAAGTCGGGGCCGGTCAGCACCGCGCGGTCGTGCACCGAGAGCGCCGCCAGCGTGTGCCCGCCGAGCAGGCTCTGGATCGGGTTGTAGCCCAGGAACGCCGCGAACAGGATCGAGACCGGCGGCAGCGCGCCGATCCGCTGCGCGGTGTCCGCCGGCACGCCGTGCGCCTGCAGCCCGGCGCTCATCGTCGCCGGCAGCGTCGCCGCCAGGCCGACGATCATCAGCGTGAAGAAGATCCCGATCGACAGCACCTGCGCGGAGTTCTGGAACGTCTGGTTCATCGCCCCGCCGGCGCCGCGGTGCTCGGGCGGCAGGCTGTTCATGATCGCCGCCCGGTTGGGCGACGCGAACATGCCCATGCTCAACCCCAGCAGGCCCAGGACCGCCGCGAACGCGGGGTAGGAGAAGTCGGTCGGCAGCAGCATCAGCCCGCCGAAGCTGAGCGCCGCGCCGAGCATCCCGGTCGACGCGAACCAGCGCGCGCCGAAGCGGTCGCTCAGGTAGCCGGAGGTCGGCCCGGCGGCGAGCATCCCGAGCGTCAGCGGGAGCATGTAGATGCCGGCCCACAGCGGCGTCTCGGTGTAGTCGTAGCCGTGCTGGGGCAGCCAGATGCCCTGCAGCCAGATCACGAGCATGAACATCAGCCCGCCGCGGGCGACGGCGCTCAGGAACGTCGACAGGGTGCCGAACGTGAACGCGCGGATGCGGAACAGCGGGAGGTGGAACATCGGGTTCTCTACCCGCCGCTCGACGAGCACGAACGCGACCAGGCAGACGGCGGCGGCGCCGAGCAGCGCGAGTACGGTCGGGCTCGTCCAGCCGAGTGCGTGCCCGTTCGCGGGGCGGATCCCGTGCGTGACCGCGACCATCACCAGGATCAGGCCGAGCGCGAACGTGACGTTGCCCCACCAGTCGATCGGCGCGCGGTGGCGCGTCCCGCGCTCCTCGAGCTTCATGTAGGCCCAGATCGTCCCGAACAGGCCGACCGGGACCGAGATCAGGAAGACGAGGCGCCAGTCGATCGGTGCCAGCAGCCCGCCGAGCACGAGCCCGATGAACATCCCGCTGACGCCGACGATGTTGTTGATCCCGAGCGCCATCCCGCGCTGGTTGGGCGGGAACGCGTCCGTGATGATCGCGGCCGCGTTGGCCAGCAGGCACGCGCCGCCGATGCCCTGCACGATGCGCCCGACGATCAGGTACGTGGCGCCGGCGGTGCCGGTCAGCCAGTCGATCGCCAGCAGCAGCGAGGCGACCGTGTAGATGACGAAGCCGAGGTTGTAGATCTTCACGCGGCCGTACATGTCGCCGAGCCGCCCGAGGCTGACGATCAGCACGCTGGTCACGACCAGGTACCCGAGGATCATCCAGAGCAGGTAGAACGAGTTCTCCGGGCGCAGCGGGTCGAGCTCGATGCCCCGGAAGATGTCCGGCATCGCGATCAGCGTGATCGACGCGTCGAGCGTGGCGAGGAGCACGGCCAGCGTGGCGTTCGAGAGCGCGATCCACTTGTACTGCACTTCCCAGATAATACAGGCAACCTGTACAGTTTCCCTGTCATGTCACCGACGTCCTCCGATCCCGCCCTCCTCGCCGCCGAGCTGCGCGTGACGCTCGGGCGCCTGATGCGCCGGCTGCGCGTGGAGCACACGTTCCCGATCGGCCAGGGCGAAGTGCTCGGGCGCCTCGACCGCGAGGGGCCGCAGAGCATCAGCGACCTCGCGGCCAAGGCCAAGATGCGGCCGCAGTCGATGGCCCAGACCGTGCGCGAGCTGGAGAGCGACGGGTTCGTCGCCCGCCGGCCCGACCCGGACGACGGGCGCCGGTTCTTCATCGAGCTGACCGGCGCGGGCCGCGACCGCCTGGCGTCCGACCGGCGCCGGCGAGACGGGTGGCTGGCGATCGGGCTCGCCGAGGAGCTCACGCCGGAGGAGCGCGCCACCCTCGCCGCCGCCGCGCCGCTCCTGCGCCGGATCGCCGACCGCTAAACCCCACCTAAAGGGGCCAGGCCCCTTTAGGTGGGGTTTAAGGATTCAGTCCGGGACGTTGCGGCGCAGCTCGTCGAGCCAGACCGCGGCCGACGCATCGCTCGGCGCGCGCCAGTCCCCGCGCGGCGAGAGCGAGCCGCCGCTGCCGACCTTGGGCGCGTTCGGGATCGCCGAGCGCTTGAACTGGCTGAGCCGGAAGAAGCGGTCGAGGAAGACCCCGAGCCAGTGCTTGATCTCGGCCCGCGAGTACTGGTTGCGGCGGTCCGGCGGGATCAGGTCCGGCCACGGGCCGCGGTCGCGATCCCCCCACGCGTGCGCGGCCAGGAACGCGACCTTGCTCGGCCGGTAGCCGAAGCGCAGCGTGTAGAAGAGGAAGAAGTCCTGCAGCTCGTACGGCCCGACCTTGCTCTCGCTGTCGGCGGTCGGCTTGTCCCCGTCGCCCGGGATCAGCTCCGGGGAGATCTCGGTGTCCAGCACCGACTGCAGGACCTCCGACACGTCGGCCGAGAACTGGCGCGTGTCGATCGCCCAGCGCAGCATGAAGCCGACCAGCGACTTGGGCACGGACGCGTTGACCGCGTAGTGCGACATCTGATCGCCGACCCCGTAGGTCGCCCAGCCGAGCGCCAGCTCGGACAGGTCGCCCGTGCCGATCACGAGCCCGCCGTGGTGGTTGGCGAGCCGGAACAGGTGCGACGTCCGCTCCCCCGCCTGCACGTTCTCGAACGTGACGTCGTACTGCTTGGCGCCCTCGACGTACGGATGCTCGAGGTCGCGCAGCATCTGCTCCGCCGACGGCCGGATGTCGATCTCGCGCGCGGTCACGCCGAGCGCCTCCATCAGCTTCCACGCGTTCCCGCGCGTGTGCTCGGACGTCGCGAACCCGGGCATCGTGTACGCGAGCACGTTCTCGCGCGGCAGGCCGAGCCGGTCCAGCGCCCGCGCGACCACGATCAGCGCGTGCGTCGAGTCCAGCCCGCCGGAGACGCCGATCACGACCTTCTCGATGCCGGTCGCGCGCAGCCGGGTCTCCAGGCCGTGGACCTGGATGTTGTAGACCTCCTCGCAGCGCTCGGTGCGCGTCACCGGGTCGGCGGGGACGTACGGGAAGCGCTCGACGCGGCGGCGCAGCGGGCTCGCGGCCGGCGCGAGCTCGAAGCCGACGCGGCGGAAGCGGCGCAGCCGCTCGCGGTGGTCGCCGATCGCGTCGCCGAAGCTGTTCGTGCTCGCGCGGTCGGCGGCCATGCGGTCGAGGTCGACGTCGGCGAACAGCAGCTGCTCGTCCTCGGAGAACCGCTCGGCCTCGGTGACCAGGTCACCGTTCTCGCAGATCAGCGCCTGCCCGTCCCAGGCCAGGTCCGTGGTCGACTCGCCCTGGCCGGCCGCCGTGTAGACGTACGCGGCGATCGTGCGGGCGGACTGCGCCATGCACAGCGTGCGCCGGAAGTCGGCCTTGCCGATCGTGATGTTGCTGGCGCTCAGGTTGGCGAGGATCGTGGCGCCGGCGAGCGCGCCGTACGTGCTCGGCGGCGCGGGCACCCAGAGGTCCTCGCACAGCTCGACGTGCAGGGCGAAGCCGGGCAGGTCGGCGGCCTCGAAGATCAGCTCGCCGCCGAACGGGACCGTCTGCCCGAGCAGCTCGACGCTGTCCCCCACGGCTTCGCGCGCGGCGCGGAACTGGCGCTCCTCGTAGTACTCGCGGTAGTTCGGCAGGTAGGACTTCGGGACCACGCCGAGAACGCGTCCGCGGTGGATCACGTACGCGGCGTTGAACACGCCCTGCTCGGCGCGCAGCGGCCCGCCGACCGCCAGCACCGGCTGCAGGTCGCGGCTCGCCTCGACGATCGCGGCCAGCGCGTCGGTCACCGCGTCGGCGAGCGCGTCCTGCTGGAAGAGGTCGTCGATCGCGTACGCCGAGAGCCCGAGCTCCGGGAACACGACCAGCGCGGCGTCCTGCTCGTGCGCCCGCTGCGCCAGGCCCAGCGTCCGCTCGGCGTTGAACGCCGGCTCGGCCGGGCGCAGGTGGGGCACGGCGGCGGCGATGCGTGCGAAGCGGTGGCTATAGAGCGAGTCGAAGCACTGCACGCGCACCATCTTGCCGCAACCTAAAGGGGCCAGGCCCCTTTACCGTGGCTTTAACTTGTGTCAGTTGGCCGGAGCCAGGGCGGCGACGCGGCGGGGCGTGAGGAAGAGCGCGGGGACCAGCGTCACGGCGGTCAGGGCCAGGGCCCAGAGGAACGTGGTTCCCGCGGCCGCGGCCAGGGGCTCGCGCGGCGCGTCGTCGAGCGCGCCGAGGCCGCCGTGGAAGCCGCGCGCCGACAGCCCGTGCTGGAGGATGACGGCCAGCAGCGCGATACCGAGCGTCGCCCCCGCGCGCTGCGCGATCTCCAGCGCGCTGGCCGCCCGCGCCACCTTGGACTCCGGCAGCACCTGGTACGCGGCCGCCATCGCAGGCATCAGCGTCGCCCCCATCCCGGCGCCGCGCAGCAGCAGGCCGAGCACGAGCACCCAGCCCGGCACCCCGCCCGCCACGAACGCGAACGGCAGCGTCCCGAGCAGCGCCAGCGCCAGCCCGATCCGCACGACCGGCCCCGCCCCGTGCTTGTCGGTCAGCTTGCCGGCGATCGGCATCGTGAACATCGCCCCCACGCCCTGCGCGGCCAGCACGGCGCCCGTGCCGAGCGCGCTGTGGCCGCGGGCGATCTGGTAGTAGAGCGCGAGCAGCAGCAGCGACCCGAAGAACGCGGCGCCGAACAGCAGCGTGGTCGCGGTCGACGCGGCGACGACGCGGTCCTTGAACATCCGCACGTCGATCAGCGGCCGCTCCACCCGCAGCGAATGCCGCACGAACGCGCCGATCAGCGCGAGCCCGCCGAGCAGGAACGCGGCGTGCGCGACCGCGCCGCCGGACGGCACCGCGAGCCCCGCGACGAGCGCGGTCAGGCCCGGGGAGAGCAGCGCCAGGCCGGTGACGTCGAGCGTCTCGGTCCGCGTGCCCGTCCCGCGCGGCAGCACCCGCGCCGCCAGCACCAGCGCCAGCGCCGCGACCGGCAGGTTGACGAAGAAGATCAGCCGCCACGACGCGCCGTCGATCAGCGCGCCCCCGAGCACCGGCCCGAGCGCGGGCGCCAGCAGCATCGGCACGCCGACCAGCGCCATCACCCGCCCCATCCGGTCCGGCCCCGCGGCGTGCGCCAGGATCGTCATGCCGACCGGCATCACCAGACCGCCGCCGAGGCCCTGCAACACGCGGAACGCGATCAGCGATCCGGCCGACCAGGCCAGCCCGCACAGCAGCGACCCGGCCGCGAAGCCGGTCACCGCGGCCATGAACGCCGCCCGCGTCCCGAAGCGGTCAGCCGCCCAGCCGGCCAGCGGGATCGCCGCGGCGATCGCCAGCAGGTACGCGGTCGAGACCCACTGGATCGTCGACAGCCGCACGTCGAAGACGACGGCGAGCCGCTCGATGGCGACGTTGACGATCGTCGAGTCGAGGATCGTCATGACGGCACCGCAGACGACGACCGCCGCCGCGGCGAGCACGGGGCGACCGAGTTCGCGCATGACCGCCGAGCATCCTGGCGGGCCGCGCGCCCCGGTTCAACCCCGCTGGCCGAAAGAGCGAGTCGCCAGCTCCGCGAACGTCGCCAGGTCCGGCGTCGTGAGGTCGGGCTGCGCCGAGGCCGGCGGCGTCGCCCCGCCGCCCGCGCGCCCCTGGCGGCGGTCGATCCAGACCGTGGTCAGCCCGAGCGCCTTCGCCGGCACGTGATCGTGGAACAGGCTCTGGGCGACGTGCAGGACGCGCGAGCGCGGCACGTCCATGCGCGCGAACGCGAACTCGAAGTTCGACGTCCGCGGCTTGTAGCCGCGCGCCTGCTCGGCGGTCACGACCCAGTCGAACGCGACGCCGAGCCGCCGGTTGGACGCCGCGAACAGGTCGTCGTCGCAGTTCGTGATGACGCCGAGCTTGAACCGCGTCTTCAGCCGCCCGAGCGCAGCCGCACTGTCCGGGAACGCCGGCCAGTCCGCGACCGAGCCCCCGAACGCCTCCAGCTGCTCCGCGGTCGGCGTGAAGCCCAGCTCAGCGCCGAGCGCGGACAGACACCCGCGCAGGACGTCGCGGTAGCGCAGGTACGGCCCGGCCTCCAGCGCCGCCTCGTGGCGCGCGAACGCTTCGAGCAGCGCGTCGTCGTCGAGCGCGGACGTGACCGCGCGCAGCGCCGTCAGCAGCCCGGTCTCCCAGTCGATCAGCGTGCCGTAGCAGTCGAAGGTCAGCGCGTCGAAGCGGTCGAAGTCCATCGCGGGATCTTGACGTGCGGCGCCGCCACGCGGGAGGATCACGAGCGATGCCGCCCGCCGCCCGCATCACCGACATGCACACGTGCCCGATGTTCGACGGCCCCAAGCCGCACGTCGGCGGCCCGATCCTGCCGCCCGGCGCGCCGACCGTGCTGATCGGCGGCCTGCCCGCCGCCCGCGCCGGCGACATGTGCACGTGCGTCGGCCCGCCGGACACGATCGCGATGGGCTCGACCCGGGTGCTGATCGGCGGCATGCCGGCGGCCCGCATGGGCGACCAGACGGCGCACGGCGGCGTGATCGTGGCCGGCTGCCCGACCGTGATGATCAACTAGTAGAAGAGGAACGGCCACCAGTTGCGCATCGGGCGGCCGTCGTCGTCGAGCGCGGTGTTGCCGAGCCCCGGCATGTTCTGGCGCCAGTAGACGACCCAGCGGCCCATGCAGTCGTCGGCCAGCGCGCGAAACGGCTCGAGCACGTCCGGCGTCCACGCGCGCACCGTCTCGTCGGGCTGGCGCCACGTCTCGATCGTCGACGGCGCCGCCTGCCGGTTGTCGAGGTCGTAGTCGAAGCGCCCGTTGGGCATGAAGTGGACGTTGCCGCCGCTGCGCACGAAGCCGGGCGGCAGCGACGCGTCCCCGCGCACGTACAGCGACTCGAACGGGAACCCGCGGCGATCGAGGTCGAGCATCGCGTACTCGCGGAAGTAGCGCTCGTAGTAGGGAATCGCGCCGCACGTCGCCATCCGCTCGAGCGAGTGGCCGAGGCTCTCCATCGCGCAGCCGACGCCGCGGGCGAAGTTGACGAACAGGATCCGCAGGCTGCGGCCGATCCACGGCGCGCTGTGCTCGCCCGAGTTGCCGGCGTAGCGGGCGTACCCGCGCGGCCGGAGCTTCGCGTCGTAGGCCTGCTTGACCTCGACCGTCTCCCACGGCGCCGTGCGGTCGGTGTGGTCGGCGAGCAGCCACAGCTCGTGCACGAGCCCGCGCTCGACCAGCTCGTCCAGGCGCAGCCCGTCGTACAGCGGCGGCTCGTAGAGCGCCGCGTAGTCGAGCCCGACGCCGTCGGCCGCCCGCGGGAACCGGGCCGAGTTGCGGTCGACGCGTCCCGCCGGCGCGCTGAGATCCACGATGTCGAGCACCGTGTAGTCCAGGAACGCGGGCGCGGCCGGGTCGCGGTAGCCGTGCCAGCGCGAGGACTCGCGCAGTGCCGCGCAGAGCGCCTCCAGCTGCGCCCGCGCCCGCGCCTCGCGAAGCCCGTGCACGAAGTTGAGCGCGAGCACACGCGGCCGCATCGCCGTGATCCGGTCGTGGTGGGCGACCAGCCACGGGTCCGAGTTCGCCCCGCTGTCGGCGTTCGGCCAGATCACAGCCCGAGCGACCGCGCGACGGCGCGCAGCGTCTCCGCCGAGTGCCGCAGCGCGTCGATCTCCGCGTCGCTCAGCGGCGGCGTCAGCACCGCGTCCACCCCGCGCCCGTCCACGATCGACGGCAGCGACAGGCACACGTCCTCGATCCCGTACTGGCCGGTCATCAGCGAGCAGACCGGGAGCACGACGCGCTCGTCGTCGAGCACCGCCTCGACGATCCGCGCCGCGGCGAGCCCGACCGCGTAGTTGGTCGCGCCCTTGCCGCGGATGATCTGCTCGGCGGCGGTGACGACCTCGTGCGCGATGTGGTCGAGCGTCGCGGGGTCCAGCCGCGCCCGCCCGGGCACCGCCCAGTCGGCGACCGGCACGCCGCCGATCGTCGCCTGGCTCCACGCCGCGACCTCCGAGTCCCCGTGCTCGCCGATGATGAACCCGTGCACGCTGTGGACCGCGACCTCGCAGTGCTGGGCGACCAGCGTACGCATCCGCGCGGAGTCGAGCACGGTGCCAGAGCCGAACACGCGCTGGCTGCCGAGTCCGGACGCCTTGACCGCCGCGTACGTGACGACGTCGACCGGGTTGGTCACCAGCAAGAACAGCGCGTCCGGCGACAGCTCGGCCAGCGCCGGCAGCATCGCCTTGCACATCTCGACGTTGACCGCCGCCAGCTCGAGCCGCGTCTGCCCCGGCTTCTGCTTGGCGCCCGCGGTGATGACGACCACGTCGGACCCGCCGGTGACCGCGATGTCGTCGGACCCGTACACGGCGGCGGTCGGGAAGAACTGGCTCCCGTGGTTGAGATCGAGCACCTCGGCGTCGACCTTCTCGCGGTTGACGTCGTAGAGGGCCATCGTCTTCGCCGCGCCGCGAATCAGCGAGGCGTAGGCGATCGTCGCGCCGACGCTGCCCGCGCCGATCACTGAGACCTTGCGCATGGGCGGAGGCTACCGGGCGCGGATGTCCGCACCCGGACCAGAACCGCGCTCCAGTGCGGGTTTCAGTGGCGCGCGGGCTCCGCGGGCGGCGTAGCATCGCCGCCATGGCTGCGCGGAGCAGGATCGCGGTCGTGGGGATGCTGGCTGCCGGTTTCGCCACTCTCCCGGCCGCTGAGGCGCAGGCCGGACCGCCGCGGCTCGCGGCGCCGTCCGGCTGTGCCGCCGACCCCACGTGCGCGCTCGGGCTCGAGCGCGTGTACGGCATCAGACCGGTCCTCCTCACCGGCGGCCTGTCAGCGCTCGATGACGGCCGGGCGGACATCGTGCTGACCTCCTCGATCGATCCCGGGCTCTCGCGGCCCGACATCACCGCCCTGCGCGACGACCGCGGCCTGCTCGAGCCCGCCCCCGCGCCGTTCACCACGCGCGCGACCGGCGAGCTGCGGGCGCGGCTCGCCGCCGCCTCGCGCCCGCTCACCACGCTCGCGTTGCGCGGCCTCAACGAGCGCGTTCAGGACGGCGAGCGGCCGGCCGCGGCCGGCGCCGACCTGGCCGACGGCAACGGGCTCGGCGGCGCGGACCCGTCCGGCCCGCGCGTCACCGTCGGCGGCGACACGGCGCTCGCCCACTACTACGCGCAGGCGCTGCGCGGCGACGGCTACCGCGCGACCGTCGGCCGCCACGCGACGGTCACCGCCCGCGCTCCCGCCCGGCCCGTGTTCGCGATCAAGCGCGCCGCCGGCATCCGCACGCTGTCGGCCTTCGCCCGCCACTGGGGCCGCACGGCGCACGCCGCCGCCGACCCGCTCGAGGACGAGCAGTGGGCGGTCTCCGAGCACAGCGTGCTCGACCTGCCCGGCGCCTGGCAGCTCACGCAGGGCGCCGGGACCGTCGTCGCGGTCGTCGACTCGGGGACCCGGCTCGACCACCCGGATCTCGCCCCGAACATCTGGACGAACTTCAACGAGATCCCCGGCAACGGCGTCGACGACGACGGCAACGGCTACGTCGACGACGTCCACGGCGTCGACCTGACGTCGACCAGCCGGACCCAGAACCTCAACGACGGCGACGGGCACGGGACGCACGTCGCCGGGATCATCGCGGCCGCCGCCAACGGCCGCGGCGTCGTCGGGGTCGCGCCGAAGGCGAAGATCATGACCGTGCGCGTGCTCGACGACCAGGGCGCGGGCACGACCGGCGGGGTCGCCGAGGGCATCCGCTACGCGGCCGCCAACGGCGCCCGCGTCATCAACGCCTCGCTGCAGGGGGACACGCCCGATCCGCGGCTCAACGACGCGGTCGCCGCGGCCGCCGCGGCGAACGCCCTGGTCGTGGTGTCGGCCGGCAACGGCGGGCGCGACATCGACCAGCGGCCGTCCTACCCGGCCTCGATCCCCGCGCCGAACCTGATCAGCGTCGCCGCCACCGGCCCGCTGACCGGCAAGACCCTCGACAGCTACTCCAACTACGGGCGGCTGACGGTCGGGCTCGCCGCGCCCGGCGGGATGATCCTGTCGACCACCAACGACGGCGGCTACGGGCAGAAGTCCGGGACGTCGATGGCGGCGCCGATGGTCGCGGGCGTCGCCGCGCTGATGGTGGCCTCGAACCCGAGCATCAGCGCGACCGACCTGCGCTCGCAGCTGCTCCAGCGCGCCGGGCGCGCGTCATTGCCGGTCGCGGGCGGCTACGTCGACGCGCTGGACGCAGTGCTGTCCTCCGCCACGGCGGTCGGCTACGACACGACGCAGCCGCCGCAGATCAAGGTCCTGCGCGCGACGACGCAGCGCAAGCGCACGCAGCTGCAGGTCGCGGTCCTCGGCTCGACACAGGCGATCCGCAGCTATCGGGTGACGCTCGACCGGCGCCGCCGGTCGACGGTGCGAGCGCGCCGCGCCGTCTTCTCGGTCACCGTCCGCCGCGCCGCCAAGCGCGTACGGATCGACGCGCTCGACGGCCGCGGCAAGCGGATCACGTCCACGACCAAGCCGGTGCGCAAGCAGCGGGCGGGCAAGCGCGGCGTCAAGACCGGCCACGGGGTGGGGACGTAGCCGCGTCGACGGCGTCCCACAGCGCGGCGCGCTCGGCGGCGGTGTCGCGCGTCCACGGCAGGTAGTGCGCGCGGCGGACGGTGCCGCCGTGCCAGAGGCGGCCCGTGCTGCGGCCGGGCTTGGCGGCCGCGGCCAGCCACACGATCTCCCCCGCGTCGCGCCGCCGGCCCGGGTAGACGGCGTGGATCGCCGTGCCGCCGACGCGCTCGCCCCACTCGCGGACGAGCGCGACCTGCATCCGCCGGGTGCGCGCCGGACCGGAGCGCTCGAGGTCGTCGAGCCGCAGCCGCTGCGTGTACAGCACCGCCGACGTGACCCAGATCACCCGCCCCGCCGGGCGCAGCAGCTTGGTCAGCAGGTGCGGGCCGAGCACGTGCATGGCCAGCCTCAGGTCGTGGCCCTCGGCGGTCTGCAAGCGTCGCGGCGGGCTGACGGCGGCGGCGTGGACGAGGATGTCCGGCCGCTCGTCCCACGTCGCCGCGTACGCCCGCACGCGGGCGAGCAGGCTCACGTCGCGCCGGTCGACGGGGTGCACGGTCGCGCCGAGCGCGGCCAGCCCCGCCGCCGTCGCCCGCCCCAACGCCGTCTCCGCCCCGGTGACGATCGCGGTGCGGCCGTCGAGCCGAGCCGGTCGGTCATGGCCACCGATGCACACAGGCATCCGCGAGTGGGATCCGATCTGGCGGGACCATGCGTCCGGATTCTCCTCGGTCCGTCGTCGCCGTGGCTCGACGCCGTCGGCGCGCGGCTGCCGGGTCAAGGCGCAACGGCGGCGCGCCGGCGGGCCGGCGCGCGCACCTGCACCTCGCGCGCGAGCGCGTAGGAGCCGAACACGACCAGCAGCGCGCCGGCCTGCGCGGCGATGCCCTGCCACGTCGCGTAGACGCCGAACCAGCGGTTGACCCACAGCGGGACGCTGAACGACGTCGGCGTGCTGGGCAGCCAGCCGAGGCCCTGCATCACGTGCACGGTCGTGCCGGTCATGACCGCCAGCACGAGCGCGATCAGGAAGCCGGTGGCGATCAGCAGCTTCTTGTAGGGGAGCTTGCGCTGGGCGAAGAAGGTCAGCGCACCGACCGCGAGCGTCGCCGCCAGGCCGATCGCCGAGCCGAGCACGCACGCCGCCGTGCCCGCGCTGACCTGGAGGTTCTGGACGAAGACGACGGTCTCGAACCCCTCGCGGTAGACGCTCGTCAGGCCGAGCAGGGCGAGCGCGACGAACCCGGGGCCTTCGAGGCCTTTACGGCGCCGGTTGAACCGCGCGATCCACTGGCTCCAGTAGATGCGGTGGAAGAACCAGTTCGTGATCACGAGCAGGACGACGATCGCGAGCACGCCCGTGACCGCCTCCAGCTCGAGGCCGCCGGCGCCGAGCTCGGAGACGAGCAGCTGGACGAGTCCCCAGGTGACGATCGTCGCCGCGATCCCCGCGACGCCCCCGAGCAGGACAGGCCTGCGCAGGTGGCGCTTGGCGCCGACGAAGGACGCGGTCAGCGCGGCCAGGATGAGGACGGCTTCGAGACCCTCGCGGAAGACGACGATCGCCGCGTCGGTCGCGACCGTGCCGCGGCTGACGGTCACGTCCCCGAGCGTCTGCTGCGCGACCGTGAGCTGGGCGCGCGCGGCGTCCGCGGCGGGCGGGAGGTCGCGGCGCGCGTCGAGCGCCTGCAGGACGCCGAACAGCGCGCCGTCCAGGTCGCCGGCGCCGTCGAGCCGGCGGCGGATGCCGGCGCTGTCGGCGTACGCCTCGAGCCCGGCCGCGACGGCACCACGATGGTCGCCCGCGCGCTCCCGGTCCACGGCGGCGGAGAGATCCGTGCGCACGGCGTCGTACGCGCGGGAGCCCCCGCTCGCCGCGCCGCCGCTCTCCCCCGCCACCCGCGCGGCGGCGGCGGTCTCCCCCGCCACCTCACTCGCCAGCGGCCAGGGGCGCAGGGTGTTGCGGGTCGCGTCCAGCGTCCGTCCCAGCTTCGCCAGCTCCGGCGACGGCGCGACCACGTTCAGCAGCCGCACCTCCACCCGCAGCCGCCCGGCCAGGCCCGCGTCGTGCGCGATCGCGGCCTGCTGGTACTGCGCCGGCAGCTCACCGAGCGGCCCGGCCGGCGCCGCGAACGCGGCCGCGAGCGCGAGCGCCGCGATCATCCGCCGAGCGTGTCCGCGATCCGCGCCAGCGGCGTCGCCAGCTCCTTGACCAGCGCGCTCAGCCGCTCGCGCTCCGCGTCGCCGACGGTCGCGTAGCTCGGGTACGTCTTCCCGTCCTTGAGCGTCCCGAGCTCCTTCTGTACCGCGGCGAACCGCGTGCTGATCTCGTCCGCCAGCGCCTTGTTCTTGACCCGCAGCGCCGGCGCCAGCAGCCCGAACGTGGTCTCGGACCCGTTCAGGTTCGCCTCGAAGTCCGAGAGGTCGGTGTGCGAGTAGCGGTCCTCTTCGCCCGTGATCTTCGAGGACGCGACCTCGTCCAGCAGCCCGTTGGCCCCGTTGGCCAGCTCGTCCGGCTGGTAGGTGAGCGTGCGCGTGCGCTTCTCCAGCAGCTCGCAGTCCGCCAGCAGCTTGTCCGCGATCGGCGCGAGCCCCGCGGTCGAGTGCTTCTCCCAGAGCGACTGCTCGATGCGGTGGAACCCGGTCCAGCGCTGCCCCTTCTTCACGTCGTTCACGCGCGCGTCGATGTCCGGGTCGAGCGTGCCGAAGCTCTCCGCCACCGGCTCGATCGTCTCGTACGGCACCCGCGCCGCCGCGAACTGCGTCTTGGCCTGCTCCACGTCGCCCGCCTTGACCGCGGCCACGAACGGCTTCACGCGCGCGACCAGCGTCCGCGCCTGGGCCGCCACGTAGCGCTGGTAGCCGGCGACCGCGGCCTCCAGCCGCGGGTCGCCCGACGTCTCCACCCGCGAGCCGCCGACGGTCAGCACGCCGGTCGCCGAGGACGTCCCGCCCGGGCACGACAGCGTGTACTCGCCCGGCTGCAGCGTGAGCGTGAACGTGCCCGACAGCCCGGCGACGAGGTTCTCCTTCTCACCCAGGATCCGGGCGCCTTTGAGCAGCTCGAGCTCGGACACCCGGCCGGTGCCCGCGTTCGTGACCTCGAAGGTCGTCCGGCCGGCGTCGAGCTTCAGCGCCGCCGGGTCGCAGCCCGCGTCGGTCAGCTTGACCGCGACCGTGCGCCCGGAGCCGCCGCCGCTCGGGTCGCTTCCGCCGCACCCCGCCAGCACGATCGCCGCCAGCAGCAGCAGGCAGGCGACGCTCGCCACCTGCGTGCGCGCCACCCGCGCCGGCCACAGCACGTAGGCCCCCATCGGGATCAGGTACACGAAGTAGCCGACCACCTCGGCCTGCGAGGGCTGCGGCTGCCAGCCGAGCATGCCGGTCAGCAGCGCCGAGGTCCACGTCCCGGGCACGACCAGCCACGAGAGGTCGAACGCCGTGTCGGCGCCCACGTTCAGCCAGCCCGCTTCGTGCGCGGAGTGCAGCGTGCTCGCCACCAGCCCGGCGGCCACCAGCACCAGCACGGCCCCGGTCACGCGGAAGAACCGCGCCAGGTTGAGCCGCACGCCGCCGCGGTAGATCGCCGCCCCGACCGCGACCGCGCACGCCAGCCCGAGCAGCACGCCCGCGCCGGCCAGCGCCGGCTCCTCCGCGCTCTGCAGGACCGCGAGCACGAACACCACCGTCTCCAGGCCCTCGCGGATGACCGCGAAGAACGCCATCGCCACCAGCGCCGTCACCGACCCGCTGGCCAGCGCGTCGCCCGCCCGCGCCCGCAGCTCGCCGGACAGGTCGCGCGCGTGCCGCCGCATCCAGACGACCATGAACGTCACGATTCCGACGGCGGCGACGCCGACGATCGTCTCGAGCCCTTCCTGCTGGCGCTGCGGCAGCTCCTGGTCGAGCAGCTCGAGCGCGACCCCGACGGCGACGCAGATCGCGATCGCGGCCGCGACGCCGAGCCACATCGGCCGCAGCGCGTCGCGCCGCCCTTCCTGGCGCAGGAACGTCGCGATGATCCCAACGATGAGCGCGGCCTCGACGCCCTCGCGCAGGCCGATGACGAACGTGGGCAGCACCGGACCGTCCTCCTGTAGTTAGGGTGCCCTAAGGCGCCGGACCGTATCCGTCCCGGATGAGGGGACGATGACCTCGCTCAGTACTTCTCGAAGTGCCCGAGCTGCTCGAACGCCGCGTCCTTGGCCGAGTACGCCGCCCACTCGGACCGGCGGACCGCCACGTAGGAACGCGCCAGGACCTCGCCCAGCGCGCCGGTCAGCACGGGGTCGCGCTCCAGCGCCGCGAGCGCCTGCGCCTGGGTCGCCGGCAGCGGCTCGATGCGGCGCCGCGCGCGCTCGTGCTCGCTCAGCGCGCCCGGGTCGACGTCGACCGGCTCCGGCGGCTCGAGCTCGCGCTCGAGCCCGTCCAGCCCCGCCGCGATCAGCCCGCCCAGCGCCAGGTACGGGTTGCAGGAGGCGTCGCAGGCCTTCAGCTCGAGGTTGGTCGTCTCCTCCTCGGCGCCGAGGAACGGCGACGGGACGCGCACCGGCGCCTCGCGGTTGTCGGGGCCCCAGCAGCGGTAAGCGCCCGCCCACGCGCCCGGGGCGATGCGGCGGTAGGAGTTGAAGCTCGGCGCGGTCAGCCCGCACAGGCCGGGCAGGTGCTCGACGACCCCGGCCAGGAACCCGCGTGCGACCGGCGACAACCCGCCCGCCTCGTGGAAGCGGTTGCGGTCGCCCTCCCAGAGCGAGAAGTGGACGTGCAGCCCGTTGCCCGGCTGGTCGATCCACGGCTTGGGCGCCAGCGACGCGACCAGCTCCTTGCTCGCCGCCACGCCGCGGATCGTCTCGCGCAGGAGGATCTGCTCGTCGGCGGCGCGCAACGCGGGCGCGGGTCCGGTCGAGACCTCCTGCTGGCCGTGCCCGATCTCGGCGCAGTACTGCTCGATCGGCACGCGCTGCTTGTCGAGCGCGCCGACGAGCGCGTCCGCGAACGCGTGCGACGCCGCCAGCGAGATCGTCGAGAAGCCGAGGCCGCGGTCGACCGGCTCGTACCCGGCGGCGCCGTCCGGCGCGCGCTTGGCGAGCGAGAACTCGTTCTCGAACCCGACGCGCAGGGTCAGCCCGTGCTCGGCCAGCCGCGCCTCCATGCGCTTGAGGAAGCCGCGCTGGCAGACCGGTGCGGGCTCGCCGTCCGGGAGCGCGAGGTCGCTCAGCACCGCGCCCGTGTGCTCGGCGTACGGCAGGACCCGGAAGGTGTCGAACGCCGGCCGCAGCCGGTACTGCCCGACCGCCCCCATGTCCGCTACCGGCTGGCGCTGGTCGAGCCCGTTCATCGCCTGGATCCCCGCGGCCACGCCGATCCCGCGCTCCAGCCGGCTCACCAGCCCGCTGCGCCCGGAGGCCTTGGCGCGGACGGTGCCGTCGTTGCCGCACCAGAGGAACCGCACGAGCCGGAGCCCGGCGTCGTCGGCTTGGCGGGCGAGCTCCTGTGCGGTCATCGGCGCAATTATTGAGGGGTCTGACCCCTCCCCGGTGACAGCAACGGCCTAGAGCCAAAAAGACGGGAGGGGTCTGACCCCTACGTATTAAGGGGTCAGACCCCCGAGGGCTTCGAATTCGCTAGCGGCTAGCATGTTTGCTGTGCCTGTGAAGCTCGGCCACGACGCCTGCATCCGCGCCGACGACGCACTGGTCCGCGCGTTCGGCGTCCTGGGCAAGCGCTGGAACGCCGTCGTGCTGGGCACGCTGGCGAGCGGTGAGCGGGCCGGGTTCCGCGAGCTGTCGCGCACGATCGGCGGGATCTCGGACTCCGTGCTCTCGGACCGGCTGTCGGAGCTGACGCGGATCGGGCTCGTCGTCCGGACGGTCGACGCGGGCCCGCCCGTCGCGGTCTCCTACGCGCTCAGCGCCCGCGGCCAGGCGCTGATGCCCGCGTTCGACCAGATCGCGGCCTGGGCGCGCGAGCACCTCGCTTCTGATTCCGAAGTGACTCGCTAGAATCAAAGCCACTCCCGGAATCAAAGGAGGCCCAGGGTGGCCGACTACGGACACGACCTCGTCTTTGGAACGTTCATCACCCCGGCGAACGCCCGCCCGCAGGACGTCGTCGCCCTCGCGCAGCTGACCGAGCGCGCCGAGCTCGACTTCGCGACTTTCCAGGACCACCCCTACCAGCCCGCGTTCCTGGACACGTGGACGCTCCTCTCCTGGGTCCTCGCCCAGACCGAGACCCTCAAGGTCGCGCCGAACGTCCTCAACCTGCAGCTCCGCCCGCCCGCCGTGCTGGCGCGCGCCGCGGCCAGCCTCGACCTGCTGTCCGGCGGCCGCCTGGAGCTCGGCATCGGCGCCGGCGGCTTCCCGGACGCGATCAAGAGCATGGGCGGGCCCGCGCTCACCGCCGGCCAGGCCGTCGACGCCCTCAGCGAGGCGATCGACGTCATGCACCAGATCTGGGACGTCAGCACCCGCCGCGGCGTCCGCGTCCTCGGCGAGCACCACCACGTCCAGGGCGCCAAGCGCGGCCCGGAGCCCGCGCACGACCTGCAGCTCTGGGTCGGCGCCTACAAACCGCGCATGCTGTGCCTGACCGGCGCCAAGGCCGACGGCTGGCTGCCGTCCCTCGGCTACCTCAAGCCCGAGGCCATCGCGCCCGCCAACGCCCGCATCGACGACGCGGCGGCCGCCGCCGGCCGCGACCCGCGCGAGATCCGCCGCCTGCTGAACCTGATGGCGCTCGAAGGCTCCCCCGACGACTGGGTCGAGCAGCTCACCGGGCTCGTGCTCGAGCACGGGTTCAGCGGCTTCTTCGTCGGCGGCGACGACCCGCGCACGATCCAGGTGCTCGGGACCGAGGTCGCGCCCGCCGTGCGCGCGGCGGTCGCCCGCGAACGCGACGACGACCCCCACTTAGGCTCGATCCGCGGCCCGCGCGTGCGCGCGCAGCGCCGCGACAGCATCGCCTACGACGCGGTCCCGCCCCAGCTCGACGCGGTCGAGCCCGGCGACCGCGCGTACGGCAAGGTCCGCTCCACGTACATCCGCACCGGCTCCCCCGGCCTCGTCCTGCGCCCGGAGAACGCGCAGCAGGTCGCGGACGCGCTCGTCTACGCCCGCGAGCAGGACGTCCCGCTGGCGATCCGCAGCGGCGGCCACGGCATCAGCGGTCGCTCGACCAACGACGGCGGGATCGTGATCGACCTGCGCAAGCTCAACGCCGTCACCGTCCTCGACGACACGCGCATCCGCGTCGGCCCGGGCGCGCGCTGGGGCGAGGTCGCGCGCGAGCTGGCGCCGCACGGGCTCGGCATGAGCTCCGGCGACTCGGGCGACGTCGGCGTCGGCGGGCTCGCGACGGCCGGCGGCATCGGGCTGATGGCGCGCCGGCACGGCCTGACGATCGACCACGTGACCGGCGCCGAGATCGTGCTGGCGGACGGCACGCTCACCCGCGCGGACGACGACCTGCTGTGGGGACTACGCGGCGCCGGAGCGAACTTCGGCATCGTCACCGCGTTCGAGCTCGACGCGTACCCGGTCGGCGACGTCGTCTTCGCCACGCTGGCCTACCAGCCGCACGACCTCGCCGCCTTCCTCGCCGGCTGGGGCGAGCTGATCGAAGCCGCCCCGCGCGAGCTGACCAGCTTCCTGATGGCCGCCAACGGCTACGTGCAGCTGTACTCGGTCTACGCGGGCGACGACACCGCCGCGGCCGTCGACGCGCTCAGCCCCCTGCTCGACCTCGGCCCCGTGCTCGACCAGCAGGCCCAGCTCGTCCCCTACCACGCGGTCGTCGCGCCCCACGGCGGGCTGCACGTCGGCAGCGCGGTGGCGGCGTTCCGCTCCGGCCTGGCCGAGCACCTCGACGCCGCCACCGCGGAAGCGCTCGCGGCGCTGATCGCGTCCGGGGAGGCGCCGTTCTTCCAGATCCGCTCGGTCGGCGGCGCGGTCAACGACGTCGCGCCGGACGCGACGGCCTACGCGCACCGCACCCAGAACTTCTCGGTCGCGGCCGTCGGGCGCGGCGTGCAGCGCCTGAACGCGATCTGGGACGAGCTCGTGCACCCGCACATGCGCGGCCTCTACATCAGCTTCGACACCGACCC
>Ga0182736_1001078_pt1 | contig 30175 bp, 21 predicted proteins | sample eDN5th30CKraftBY_FD_128882 | JGI IMG/M metagenome (GOLD analysis project Ga0182736, IMG submission 128882) | Enriched backyard soil microbial communities from Emeryville, California, USA - eDNA 5th pass 30_C Kraft BY (version 2) (version 2) | ecosystem: Environmental > Terrestrial > Soil >...
ACGCGTGATCGTGAACCCACCGGCGGCCATCGCGTCCAAACCGACCTCGCGGCTATCGCCCTGAGCGACCGTGTTGGTTGCGATCAGACCAAGCGTCCCGTTCGCCTGCAAGAGCGACGTCGCACGCAAGAAGAAGTACGCGACCAGATCGGCGCTACCGCGACGGCCCTCAGCCAGAACGTTCACGAACCAGTCGCGCACCGGCGTGCCCATGGCTCCGGTCAGTTTCTGGCCACCCAGGAACGGCGGGTTGCCGATGATGGCGTCGAAACCGCCGTTGTCGCTCATGACATCGGCGGCCTCTATGCTCCAATGCAGCGGCTGCCAGCGGTCGTAGTCGGTAGCGACGGTGGGCGTGAGTCCTCGCTCCACCAGCTCGAGGAGCGCTGCGTCGTTCGGTCTATCGCCACGAGCGCCCGGGAACGCTTGCTTCGCCGCCTCGCGCAGCTCCTCGTACGCCCTGTCCAAGGCCTTGCCCGGCTTGCCGCCGAAGGGCAGGCCCGCCGCGACGACCCCGTCCGCGAGGCGTCGGCAATCTGCGGTCAAGACTCGCAACTGGGCGAGCTGCCGACGCTTGGCGGCGCTGGAACGAGCGGGGTCCGCATCGTCTACGGGCGACGCAAGGCTCTCGCGCAGCGCGACGGCCCTATTGACGATGGAATCAACGTCAACATCGAAGTAGTCGAACTTCTGCTGGGTCAGGGCCGTCAACGGGTCGACGTGCAGAGCGCGGATCTGCTTCGCGTCCGTCAGCCCGAGGAGCGAGTTCCCGAGGAAGACCTTGTCATCGACGAAGGAGAACGGAAGGTCACGGTCAAGCGAGACGAGCCAGAGGGACAGCTTGCACATCTCGATCGCCATGTCGTTGATGTCCGCTCCGTACAGGCAGTTGGCGACGACCTGGCGCATGGCGCGCGAGTACAGATCCTTCCGCGCGACGTTTGCTGGGTCCTCTGCGGTCCACGCTTCTACGACGCGCTCAGCCAGGTATCGGGCGGCTGCGACGAGGAATGCTCCCGAGCCGCACGCGATGTCGGCAACCTTGAGATCGAGGATCTCGTTGGACGCCTTTAGCTTCCACTCAGCCTCATTGGCAGTCTGGTGTGGTCCCGGCAAATAGCAAAGAGGCTGGAGGGCGTGCAGCACGACCTCTTCAGCCAGCGACTTTGGCGTGTAGTGAGCTCCGGCGTTCTTCCGTGACGGAGTCTCCTTAAGGAGGAGCGCCCCTTCGAGGACTATGACCGGCCGGTTGCGAAGATCAAGACGGACTAGCCCCAACCAAGGCTTTACGCGATCACGGAGCTCCAGATCGTCCCCGACCGCTTGGGTGAGCGCGCTCACGACACCTGGTTCCTCGGCAGCGTCGATCGACTTTGCGATCGCTGCTGCCGACGGCGGTTTGGCCGACGGCTGGTCTTCCTTGACCCAGTCGCGGATCGCGGCAGCCAGCTTCGGTCGCGTCGTGTGTTGCTCCGCCATGGCTTCGAGCTTCGTCAGCGGGATCTCGGGCTCTTCCCCAAGAGTGCCCTTGAGACCGAGCGTGACTTCATCGGCCACCGTGACCGTGTAGCCGAGAAGCCCTTCGTACATGTAGCCGATCTGTTCGACGTCGATGTCGCGGAATGAGATGCGCCGCGCTTCACCCTTGATGTCGGCTATCTGCACCGAGCGCAGCACGTGGAGCATCACTCGATCGGACACGCTGATCGCGAGCGCTCCCTGTTCGCTCGTGGCGGCGATGAATGGGAATCGGCCAGGATCGAAGAGGGAGCCACCGTACGCCGGCATCCGAAGGTTCTCGAACGTCGCCCCGCGGAAAAGCGCATTGCTGGTCGCCAGCAACCGGTGCCAGGTGAGCGAGGTGGAATCGAGAGCCTCCTGACTTTCCTCACTCTCTCGCACGACGAGCCGTTCAAGCTCTCCGGACATGCCGTACCCCTGCTCGAACAGCTCGCCCGCCGGCAGCAGCCCGCGCTCCTCGGCGAAGAGCAGGAAGACAACGCGCATCATCACCGTGACGGCGGCTTCGTAGCTGTCGCGCGAGCGTGAGGGAAGGGGATCGGGCTGGTTGCGTCGCCGAGCGTCCGCTGCTGATTCCGAAAAGGATTGAATGAGCAGCTCGACCGCCCGCCGCACCTGGGCGCCAAGAGCTTCGGTGATTTCTTCCGCGGCGGCCACCGACTGCTCGAAGAGCACCGGCAAACGCTCGCCAGGGTCTCCGCCGATGATGTACTGGCGCCCGATCAGCGCGAGGAACGCGTCTCGAGTGCGGGGCTCCTCGACCCATGTGAGCGCGTCCACGACCCCGGAGGCGACCATCGCACCTTCGCGTGCGCATACGAGCCCCCACCAGCGACCGTCGGTGACGATGCCGACCGAGATCGAGCTCGCCCGAAGCATCGCTTCAACGCGGTCGATTGGGTTGGCCGCCCATAGATCGCCAGGTACTTCCCGCAACGACTCGACGGGATCGATCACGTGGACGATCGCACCCGTGCCCTCAGCACCGTTCAGCGTCGCTTGGGCGCGGACGGTCACGACCCGATTCGGCGAGTGGGCCTCGACGTCCGCAGGCTCGCCCCACTCCAATGACTCCGCCCACCCGGCGACGTCACGCAGCAGAGTCTTCACCCACTCGTCGCGGGCTACGCGGTACGCGTCGATGACCGTCTCAACGTCGGAAGTGCGATCAAGCAGCTCCCACGCCGACTCGAAGTTCTTGCGAGCGTCAGCCAGCGCCTCCCTACGGGCACTTGCCAGCACGGGCATGCCCTCCGGCCATACGCGCTTCAACGCCGGTACGGCAAGAAATGGGCCATCGGTATCTACCAGTTCGAGCCACGCTCGATGCAGGTCGGTGGCGCTCAGCGTCGGGCGGCCGCGGGTCACTCGGCGAGGAATAGCTACCGCCACCCGTCCGTGTCGGCGCGTGTCAGCGCGAACACGACAGCAGCAGCCGTCGTGTGAGGCTTCACCTCCGCGTAGCGATCATTGATCGCGGCAACCTCGCGCGCCTCCTCGTCATCGAGCTCATCAAGCCGGCGAGACATCGACTCGACATCCCGTCGCCACTGCCGCTGCTGATCAGCGTCCGTGAATAGCTGACCGGCCGCCTCTGCTTCCTCCAGGCGTACACGCTCGAGCGAGTCGCGCAGATTGGCCCGGAAGGCCGCAAAGATCTCATTCGCACGCTGGACGTCTGCACTTTGCCTGCGGCCAAGCTGTTCTGTGACGAGGTTGTGGCGACGATGAGCTCGCGCCTGCATGGACTCCTCGAGCCGAAACCGAAGTGGATTGTCCGAGACGTTCCACATCTCGCAGAGCTGATCACGAACGGGCCGGTCGGCGACTGTGAGGTTTGCCTGGTCGAGAGCTTTGTCGAGGGCCGACTCGGCACGTTCCTCGGCCATGGCCCGTCGGCCGCGGAGCCGGACGCCAGCGAGAAACACCTCCTCGTGCAGCCGGACGCCGCCTCGTCCGACCAGAACCATGCGGGTGACGGCCGCAACGAACGACTCATCCAGGTCGTCGACGATCACCGCAGTCACGCGACGGAGGGTCGAGTCGACGCTCCACAACGATCGCCGCAGCAAGCGCTGCGCCTTCTGCACGATCGGGTGCCCGAGGTGGACGTACACGAGATCAGCTCGGCCGTCGGCGGCGTCGGGATCGAACGTGATTGGCCGCAGCACACCAGGGTTCAGTCGAGTGTCCAGCCCTCGCAGCGTGTCGTGCCAACCGGAGCTGAGCGGCGGTAGGTCGAAGACCTCGGCGTCAGTGTCCTCCGCGAACTGATCGTTCGGGACAAGCGGCAGCTGATGATTGATCCGCAGGGCGGTGTCGACCACGCGTCGGAGGTTGGCTGGGTCGAGATGCATCTCCGTACGAGAATCTCGATAGCCGTGCTCGAGCTGAGTCAGGCGGGAGCTGAGCTCGATGCCACCCGCGAGCGCGGCGTTAATGACCTCGTTGGAGTCGACACCACGAGCCTTCGTGGTGGACCGCGCACGCCGGCCGAAGTGGCGCTGGATCTCGTCGCCAACGACTTGGTTGGCCGAGCCGAGGTCGTACTCGACCTGCGCGATCTTGCGGCCGATGATCTGCATGAACCGCAGGTCAGCGCCGTAGGTCGAGGAGTCCATCACGGGCACGAAGTGGTAGACGTGCGGTTCCTCGGTCTGGCCATAGCGATCGATGCGACCGATTCGCTGCTCCAGACGCGACGGGTTGAACGGGATGTCGAAGTTGACCAGGCGGTGGCAATGCGTCTGAAGGTCGATCCCCTCCCCCGCAGCGTCAGTGGCGAGCAGCACGCGAACGGGCTCCGTCGACGGATCTGCCGTGAACTGGGAGCGGATGTACTCCCGCTCCTCCGGCGGAGTCGATCCCTGAATCACCGCGAGGCGCTCGTTGGTGAACCCGCGTTGCCGGAGGACTCGGGTGAGCCAGTCGACGGTATGGGCGTATTCGGTGAAGACGACCACGCGCTCGTTGGTCCAGTACTTGTCCTCAGGCCCGCAGACCGCCTTCAAGAACGTAATGAGCTGCTCAAGCCGAGAGTCGGAGCGGCTCTCGTAACCCAGCCCCCAGCTCGCCAAGGCCTCGAGCTGCCCAGGCTCCGCCCCCACGAGCGGATCGGAGCGCTTGGACTCACGCAGCTTCTCCGCTTCGTCTTGTTCCCAGAGCCCTTCTTCCTCGTCGGACTGGCCTTCCCCGAAGATGTCGTCGTACTCGTCGTCGGAGAGGCCGTGCCTCGCCCTCGAGGACAGGTAGCTGGTGAGCGTCATCCCGAACGCGAATGGGCTCGAGAGGAACCGCTTCTTGAGCAGCAGCGTGACGATGTCACCGCCGGCCCCGGTCCCGTTCAGCTTCGCGCTCTTGGTGACGATGTCGTCGAGCACGGAGAACATCTGTTCCTCCGATTCCGACGGCGTAAAGCCGATCGTCTCCACGACCCGGCGTTTGAACCCCTTACCCGCCAAGTCGGTCTTGAGCCGCCGGACCGTAACCTCTTTCAGCGCCGTGGAGTCCAGGTTCGCCCCGCGCGCAAACCGCCGCGGGTCGATCATCTCCATCAGTGCGGTGAACGACTCAGGGTGCCCGTTGTGCGGCGTCGCGCTGAGAAAGAGCCGATGCTCGCACTTCTCCGCCAGCTGCCGGACGGCGACTGTGCGCTGTGTGTCGACCGCATACCCGCGGCCGCCGGCAACCGCTGACGGGCTCGACGGCGCGACGTGGTGCGCCTCGTCGACCACCACGATGTCGAACGCGTGACGGCTGCCGGTCTTCGGATTCGCCACCCTCCCGTAGACCTCACGCAACAGCCGCTGAGCACGCACCTGCGGTAGCCAAGCCATGCTAACGATCACGCGCGGAAAGAGCTGGAACGGATTGGCGTGGAGACCGTGGCTGCGGCGAACTTCGGCCATCAGCGCAGAGTTCACGATGACGAACTCGAGGCCGAACTTTTCCCGCATTTCGTCCTGCCACTTCAACGAGAGACTCGGCGGGCACACGACGATCGCGGTGCGCGCACGGTGTCGCAAGAAGAGTTCCTGGACCACCAGTCCAGCCTCGATCGTTTTGCCGAGTCCAACATCATCAGCGAGCAACAGGTTCGCGCGCGGAGCACCAAGCGCTCGCCGGAGCGGCTCAAGCTGGTACGCCTCGACATTGACCCCGGACCAGAAGGGGGCTTGGTAGCGGTTGGGATCCGCGCTCGTGACCGCGCCCCACCGCATAGCGTCGATGAACCCGGCAAGTGTCTCAGGCTCGTCGAACCCATCGGGGTGCACCACGTCCGGCAGCCCCTGCGCGGGAGTCACCGTGTGGCCGACCTCGAGTTCCCACACAACGCTGAGCTGCGCACCCAAGCTTCCCTCGTCGAGAGACTGCAGGTCGACGACGTGACTAAGTTGCGCGATCCCGTCGTCTGCTGGGCTTCGCGGAAGACCCTGCGCCTGCACGTTCGACACTGCCCAGGTTGAGCCGCGGACTTCCACCACCTGTCCGGGCTCCGGGAGGGTTGGCATGGGCGGTCCAGCAGCCATTACCAGCTCGCCACGTTCCGGACGGGTTGAGGATTAGCGATCGGGCCCGGTTGATTGAGCGACCACACCCCGCGCATCCTTGAACGCCCGAGTACGCCACGACCGTCTCGGGTGTCGCTCAGGTCGCGGTGATGCCGCTCGGCATCACCATCCCGGACAACTGAGTGAGCGTTCAAGCGCATCGGCGCCACGATATCGGCGCCGCTCCGAACGCGATGCAGAGGCTATGTGTGCGCGAGGTCGCGGAGCTTGTGCCGTGCGCGCTGGAGGGCGTTGTTCACTGCCCTTGGCCGGGTACCGAGTGCGGCGGCGATCTCCTGGTAGGAGTTGTCCGTAGCGGCCATGCCGAGTGCCGTCCGCTCCAGAGACGACAGGATGCGCGCACGGTCGATGATCTCGCCGAGGCGTTCGCGCGCAAGGGTCTTGAGCACCGGGTCTGTATCCGGATCGCGCTCGGCCTCGAGGGCAACGAGAACCTGATGGGAGCCGCCGTCCCAAGTCTCTGATCCGTTGGTTCGATCCAGCGACTGCGCCGCTGTGAGCACGCGGTGCTTGCTGGCCGTCGCCGCGCTCACAGCCATCCGAGCCTCGCGGGTCGCGCACAGCCACGCGAAACTGCTGAACGGGACGCCGCGAGTGCCATCCCAGGTGCGCATCGCTTCGGTGACGCCCCACCGAGCTTCCTGAGCGAGATCCTCGCGGTCGCCGCCGGGCAGGAAGAACCGACGAGCGATGTGGCGCACCATCGGCTCGTACTCCGTCAGGAGCTCGGCCTGCGCGGCCGAGTCACCGGCCTGCGCGGCGGCGATCAGGCGTCGTTCTCGTGACGACGTCGCCTGCGGTTGGGGATCGGATCCAGACATGGCAGCCGACCGTAAGCGCGGGTTTTGACGATTCCGCGATCCACCCCTGCGACTCCGACGTCACGGACCATCCCGGGCGCCGTCAAGCCCGCAACGAGAGTGCGACGAACTGCAACGACTTCGCAAATTGTTCGCGACCGAAGTGCAACTTCTGCGGCGAGGCGCGCGCGGGCCGACAGGCTGCGGCCCCATGCAGGGATACGGTCGATCGGGTCATGTCGAGCATCGACATCGTCACGCTCGTCGCGGAGCCGGGTCCGCCGGTCCTAATCGCTCTCGCCGGGGCGGCCCTGACATGCGCTGGAGCGAGACTCCGTCGGGTCACCGCGAGTCCGGCCCCGTCGGTCTCGGCACGAGAGGCGCCGGCCCCGGTGGGTCCCGGCGCTCGTGACCTCGAAGCGGTCGAGCCGCTCAGCCGCGTCTTCGACCGCAGCCGGCGCCTGATGGTGGCCGAGCACGCCGTGGCGCGCGAGCTCGCCAAAGCCTCCGCCTGCGACTGGATGATCGAGCGGGCCGTCATCATCGGCGCCCACCGGGTCCCTTTTGTGGTCTTGGGACCCGCCGGTGTGTTCGTCATGTGCGCCACCGACGGCGCCTGGACGCAGCACGACCTCGAAGCCCTCTCTTCGGCGGGCGACGCGGTTCGTGGACACCTCGTCGGCTACGACGGACCCGTTCACGCCGTGGTGTGTCTCGCGTTCGATCAACAGCCGCCTCGCACGTGGCAGTTCGCCGCCACGGGATGGCGCGAGGGGTGGTTGGTCGGTCTTGACGACCTCTGGCCGTGGATGAACACATGGCCCGGCGACGAGGGAATCAACGCCGACGATGTCCGGCGACTCGACTTCGCATCGGGACCTCGATGGGATCGCGACCACGCGACTCGGCTCGCGCGCCACGTCGGTTGACGGCCGCGATGTCATCACGCGAACCCATGCGAGGCAGGGCACGCAACCTCAAGCCAGCCGCGCATCTCGCGCGGCATCGGCGGATCACAGCACGGGGCACGGACTCGCAGCGCCGCGAGACTGCAGCAAGCCTTCACCAGTGGCACGATCTGGATGGGAGCAGACGATGGACGGGCGAGACGTACGACGGTGGCCGGCAAATTTCTTCGCGGAGGCTTCATGCGGTTTCCGCCTAGAGGGATAGATGGTCGCTTTCGCCTCACCCACGCCGTTAGAGCAGCTCGCCGAGGAACGCGACGCGCTCGTCACCTGGCTCGCCGGCGAGTTCCCGCGCTCGCTCACGCTGGAGGACGCCGAGGACATCGTCTCCGACGCGCTCCCCGCGCTTGCCGGCGATCCGCAACTCCCGCCGCGCGGACGGCGTCGGCGTAACTATCTCCGTAGCGCGCTCAAACGCGACGCGATCGATGAGCTGCGGCATCGCCACGGCCGGGATCTCCGCGACGGTCCGCGCCAGTTCGTGCCGCTCGGTCGCGCTGGTGTCGTGCCCGGCGTTGCGCCGGAGGATCACCTCGAGGAGGCGCAGTCCCGCGCTCACTACCGAGCAGCGGTCGAGCGAGCGATGGCCCGCCTGGAGAGCGGTGACGCCGAGCTCCTACGGCTCCGCTACCTCGAGCAGCGGCCCCCGGCCGAGATCGCTGCGGAGCTCGGGCTGTCACGCACGCAGTACGAGCGTCGCCTTGCCCGCGCCGGACAGCACGGGTTCGTGGCGCTCACCGCCGCTGAATCGAGCCCGACGTGCGGCCCGGTGCGACAGCTCCTGCGCACGGGCAAGCTCAGGACGCGCGACGACGTCGCCCGCGTCGACATCCACCTGCTCGACTGCTTGCACTGCCGCGCCTTTGCCGCCCGGACGCGAAGCCTGCTGGAGATCATCGGCCTGCCGATCGTGGCCACCTGCGAGCGCGTCGCCCTCAAGGTGGGATCGCTGTTCGGTCGGGGCGGGGAAGCCGCGGCTCGCGAAGCGCACGACGCCGCGATCGCCGGTGGGACCGCAGTCGGCGCCGGCACGGCACTGACGGCCGGCCTCGGCACGAAGGTCGCCGTCGGCTGCGCCGGCATGGCGATCGCCGCAGTGTGCGCAGCTCCACTCGTCAGCGAGTTCGCACCCAAGACGTCGCCCGAGCCGCCCTCGCAGCAGGCCAGCACCAAGCAGCGTGCGACGAAGCCGCGAGCCGCCAAGGCCACGGCGATGCCATCTCCGGTTGTGACCACGGTCGCCACGGTCATGGCGACGGTGACGCCATCCAAGACAACCGCTCCGACCAAGAAGTCGAACAAGCAGAGGCTCACCCGCCAGAAACGCAAGGAGCGGAACCGTGTTGCCAGCGCGCGCGAGTTCGGGCCCGAGTCGGCGAAGCCGACGGCGACCGGCTCGAGCAAAGCGACGGCGGCCTCAGTGTCCAGCAGCTCGGCCTCGAGTGTTCCTCCTCCCCCACCGCCGCCGCAGTCGACTGCCGCGCCGACGGCGCCCAAGAGCTCGTCCTTCAGCGAGGAGTTCCGACCATGACCGCATGCACACGCTGGCTCGCCGTAATCGTGATCATGACTGCGACCACGCTCGCCGCGTCGGTCCCCGCTGGCGCGGGCACGGCGACGGTCTACCAGTGCACGGGTCCTGGCGGCCAAGTTGTCAGCACCGACCTGGTCACCAGCTCGGTGGCCTGGGCTTCGACGTTGCGCAATTGCGGCAGCCCGTACTGGCCGTGGGGGTTGATGCTGGACACTCCCGGCACACCCGGCACGAGCCGGCTGGCCGGCCAGTACGGCGAAGCGCTGGTCAACGCGCCCCCCGCCACGCTCATCACCGGCGGCACGCTCACCCGCCAGATGCTGAACTACCACTACGAGGGCGGCAAAGTCGGCTCTTCCTACGGCTTCGGCTACTCGCTACGTACTGCCGATGGGCAAGCCATTGATATCTGCGGCGGCGCGGCGCCGCAGGCTCCGGACAACTGTCTGCCGCAGCCCGACGGGCTCGCGCGCTTCACCAACCCGGTGCGCGACATCAGCCGCACCCGCGGACCCGTGCCCCAGCCGGTCGTCACCCCAACGCTGCGTATTGCGGTCGGTTGTTTTCTCGGCCGCAGCTCCGAGGGCGGCGGCGGGCTCTGTTATCTCTACACCGGTCGCGAGGCGCTCGGGATTTCGCAGATGGCGCTGCGCGTCGCCGAGACCGAGGCGCCCGCGATCCGGTCGGTGTCTGGCTCGCTGGTCTCCGACGCGCCGGTACGCGCGCGCGGCATCGCCATCAACGCCTCTGATGCCGGGCTTGGGTTGTTCCGCCTGTTGGTCTACGTCGACGGCGCGCTGACCGAAGCACAGCCGTTCGACGCGTCAAGCCCCGCGTGCGCGGATCTGAACCCGGCCACCGCCGACCCATACGAATTGCCCGGCGGCTATGTCTGTCCCACCGGCTCAACCTCACGCGGCTTCTCGCTCGCCAGCCTGCCTGCCGACGGGCAGCACGAGATCCGCGTGCTCGTCGAAGATGCAGCCGGGAACGCGACCGTCGCCCTACAACGCACCGTCACGTTCGCCCTGCCTGCCAACGGACTGCGCTGCCCAGCCGACGGCTGCGTCGTACCCCGTCCCGCACCCAACGGGATCAACGCCACCTCCGACGCCAAACTGAGCGTCACCACAAAGGGTCGAACCCAGCGGCGCATTGGCTACGGGCAACGAGCCGCGATTGTCGGCACCGTAACGACATCGACGGGCGTCCCGATCATTGACGCCACGATCGACGTCTACAGCCTCGTCGACGTTCCTGGGGCCGTGTGGCAGGCCGCTGGCAGCGCCCGCACCGATGCTCGAGGCCGCTTCCGCTATTCCGTCCGCGTCGGCCCGACGCGGACCTTCCGTTTCGCCTACCGCACCCACGTTGGCGACGCCGAACCAACCCGAACCGCGGGCGTGCGCATCGGCGTCCGCGCCGGCGTAAGCGCCAAAGCACGTCCGAATCAGGTGCCTCCCGGCGGACGCGTGCGCGTGACTGGACGGCTGCGCGGTGCAGCCGTCCCCGCCTCAGGCGCCAACGTCGAACTGCAGGCCCTCGACGGCCGCGAGTGGAGAACGTTCAAGACGCTTGCCGTGCACCGCGGCGGGCGCTTCTCCTACCGCTACCGCTTCCGCCACACCACCCGCGACGCCCGTTTCCTGTGGCGCGTCTACGTCCGCAAACAAGCGGCCTTGCCCTATGCCGCGGCCGCATCGCGGCCTTTCTGGGTGGTGGTCCAGCCGTGAACCAACGCGTCTCAGTCGCCGTGGCCGCGGTACTTGCGCTCACAGCGACGACGGCTCCCTCCCCGGCCGGCGCGGAAGAACTTACCCTGACCGCACAGGCCGTCGCCGCTCGTGGCGAGTTCCTCACGCAGGTTGCGCCACCGGAGACCCGCGGAGTCCTCTGCCTCGTCGACTCCGGCGTCGACTTGAACCCCGACACCGAGCCGATCCTGGTCGGGCGCGAATCGGTGCTCGAAGGCACCGGTGACGACGTCACCTCGTACCACCACGGCACATACGTGGCCATGGTTGCTGGGGCTGCCGCCAACGGCTGGGGCATGATCGGCGCGTGGCCGCACCTGCGCATCCTGTCCGTCCGTGCGCTGCCGGAGGGGACCGAGCACCTGAGCGGCGACGCCTATCGCGCGGCGATGCTGCGCTGCGTGCAGGCCAAGACCGTGCGGGGGATCGACATCCGGGTCATGGAGCTCGCCCTCGGCGGACGAGCGATCGACCGCCCCGAGTCTGAGCTCGCGGGGTTGTCGGACGCCGTCGCCTATGCGCGCCAGAACGGCATTGTCGTCGTCTCCGCCGCGGGAAACGACGCGGGAGCCCTCAACGTGCCGGCGGCCGTGCCAGGGGTCATCTCCGTGGGCGCAACCGATCGCGCTGGCGCGTTGTGCACGTTCTCTTCGCGAGGTCCCGACCTGGACGTCACCGCGCTCGGGTGTCAGATGGACGTCACGATGCTGCCGGCCGGCGATGTCGGTGTCGGACAGAGCACGAGCCTGGCCTCGGCGTATGTCGCCGGCGCCGTCACCGCGCTTCGGTCCTACCGGCCGGACCTCACGGTCGCGCAGACGGAGGAGCTGGTGCGCGGACCGCTCGACATCGGAGCGGCGTTCCGAGCTGCGGGCTTGACCGCGCTCGCGGACTCCTACGTCGCTCCGCCGCCTGCGCCGATCCCTTCGCCGGCGGTCGCGCCGTGCAACCCGCGTACGCACGTGTGCACGACACCCCGCGTGAGCAAGGTGCGCCGGGCGCGAGGACGCGTCATCATCCGCTTGCGTTCGGTGCCGAAGGGCGTGCGCGTCAAGGTGCGTGTGAACGGCAAGCCGAGACGCCACACGACCCGATCACGCGTGATTTCCGTGAAGTCTCGGAGAGTCAAGATCGTGAGCATCCGCTTCGTCGCCAAGGGCTTGGAGCCGTCACCGCCGGCGGTGGTTCGCCCGGCGCGGCGATCGTCGCTATGAGCCAGGCGTCTCGAGCGGCGGCTGTGGCGCTGGTCGCGGGCGCCGCGATCTACGCGCCCGCCGTCGCTCACGCAGGTACGTACGAAGTCGTGAGCTGCGGTGCTGCCGGCGGGATCAATCGAGCGTGGACTCCCTTTATCGGCGACGCCGCGAGCCTCCGGGCGGAGGACAGTTGCTCCTCGATCGTCGGAGGGGCTGAGGACGGGCTGCTCGCCGTGGACCGTATCCCGGGCCCGCCCAACACTCCCGCTGGCGGAGAGGCAGGGTGGCGACTCGCCGCCCCGCCGGGCACGCGGATCACGAGGCTGACCGCGCACTATTACCTCGGGCAGAGGAGTGCAGGGGAGTGGTTGCCGTTCATCCGCACCGCGGAGGGAGCCGTCCTGCAGAGCTGCGTCCCGACGGGCGGTCAGACGACCTGCGAGCGGGGCTCTACGCCCTACTCGCCCATTGGGCCTGCTGACACGTTCACCATCGACACCGCAGGCATCGACATCGGGGTGCGTTGCGCCATTCCGAGCGGGCAGTGTGGCACCGGAGCCAGCCTGCACCACGTGTGGGCGGCCCTCTACGGCGCACGAGTTCAAGTTTCCGATCAGGCGGTGCCCTCGGCACCTACCGCGAGTGGGACGCTATGGCGTGACGGCTATCACCGAGGGATCGAGACCGTTGCGATCACGGCCAGCGACACAACGGGCATCCGCGCGACTCGCCTGCTCGTTGACGACCAGGTCCGCGTCTCGGAATTGCGCGCGTGCGACTACACGCTGCTGATCCCGTGCAGCAACGGCTCGGGCGGAGCGCTGACGCTGGACACGCGAACGCTGGCCGACGGGGTCCACAACCTCGACGCCGTCGCCGAGGACCCGGCCGGCAACATGACGAAGGTCAGCCGTTCGATCACGGTCGACAACGAGGCGCCCGCGGCACCGGTCGGCCTCGTTCTCGATGGGCGTCCCCGTCGCTCAGTGAACGGCTTTGCCGTCCGCTGGCAGCTGCCGCCCGGTCAGGTGGCTCCAATTACCGGAGCGCGGTGGTCACTCTGTCCTGCGTCCGGGACGACTGGGTGCGTAACGGGCGCCGCGGCGGCCGCGGGTGCCGACCGGCTCGACGGCCTGGCGATGCCATCCGCCGGCGACTGGGATCTCCGCGTCTGGCTGGAGGACGCGGCTGGCAACTCGAGCGCGGAGCGAGCGGCCGGGCCGGTGCGGATGACGCTGCTCAGCGCTCGCGACCCGAAGGTCCGTATCCGAAGTGTTCGCCGAAAGGGGCGGCTCGTGCGCGTCAGCGGCGTTGCCGCGGCGCAGTCGGGCCGCGTGGCCGTGAGCGTCGAGCGTCGAGTCGGCAACCGTGTGCTCCACGTCCGTGGCGTCGTTCGTATACGAGCGGGTCGCTGGAGCCGCCAGGTCCGGCTGACGTCGCGCATGGCTCGGTTGAAGAAGCTGACCGCCGTTGCTCGCTTCGCCGAGCAGTCGGGCTTTAAGGCAACGACAGCGCGACGAGCAGTTCCCCGATGACCGCGCGGAGGTACGTCGCGAGATCCGCCTTCCGAGTAGGAACCATCCTCCGGAAGGCCTGCCAATGCGCCTCGCTTCAACTGCATCGACCGCCCCGCCCATGCCGAACCGTCAGCCGGATCGGCGCAGACCGCGACGACGGCGCGCAACGTGCAACCGCTGCGAGCGTTGCGAACGCGAGCCCGATCGCCACTGCCGAGCGTGCGCAACGCGCATGCACCGCGCCGTCCGACTCGTGACGCAGGACGGTCTATCCATAGCCGAGGCCGCGTTTCGCCTGCAGCTCTCCACGTCGCGGGTCGAGCGGCTCCTTGAGCAGCACACCGACCGCGAGCTGGTCACCCGGTACGTTCTCGACGAGGTCAGCAACGACCCGCTGCGCCGTCTGCTGGATGCGGCCCGCAGAGTAGACCACGATCTGACCACAGCCGAACTCGCTCGCCGGTTGGGGTCGTCGCAGGCGCAGGTCGAGCGGTGGCTTGGCATCCGCGAAACCGCCGCAAAGACTGACAGCGCCGGCCGGACCTACGCTCCGAAACTGGTGGAGCAGATCAGCGTCGATGTCGCGGGTCGTCTCGCACGAGCGATGGGCGTCGCGCCCTGCGAAGTGGAAGGCTGCTAAGCACGTCTCAGAAGTCGGGTTTGGCTTGCGGCCGAGGCGCGTCCGGGCGACGTCCTGGCCGGTAGGATCGCGCGCTCATGAAGTTCATAGCCGCGCGACGGTCGACGCCACGGAAGCCTGCTTGATGGACACGCACGTCCGGACGCCGCAGGACGTCTTCATGCTGCCGCAGCACCTGGTTGTGCCACCTTTCCAACGCCCCTATGTGTGGGAGCAGGAGGAGCAGTGGGCGCCGCTCTGGCAGGACGTCCGCCGATTGGCCGAGTTGCGACCCGCGCAGCCGGCGGCGGACATCAAGCACTTCCTCGGGGCCATCGTCGTCCAGGCCCAGCAGCCGATTCTCGGTGGTCTCTCGGCCAGCAGCATCATCGACGGACAGCAGCGGCTCACAACGCTGCAACTTTTGATGGACGCGACCGCGGCCGCGCTCGAGGCCGCGGGTCACGATCACCTCGCCGGGCAGCTGGACCAGCTGACCCACAACGACGAGATGTACGTCCGCGGCCTGCCGACGCGGCTCAAGCTGCGGCATACCAACAAGGACGGAGCAGCGTTCGACGAGGTCATGGATTCCGAGGTCCCCGTCGACCACCACAGCCTTGTCCACGCTGCTGCCCGGGTGACCCGCGCGCATGCGTACTTTGCCGAGGCGGTCGACGAGTGGCTGCGATCGGACGACGACGGAGCATCCGCTCGCGCGCAGGCGATCACCGATGCGCTGACACGAGGGCTGCAGCTCGTCGCTATCAACCTCAGCGCGGACGAGAACCCGCAAGAAATCTTCGAGACGCTCAACGCCCGAGGCACGCCACTCACGGCCGCGGACCTGATTCGCAACTTCGTGTTCCAACGCCTCGCCGCCGGCGGGACCGACACCGTCGAATACCTCGACCAGTGGCCGTTCGAGAAGCCCTTCTGGGAGGACGAAGTCGTCGTCGGCCGCTTCCCACTCCAACGCAGCTCGCTGTTCTTCAACCAGTGGCTCGTCGCCCAGACCGGCGAGGAAATCAGCCCGCGCGCCACCTTCACGCGGTTCAAGCAGTTCGTCGAGGAACGCGAACTCCAGCACGGCGAAACGATCGTCCAGCTCCTCCCGACGATCCAGGCCCAGGCGGCCGCGTACGAGTCGTGGACGCGAGAATCCAAGAGCCAGGACCGGCAGCTCAACCGCGTCGAGTTCGCCTTCTACCGGATGCGAGCCGCCGACAGCCAGCTGCTCAAGCCACTGATCCTGTGGCTCTATCACCCCGAGCGGAAGCTTCCGGCCGAGGTAATCGACGGCGTGACCGCCACCGTCGAGAGCTGGCATGTGCGGCGGCAGCTGCTGCACCTGAAACTCGGCGACATGGGTCGCGTCGTGGCTGACCTCATCCGCAGCCACGCCGCCACCCCCGCAGACCAGCTGGCGAGCAGCATCGAGCGCTACCTCTCCCGTCTGAACGTCACGAGCACCTACTGGCCCGGCGACGACGAGATCCGCCAGGCACTAACGAAGCAGCCGGTGTTCCGCCGCTTCAAGAAGGCGCGGGCACGCATGCTCCTAGAAGCTGTCGAGGACCGGTTCCGCGCCGGCACGAACCAGCCGCAGGTACCGCGCCGCGGGTATCCGATCGAGCATGTGCTCCCGCAGAGCTGGGTGAAACATTGGCCCGTCGCGGACGACGACGCCGCGGCCGCCCGCGCCGAGCACGTCCACCGTATCGGGAACCTGACCCTGCTCACCACCGCCTTGAACTCGAAGGTCTCCAATGGGCCTTGGGAGTCCAAGCGCAAAGAGCTACAGGCCCACGACACGCTGCTGCTGAACAGCCGGTTGTTGTCCACCTGGACGGGCGGTTGGGACGAGGACACGATCGATGCCCGCACCGAAGTCCTGATCGATGCGCTTCTCGCGACCTGGCCCGTGCCCGATGACCATGTCGGGTCGGTGGTCGACCCGCATGAGAAGGCGGCCGGCTGGATCCAGATCAAACACCTCGTCGAAGCAGGCCTGCTTCAGCCCGGGACGGTGCTCAACCCGCGTCCCGGAAACTGGCAATCACGCACGGCCCTCGTCCGCCCCGACGGCCTGCTCGATGTGGATGGCAAGACCTTCGAGACTCCCTCGGGCGCCGGGCGTTTCGTCAAGAACGGCAACACGAACGGCTGGTCCTTTTGGCGCCTCGACGACGGGCGCAGGCTCCTCGACGTCCGCGATGCCTACTCCGGTACCACGCCCGCTTCAAAGTCCACGTCTACGCCTGACTGGGACCTGCTGCACACGATCCTGGAACTGCTCCCGGTCGGGCACTGGACGACGTATCGCAACATCGCGGACGTCCTCGGCATCACGGCCGCCGGCCTCGGGAACCACATCCCGTGCAAGCAATGCGTCAACACGCATCGCATCCTCCGCGGTGACCGCAAGGTCGCTCCGACGCGTCAGTGGTCCCAGACCAGCGGCAGCCCGGATCCGGCACAACTGCTTCGCGAGGAGGGCGCGTTCGTCAACGGCGTGCCGGACCGAGACCGAGAGCTCTCAAGCGACGCGTTGCAGGTGCTCATCGAGCAGTAAGAGCCAGGCGGTTCCGCACGCGGCGACAGCGGCGCGCCGTTCTGCGATCACATTGATTCCCGAGACCCCGATCGGCGATGCCCATGGCGGCGTGCGCGTTGGCGTTGCGGCGTAGGAGTCGCGAATTCGATGCGAGGACAAACCCAGCCCTGGGATCCGCGCCCGGGGTTGGACCCGACCGCGGATATCGGCGTCTCGCTTAGAGATCTTCCTGCCGGATGAGACGAAGCACGGCCGTGTCGTTCCGCGTCGGCGGTCGGCACGCGGACACGAAACGGAGGCCGAAGTACGTGAGCTGAATCGAGCTTGACAAAGGTTCGTGCATCGTCGGGTGATAGACGCTGCTGCCCCCGCCGGGATAGTGCCCCATCAATTGGGCCACGCGGAGTCGACTCAGATTCGTCGTTGCGACCGGATAACGCCAGGGCGACGTCAAGTTGCGGTCGACGAAGAAGGCGGGCGCGAACCCGGAGACCGAGTAGCTCGATTCGAACTCGCCAGCAGCCTCCCCTTCGAGCGAGAGGAACATAGCCTCGATCATCGCTGCTTCCTCGGAGCTGAGCTCACCGAGAATCGTCGAGAAAGCTGGATGAGCGGAGTCCGACACAGCGCCTTGGGCAAGGAGGTTCGCCCACCTCTCCGCCATGGCCTCGTCGTCGGCCAGCGATCCGTCTTCGAGCACGTCGCGGAGCAGCCGGTCCTCGACTGCGTGCGACGGGAGCCCCGATGCCCTGATCTTCTCTGCGGCCCGCATCAGCAAGTGGGCCTTGTTCGCCAACCGTCTGTACCGAACCTGGTCGGTTATCCATTGCACGAGTTCGTGAACCGGTCCGGGTTGGTTCGCAGCATCCTTGAAGGCAGTCACAGCAAGCTCCAGCTGCGTGGCGATGACAACGAGATCGCTAGCGTCGGTCATGTTCTCGGTCCGTGGGTGGGCTTTGTCCACGTCGCGGACCGTACCCCACCGTCCGGTCGCTCCGGCTATGTCGTGAGAGACGTCCCGTCAGGCAGGCGCCCGCGTCTCTACCTCCAATTGGAGTGCCAAGCAGCTTCGCGCTGAAGATCCACAGCTTGACGTAGGGGGCTCTCGTGTCACTGCCTACCGCCCAGGAACGGCCGAGCACGCGCTGGTGCATCGGCGCCTTCACCGCCTTCGTGGCACTCATGACGGCGCTTCAGGGTGGACCGCTTGTGGCCATCGTCCGACGCGCCGCACAGATCCCCGGTGAGGCCGAAGGGCTCGAGGGCTTCGTCAACGCCGCCAACGCGCTGGTCACGCCCGCACTAGTCGCGATGGCCGCGGTCACGCCCTTGGGGTGCATCGTCGGCGCCGGGATGCTTGCGTTCGGCAATCGCCGCGGGCTGGTCACGATCGGCGCCTCCCTGGGCACGCTCGTGTTCCTCGGGTCCGTCAAGGCCATCGTCGCCTAGGGACGACGGCATGTCTCCTTGGACACGGATCCTCCGCGCGCGCTGGTGGCTGCGCGCGGCGCTGATCGTTGTCGCGCTGCTCGGTGCGGCGTCCTTGAGCAGCCCTGACGAAGCCCGTGCGATCCCGCCGGTCGGTCCCGTCGGCGGCGGACTGGGTGAGGTCATCGGCGCCGGCGTCGGCGCCGTGACCGGCGGCCTCGGCAGCAGCGTCGTGGACGGATTCGGCGCGTTGCTCGGCGAGCTCTTCTCCTGGCCCGCCGACGTCATCAATCGTCGGCTCCTCGCCTGGCTAGTCGCCGTGCCCGACTACGCGATCTCCCCACGGGCGAACGCCCGGGGACAGGCGGAAAGCAACCTCGCCGAGCTCGCGCAGACGACATCGGCGATGGCGTTCGGCGCGCTCGGTGCCGTCGGCACCGTGGCATGCCTCCGCTACTGGGCCGCCGGGCTCAGTGGGTCCGGCGGGTTCGAGGCGCTCGAAGGCCTTGGTCGGACCGTGGCGGCCGCGCTGCTTGTAGTGGCTTGGCCGTGGATCTTCCGGCACGCGGCTGACCTGACCAACGCCGCCTCCAAGGGTCTGTTGGGCAGTGGGACGGTGCTTGACGACACGAGTCGCATGCTCGGCGCGACGTTCGCCGCGGCGATCAGCCTCAACTTCTTCTCGATCGTCATCGCGTGCTGCTCCGGCGTGATGCTCCTCGCGTTGCTGATGTGCAAGATCGTTGCGAGCGCGAGCGCGGCACTGGTGTTCGTCGCGATGCCCGTGGCGATCGTGCTGTGGGTGATTCCGGAGTTCGCGTGGATCACACGGTCCGCGATGCGAGCGTTCGGGGTCATCCTCGCGATCCCGCTCGGCTGGGCGCTGTGCTTCGCGACCTTCGCGGCCATCGGGACGGACGCGCTCGCGCTGAAAGGCGCCGGCTCGTTCGCCGATGCCCTCCTCATGCCGCTCGTGGCCCTGGCGTTGCTGTGGGTCACCGTGACGTTGCCCCGCGTCCTCGCGCGGATGGCACTGCTCGGCGGGTTCAGCGGTGGGGCGTTCGTGTCCCGAACCGCTGCGTTCGTCACCGCGCGCCGCGCAGACGCCGCGATCTCGCAGGCCCTCCCCGGCTCGATGGGCGGCAGCCCAACGCCAAACGACGGCGCCCCGAGCTCCTCGAACGCCAGCCCCGGTGGCCAGACGAAGTCGGGCGCTGCGACGGGCGTCACCGTGACGGCGATGGCCGCGGCGGGACCAGCGGGCGCCGTGGCTGCAGCCGGCGGTGCGGGTGGCGCGGCGAAGGCAGGAGCCGCGAGCGCGCGCCCGGCCGCAGCCTCAGCCCCGGCAACTGGCACGCCCGCCCAAGGCCGTCAGCGGTCGAGCGCAGGCTCGAGCGGCCCTGGATTGCCCACGCCCTCGTGGCGCGAGATCAAGGACCGCGTCGCGCCCGAGATGGAGACCGCGGCCGCACGCCGCGGCGCGACGACGCGTCGGGACGTCGCCGCGGCGATGCGAGTGTTCCGTCCCGAGACGCAGCAGGCGATCAAGGCGTTGGCCGAGGCCAAGAACGGTCGTATCGGCGGCGAGATGGTGCACCAAGCAGCGCGCGAAGGGCTCGACGCACGCGAACGCGAGGCGTTCAGGACGCTCGCCGCCGCCACGCCCGAGACGCGGGTGCTAGGCATGGCCGACTTCCTCGGTGAGAGCCTCACCACGGGTTCGCCCGAGGACTCGCCTTCGGTGAACCCTCGCGCCGAGGGCGGCCCGTTCGGCACGCCGGAGCAGCCGCAGCCGTCACAACCCGACCCGACTGACCACCCGGCGGAGGATCGATGAACTCGGCCTTCAAACACCTCGAAGCGAAGCTTAGGTTCGGCGACCTCACCGTCGGCCAATGGGCGGGCGTCATCGGCGGCCTGCTGCTCGGTCTCGCCTTCGCCCAGTTCCTTAGCCCGGTGGGCGACGTCTGGGGCGCAATCCTCGGCGTCTACCTCGGGGCAATCCCCGCGAGCGCGGCGTTGTTCGCCAGCCTCAGCGAGTTCGACCTCGCCGGGATGATCGCCGCGGCGATCCGCCGACGGCGTCGCCCCGCCCGCTACCTGCCCGGGGGCGGGGCCGTCGCGCAGGGCTACGTGCTGATCGACCTGACGTCCCCGGGCGTCCCGACCCCGACCACCGAGCGTGAACTGGAGGCACTGTGGGACTGACCGCCACGCGCGAGCCCGAGCTTCCCGAGACCGGCGACCTGGTCCCGGTCGAAGCCATCGACCGCACCGGCCTGCTCATCACCAGCGCGGGCGCGTTCGTCCGCGTCCTCCGGGTCGCGCCGATCAATCCACTGATCCTCGGCGAGGACGACCGCACCTCCATCACCGCCGGTTTCGGGCGCATGCTCTCGCGCCTACGAGCCGGCCAATCGCTGCAGTTCTACATCGACGCCCGCCCGATGCGGCTTGAAGACGTCATCGGCGAGCTGCGCGCGGGTGTGGAGGCGGCTGCCGGACCACCACCAACGGCCACGACCTCGGCGCGCGACGCCACCGCGCTCTCGCGCTGGCGACTCTGTGCCGCGCTCGAGCAGTCCCTGCGGCTGCACGGCGAGGCACAGGCCGCAGTCCGGCTCAGCGCGTACGTGATCGTGCCCGTGTTCCCGAAACGCCGCGGAGCGCGCGCCGCCCTCCGAATCGGTCCCGAGACCGCGCCGCTCGAGCGCGACGTCACGTCGCACCGGCGCGCCGCCCGCGAGAGTCAGGCCCACGTCGACGCCGTGCGGGCGGAGCTGGAAGCCGTCGGGCTCCCGGCTCGGCAGCTCAACGGAAGCGAGGTCTTCGCCCTGCTCTGGGAGCGGCTGAATCCGACGCTGGCCGATCAGTCGCACCGACGCGCAACCGATCACGTCGAGGTCCTCGGCGAGCTCGACGCCGCGCACGACCGCGAGCAGGCCCGCGCCGCGGCGATGGATCTACGCGCCCGGCTGGCCCAGTCGAGCGTCGACCTCAAGCGCGGCCGCCACATGATGGAGCTCGGCGGCGACGTCGAGCAGTCGATCTACGTGCACACGACCGCGCAGCAGACGGGCATGGGCTGGCTGCTCGGAGCGATGCTCACCCGCCAGCCGTACACGCTCAGCGTCCACGTCCGCGCGCTCGACCGGCGCCGCGAACGTCAACGTATCCGGCTCGGGTACCGGCGCCTGTTCGCCATCAACCGCGGTGCGGAGCAGCGTGGCCGCGTTCCGGACTTCGACCGCTACGCCCAAGAACGCGAGTACGAGCAGGTGCTCGCGGAGATGTCCGGCCACGAGCGCGCAGGGCTGTTCAACCTCTCGATATACCAGTCGCTTCGTGCCCCGGGGCCGTCGCCCGACTTGGCCGCGCTGACCGAGGCCGTCGACTACTGCGCCGACGCCCTGGAGTCGACCGTCGACTGCAAAGTCGGACGCGGCGAGTTCCGGCAGGGTGAGCTGTGGTCGAGCACGCTGCCGCTCGGCCAGGACGTCGCTCGTCGGGGCCGCAAGTACGCCACGCGCAACGCGGCTGACACCGTCCCGTTGGTGGGCACGACGTGCGGCTCGCCGTCCGGCATCCCACTCGCGTTCACCGACCCGGGCCGCACGCTCGAACGCCTCGACCCGTACGACCCCGAGCACGCGAACCACACGATGCTGATCTGCGGGCGTAGCGGCTCCGGCAAGACGATGCTGGCGAACATGGTCCTGGCTCGCCTCCTGGCGTGGGGCGCGCGGGGTTTCGTGCTCGACCGCGCGGGTCACTACGCGCTGCTGACGCGGCTCGTCGACGGCGCGCAGCAGATCGAGCTCGGAACCGCCGAGTCCCCGTACGCCCTGAACCCGTGGGACGTGCCCGAGCCCGGTCGGGTGAGCAGCGAGAAGATCGCCTTCCTGCTCTCGCTGCACACGCTGATGATGGGCGACGAAGGGCTGAGCAAGGTCGAGCAGGCCCAGCTCGGCGAGGCGATCCGGGCCGTGTACGCCCGGGCCGCGATGCTCGCTGACGAGACGCCGCGCGAGTCGATGCTCCGCACCGAGTTGCTCGCCATGGCCGACTACCACCAGGACGAGGGCGCGCACGAGCTCGCCGCGCTCACGCGCAGCCTCGCGACCCGCCTCAACGAGTGGTGCGGCGACGGCAGCTACGCATACCTGCTCGACCGCCCGACCACGGTCCCGACCGACAGCCCTCTAGTCGTGTTCGACACCCGCCGTTGCCCGGCCGACGTGCTGCGGCCGGTGATGTTCTCGATCATGGAGTACGTCACTTCGACGGTGGAGCGCCACTGGGAGGCGCACAAGGCGACGGCGGCGGCCGGCACTGGACCGCGCTTCGCCGGGCGCTCGATCCTGCTGATCGACGAGGCGTGGCATCTCGTCCGGCGACGCGAGACCGGCGAGTACGCGAACGACCTCGCGCTGCGGGCCCGGCATCTCGGGCTCGTGTTGGCCGTGATGTTCCAGCAGCTCTCACAGGCCAACACCGAGCACGGAGTCGCGCTGCTGCAGAACGCGACGATGCAGCTCCTCCTCGCCCAGCACCCGAGCGAGCTGGACTTCATGCAGTCCGCCCTGAAGCTGTCCGACGAAGAGCGCGAGCTCGTCGGACGGCTGCGAACAGTCAAAGGGAGCCATGCCCAGATGCTGTGGATCAACGGCACACGCGGCCGGGGCCGCGTCTCGGCGCGCATCGGGCCGCTGGAGTATTGGGCGTTCACCTCGGACCAGAGCCGTGACGTGCCCCGCCGCGAGGCCGCGCTTCAGGAACACAGCGGCGACCCGTGGGCCGCGATCAACGCGCTCGCCCGCACGACCGCGACCCAGCCAATCTCGTGACCGCTGCCACGCAGATCGTGGGGAACGTCGGCGCTCGAACCGCCGCGCCGCTGCTGGCTGTCTGCGGCGTTTGCGGCGGAGCTGGAACCACGACCCTGGCCACTCTGATCGCCCACGCGGCGGCGCGCGGCGGAGACGTTCTGCTCGCCGGCCCGAGCGACCTATCGGCGCTCACCGGAGCACGCACGCCGTGGAACCTGTCCGAGGCGTGCGGGCTGCTCGCCCGCGATCCACTGCTCGCGTGTGGTCTTTGGGATGTGGCGTTGCGTCACCCTTACGAGCTCCGGGTCATCGCGGCCGACGCCGCTGCTGAGGACCAGCCGAGGCATCTCGAAGCGTCCCTCGAAAGCTTCCGCGACGAGCACTCGCTGGTCGTCGTCGACTGCGGGACGCTCCAGCGAGACGTCGATCGCCGCGCATTGTCGCTCGCGTCACACGTCGCATGGGTGCTCCCCGACACGCCGCGGGGAGCACACCGTGCAGCGGAGTTCCTTGCATCGACGCCCCGTCGTCTCGGTCTCCGCGAGCTCGTGCTCGCGAGGCGTGACATCACGGACGAGGCGGCTTCGCTCAGCGACCTTGCCGCGCTCGCAACCACGCGGTCGGCGCCGCTGGTGCACGCACCGGCCGTCGTCGGCGACCTCGTGACCGCGGTCCGTCAGGCTGAGGTTGCGCTTCAAGCCGTTGTCGGAGCCCTTCAGCGATGAACGGCGTGACGAACGTCGCGACGGGACTCACGGTGACAACGGGGCTCGTCGCCGGAGTTGTGCACGTCGGATTCGCCGCTGAGACACGTCGGCTGCTCGGCTTCCCATTCACCGGCCTCCCCGCCCACCCGAGCACCGCCCTGACGATCTTCGCCGGCAACGCCCGCATCCTGGTCTGTGTCGTCGCCGCAGCCGTGATCGTGCAGTCGCCCCGGTGCGCCGGTCGATCCTCGCGCGGTGTCATCGTCGTTTCGCTGCTCGACACGGTCGTGGTGCTGCAGACCGCCCTGAACGTGCTGCTGATCGGCGCGGCCGTCGGCGCCTATGGCCCGCGCATGATCGCGGCGATGCTGCCGCATGGCCCGGCCGAGCTCTTAGCGTTCTCGCTCGCGCTGTCCCTCTACCTGCGGTCCCGCCGCCGGGCCGTCTCAGGGGCCGCCATCGTCTGGAACGGCGTCGCCGGACTCTCGCTCCTGCTCGGAGCAGCCCTCCTCGAGACCTACGTCGTCCTGTGAGGACGCTCGCGCTTGCCGCATGCGCCTGCGCGGCGCTGGCCACGAGCGCGTTGCTCGGCCTTCAGCTTCGCCAGTCGCTGAACCCTGAGCCTCCGCTACCGGCGCCCGTCTCGTCGCCCGCAGCACCGATCACGCACCGGATCGACCGGACCGAGCTGGGTCCGCGATTCCTCGGCGTGCCGCTACCGGTGCTGATCGCCCTTGAAGTCGCGGGTGGAGTATTGGGGCTCGCGACGAGCATGGTCGGGTTGGGGGTTCGTCGCGCGCGGAGTCGTCGGCATCGCGAGTACGCGCGCTACGTGCTCCACCTCTCGTCGCACGACGAGGCGAAGCCGCAGGACGTCCAGGACCTGATGGAGGCCGTCGCGCATGTCGTGCGCGCGCTCCCGACGGAACGGGCGCGATCCGGACAGCCATTCGTCGCCTTCGAGCTCGACCACGACGTCGGCGAATCGGGCGGGTTCGAGTGGTCGCTGGTCGTGCGTTGCCCGCCGCGGCTCGTGATCGCGCTTGACGGAGCCCTCAGCGCCGCCTACCCGGACGCCCGGCTGGGACGCATGTCCGGCGAGGCGCCGCAGCCCTCGCCCGACCGCACGGGCGAGCCCGGGTTCGTGATGCGGTTCCGCAAGCAGCGCGGTTTCGTCTACCCGCTGCTTCCGGGCACGGAGGAACACGCGTCGCCGCCGATGGAGGCGATCGCGCACGCCCAGTGCTCGCTCAACGTTCCCTCGACGATCCGCTTCACGCTCACGCCGGCGCCGGACAGCCTCGAGGCCGTCGCCCATCGCCTCTTCCGTCGCCACGAGAATCGGCTCGTCCGCCAGGAACGCTGGGGCTTGCCGGAGGCAGGTCTGCACTCGACGCTGAACCGGGCCGAGATGACGAACGCCAGCCGAGCGCAGAACCGAGCACTGTTCTGGCTCGAGCTCGCGATCGCCGCACCGAACCGAGAGATCTGCCGCCAGCTTGCCGCCTCGGTGCAGGCGCGCCGGGGTGAGAACCGGCTGCGACGACGGTGGATGCCGATTCGCCAGAGCCTGTACCAGCGCCGGTTCGCAGCGGCGACGCCGCCGCTCGTACCGTCGCCGCGGGCACTGATCTCCGCCGCGGAGGCGGCGCACCTGCTCGCGCTCCCCACCGCGCGCATGAAGGGCGTGCCCGTCCGCCGCGTCGCGGTCCCACGGATCCCGATGCCGCCAGAGGTGTTGCGCGCTGTGCCCGACACCGAGGTCGCCGCGCCGCGGGAGCTCGAGGTGGTCACTTGACCGTTAGGCACCGTCCTCTCTCGTACTCGGTGCTGCCCGTGCTGCGAGCGTCGAACGGCGCCGGGCTGATCCACCCCGATGACCGCAAGTACGGAACGCTGCTCGTGGGCGGGCAGGGCAGCGGCAAGACCGCGGCGATGCTGCGGACCTACCTGAACGACATCCGCGACGACAACGCGGCCGTGATCGTCCTCGACCCCAAGAGCGAACTCAGCCGACTGTGCGTCCAGCTGACGCCGCCCGAGACGCCCAAGCGCGTCTGGTTCCTCGACCTCGGCCGCCCCGCATTCGGCATGAGCCCGCTGCGGCTTCGCGACTCGGAGGCGCTGCCACTGCAAGCCACGGCGATCGCCGACAACATCGTTGCCGCGCTGCTCGACATCAACGAGAACCAGATCTTCCAGTCCTCGCGGCGCTACCTCTACCACGCGGTCATCGGCTCGCTCGCGCTTGCCGTCAAGCAGCACCGGCGAGCGCGGTTCGAGGACGTCTACCAGCTGCTGCTGCCGTCCAAGTCCGATCTCCGCACCGCGGTGTTCGAGACGTGCGCCGACACACCCGACCTCGACCAGACGGCCGAGTTCTTCCGGACAGAGCTACCGCAGGACCTACAGCTCGCCGGCAGCGCGACCGCGCAGCGGCTCGACGCGCCGCGCAACAAGGTGAGTGGACTGACCGGCGTCCCGCCGCTCCGACGCTTCTTCAACCACGCGAGCGACGTCGCCCTCGCCGACATCGTCGACGCGCGCGACATCCTGATCGTCGACGCCAACATGGCAGCGATCGGCGCCGAGAACAGCAAGGCGTGCATGCACTTCGTGCTGCGGATGCTCCACTCCCAACTGCAGCGCCAGGTCCGACGCCCCGAGCACGACCGCCCGCGCGTCGCGCTGCTCGTCGACGAAGCGCACTACGTCGCTGCGGCCGAGAACGTCGTCGACCAGATCGCGACCCACCGCGCGGCGGGCCTCGACGTCACCTTCGGCCTCCAGTACCTCGCCCAGCTCGGCGCCGGCTCCCAGCACGAGCAGAAGATCCGCAAAGGCGTCATTAACCTGCTGCAGAGCCGCTTCCTGTTCCGCCTCGGCGACCACGAAGACGCCGAGGACGCCGTACGGATCGCGATGGCCGTCTACTCGACGATGATTCGTGACGATCCCGAGTCACGAGCTCGCCTGCGCGTCACCCCCGAGCAGATCCTCAACCTGCCCGTCCACCACTGCCTCGCCTCGTGGATCGCCGGCGGCACACGGGCCGCCAGCTTCATCGGGCAGACATTCCCGTTCCCGGAGCAGATCTCGGACGCCTGGTCGCGCGTGCACGAGCAGCGGCTCGAGGAGACCGTCGGGCCCTATCCGGAGTCGCTGGGATCGACGCTCGGAGAACCGACGGTGCCCCCGATGCCCGTTCCGCAGCCCGCTCCGGAGCCCCACCCCGTCCTGCCACGCACGGTTCCTGCGGTGCAGCGCATCGAGGCCACATCGGTGTCGGATCCGCAGCGCAGTCCAGTGCTCAAGATCGTTGGGCGCGAGTCATACGACCCCGACCGGGACGTCCGGCCCGCCGAGACTCCGGCCGGTCTACGGGACCTCGCGTTCATCGACCGGATCAACGAGATCAAGCCGCTCGAGCACCGACCTCCTACCGAGCGCCTGCCGCGTCTCTACGACGCTGACTACACGATCCTCGCCCTCCTCGACCGTGTCGGCCTGGCACTTCCCTCGTTGATCGGACGCGCAGCGCTGCCCAGCAAGGAGCCGAAGACCATCCGTCACCGGCTCAACAAGCTCTACGAGCACGGCCTGATCGCCCGCGCTGCGATCAGCATCACCGACCGCAGCGGCGCTGACGGCCGGCTGCCGTCGCTCTGCGCGATCACCCGGTACGGATTGCAGGTCGCGCAAGAGCGCACGCCACCGGCCATCCATCCGCAGCGCGAGTGGCGCCAACTCGAGCAGCGCAGCGCTGCGACGCTCCCACACGACCTCCACGCGCTCTCGTGGGCGATCGAACTGCACCGCGTCGTCGGCACACTCGCCACCGACTACTGGCGCACCCCGCGCTACGCCACCGGACGCTATCCCGTCCCGCAGGTCGGCAGCGGTCACAAGCGCCATCCGATCACCGCGTCCGAGCTCGATGCACCCGAGGGCCACGCCCATCTCGACCTCGCTCCCTTCCGCGAGATCAAGCCCGACGTCTCGATCGAGCTCAAGATCCCCCGGCTACAGCTCGTCTTCGACGTGCTCGTCGAGCTCGACCTCACCGGTCGCCCGTCCTACAACCACGACAAGCTGCGCGCCTACGACGCGTTCCTCAGCGGGTGGGCGATGACGCACCGGCGATACGCCAGACTCGGCACGCGCCCCGTCATCGTCTTCGTCTGCCGCGATCACCGCAGCGCGATCGCCTGTGCCGAAGAAGCCGATCGCGTGCTCACGGGACGGTTCGGCGCGATGGGCCATCCCACACGGCAGTGGGAATACCCCGCACGGGAGCACGTGTTCTTCGCGGCAGAGCCCGACGTCTACTCGGGCTCGCTTCGCGTCGTCGGGCTTCCTCCGTTGCCTCCCGACGTGCGAGCTGAAGCCGCTGGCGAGTGCGGGCTCGCGATGCGTGTGACCGAGTTGCTCCCGCGCCGCGTCGTGGACGCGGCGCGCAACGTCTGATCTACCCCGACTACAGGCCGGGGGGACGTGGTCCCCAATACGGCTTCAGGGGAGGAAGATCACGCGCCTCGGGATTGGGCCCGAGCGGCGACTCGTCATCTTCGCTTCGGCGCCCGTACTGATCGGGGATGGAGCCCCAACCCCAGTACGGCAGCGGCCGGTCTGGGATCACGCCGAGCGTCTCGAGCGGATCAATCCGCTCGTCTCCGACCGTGCATAGATGCGTCCAGTCGTCGCCCATGTCGAACGTGTAGAGAAACTGCTCGCCCGCCTGCAGCCGGCTGAGCCGCACGCGCTTGTCGAACACGCCATCCTCTGGCGGCTCCGGCCATTCGATTGGTCCGTAGAGGTCGGTCTTGTCGCCGAGCTCAAACAACGTTAAGTGGCTACGGTCCCACCGCGAGAAGGCCGTGTCGATCGCGTCGGCGAGGTCGCCGAACGTGTGCGTGCGCGCGGCCGCGAAGACGCGCCCAGGTCGCGGCCACATGCGCTCCGCGCGCCCCTCGATGAGGTCGACGCGGATAGAAAGCCAGGTGCGTGCCACGGCCGGCAGTCTGGCATGCGCCCCATCAACCGCGCTCGTGATTCCGCGCCGAGCAGTGGGTTATGCGGGAAGATGTGCACTGCGGGCGCCCAACGGCGGTCTCGCGCAACCGTATGCCCCAGACCTGCGGTGCTTTCGCATTCGTGGCCGCGCAGCCTCATGTTGACTGTTGGCCATCGAGTAACCAGGGGTGAAGCTGTGGGGTTCTCCAGCCGTCGATCACGTCGGGGACGACGATGATTGAGACGAACACGAGGAACTCCAGCTCGGCAGCCGCTAGGAGACCGGCGTAGGTTCGAAGGTCTCGATGGCTTGGATGCGGGCCGCCTACCGGATGCGTATGCCAGTCACCCACCCAGACAGCCTGGCGCTCCTTCCAAGCACTGAGAGCGAGAGACTCGGCGTGGGCCCGATCGCGAAGGAAGAAGTTGGGCCGTCGAATCGCCTCAGCTCCGGCGTCGCCCGCCTGCTCGATGACGATCAGCCCGTCGGGCAGCGGGCCCCGTCCAAGAAGGATGCCGCCGGTTTCGCGCCCATCCGCCGACTCGGGCGCAAGCGTCATGATGGTCTCGACAGCCGCTGGTTGTACCTCAAGCGCGTACCTCACGCGGGCAGTCCGCAGGTCGGACAGTCGTCGCGCGGCGGAGGTAGGTGGCGCCATTTGATCTCTCCCGCGAACTCCATGTCGAAGGGCTCGGCCATGCCCAAGCGTGGTCGCAGGGCGATGACGGCGTGATCGCCGGGCAGGCGCTGGTCGGCGAAGCCTCGGGCGTGAAGCAACGTGGCGACGCAGACTTTGGCGGCCAGCTGGCCGACGAGCATCAGGTCGCCTCCAACGGCTGTCATCGGGAGATGCCTCGTGCCGGTGCCGTAAGCCTGATCGAGGTGCTCCTCCGGGTTGATCATCGCACCCGTACGCACGAGCTCGGCTCGGGCACACAATAGGCAGCCGATCGCGGGCGTGGGGACGCGAAGCACCTCTCCGTAGCCGCCATTCATCAGTACGCAGGCGAACACCGCCGGCGTCGCAGCACGACGCGCTAGTGTCCTGCGGCATAAGTTAGTTGACATGTGCGATGATGGCGTATGTCGTCATCGCAACTGTCGCTGAGCGATCAGGATCGCGCGACGCTGGAGTATTGGACGCGGTGCTCGACGATCCG
>Ga0182736_1001079_pt1 | contig 30162 bp, 28 predicted proteins | sample eDN5th30CKraftBY_FD_128882 | JGI IMG/M metagenome (GOLD analysis project Ga0182736, IMG submission 128882) | Enriched backyard soil microbial communities from Emeryville, California, USA - eDNA 5th pass 30_C Kraft BY (version 2) (version 2) | ecosystem: Environmental > Terrestrial > Soil >...
CCGGCGAGCGGGATGTATTCGTGGCCCCCGCCGAACGGGCCGACCGAGTAGTTCAGTCCGTCGCTGCTCTTATGGATCGAGAGCATCGCGTTGTTGTGGTCGTAGGAGGCGATGTCGGTCTTGTCGTCGCCGTCAAAGTCGCCCGGTGCCCGATACTCAGGGATGCTCGCAACCGCGGCCCAAAGATCGAGCCTGCGCCGGGCAACGCCGTTTCGCGGATCTGTGATCACTGGTCCAGATCCCAGTAGCGCGCGCTCAACCTCTACTAGCGATGCCGGGGGCGTCTTGGCGGCAGCGATGACCGCAGCCGCGCCCGACACGTGCGGCGCCGCCTGCGACGTCCCACCCTGCGTCAAACCGGCGGCTGTGATCAGGGCGCCTGGAGCGAGTATCGACAGCAGTTGGCCCGACTGTGAGAAGCAGGTGATCTCGTCGGCCGCCGACGTCGGATCCACACAAGTGTTGACCTTAAGAAGCCAAGGCACATTGTTGCCGACGTTGGCGTCGTAGACTGCGCCGACGCGTACTGCGTTCGGTGAGCAGGCTGGATATGACACACCGTCGTTATAGACGCCATTGACGTATGCGGCATTGCCCGCGGAAACAACGGGCAAGATCCCGGCCCGCCTTGCGACCTCGAAAGGTCCGGCGAGACTTGAGTCGCATTCGGAGGTATAGTGCTCATCTCCTCCAATGCTCATGTTCAGCGCCCTGATGTTATAGGTGCGCTGCTTCATGATGACCCAGTCGATCGCGGCAAGCATGTCCGAGGTGGACGCGCGCCATTCACCCCCGTGGTTTACGAAGACGTCGAGCGCCAAAATCTTCGTTCCGGGCGCAACCCCGAGAACGATTCCTGCGACGTTCGTGCCGTGATCGTTGTCGTCCGGCTGCCCGTCGTCCGGCGCGAAGTCCTGTGCGAAAGCAACCGCGCACCCCGGGGCTCCCGCGCTCTGGCAACTGCCGAACGCCGCTCGTGTGAAGTCCACGCCTGTGTCGAGCACCGCGACCGCGGTGCCGGCACCGGTGTACCCGGCGGCGGCAACCTGCGGCTGGTTCACCAGCGGCAGGCTCTGCGCGAGATGCGTGCCGCTCCTTCTGTCTGCACGTATTGAGACGACGTTAGGGGACGCCGCGAGGCGCAGTAACGCTGCCTCTGAGTTGACGTGCACCAGCACGACCGGCAACACCTCGTAGTCACGTCGCCGCTGGACATCCGATCCCGCCGCTGCGAGAGCGGCGTCTTTCCGGCGGGCGAAGATACGTCCACTGCTGCGGATCTCGCTCGGGACGGCTCGTCCTTGCGAAGGTCCCGGCAGGGCGTCCCGGTACTGGACCGTGACGATGACCTGCGCCGAACCATTGTTGCGCACGGCCGCCAACGCCGCCGAATCCACCTTGGTCCGGGCACTGCTCTCAGAGGACGCGTGCACCGCGCGGTTGAGCTCGGCTCCTGCGGTCATTCGGGCGTTGGTGTTCGCCGCCCACGAGCCTGTTAGCAGCGCGGCGGCTGCCGCGCCAATCACGAGCACTCTCATGTCCCCTCCCACAGTGTTGCGTAACCGCTGAGTACTAGAGTCTACGGATGTCGGGGGCGTTGAGAAGGGCTTGGGCGGCACGCCGCGCATAGGTGTGCGGGGTCTGGCCGTCGGGAATGTGCTCCGCGCTGTCACCCCGACTATGGGAGGTGCCGACCGTGTTGCAGAGTCTGGCCCGGCGAGCTGGCGTCCAGCTACATCTCATTCGAGGCCGACGAGCGCCTCCGCGATTTCTTCAGGAGCATCGAGGACAACCGCGGCGACCTGATGCGCGCCTGACATCGGCTTCGAAGTTGCCGCCATCATGGCGAAACCTTCCCCCCGACATCGACGACACCGATCGCGCGGGCAGGCCGGGCCGCACGACACCTACAGATCCGCGCTCGCCAGGACAACCGGAACGTCGAAGGGGGACCAGATATCGGCACGGGCCCAGGGGGCCCCACCACTCGGCCGGCAGCCCGAGCAGCCCGAGCCCCCAGCCGTACGGGAGATAGAAGTCGCGGAACGGCAGCTGACCCGCCGCGGTCAGGTGCACGGTGGAGAAGAGGATGCCCTCGTCGAACCGCTGCAGCGGCTTGCCCAGCACGAGCACCATGACCCCGAACCAATGCGCGACGCCGAGCGCCGCACCGACGAGCCAGGCGGTCGCCGTCGTCCCGCTGACCCGCTTCGCGGCGGCGACGGCGATCGTCACGGGCTTCCGGGGGCGCGGGGCCGCAAGTGGCTAATGTGTGCGTTCCGGGCGCGGCGGGCTGTGGTTGCGCGGGCAGTCGCGGTTCGCGATCTCCGCATCGTTCGCACGCGCCCTTCGTTAGGAAGGGCGACTGTCCCGGCACGACGCGACTCCGAGTCCACGAGAGAGGGAATCACCACATGGCGAAGATCCTGGTCACCGGCTGCCGAGGGACGCTCGGCACACCGCTGGTTGCGGAGCTCCGCAGGCGCGGCCATGACGTCTGGGGGTGCGACCTCCAGCACCAGGCCGACGAGAAGTTCATCCGCGCCGACCTCCAGCACTACCGGCAGCTGGAGCGCATGCTCGACCAAGTCGGCCACGTGGATTACGTCTATCACCTCGCCGCCGAGTTCGGGCGCATCAACGGCGAGGAGTACTACGACACGCTGTGGGCGACCAACGTCATCGGGACGCGGAACATCCTCGAGCTGCAGCTCAAGTACGGCTTCAAGCTGATCTTCGCGAGCTCGTCGGAGATCTACGGCGACATCCACGCCGACGTCCTCCACGAGGACATCCCGCTGCAGCAGTCGATCATCCAGCACAACGACTACGCGACGACCAAGTGGGTCAACGAAGTTCAGATCATGAACTTCGAGAAGCGCCACCAGTCGCCGATCGTGCGGCTGCGCTTCTTCAACGCCTACGGGCCGGGCGAGTACTACCACAAGTACCGCAGCGTGGTCTGCCTGTTCGGGTACCGTGCGCTGCACGACCTGCCGTACACGGTGTACCGGAACTACCACCGGGTGTTCATGTACATCGACGACTTCATCCCGACGCTCGCGAACGTCTGCGAGAACTTCAAGCCGGGCGAGGTCTACAACATCGGCGGGACCGAGTTCGTCAGCGTCGAGCACATGAGCAGCCTCCTGCTGGAGACCCTCGGCAAGTCCGACGACCTCGTCACGTACATGCCGGAGGACAAGCACAACACGCAGTCCAAGAAGCCGGACGTGTCCAAGGCGGCGCGCGACTTCGGGCACGATCCGAAGGTGACGCTCGAAGAGGGCATCCCGACGACGGTCGAGTGGATGCGCGACGTGTACCTCTCCAACAAGACGACGGCGCCCTCGTAGGTGGCCGCCGAGCCGGAGCCGACGGGCCGCGCGCGGGACGACGCCGCGCCGGAGGTGAGCGTGATCATCCCGTGCCTGAACGAGGAGCAGAACGTGCCCTCGGTCGTGGCGCGCGTGCGTGACCTGCTCGCGGCGGCGGACGTCTCGGCCGAGATCCTGATCGTCGACGACTGCAGCGATGACTACACGTTCCGCGAGGCGTATCTGCTCGCGGAGCGCTGGGACGACGTCATCGCTCTGCACAAGGGGTTGCCGCGCGGCATCGGCAACGCGGTCCGGTTCGCGATCGAGCGGGCGCGCGGTCAGGTCGGCGTGGTCGTCATGGGCGACGGCGTCGACCCGCTGGCGGCGATCCCGGACATGCGGGACGCGATCATCGACGCGGGCCACGACCTCGTCCTGCTCTCGCGCTACCTGGACCCGTCGGATTCCGCCTCGATCCCGCTGACGTATCGCGTCTACCAGGCCGCCTACCGGCGGCTGCTGGCGTTCGCCTGCGACCTGCCGTACAAGGACGCGACGTACGCGTTCCGCGGCTTTCGGCTGGACTTCGTGCGCGGGCTCGGGCTGATGTCCGGCGGTTTCGAGATCTCGCCCGAGATGACGCTGAAGACGTGGACGCGCGGCGGCTCGATCACCGAGCTGCAGGGTCGGCAGGGCCGCCGGATCGCCGGTGAGTCGAAGTTCCTGTTCTCCGAGCAGGCGGTGGGATACGCGCGCGTCGCGTTCCAGGCCTATCGAGACGCACGCCGGAGCGGGCGTCACCGCACTCGCAACTGGGGCGCGCTGGTCCGCGGTCGTGGCGCCTGACGGGAGGCCGCAGACTGTGACGCTGGAGCCCTCGCGGGAACCGGCTCCGGCCGCCCCGGAGGAGCGCATCGAGCGCCCGCCGGCCGCGGCGCGCCTGCGCGCCGTCCCCGGGCTCGCCGTCGTCGCCCGGCATCTCGGCGTCATCGTCTCGGTCGCGGCGGTCGCGGGCTTCGTCGTCTGGGCGCTTGGCCAGGACACGCCGAAGTTCCCGTCCGACCCGGCCGACATCGCGCTCGTCGGCGGCGCGGTGCTCGTGTACGCCTTCGCGACCGCGGTCCGCGGCTGGCGCTGGCACCGGATCATGCGCCACAACGGCATTCCGCACTCGCGCACGGACGCGTACATGCTGTGCGTCGTCGGCTACGCGTGCAACAACGTGCTCCCGGCGCGCGGTGGCGAGCTGCTGCGGATCTACCTGATGGGCCAGCGGTCCGGCGCGCGCAAGCGCGAGGTGCTGGGCACGGTGCTCGCCGAGCGGGTGCTGGACGCGGTCAGCCTCGCCCTGCTGCTCGTGATCCTGTCCGTCGGCCGGGTCGCCGGCTCGTCGCCGGGGGACTCGAGGACGCTGGCCGCGGTCGGTGCGCTGGTCGTCGTGTCCTCGGTGTTCGTGATCGCGATGCTCCTGCACCGCGGTGAGCGGCTGCAGCGCGTGATGGGGCTGCTGCGGCCGATCATGGCCGCGTCGCGGCGGTTGGTCAGCCCGTACGGCGCGATCCTGCTCGTGGTCACGATGGGCATCTGGGCGCTCGAGGGGACCATCTTCTGGATGATCGGGCGCTCGCTCGGGATCGCGATCACGCCCTGGGAGGGCCTGTTCGTGCTCGTGCTCTCCGGGTTCTTCACGTTGATCCCCGCCGCGCCCGGCTACGTCGGGACGTTCGAGGCGGGCGTGCTGGTCGGGCTGTCGCGGCTTGGCGTCAGCGGCGGCACCGCGGTCGCGTTCGCGCTGCTCGTGCGCTTCGTGATGTACGTGCCGATCACGGTCGTCGGGCTCGGGTTCCTGATCGCTCGCTACGGCGGCCTGCAGCTGCTGCGCAGCCGGCGCTGGGAGCAGCCGGCGTGATCAGGCGCCGCGCCTGAGCAGCCGCGCGGCGAGCGGCCGACGGGGCGGCACCGGGGCCTTCAGCGTCGCCTCCAGCAGGCCCTTCGCGGTCGGGCGGATGCCGTGCACGTCGACGTCCTCGCGCTCGGCCCAGGCGGCGGCGATGCACAGCTCGGCGTCGCGCAGCGCGTCGTCGAGCAGCAGCGTGGCGTCGGCCTTCAGGTAGGGCGCGACGAGGTCGATGGTGCCGAGGCGCGACGCGCCGGAGTCCAGCGTCGGGCCGTCGACAAGGATCAGTTCGGGCGCGGTCTCGCGCAGCGCGGCGGCCGCGGCGTCGGTCAGCACGAAGCCGGCCGGCGCGTCGCCGCCGGGGTCGCCGAGCGCAAGCTCGATGACGGTGGCCTGCGCCGCCAGCCCGCGCTCGGCCAGCGCCTGGCGCGTCCGCTGTGCCCACGCCGGGTCCTGCTCGAAGCTGAGCAGGCGCGGACGGTCGTCGCCGTGGATCTCGGCGAGCAGCGCGGCGAGCACGACGGTGCTGGTGCCGCTGCCGAACTCGACCGCGGTGGCCGGGCGCTGCGCGCGGACGAGCTCGGCGATCCGGTCGATCGCGCTGGCGTCGAGCGCCCAGACCCCCACCGCCAGCCCGGCGGTCAGCTCCGCCAGCCGTGGGTCCGCGGGCGCGGTTCCCGGCGGCTCCTGGCGGATGAGCGCGTCACGAGCGCCGACGGCCCGGCGAACCCCCATCACCGCCGGGTACGGGAGCAGCAGTCCGTGCTCGTGCGCCAGCGCCGCGATGCGCTCGTCGACCGAGGGTCCGACCTCGACGCGCTCGTGCAGGCCGCAATCGAACCAGCGCCCGCCCTCGTGCACGAGGTCGATCACGAGCTCGGCCGGGCCCTGCAGCGGTGGAGCACAGACCTCGACGCCGACGAGCGTGGTCTCGCCGGGACCGAGCGCGTGGGGCAGCGGCGTCCGGCCGACCTCCTGACGCGGCCCGCCCATGACTGGCTGCCAGGCGGCGCCGAGCCGGATCACCGGATCGTGACGGTACGGCCAGCGCGCGCTGCCGGCGTTCGTCACCTCGACCCAGACCAGCTGGTCGCGGCGCTGGGCGGTGAACCGCGGCAGCGGCCGTGCGAGCGTCACGGCGCCGCGGTACGCGTCGGCGGGGAGCTCGGTGCGTGGTGCGTGCCACTCGACCGCGGCGCGGTCGTAGAGCGGCAGGGCGGCCGGGTCGAGCGTACGGCCGGCGTCGCGGGCCGCGCCGAGCGCCGCGGCGATCCGCTCGGCGTCGACCGCGGGGATCGGCAGCGTCGCCGGCGAGCCGGCCGCTTCGGGCACGTAGAACGCGCGGTTGAACGGCTCGCCCTCGGGCGTCAGCAGGCCGTAGCGCTCGGCGTCGTAGCGCGCGGCCTTCGCCTCGCGGCGGGCACGATCGCCGAGCAGTAGGTCGAGGTGATAGACGGGCAGCTCGTCGAGGAAGCGGATCGGCGGGTCGGCGTCGGCCAGCGCGTGCTTGCGCGCGGCGAACGTCAACCCGGCGTCGTTGCGCAGCAGCCGCAGACGGCGGTCGGAGTCCCAGGGCTCGGTCGCCAGCCGTGAAGCGGCGTCCGGCCACGTCCAGTGGATCGGCAGCGAGTACTGGCGCACGCGACGGTCGGCGACGAGCTCCGGGAGCGCGTCGGCCAGCGCCGCGGAGGGCAGCTCGTCGCCGTCCAGGATCAGCACCCAGTCCCCGGTCGCGAGGCTCGCGAGCCACGGCCAGTGGCGGTTCGCGCCCGCGTGCTCGTAGCGCACGAGCACGTCGGCGACGTCCGCGTAGTAGGCCAAGTCGTCGCCGCCGACGCGCGCGTCGGCGGCGATCACGATCTCGCCGGCCACGTCGCGCAGCGCGCTCAGGGCGGCGGCGACGAGCGGCCCCGGATGCGCGGTTGGACACAGGACCGAGAGCACGGGTCGCGGCACGGCGCGCAGGGATAGCAGACGTAGACTGGGGCCGATGTTCCGACGCAAGGCGATCACCGAGCACCAGGTGCCGGACGTGTTGAACGTGCCCGCGGCCAACGAGGCGACGATCGACCTGGTCCGCCGGTCGGGCGCCCGCGTGGTCGCCGAGATCGGCATCTATCAGGGTGCGACCTCAGAAGGGCTCGCGCGCCTGCTCGCCGAGCGCGACGGCGAGCTGCACCTGTTCGACTTCCAGGACCGCGTGGACGAGGTCGCCGGCCGGCTGTCCGGTCCCGGGTTCTGCCGGGTCGTGGCGCACGGCAATTCGCGCAAGGTCATGGATTCGTACAACTGGGCGCTGGGGCAGCTGCTGACGCAGCCCGACCCGCCGCGCTTTGACTACGTGTTCATCGACGGCGCGCACCTCTGGGGCATCGACGCGCTGACGTTCTTCCTCGCGGACCGGCTCCTGAAGGTCGGCGGGCACATGGACTTCGACGACTACGACTGGTCGCTGGCTCGTTCGGCGACGATGAACCCGGATGTGCTGCCGGCGACCGCCGCGCTCCACACGCCCGAGCAGATCGAGGCGCCGCAGGTCGCGATGGTGGTCGACGTGCTCGTCCGGACCGATCCGCGCTACGTCGAGGTGCTCGCCGACAAGGCGTTTCGCAAAGTGGCCTGAGCGCTTGTCAGAATGCCTGCGATGGCCCGCCGGACCACCGTCACGCCGAGCGAGTTCCGCAAGATCGCGTACCTCGCCCTCGTGGTCTCCACGCTGATCGTGTTCACGGGCGCGGCGGTGCGGCTCACGGGCTCCGGCCTCGGCTGCTCGGAGTGGCCGCGCTGCCAGGGCACGCGGCTGACGCCGGAGCTCCACACGCACGGGATCATCGAGTTCTCCAACCGCGTGATGACGTCGGTGGTGGCGATCCCCTGCCTGCTGGCGGCGATCCTGGCCTGGCGGCGGCGCCCGTTCCGGCGCGACCTGGCGCTGATCGCCGCGACGCTGCCGCTCGGCGTGCTCGGGCAGGCGGTCATGGGCGGCCTGACCGTGCTCTACGGGCTCTCGCCGGGCTGGGTGATCGGGCACTTCCTGCTCTCGATGGCGCTGCTGGTGGGCTGCGTGGCGCTGCTGTGGCGCGCGACGTACGAGCCGGGTGACCGGCCGCGGTCCCCGGACCGCTGGGCGACGTGGGGCGTGCGGGCGCTGCTGGTGCCCGGCGGGCTGACGCTCGCGCTCGGCACGGTCGCGACCGCGGCCGGACCGCACGCGGGCGGCGAGGGGACCGGGGACATCGTCCCGCGCCTGGACTGGCGCGGCGCGGACACGCTCGACTGGGCGATCCACCAGCACGGCGCGCTGGCCACGATCCTCGGGCTCGCGTGCGTGGGCGTGTGGTTCTTGGTGCGCGCCCGCGGGCTCGATCCGCTGGCGCAGAACTGGATGACCGCGGTCTGCGTGCTGCTGGCGTGCCAGGGCTTCGTGGGGATCGCGCAGTACTCGATGGAGCTGCCGGCGGAGATCGTCTGGGTCCACGTCGCGCTGAGCGCGCTGATGTGGATCGCGCTGCTGGTGGCGGCGGCGGCCGCGGGGCGGATCGGCCCGCCGCGGGCCGGGGTCGAGCCGTTCGTCCCGGCGCCCGAGCGCGAGCTCGCGCGCAGCGCGTGAAGGCGCTCGTCACCGGGGGCGCGGGCTTCATCGGCTCGCACCTGGTGGACGCGCTGCTCGACCGGGGCGACGAGGTCGCGGTCGTCGATCGGCTGCGGGTGGCGAAGTTCAATCTCAACGCCGCGATCGACCGCGGCGCGCGCGTGTGGCGCGCGGACGTGACCGAGGTGGCGGCGATGCTGGAGGTCTTCGGCGACGTGCGCCCGGACGTCGTCTACCACCTGGCGGCGCAGATCGACGTCCGCCGCTCGGTCATCGATCCCGCGCTGGACGCGCACCAGAACGTGGGGGGCACGGCGGCGGTGCTGGAGGCGGCGCGCCAGACCGGCGTGCGGCGGGTGCTCCTGGCCTCGACGGCCGGCGCCTACGGGGACCCCGCGACGATCCCGACGCCGGAGCACACGGCGCTGGAGCCGCTCTCGCCGTACGGCGCGTCGAAGGCGGCGGCGGAGACGTACCTGGCGCTGTTCAGCCGCCTGCACGGGATCTCCACGCTCGCGCTGCGCATGTCCAACGTCTACGGGCCGCGCCAGGACCCGCACGGCGAGGCGGGCGTGATCGCGATCTTCTGCGCCGCGGCGGCGGCGGGCCGCGAGGTCACCGTCTTCGGCGACGGCTCGCAGACGCGCGACTTCGTCTACGTGGAGGACGTCGCGCAGGCGTTCGTCGCGGCGGGCCGCGCGGACGCCCAGGGCGCGCTGAACGTGTCCACGGGCGTCGAGACGACGCTGACCGAGCTGGCGGCGACGCTGGAGCTGCGCACCGTCACCGGGCCCGGGCGGCTGGGCGAGATCAGCCGCTCCTGCCTGGACCCCAGCGGGGCGCGGGCGCGGCTCGGCTGGCAGGCGCGCACGCCGCTGGCCGAGGGGCTGCGCCGCACGCTCGCCTGGCTCAGCTGACTTCGCGCAGCCGCCCCGTGTGCACGTCGTAGACGAACCCGCGCACGGAGCTCTTGTTGGGGATGAACGGGCTCGCCTGGATCCGGCCGATCGAGCTGCGCACGTCGTCGTCGAGGTCCGTGAACGACTCGGGCGACCAGGGCGGCTTGATCCCGGTGTCGCGCTGGATGTCGGCGCGGAACGAGTCGTCGGTGAACGTCAGCATGCCGCAGTCGGTGTGGTGGATCAGCACGATCTCCTGGGTGCCGAGCAGGCGCTGGGAGATCGCGAGCGAGCGGATCTCGTCGTCGGTCACGACGCCGCCGGCGTTGCGGATCACGTGCGCGTCGCCGAGCGCGAGGCCGAGCAGGCCGTGGATGTCCAGGCGCGCGTCCATGCAGGCGACGACGGCGACCTTCTTGGCCGGGGGCAGCGGGATGCCGCCGTTGTCGAAATGGTCGGCGTACTCGCCGTTGTTGCGCAGCAGCTCGTCGGTCACGCTCATGCCTCGCAAATTACCTGAATCATGGTCGGCTTACGAAGGCCGTAGACTCGGGGCGGGATGCCCGAGCTGATCGAAGGGCCCGCGCGCGTCGAGGCGGCGGGGACGAAGCCGAAGCTGATCGACGAGTTCGTGGGCCGGGTGAACACCGGCGAGGAGCGCGTGAGCGTGGCGCGCATGCGCTCCCCCGCCGGCTGGGTGGAGCCGGGGCAGCGGCCGGAGTTCGACGAGTACACGGTCGTGCTCGACGGGGAGCTGCAGGTGGAGCACGCCGACGGCGTGCTGCCGGTCGCCGCCGGCCAGGCGGTGCTGGTGCGCGCCGGCGAGTGGGTGCGCTACTCGACGCCGTCCGGCGCCGAGTACGTCGCCGTCTGCCTGCCCGCGTTCGCGCCGGACACCGTCCATCGCGACGAGCCGTGAAGCCGGGCGCGATCGGCGTCGTCGTCCACCCGCGCCGGGACAGCCGCGAGCTGATCGAGTGCGTGGTGCGCTGGGCCGGGCGGCACGGCCGCCCCGTGCGCGGGCTGCACGAGGCGCAGGCCCTGCTCCCGCCGGCCGTGCACCTGTGCTCGGAGGAGGAGCTGGCGGTCGGCGCCGGGCTGCTGATCGGGCTCGGCGGCGACGGCACGATCCTGCGCGCGCTCAAGCTGGCGACCGCGCAGGACGTCGCCGTGCTGGGCGTGAATCTGGGGCGGCTGGCGTTCCTGGCCGAGGTCAACCTGGACGAGCTGCCGGAGGCGCTGGACCGGATCGACCGCGACGAGCACCAGATCGAGGAGCGCGCGGCGATGACGGTCACCGGCGTCGGGCCCGGGCTGTGCGCGTTCAACGACTCCGCGCTGTCGCGGATCCCCGGCCACGGGCCGGCGGCGCTGGCGGTCGAGGTCGAGGACGAGGTGTTCGCGCGCTACACCGCGGACGCGCTGGTGATCGCGACGCCGACCGGGTCGACCGCGTACTCGTTCGCCGCCGGCGGGCCGATCGTCTCGCCGCGCCACGCCGGGCTGCTGGTGACGCCGGTCGCGCCGCACGCGGCGTTCGACCGGGCGGTGTTCCTGCACCCGTCGGAGACGCTGCGCGTGCACGTGCTCGACCGCTCGGCGCCGCTGCTGCTGGAGGCCGACGGGCAGCGCGTGGCCGAAGTCGGCGCGGGCGACTGCGTCGAGTTCGCGATCGCCCCGCGCCCCGCGCGCATCCTGCGGCTCTCGCCGCACGGGTTCTACGAGCGCGCGCGGCGCAAGCTGCAGCTGGCGGACTCGTCCGAGCTGGCGCCGGAGTGAGCGGCGGGGGAGCCGGCCGGCGGGGCTCGCGGTGAGCGCCGGCGGGCGCCGCGGCGGGTCGCGTGGCCGGGCGCGCCGCGGGCGGCCCGCGCCGGCGCCGGTCGCCGTGCAGACCGAGCACGCGCTGGCCGAGGTGATCGCCGACCCGCACCGGCCGTCGTCGCGCACGCTGTTGCTGGATGGCCGCGAGGCCGGGCAGGTCGACCTGCAGGACCCGCGCGCGCTCGCGTTCGCCTACATGCGCCGGATCGCGGACCTGATCGACGCGTTCCGCCCGCCCGGCACCGCGATCGACGTCCTGCACGTGGGCGGCGGCGCCTGCGCGCTGCCGCGCTACGTCGACGCCACGCGGCCGCGCTCGCACCAGCTCGTCTTCGAGCTCGACCCCGGCGTGGTCGCGCTCGCCCGCGCGCACCTCGGCCTGCGCGCGTTTCCGCGCCTGCGCGTCCGCGTCGGCGACGCGGCGGACCTGATCGGGGCGTGCGAGCCGCGCTCGTTCGACCTGGTGATCGGGGACGCGTTCGACGGCCCGCACGTCCCCGCGCGGCTCTCCACCGCCGCGTTCGCCGCCCAGGTCCGGCGCGTGCTGCGGCCCGCCGGCGCGTACGCGCTCAACGTGATCGACGTCCCGCCGCTGGACGAGGCGCGCGCGCACGCCGCGCTGCTGCAGGCGGCGTTCGCGGAGGTCGCGTGGGTCGCGCCGCCGGGCGTGCTGCGCGGCCGCGCGCCCGGCAACGTCGTCCTGCTCGCGTCCGCGGTCACGCTGCCGCTCGCCGCGCTGCGGCGCGCGGCGGCGGCCGCGGTCCCCCGCGAGCAGGTCAGCGCAGCCGCACCGTGACCGTGCGGGTCACGCGCCCGCCGTCGCCGAACAGCGTCACGGTCACGCGCACCCGTCCCGCCGGGAGCTTGACCGCGACCGAGCCGTTCACGCGTCCCGTCCGGACCGGGAACGTGCGCGTCGCGACCCCGCTCTTGAACGCGCAGCGGCCACGCGCGCAGCGCTCGGGGACGACGGTCACGGTCGCCGTCTGCGCGTCGGTCCCCGTCGCGGTGACCTTCAGCGTCCGCCGGCAGGAGCGCGAGCCGCAGCGGCCGCCCGCCTTGACCTTGGGCGCGCGCAGGGTCGGCGCCGCGGCCGGCGCGGGAGCGGGCGCGGGCGGATCGGCCGCCGGCGGCGGCGTGACCACCGGCGGCGCCGGGCAGCCGCCCAGCGCGGCGAGCCCGGGCACCGTCGGGCAGCGGTCGTCGAGGTCCGGGACGCCGTCGCCGTCGCTGTCGCCGCCGCGCGGCGTCGGGTCGCACGCGTCGCCGAGCCCGTCGCCGTCCGCGTCGGCCTGGTCGCGGTTGGGGACCGTGACGCAGTTGTCCAGCGCGTCGGGGATGCCGTCGCCGTCGCTGTCCCCGACCAGCCGCGTGAGCGCGGCGAACGCGTTCGCGCGGCCGCCGTTGCGGCCGTACGGCGCCAGCGCCGGGATCGGCTCCGCGGAGTCCAGGATCGTGGCCTTCAGCTGGGCCGCGGTCAGCCTGCCGTCGTGCGCCAGCAGCAGCGCGGCCACGCCCGCCACGTGCGGCGCCGCCATCGACGTGCCGTCGAAGTACCAGTAGCCGCCGCGGGTCGTCGACAGGACGTCCACGCCGGGCGCGAACACGTCGACCGCGGTCGGGCTGTAGTTGGAGAAGTCGGCGCGCCGGTCGGCGTCGTCGGAGGCGCCCACGCACAGCACGTTCGGGTACGGCACCTCGCACGGGTAGTACGTCGTCGCGTCCAGATCGAACGCGCTGTTGCCGGCCGACACCACGTACAGCGTGTTCGGGTGCGCGGCGATCGCGTCGTCGATCACCTGCGCCGGGCCGAGGCCGCCGAGGCTGGCGTTGACGATCCGCGCGTGGCCGCCCGCGAAGTCGAGCGCCTCGGCGATCACCGACCACGGCGCGGTGCCGTCGTCGCCGAGCCCCTTGAGCATCAGCACGCGCGCGTCCGGCGCCAGCCCGCTGATGCCCTTGTGGTTCGCGTTGCCGGCGACGATCGTGCCGGAGACGTGGCTGCCGTGGCCCTTCACGTCGTCGGGGTCGTTGTCGTTGTAGACGAAGTCCCAGCCGCGCCAGTTGTCGACCAGGCCATCGCCGTCGTCGTCGATCCCGTTCGTCTCGCGGCCCCCGCCGCGCTCGCCGGCGTTGAGCGCGAGCTGCCCGGCGAGGTCCTCGTGCGCGGCGTCGACCCCCGTGTCCACCACCGCGACCGTGACCCCCGTCCCGGTCGACAGCTGCCAGGCATCGACGACGTCCAGCGCGCCGAGCCCCCAGAGGTCGTCCCAGTACGGGTCGGCCTTCGCCACGGCCTGCGCGCGGGCGATCCCGTCGCGCTCCACCCAGTCCACGTCCGGGTCGGCCCGCAGCGTGGCCAGCGCGTCGTCCACCTCCTCGGCGGGCACGCTCACGACTTCCGTGTCGGCGAGCCGCAGCTTGCGTTCGTGGTGGACGCCCGCGGCGGTGCGCTCGGCGGCGCGCAGCCCGCCGTCGCGGCGGACGATCAGGTCCTCGGCGCGCGCGGCACCCGGCAGCGCGAGGAACAGCAGCAGTGTCACGACGGTCAGGTTTCGCACACCACGGTGATCGGCTGGAACCGGTCGAGCCGGTACCGACTGGACGCGGGTACTAGCGTGCAGGCCCATCACTCGACGTCGGCAGCAGCTGTCCCTCGCGGCCGCGATCATGGGTTCGTTCGTCGCGGGCCTGGACTCCACGGTCGTCAACGTCGCGCTTCCGGCGATCCGCGCCGACCTGGGCGGCGGGCTGGCCGGACAGCAGTGGGTGTCGAACGCGTACCTGCTGACGCTCGGCTCGCTGATCCTCGTCGCCGGCTCGCTCGGCGACCTCTACGGCGAGCGGCGCGTCTTCTCGATCGGCGTGAGCGGCTTCGGGGTCGTCTCGATCCTGTGCGCGGTCGCGCCGTCGATCGAGGTGCTGATCGCCGGGCGCGCGCTGCAGGGCGTGTTCGGCGCGCTGCTGACGCCGAGCGCGCTGGCGGTGATCGTGTCCGCGTTCGGTCCGGACGAGCGCGGCGCGGCGATCGGCTCCTGGACGGCGTGGTCGGGGATCGCGATGGTGATCGGGCCGCTGGCCGGCGGCTGGCTCGTCGACACGGCGTCCTGGCGCTGGATCTTCGCGATCAACGTGCCGTTCGTGCTGATCACGCTCGGGCTGGTCGCGGCGGCCGTGCCGAAGGCGGCCGGGCGGCGCGCGGTGCGGCTGGACTGGCTGGGCGCGCTGCTGACGGTGCTCGGGCTCGCGGGGCCGGTGCTGGCGCTGATCCGCCAGCCCGCGGCCGGGTGGGGGAGCCCGGAGGTGTGGGCGGTCGGGCTGGGCGGGCTCGTGCTGCTCGGCCTGTTCGTCGTGCACGAGCGGCGCACGCCGGCGCCGATGCTGCCGCTCGAGCTTTTCTCCCGCCGCAACTTCCTGTTCGGGAACCTGCAGACGTTCGCGATGTACGGCGGGCTCGGCGCCGTGTTCTTCTTCCTGACGCTGTTCCTGCAGCAGGTCGCGGGCTACGACGCGCTGCAGGCCGGCCTGGCCACGATGCCGACCACGCTCGTGATGTTCGCGCTGTCCAGGCGCGCCGGGCGGCTCGCGGATCGCCTCGGGCCGCGGCTGTTCATGGGCTGCGGGCCGCTGATCAGCGCGGTCGGGATCGCGCTGATGCTGCGGATCGACGCCGAGCTCGACTACTGGACGGACCTGTTCGTCCCGCTGCTGATCTTCTCGCTCGGGCTGGCGACGACGGTGGCGCCGCTGACCGCGACCGTGCTGGCCGACGCCGACGAGCGCAACGCCGGGATCGCGTCCGGCGTCAACAACGCGATCGCGCGCGTCGCGGGGCTGCTGTGCGTGGCGGCGCTGGGCGCGGTCGTGTCCGCGGTCTACGTCGGGCACGGCGGGACGGGGGACACGCTGTCGGAGGCGAGCGCCGCGTCGGTGCGCGCGTTCCACGTCGGCGTCGGGGTCTGCGCGGCGCTGCTCGCGGCCGGCGGCGTGCTCGGGCTGGTCGGCATCCGCAACCCGCGGCGGGACGTCAGCTGCGAAGCGTGCGCCGAGGGCGCGCAGGGGCTGCAGGCGCCGCACTCCCCGATCGGACGGGAGCCGGCGCCCGCGTCGCGCTAGCTTCCGGACCCATGCCCGACGTCACCGAGTCCCTGCTCGCCGCCGGCTTCGTCGAGACCGTGTTCCACTGCCCGGCCTGCGGGCTCGGCGGCACCAGCCTCTCGCGCCCGTCCGCGCTTGCGGACCGCGCCTGCCTGGACTGCGGCACGCCGGTGGTCACCAGCGTGGTGGACCGCTTCGCGCGGCCGTGAGATCCGTCTTCCTGATCGGCGGCGGCCGTGACGAGGACGCGATCGTGGCCTCGCACGCGCCGTTCGTGGCCGCGGCCGGCGCGCGGCCGATCGCGGCGGTCGTGCTCGACGAGGGCGCGGACACCGACGTCGAGCGCTGGACGGGCGCGCTGCGCCTCGCGGGCGCGCGTGACGTCGACGCCGTGGTCGTCGCCCCAGGCCGGCCGCCCGACGTCGCCGGCGCGGGCGGGGTGTTCGTGGCCGGGGGCTGGACACCGGGCTACCAAGCGGCGCTCGCCGGGCGCGACTGGCTGCCGCCGGACGCCGTCTACGCCGGGTTCTCGGCGGGCGCGGCGATCGCCGCCGAGCGCGCCATCGTCGGCGGGCACCGGCTCGGCGCCGTGGCCGTCTGCGCGGAGGAGGCGGGCGAGGACCTCGAGCCGCTGACCGTCCGGCCCGGCCTCGGCCTGGTGCCGTTCGCGGTCGACGTGCACGCGACGCAGTGGGGCACGCTCACGCGCGCCGTCCACGCGGTGCGCGCGGGGCTGGTCGGCGAGGCGTGGGCGATCGACGAGGGCACCGTGCTGATCCACGACGCCGCCGGCCTGCGCGTCCGCGGCCTCGGCAGCGCCTACCGCGTCACCGCGGACCTCCGCCTCGAAGTCCACGCGCAGGGCTGAGTGCCCGCGGCGGTCCTTGACAGATCAGGACTCCGTGTGCATACTGCCGAATCGATTCGCTGAATCGTTTCGGCAACCACCGTGTCCTCGCCCTCCCGTCCCACCCTCGCCGACGTCGCCTCGCTCGCGGGCGTCGCCCGCTCGACCGCCTCGATGGTCATCAACGGCGTCGAGCACGCGCGCGTCGCCGAGGACACCCGGGCGCGCGTGCTGGCCGCCGTCGACCAGCTCGGCTACCGCCCGAACGCCGCCGCCCGCGGCCTGCGCACCCAGCGCACGCACCTGTTCGGCTTCGTCGGCGACGAGATCGCCGCCAGCGCCTACGCGGGCGAGACGATCACGGGCGCGCAGGATGTCGCCTGGACCGCCGATCACCTGCTGCTGATCGCCAACACCGGCCGCGACCCGGACGTGCAGCGCGCGGCGATCGACGCGATGCTCGACCGCCAGGTCGACGGGCTGATCATCGCCGCCATGTCGGCCCGCGAGGTCGACGTCGAGCCTCTGCGCCTCCTGAGCGTTCCCTGCGTGCTCCTGAACTGCTTCGGCGCCCAGCCGCTGTTCCCGGAGATCGTGCCGGACGACGAGCGCGGCGGGTTCGACGCCGCCACCCTCCTGCTCGACGCCGGCCACACCCGCATCGCGTTTATCAACGGCAGTGCGGACAAGCACGCGGCCAACGCCCGCGAGCGCGGCTTCCTGGCCGCCCACGCGCAGCGCGGCCTCACGCACGACCCCGTGCTGCGCGCGCACGGCAACTGGTGGCCGGACGGCGGCTACGAGCACACGCAGCGCCTGCTCGCCCTGCCCGACCCCCCGACCGCGATCTTCTGCGCCAACGACCGGATGGCGGTCGGCGCGTACGAGGCGCTCAAGGAGCTCGGGCTCGACGTGCCCGGGGACGTGTCGGTCCTCGGCTACGACGACATGGAGCTCGCCCAGCACCTGCGGCCGGCGCTGAGCACGATGGCGCTGCCGCACTACGAGATGGGTCAGTGGGCGTGCCGCCGGCTGCTCCTCGGCGCGCGCGAGCACGTCCGCGAGCTGCTGCCCTGCCCGCCGAAGTTACGCGACTCGATCCGCACGCTCTAGCCGGACGACGACGAGACGACCACAGCCCGCCCCCGCGGTGGGCCGCTGCGCCCTGCCCAGGAGGAGAGAGATGGCAGACATCCTGCTGCACGAGATCTACAAGCGCTACCCCGACGGCTTCGAGGCGGTCAAGAACCTGAACCTCCCGATCGGCGACGGCGAGTTCATGATCCTGGTCGGCCCGTCCGGCTGCGGGAAGTCGACCGCGCTGCGGATGATCGCCGGCCTGGAGGCGATCACCCAGGGCGAGCTGCTGATCGGCGGCACGCGCGTCAACGAGACCGCGCCGCGCGACCGCGACATCGCGATGGTCTTCCAGAACTACGCGCTGTACCCGCACATGACCGTGCGCGAGAACATGGGGTTCGCGCTCAAGCTGGCCAAGGTCGACCGGCGGGACATCGACCGCAAGGTCAAGGAGGCGGCCGAGATCCTCGAGCTCGAGCCGCACCTGGACCGCCGTCCCGGCCAGCTCTCCGGCGGCCAGCGCCAGCGCGTGGCGATGGGCCGCGCGATCGTGCGCGACCCGAAGGCGTTCCTGATGGACGAGCCGCTCTCCAACCTCGACGCGAAGCTGCGCGTGCAGATGCGCACGCAGGTCGCGCGGATCCAGAAGCAGCTCGCGACCACGATGGTCTACGTCACCCACGACCAGACCGAGGCGATGACGCTCGGTGACCGCGTCGCGGTGATGCGCGGCGGCGTGCTGCAGCAGGTCGACACGCCGAAGGTCCTCTACGAGCACCCGGCGAACCTGTTCGTGGCGGGCTTCATCGGCTCGCCGGCGATGAACTTCCTGCCCGCGCGCCTGCAGGACGGCGTGGTCAAGCTGCCGTTCGGCGACGCGCCGATCCCGCCCGGGGTCGTCACCGACGAGCGCGAGGTGGTCGCCGGCGTCCGCCCCGAGCACTTCGAGGACGGGCGGCTGACCGACGCGCCCGGCCTGCGCTTCCGCGCGCGGCCGGAGGTGGTCGAGTCGATGGGCTCCGAGCTGTACGCCTACTTCGACGCGCCCGCCGGCGAGGTCCGCTCGTCCGAGCTCGACGAGCTGGCCCAGGACGCGGGCGTGGACGACGTCCCCGGCGGGGCGCAGGTGGTCGCGCGGCTGAACGCCGCCAGCACCGCGGCCCCCGGCGCCGAGGCCGAGCTGTGGCTCGACACCGGCCGCATCAAGCTGTTCGAACGCGCCAGCGGGCGCAGCCTGGGGTAGCGGCGATGGCGGACATGAGCCGTCGCGGGTTCCTGCTCGCCGTGGGTGCCGGCGTCGCCGGCACGGTCGCGGCCTGGCCCCGCCTGACCGCCGCGGACGTCCCGGGCCGCGGGGAGGACGCGCTGCGCGTCGCGATCATGGGCACCGCCCAGGACGCGGAGGGGCGCAAGACGATCGTCGCCGAGTTCGAGCGCCGGTTCCCCGGCATCAAGGTCCGGGTGCAGCCGATCCAGGCCGCCGACTGGAGCCAGTTCTTCGCGAAGATCCTGACGATGGTCGCGGCCGGCACGCCGCCGGACGTCTGCTACGTCGCGACCGAGGGGGTGCAGCTGTTCGCCGACCGGCTCGGCGAGCCGCTGGACCGCTTCGTCACGCGCGACAAGGCCGTGATGCAGGAGTACTTCTCCGACGTCCACCCGTCGCTGGTGGAGGCCGCGATGTACGAGGGAAGCCTGTTCCAGACCCCGATCGACTTCAACGCCGCCAACGTCTACTACAACGCCGCGGCCTACCGGCGAGCGGGCCTGGAGCGCCCGGCGGACGACTGGAGCACGGACGACTTCCTCGCCGCCGCCCGCAAGGTGCAGCAGGCCGACCGCAGCATCCGCCCGTTCTTCTGGACCAACCGCCTGTGGGGCGGGATCGTCCCCTGGCTGTACATCAACGACACCAGCTTCCTGACCGAGAGCAAGGCGCCGGGCGGCCGCTGGATGTGGGACACGTTCTACGCCGACGACCCGTCGTCCGCACAGCGCGGCGGCGGGTACCGCTGGCTGCACTCCAACGCGCAGGACCCGCGCGTGCTGGAGTCCTTCGAGCTGCTGCGGCAGATGGTGGCCGACGGGCTGGCCTCGAGCCCCGCGCAGGGCGGCGGCAACGAGCTCGTCGGGCTGTTCTCCGGCGGCCGGATCGCGATGACGCCGGCCGGCGGCTTCTGGGCGCAGGGCCTGCACGACGGCGGCATGAAGCCGACGGACTTCGACGTCGCCTACTTCCCGCGCTGGCGCTCGCAGCGCCACCAGTACGGCGCGGCCGGGAACATGATCCTCAAGACCTCCAAGCGCAAGGACGAGGCCTGGGAGTGGGTCAAGTTCAACCTCAGCCAGGAGGCGATGCAGCTCGCGCTGCCCAAGCCGACCACGACGCCGGCGCGGCGCTCGATGGTCAACGCCGCGTTCTACGCCGAGACCGGCCCGCAGCACTGGCAGGTCTTCTACGACACGCTCGACCGGTTCCCGACGTCCGGGCCGATTCCCGCGCCGCCGCAGCAGGCGGCCGTCGAGACCGCGCTGATCAAGAACGTCACGGCGGCCGTCACGGGTGACCCCAAGAAGGCGCTCGCGTCGCTCGATCGTGACCTGACCACGGCCCTGAAGACATGACGACGACGATCCCCGCCTCCACGGCCGCGCCCACCGCCGCGGCGCCCGCCGAGCCCGCGCACGACCGGCGCTCCGAGCGGCTGCTGGTGTGGCTGTTCCTGGTTCCGACCGTCGGCGGCCTGGCGCTGTTCACGCTGCTGCCGATCGCCGCGTCGTTCGTGCTGGCGTTCTTCCGCTGGGACATCATCACGTCGCCCGAGTGGGCCGGGCTGCACAACTTCGGCGACATCGCCTCCGACGTGACGGTGCGGCGTGCGTTCCTGAACACGATCGGGTTCGTGATCGTCGCCGTCGCGCTGCAGCTCGGCATCGCGCTGTGGCTGGCGATCCTCGTCCAGTCGCGGCTGCCGAGCTGGCTGCAGAGCGTGTTCCGCTCCGCGTTCTTCTTCCCGCTGGTGCTGTCGGCGGCGTCGGTGTCGCTGGTGATGGCGTACCTGTTCAACGCCGACTTCGGGCTCGTCAACTCGATCCTGAACGCGGTCGGCATCCCGGACGTGCAGTGGCTGAGCACGGGCAGCGGCGCGGTCGCGGTCGTGATCTTCGTCTACGTCTGGCAGTCGTTCGGGTTCTCGTTGCTGCTGTTCCTCGGCGGCCTCGCGTCGATCCCGACCGAGGTCTACGAGGCGGCCGAGCTCGACGGCGCCAAGGGCTGGTCGCGCTTCACGAAGATCACGCTGCCGCTGATCAGCCCGACGCTGCTGGTCGCGACCGTGATGGCGGTGATCGCCGCGCTGCAGATCTTCGACCAGCCGTGGGTGCTCACGCGCGGCGGGCCGGGGGACTCGACGCGGACCGCCGTGATGATGATCTACCAGTCCGGCTTCCAGGAGCTGCAGTTCGGCCGCGCGTCGGCGATCGGGCTCGTCCTGACCGCGCTGATCCTGGCCGCGACCGCGGCGCAGTTCCGCCTCAGCCGCCGTTACGTCTTCTACCAGTGAGGCCGCACCGATGACCGCTCGCAGACCGCACGTGGGCACGCTCGTCGTGCTCGCCGTCGCCACCGTGCTCACGCTCGGCCCGGTGGTCTGGACGCTCGTCCGGGCCGTCACGCCGGAGGGCCAGGGGTTCTCGTTCTCGGCGTTCGGGGACGTCTTCGACCAGATCGACATGGTCCGGCTGACGCTCAACAGCGCGCTCGTCACCGGGCTGATCGTGCTCGGCCAGATGTTCACCGCGGCGCTCGCGGGCTACGTGTTCGCGCGCCTCGAGTTCCGCGGGCGCGGGCTGCTGTTCGGGCTCGTGCTGGCCACGATGATGGTCCCGCTGCAGGTGACGATCGTGCCCGTCTTCATGCTGATCCGCGGCATGGGGCTGTCGGACACGCTGCTGGCGCTGATCCTGCCCGCGGTCCCGACCGCGTTCGGCACGTTCCTGATGCGCCAGTACTTCATGACGCTGCCGCCGGAGCTCGGGGAGGCGGCGTCGATCGACGGCGCCGGCCCGTTCCGCACGTTCTGGTCGGTCTACGCGCCGCTCGCCGCGCCCGGCCTGGCCGTGGTCGGCATCCTGGCGTTCAACTACCACTGGAACGAGTTCTTCCGCCCGCTGATCTTCAGCATCAGCGAGGAGAACTACACGCTGCCGCTCGGGCTGGTGACCCTGCAGGGGAACCTCGGCAGCGGCAGCGTGTCGACGGTGCTGGCGGGCGTCGTGCTGTCGATGATCCCCGCGGTGGTGGTGTTCGTCTTCGGCCAGCGGCGGCTGCGCGAGGGCCTGACGGCCGGGATCGGGAAGTGAAGCGGGACCCGAGCTTCCCGCGCCTGCACGGGCGCCCGCCGCAGGGCTGGCTCAACGACCCGCACGGCTGCGTGCGGGTCGACGGCCGCTACCACGTGTTCTTCCAGCACAACCCGGACGAGCCGCGCCACGCCGCGATCAAGTGGGGGCACATGAGCTCCGCCGACCTCGCGCACTGGGAGCCGGAGCCGATCGCGCTCGTCAACCGCCCGGGCGAGCTGGACGCGGCCGGCTGCTGGACCGGCAGCGTCGTCGACGACGGCGGCACGCCGACCGCGGTCTACAGCGCGGTCGCCAACGGGGACGAGCGCAGCGTCGTGCTGGTCGCCCGCGGGGACCGCGCGCTGCGCACCTGGGAGCAGGGGCGCGCGCCCGCGTTCGGCGCGCCCGCCGACCCCGCCGTGACCCACGCGCGCGACCCGTTCGTCTTCGCGTTCGAGGGCCGCCGCTACGCGCTCCAGGGCGCCGGCAGCTACGTGCGCGGCGGCGCCGCGCGCGTGCTCGTGTACGCGTGCGACGACCTCGACGCGTGGACGGAGCTGGGCCCGCTGGTCAGCGCGCAGGACGATCCGGCCGCCGCCGAGCTCGCGCCGGCGGACGTGTGGGAGTGCCCGAACCTGTTCCCGCTCGGCGACCGCTGGGTCCTGCTCGTCTCGCTCTGGTACCGCGAGGGCGGCGGCGCGCACGACGTCCGCTACCTGGTCGGCGACCTCGAGGCGACCGCCGCCGGCCCGCGCTTCCGGGCCGAGCGCGGCGGGCGGCTGGACCGCGGCCCGTGCTTCTACGCGCCGCAGGTGCTGCGCGACGGCGACCGCACGCTGGTCTGGGGCTGGGCGCGCGAGCGGCGCTCCGCGGCCGAGATCGCGGCGGCGGGCTGGGCGGGGACGCTGACGTTCTGCCGCGAGCTGCGGCTCCTCGACGGCGTGGTCGCGTCGGTGCCGGTGCCGGAGCTCGACGTGCTGCGCGCGCGGCCGCTGGCCGTCGACTGGCCGTTTCGCGCGCACGCGTTCGACCTCGACGTCGCCGGGCCGGCGCGGCGCGCGTCGCTGTGGCTCGACGACGTCGCGGTCGCCGAGTTCGCCGCGCCCGCGCGCGTGCTGGTCGACGGGTCGATCGTCGAGGTCTTCGACGGGCCGGCGCCGTTCACCACCCGCGCGTACCCGACCGCGGCCAGCCGCTGGCGGCTGCGGCTCGAGCGCCCGGGCCGGGTGGAGGCCTGGACGCTCGGGCGGCGCTGACTCGCGCTACGGCAGGTTCCAGGCGCCGGCGGGGGCGAACTGCTCGACCCACGTCCGTGCGATCTCGTCGCGGCCCGCGAACCAGACGTCGGGGTGCGCGGCGATGTGCTCGAGCGCCCGGCGCAGGCCCGCCAGCCGGCCGGGCCGCCCGATGATCCGCGGGTGCAGCCCGATCGACATCATCCGGGGCGTGCGCGCGCTCTCGGCGTAGAGGACGTCGAACGTGTCGCGGACGTAGGTCTCGAAGTGGTCGCCGGTGAGCAGCTCGCCGCGCCAGAACCGCACGTCGTTGACGTCGAGTGAGTACGGGACGACGAGGAACGGCCGGTCCTCGACGTCGGTGAAGTACGGCAGGTCGTCGTTGACCGCGCCGCAGTCGTAGAGCAGCCCGGCCTCGGCCAGCAGCCGGCGCGTGTCGATCGTGCCCGGAGCGCGCCCGAACCAGCCCAGCACGCGCCGGCCGGTCATGCGCTCGAGCGTGTCGACGCACGCGCGGATGTCCGCGGCCTGCTCGGCGACGTCGAGCCCGAGGTGCGGGATCCAGCGATGCCCGTGGCCGACGGCGTCGCACCCGCGCTCGACGAACGCCGCCACCACGGCGGGATGCCGCTCGAACGCCATCCCGCAGCCGAAGATCGTCGGCCGCACCGCGAGCTCGTCGAGCAGGTGCAGCAGGCGCCAGACGCCGACGCGGCTGCCGTACTCGTACGTCGACTCCTTGTGCAGGTCGCGGGCGCCGGCGGGGACGGCGTACGCGATGTCCACGAGCGGCTCGACGTCGCGGTCGCCGTCGAGCGGGTTGCGCTCCGCGCCCACCTCGTAGTTGACGACCACGTTGACCGCGATCCGCGCGCCGCCCGGCCATTCCACGCGCGGCACCGCCGCACCGTAGCCGACGAGGTCACGCGGGGGTCCGGTCATCGCCACATCTCCTTGACACGCCTGGCGGGGATCTGTATACAACCGCGGCAAGTCATCTGTATTCCGAGCAGTATACAGAATAGAATGCCATCTTCGAGCAACAGCCACCGCGCCGCCAAGCCCTCGTCCCAGCAGGTCTTCGAAGTGCTGGCGCACCGCATCAGCCGCAGTCAGCTCCCCGCCGGCGAGCGCTTGGCGGAGGAAGCGCTGTCACGTGAGTTCGGCGTCAGCCGGACACCGGTCCGCGAGGCGCTCCGGCGCCTCGAGCAGGCCGGGCTGGTCGAGCGCCAGGAGCACGGCCGCTACGCCGTGCGGGCGCTCGACCTCGCGCGCATCGACCAGCTCTACACGGTGCGCATCGTGCTGGAGGAGCTGGCGGTGTCGCTCACCGCGCCGGTCGTCGGCACGCCCGCGTTCGAGCGGCTGCTGGCCGACACCCGGGCGGCGGCCGCGGACACGGACGGCGAGAGCCCGGACCACGAGATGCGCGAGGAGTTCCACGAGCGGCTGGCCGCGCTGTCCGGCTACGACGAGCTGGTCCGCATGCTCAGCGACATCGACCTGCGCATCTACGCGTGCCGGCGGCTGGACACGCAGCTGCCCGGACGCGCGACCCAGGGCCAGGTCGAGCATCTCCGCATCATCGAGCTGCTCGCGGAGGGCAAGGTCGACGAGGCCAAGCAGGCGATGCGCGAGCACATCGACGGCAGCCGCGCGACCGTGCGGTCGCTGATGCGGGCCGGCATCACGACGATCACGTTCGCTGCCGAGGACAGCCCGCCGCCGTCATGAGCCCTCGCCTTCGGTCGCGTCTCGGACGCCTGCGCCGCTCCTACGCCCTGCGCCGCGTGGCGGTGATGATCCCGCAGCTGTTCGGCATCACGCTCGTGGTGTTCGTCCTGCTGCGGCTGTTCCCGGGCGACCCGGCCTACCTGTTCGCCGGCCCGACCGCGTCGCCCGAGACGATCGCGCGGATCCGGCACGATCTCGGGCTCGACGAGCCGATCGTCGTGCAGTACCTGCACTACCTCCGCGACCTGCTGCACGGCAACCTCGGCACGTCGCTGGTCACGTCGCAGCCCGTGCGCACCGACATGCTCGAGCGCTTCCCGGCGACGCTCGAGCTGATCACCGCCGCGCTGCTCATCGCGCTCGCCGTCGGGATCCCGCTGGGCGCGCTCGGAGCGCGCAAGCCGCGTGGCGTGGCCGACCGGGCGACGCGCTCCTACGGGCTGCTCGCCGGCTCGCTGCCGGACTTCTGGTGGGGCCTGATGCTGATCTTCATCTTCTTCACCACGCTGGACGTCGCCGCGGCGCCGGTCGGGCGCCTGGACATCGGCTTCGTGCCGCCGGATCGCATCACCGGCTTCTACACCGTCGACTCGCTGCTGACCGGCAACTGGGCGACGTTCACCAACGCCGTCTCGCACCTGATCCTGCCCGCGTTCACGCTCGCGTTCGTCTACGGCGGGCCGATCGTCAAGCACATGCGCGCGTCGATGACCAACGTGCTCGACGCGCCGTACCTGGCGTACGGCTCGATGTGCGGGCTCAGCCGCTGGACGCTGTTCCGCTACGCGCTGCGCAACGCGCTCGTCCCGGCGGTGACGATGACCGGGATCACCTACGCCTACCTGATCGGCGGCGCGGTGCTGGTGGAGACCGTCTTCTCCTGGGGCGGGCTCGGCCAGTACGCGGTGCGGGCCATCACCAGCTCCGACTACCTGGCGGTCAGCGGCACCGTGCTGACCACGACCGTCTTCGCGCTCGTCGTCTACGCGGTGCTCGACCTCGTGTACGTGCTGATCGACCCGCGGATCCGGTACTCGTCATGAGCACCCTGTCGCTGCGGCTGCGCGGCCTCGGGTCGTTTCCGGCGCGGGCCAACCGGGCGCTGATCGCGGGCGGGGCGATCGCCGGCCTGGCCACGCTGCTGGCCGTGATCGGCCCGTGGATCGCGCCGTACTCGCCGACGCGCGCGGTCGGGGGCGACCAGCTGCAGCCGCCCAGCACGACGCACTTCTTCGGCACCGACGCGGTCGGCATGGACGTGTTCAGCCGGGTCATCTCGGCCCCGCGCACCGACCTCACGATCGCGCTCGCGTCGACGGCGCTGGCGATCCTGGTCGGCACGCCGCTCGGCGCGATCGCCGGCTACTACCGGTCGCGCTGGTCGGAGGCGCTGATGCGCGTGTCCGACCTCGTCCAGTCGTTCCCGGTCTTCATCCTGGCGATGGCCGCGGTGATCGTCGCCGGCCACGACGTCACGAGCATCATCTACGTGATCGCGCTGGTGAACGCGCCGATCTACGTGCGGTTGGTGCGCGCGGAGGTCCTGTCGCTGCGCGAGCGCACGTACGTCGAGGCCGCGGTGGCGCTCGGGGAGTCCGGCCGCCGCGTGGTCTTCCGGCACCTGTTGCCGAACGCCTACGGACCGATCCTGTCGAACGCGTCGGTGACGGTCGGGATGTCGATGCTGCTGACCGCCGGCCTGTCGTTCATCGGCGCCGGCGTGCGCGTGCCGACGCCCGAGTGGGGCTCGATGATCGCGATCGGCGCGCCGAACGTCGTCACCGGCGAGTGGTGGCCGTCGGTGTTCCCGGGCGTCGCGCTCTCGATCACGGTGTTCGGGTTCGCCCTGCTCGGCGACACGCTGGCGCGGCTCACCGATCCGGCGCGGAGGCATCCATGAGCGAGATGCTGCACGCCGAGGGCGTGACGGTCGACTACCGCGACCGCCAGACGCTGCGCGACGTCTCGCTCACCGTCGGCGCGGGCGAGATCCTGGGCGTCGTCGGCCGCAGCGGCGCCGGCAAGTCGATCCTCGTGCGCGCGCTGATCAACCTGGTCCCGCCGCCCGGCAAGCTCGTCGACGGCGAGATCCGCGCGTTCGGGACCGACCTGCGGGCGATCGGCGAGGCCGAGGCACGCAGCCTGCGCGGGGCGCGGATCGGCGTGATCGTCCAGAACCCGCGCGGGCACCTGAACCCGCTCCTGCGCGTCGGCACGCAGATCTCGAACGTCTACCGCGCGCACCACGACGCCACCAAGGCGCAGGCCCGCGAGCGCGCGATCTCGGTGCTGCGCGACGTCGGCATCCCCGCGCCCGAGCACCGCTACGCCGCCTACCCGCACGAGCTCTCCGGCGGCATGGCCCAGCGCGCCATGATCGCGATGGCGCTCGTGTGCGACCCGGAGCTGCTGATCGCCGACGAGCCCACCAGCGGCCTCGACGTCACGATCCAGGACCAGATCCTCAAGCTGTTCCGGCGCTCGGTCGACGAGCGCAGGACGGGCGGCCTGCTGGTCACCCGCGACATGGGGATCGTCGCGCGGTTCTGCGACCGCGTCGCGGTGCTGCACGAGGGCGAGATCGTCGAGCAGGCCGCGGTCCCGGCGTTCTTCAGCGACGCCGTGCACCCGGTCAGCACGCGGCTGATCGCGTCCGCGTCGTTCGCCGCCGACGCCCCCGGCCCCGCGGAGGTCGCACAATGAGCGAGCCGGTGCTCGAGGTCCGCGACCTCGTCAAGGAGTTCGCCGTCGGGCAGGGCCAGGTGCTGACCGCGGTCAACCGCGTGGACCTGCAGCTCGCGCCGGGCGAGACGCTCGCGCTGGTCGGCGAGAGCGGTTCGGGCAAGACGACCGTCGGACGCTGCGTCCTGCGCCTGCTGGACGCGACCGGCGGCACGATCGCGTTCGCCGGTGACGACGTCACGCGGCTCGCCCCCAGGCGCCTGCGCGCGTTCCGCCGCCAGGTCCAGGTCGTCTTCCAGGATCCGTACGACTCGCTCGACCCGCGGATGTCGGTCGGCGCGATCGTGGAGGAGGCGCTGCGCGAGCTCACGGACACCGCCGCGGCCCGCCGGGGCGCGCTGACGAAGGAGCTGCTCGAGCGCGTCGGCCTCGACCCCGACGCCGCGCGCCTGTACCCGCACCACCTGACCGCCGGCGAGCAGCAGCGCGTGGCGATCGCGCGCGCGATCGCCTGCGATCCGCGGCTGCTGGTGCTGGACGAGCCGACCTCGTCGCTGGACCCGATCACGCGCAGCGAGATCATCGCGCTGCTGCGGAGCATCCAGGCCGAGCTCGGGACCGCCTTCCTGTTCATCTCGCACGACCTCGTGACGGTCCGCCACATCAGTCACCGGATCGCGGTCATGTATCTCGGCGAAGTCGTCGAGACCGGGCCGGTCGAAGCGGTCTTCGGCCGGCCGAGCCACCCCTACACCCGGGCGCTGCTGGCATCAGCGCCCAGCATCGAACGCGGTCGCGAGGACGCCGGGATCAGTCTCGCCGGTGAGATCCCCAGTCCGATCGACCTGCCGCAAGGGTGCTTTCTGGCCTCGCGCTGCCCGTTCGTCCTGGACGAGTGCCGAGCCGGCCACCCCGCCCTCGAGCCCGTCTCGAGGGTGCATCACTCGCGCTGCCTGCGCGTGACGGGTCATCTGGCGCCGCTCCCCGAAGCGGCGCCGGAGTCCGCTCACACCACCCCTAACGGCGTGCCCACCGGCAACCGGAAAGCGAGAGTCGTCGATGAGTCGTGAAGAGCAGATACTGGCTGCGTACGCGAATGGCGGCCTGACGCGCGCGCAGTTCATGCGCCGCGCGGCGCAGCTCGGGGTCACGGTGTCCGGGGCGTCGTGGCTGGCGGCGTGCGGCAGCTCGTCCGGCGGCGGTGGCGGTGGCGGCGCGGGCGGTGGCGGCGGCGGGTCGCGGCTGACGATGGCGGTCGCCGCGACACCGACGACGCTCGACCCGGAGTTCTCCTCGAGCCCGCAGGATCGCGAGATCGACGTCGCGATCTACGACCGCTTCACGCAGTTCAAGATCCTCGACCAGGACGGCATCCGGCAGGCCGATCTCAAGTCGCCGCCCGAGCCGCTGCTGGCCGAGAGCTGGGAAGTGGCCAACGGCAACAAGCGCTACACGTTCAAGCTCAAGGAGGGCGTCAAGAGCTACTTCGGCAACGAGCTGACCGCGGAGGACGTGGTCTGGTCGTGGGACCGGGTGTTCGAGCAGCAGTCGCAGGGGCTGTTCCCGCTCGGCGTCAGCTCGGTCGAGAAGGGGAGCTACAAGGCGGTCGGCCGGTACGCGGTCGAGGTCAACCTCTCCAGCGCGAACCCGCTGCTGCCGATCGTGCTCGCCACGCCCGTCCCGGGCGCCGTGATCTACGACAGCACCGAGGTCAAGAAGCACGTGACCGCGGACGACACGTGGGCGCGCAAGTGGCTGGCGCGCAACACCGCGTCGTTCGGGCCCTACCACGCGACCGAGTACACGCCGGGGCAGCAGGCGGTGTTCGTCGCCAACCCGAACTATCACGGCGGCAAGCCGGCGCTGTCGGAGATCATCTACAAGGAGATCCCGGACCCGGCGAACCGGCTGTCGCTGCTCACGACCGGCGGCGTCGACATCGCCGAGGATCTCAGCGCCGACCTGCGCAACTCGCTCAAGGGCAAGGCGGGCGTGCGCGTCGAGAGCGTGCCGGGCAACCTGGCGATCGCGTTCGGCCTGAACAACTCGATCAAGCCCTTCGACAACCCGGACGTGCGGCGCGCCGTCGCGACGGCGCTGCCGATCGACCAGATCATCTCGACGGTCTACTTCGGCGATCCGACCGTGCGTCTGTTCAAGGGCTACGTCGCCGACACGTTCCCGGCCTACCCGGACTACTGGCCGTATCAGCCCGCCGACCCGGAGAAGGCGAAGAGCATGATGGCCGCGGCCGGCGTCAGCGGCACCAGCTTCGAGATCTCCTACACGACGACCTACCCGGAGCACGAGAAGATCGCCCAGCTGATCCAGACGGCGCTCGAGCCGACCGGTCTCAAGGCGGTCCTGAACAAGCAGACGCCGGCCAAGTACCAGGAGCAGTACTACGGCCACAAGGCGCAGTCGGTGCTGGTCCAGGACGCGGCGTTCGTCGCCGACAGCGCGTACCCGCTCTACCTCTGGTTCGGCCGCGGCAAGGGCGCGGTCGGCAACTGGATCAACTACGCCAACCGGCCCGTCCAGGACCAGATCGACGCCGCGCTCGCCGAGCCGGACCTGGCCAAGCGCGAGACGCTGGGCACCGCGATCGGCAAG
>Ga0182736_1001080_pt1 | contig 30161 bp, 31 predicted proteins | sample eDN5th30CKraftBY_FD_128882 | JGI IMG/M metagenome (GOLD analysis project Ga0182736, IMG submission 128882) | Enriched backyard soil microbial communities from Emeryville, California, USA - eDNA 5th pass 30_C Kraft BY (version 2) (version 2) | ecosystem: Environmental > Terrestrial > Soil >...
CGACCTTCGGGCGGAGCGCCTCGTCGGGCTCCTCCTGCAGGACGTAGAGGAAGTCGTCGTCGCGCACCTCGAACACCTCGGGCGCGATGCCCATGCAGACCGCGTTGCTCTCGCACAGATCGAAGTCGACAACCACACGCATGACGCCTCCCGAGAAGGTGGAACAGGTTCTCGTTTCTGCAACGTAGCCGCTGCCCGGACCCCGGCGTGCCGCCGGACGCGCCGACGGCGGCCCGAGGGCCGCCGTCGTGTTCCAGGTGGAGGTGAGGGGAATTGAACCCCTGGCCTCCTCGATGCGACCGAGGCGCTCTACCAACTGAGCTACACCCCCGAAACGGGAATCGAACCCTAGCGCGAGCGTCGGCCACCTCTGCCAGTCCGATGCGCCGTCGGCGCCACAGGCCCCCACGCCGCCACAGAACGTGAGAGAACTTCCACGTTCCGTATCCAAGCTCGGCCAGCGAGGGGATGGGCCGTTCGCCTCATTTCTTGACGGCCCCATCAGCGAAGGCCCAGGCCACGCCACTGACGGTGGGATCTCGGTCACGGAGGGCGGCAATCACGGCTCAAGGCACCGCGCCCGCCGGCCGAGAACCAAGACATGGCTCCAGCGTCCCCGATCTCCTCCTCCAAGCGCCGGCAGGTCCTCGTGGCCACCGTCCTGTGCGCGATGGCCCTCCTCACCGGCTGCCTCCGCAGCACGCAGTCCCAGGTGCTCAGCGAGCTCAACGCCGACCGGGCCGCCCACAAGCTGCGCACCCTCGGCACCCAGGCCGACGCCCAGCGCAAGGCCCAAGCGTGGGCCGAGAAGCTCGCCCGGGAGAACAAGCTCTACCACTCGACCCTCTCCGACGGCATCAAGGTCAAGTGGTGCTCCCTCGGCGAGAACGTCGGCTACGGCCCCAACGTCCCCGCCATCGAGGACGCCTACATGAACTCGTCCGGCCACCGGGCCAACATCCTCAGCACCAAGTGGAACGGCGTCGGCGTCGGCTACGCCACCAACGGCTCCCGCGTCTTCACGGTCCAGGTCTTCATCAAGACCTGCTGACCACCCGCCTTCGGGCCATCCGGCCCCCACCCCGCCCGTCGCCCCGGCCCCATGGCCGGGGCGACGTCGTTCTCGGGTCCCGTCCCTGGCTGCCCCCGGCTGCTACCAGCCACCGCGCTTCTTGTCGTCGAACAGCACCCTGACGGTGTCGAACGACGACAAGAACCGTCAGCGCCTCGTTCTCGTCGTCGAACAGCACCCCCACGGTGTCGAACGACGACAAGAACGGTCAGCGGTCTGGCGGCCGTGACGGGGCGAGGTGCCACCATGGGCGGCGTGCCTCGCTCCACCTGGTCCCCCTGCTCCGACGGCGTCTGCCTCGCCCCGAGCCTCCTCGCCGCCGACTTCGGCCACCTCGCCGAGTCCGTGGCCGCCTTGGAGGGCGGTGGGGTCGAACGGCTCCACGTCGACGTGATGGACGGCGTGTTCGTCCCCAACTTCACCTTCGGCACCGATGCCGTGCGGGCGCTCAAGCGCATCACGGACCTGCCCCTCGAGCTCCACCTGATGATCGTCGAGCCCGAACGCCACTTCGAGACGTTCGTCGAAGCGGGCGCCGACGCCATCACCGTCCACTACGAGGTGTCACCCCACCTCCAGCGCAGCCTCACCCGCATCCGCGAGCTCGACTGCCGCTCCGGTGTGGCGATCAACCCGAGCACCCCGGCTTCGGTGCTCGACGACGTGCTCGAGGTGAGCGACCTCGCCCTCGTCATGACCATCAACCCGGGCTTCGGCGGCCAGAAGCTGATCCCGCGCACCCTCGGGAAGGTCGAGCAGGTCCGAGCCGAGATCGACCGCCAGGGCCTGGCCACCCAGCTCGAGGTCGACGGCGGCGTCACCGCCGAGAACGCCCGCTCCTGCGTCGACGCCGGCGCGGACGTCCTGGTGTCGGGCACGGGCGTCTACGGGCACCCGGACGGCCCGGCGGCGGGGGCACGAGCCGTGCTGGCCGCCGCCGGCATCGACACGCCGCACGCCCACCCGCACTGACCGAGGTCGGCCGCAGCCCGTTCTCGTCGAAGAACGACAGCCTCAGGGTGTCCGGTCTCGACAAGAACCGACAGCGCCTCGTTCTCGTCGGAGAACGACAGCCTCAGGGTGTCGGATCTCGACGAGAACCGGTGGCTCCGGCAGCGGACGGCGAGGTCCGCTGCGGTGACCGTGCGCTAGTTGGAGGCGCTGCGGCGGACGGCGAGGTTGGTGGTGCCGACCGAGCGCTGGGCCTGCGGGCGCAGGACCCGGACCTTGGAGGCAGCCTCTTCGGCCCGGATGCGGATCTGCACGAGGGCGTACACGTAGGCGGCGAGGGCGCCGCCGGAGAGCACGAACAGCAGGACCGTCATGGCGCTGGTGGCAACCAGCGCCAGCAGCAGGAAGAACACGGTGGTGCCGCCCAGGCCGAACAGGACGTTCTGGCGGCGGCGCTGCACCTCGCTGCGGCGGAGCTGCGGGGCGTACGAGCTGCCCGACACCGAGGCCGAGCGGGCCTGCGGGAGGGGGCGGAGCGAGGTGCCGGGGGTGGCGCGCTCGAGGGTGGAGAGCTGCTGGCGGAAGGAGCTGACCGAGCTGGCCGGCCGGCCTTCACGGTGCTTGCGCAGCATCGGAGGGACGAGGAAGCACGCCCACGCGACCGCCAGGCAAACGAGAAACAGCATCTCCACGTGTGAGGGCCTTCCTGCAGCTTCTTGGACGGTACCGACCCGGTCCCCGTGAGAGGTGGATGGCACCACCCGGATTCAAGGGGTGGGAGCGGCGGGACCGACCTGGGACAGGTGACGGGGCCGCTGCGGTTGTTACGGTTTTACTACGGACCGGGTCGGACGATCCACCCCGACGGGGCCGAACATCGCGATCTGGAACGTCGTCCGAAGGTCTCGAGCCTGCCAGGTTGATTGCGGCGACAACCAACTGGGCGGCGAGATGCCCAGGTCAGAGGCCCAGGTCGAGCTCCGGGTCGGTGGGCTCACGACGGAACGTGCCGGAGCGACCACCCGTCTTCTCCCACAGCGCCACGTCGCCGATCGTCATGGATCGGTCGGCCGACTTGCACATGTCGTAGATGGTGAGGGCGGCCACCGAGACGGCCGTCAGCGCCTCCATCTCGACGCCGGTCCGGTCGATCGTGTCCACGTGGGCCTCGATCTCGATGAACGTGTCGTCGATGTGGAAGTTGATGAGGACCGCGCCCACCAGCAACGGGTGGCACAGCGGGATCAGGTCCGAGGTCCGCTTCGCCGCTTGGATCCCCGCCACGCGGGCCACGTTCAACACGTCGCCCTTCCCGACCGAGCCCCGGGCCACGAGCGCCGTGGTCTCCGGCTGCATGTGCACCCGGCCCCGAGCGACCGCCCGCCGGTGCGACGGATCCTTCGGCGTGACGTCGACCATCCGGGCACGACCCAAGGGGTCCAGGTGGGTGAGGCGCTCAGGCATGGCGGAAGTCTAGGACCGGCTCCCCAACCCCTCGTCCGGTCCCGAGAAGAGCCGGAATCCGAGCGCGAGGTATGGGTTCCGAGCGGAGCGAGCCCGGGGGAGTTCGAGGGGGCGGAGCTTGCGGAGCCCCTTCGAGCCAGCGAGGTGCGACGAAGTCGTGCCGAGCTGCGAAGGTGCTGGCCGTCAGGCCTTCCTCACGTTCGAGGAACAGAGCGAGCGCAGCGAGCGAGTGACGAGAGGCGAGCGAAGCGAGCCGTCATCCCCCGATCTCGGACATGGAGCGGGTCGGTCGGGTGAACGTGACGTTGCTGATGCCGTGGCCGGCCCACTTGCCGGCGACGGTGGCGGCGATGGCGTCGGCGAGGTCGTCGTCGGTGCCGCCGCGGCGCAGGAGCGCCCGCAGATCGGTCTCCTCGGTGGCGAACAGGCAGGCGCGCAGCTGGCCGTCGGCAGTGAGGCGGACCCGGTCGCAGCTGGAGCAGAACGGCTCGGTGACGGTGCCGATGACCCCGACCTCGCCCTTCCCGTCGAGGTAGCGGTGGCGCTCGGCCGGATCCGACCCGCGCCGGACCGGTTCGGTCGGGAAGACGGCGTCGATCGCGGCCACGATCTCCGCCGACGGCACCACCTGGGCCTGGCTCCATCGGTGGTCGGCGTCGAGCGGCATGAACTCGATGAAGCGGACGGTCACGCCCTCGTCGCGGCCGAAGCGGGCGAAGTCGACGATCTCGTCGTCGTTGACGCCACGGACCACGACGACGTTGACCTTGACGGGGTCGAACCCGGCGGCCACGGCCGCACGGATGCCGTCGAGCACCTTGGGCAGCTCGTCGCGCCGGGTGAGCTCCTCGAAGCGGTCGGCGTGGAGCGAGTCGAGGGAGATGTTGAGCCGGTCGAGCCCGGCGACTCGGAGCGCCTCGGCCTGGCTGCCGAGCGTGGAGCCGTTGGTGGTGAGCGACAGGTCGATCGGGAGCGCCGCCAGCTGCTCGACCAGCACCGGCAGCCCGGCCCGGACCGTGGGCTCGCCACCCGTGAGCCGGATCGAGTCGAACCCGAACCGTTCGACGCACACCGTGGCGACCCGGGTCAGCTCCTCGAAGGTGAGCAGCTCGTCCCGGGGGTGCCAGTCCATCCCCTCGGCCGGCATGCAGTACGTGCAGCGGAAGTTGCACCGGTCCGTGACCGAGATCCGCAGGTCCCGGTGGACGCGCCCGAACCCGTCGGCCAGCGGGCGCGTCGACGCGGCGAGATCGGTCACCCCGTCAGGCTACGGGACCGTTCCGGCATCACCCCTCCGGGAGACGAGCTCAGGTCGCGGGTGGGGCGAGGAGGACGACGGTGACGTCATCGCCCTCGGCGACCCCGTCGCCGTCCGGGAGCTCGGCGAGGGCGTTGGCCCCGGCCGCAGCGGCGAGTTGGTGCGAGCCCTGCCCGGTGACCGGGTGGGCGTGGAGGCGGCCGTCGACCCAGCGGCAGCTGACGCGCTGGTAGGCGGTGCGGCCGTCGGGGCGGCGGCCCAGGCCGGGACCGGCCACCGCCGAGACCCGGGGCAGGTCGAGGTCGGTCCGGCCCGCGACGCGGCGCAGGCCCGGCACGCCGAGCAGGGCGAGCGACACCATCGACGACACCGGGTTGCCCGGCAGACCGAAGACGGGGGTGCCGTCGAGCACGCCGAACGCGAACGGCTTCGCCGGGCGGATGGCGACCTGCATCCAGCGCATGTCGGCCAGCTCGCCGAGCACGACCTTGACCAGGTCGAAGTCGCCCATGCTCACGCCGCCGCTGGTGGCGACGGCGTCGCAGGTGGCAGCGGCGTCGACGAGGGCGGACGTCAGCGCCTCCCGGTCGTCGGCCACGGTGCCGAGGTCGACGGCATCGACGCCGAACGACCGGGCCAGGGCCACGAGCGTCGGCCGGTTGCTCTCTCGGATCTGGCCGGGCGCCAGCGGCCCGCCGTCGTCCACGAGCTCGTCGCCCGTGGAGATGACCCCGAGCCGGGGACGGGGGATCACGATCGGCCGGCGCACGTTGACCGACGCGAGCACGCCGAGGTGCGCCGGGCCGAGCACGGTCCCCGCCTCGGCCACCACTTGGCCCGGCGTGATGTCGCTCCCGGCCTCGCGCACGTTGCGGCCGGCGGCCACGGCCTCGAGCACCTCGACGACGGTGGCGTCGGGACCGCCCCGGGTGCGCTCGACCATCACCACCGCGTCGCCACCGCCGGGCATCGGCGCGCCGGTCATGATCCGGATCGCCTGGCCCGGTCCGACCTCGACGTCGGCCGCCGCGCCGGCGGCGACGGTGGCCACCACCGGCAGCGGCACCGGCGACGAGGACGACGCGCCGGCGACGTCGCCCGAGCGCACGGCGTAGCCGTCCATGGCCGAGTTGGCCCACGGCGGGACCGGCTCGCCCGCCGTTACCGGGCCGGCCAGCACGCACCCGAGCGCCTCGTCGAGCGGAACGGACAGCGGCGCCCGGGGCGCGCACCGCGCCAGGACGTGGTCGCGCGCCTCGGCGAGCGGGATCACCGGCACGGCGTCAGCCGGCGTGCAGGTCGTGCCGAGCGCAGATGTCGGCCAGGAACCGCCCGAACTCGGGGCCGATGTCGGGACGGGCGAGGGCCAGCTCCACGATGGTCTCGAGGTACGCCGGGATGGTCCCGGTGTCGAAGCGGCCGCCGTCGAACGTGGCGCCGTAGACGGCCTGGTCGGCGAGGAGCAGGGCGATGGCGTCGGTGAGCTGGATCTCGCCGCCCACGCCGGGCTCCACCTGCTCGAGCTTGTCGAAGATCTCCGGGGTGAAGACGTAGCGGCCCATGACCGCGAGGTTGGAGGGCGCCGCCGCCGGCTCCGGCTTCTCGACGATGTCGAGGATCTGCACGAGTGAATCCGAGATGCGCTCGGGCTTGGCGCAGCCGTAGCGCTTGATCTCCTCGGCGGCGACCTCCTGGAGGGCGAGGACCGAGCGCCCGTACTGGGTGTGGATCTTGATCATGTCGCTGAGGAGCGTGTTGCCCTCGGCCATGAACTCGTCGCCCAGCAGCACCACGAAGGGGTTGTCGCCGACGTGCTTCTGCGCGACCGACACCGCGTGGCCGAGGCCGAGCGGCTCGCCCTGGCGCACGTAGTGGATGTCGGCCAGCTCGGCGAGGTCGACGACCTCGGCCAGCTCGTCGAGCTTGCCCGAGCGGTCGAGGTGGTACTCGAGCTCGAACTGGCGGTCGAAGTGGTCTTCGATCGAGCGCTTCGAACGGCCGGTGATGATCAGGATGTCGTCGCACCCCGCGGCCACGGCCTCCTCCACCACGTACTGGATGGCGGGCTTGTCCACGACGGGCAGCATCTCCTTCGGCTGCGCCTTGGTGGCCGGCAGGAAGCGGGTGCCGAGGCCCGCGGCGGGGATGACGGCCTTGCGGACGGCGGAACGTGGGGTGGTCACCGGAGCAGTCTCGCGCAGCGCGGCCCGACGGCCCGCGGCACGGAGGGGTGCCCGCATGTGCCCGATCCCGACCGCCTTCCCTACACTGGCACTCTCCGTTCGAGACTGCTAACCGCCGATCTGGCCAGCGAGGACCGATGCCCACCTACGAGTACCGCTGCAAGCACTGCGGCCACGAGTTCGACATCGTGCAGTCGTTCTCCGACGACTCGCTCACCGAGTGCCCGTCGTGCCACGAGCAGACGCTGAAGAAGGTGTTCGGCAACGTCGGCATCACGTTCAAGGGCTCGGGCTTCTACAAGACCGACAGCCGCTCGGCCGGGTCGTTCGGCTCCACCCGAGACGCCGACAAGAGCGACAACGGCTCGAGCTCGTCCACCAAGAAGGACGCCGCGTCCACGTCGTCGACCTCGTCGGGCTCGTCGGGGTCCGGCGACGGCGGGTCGAGCAGCACGTCCACCTCGAGCAGCGCCACCAGCTCGAGCAGCTCGTCGTCCAGCTCCAGCACGTCGACCTCGGCCTAGCGGCGTGACCGGCGACCTGCCCCGCGCCGACGTCGGGGTCTTCGGCGGCTCGGGGTTCTACCGCTTCCTCGACGACGTCACCGAGGTGGTGGTCGACACGCCCTACGGCCCCACCTCCGCCCCGGTCCACCTGGGCACGCTCGGCGGGCGCACGGTCGCCTTCCTCCCCCGCCACGGCGCCCACCACGAGTTCCCGCCGCACCGGGTGCCCTACCGGGCGAACGTGTGGGCGATGCACGCGCTCGGCGTGGCCAACGTGTTCGGCCCGTGTGCGAGCGGGTCGCTCCAGGCCCACATCGCCCCGGGCAGCTTCGTGGTCCCCCACCAGCTCGTCGACCGCACGTGGGGCCGCCCCGACACCTTCTTCGACGGCGAGGACGGCCGCCCCGTCCACCACGTGGCGTTCGGCGACCCCTACGACGACCAGCTGCGGGCGATCGCCATCGACGCCTGCCGGGCCGAGGGCGTCGAGGTCCACGTGTCGGGCACGGTCGTCACCATCCAGGGGCCGCGGTTCTCCACCCGCGCCGAGTCGCGCTGGTTCGGCAGCCACGGGTGGGAGGTCATCAACATGACCCAGCACCCCGAGGCGGTGCTCTGCCGCGAGGCCGGCCTGCGCTACGCCGCCATCGCCCTCATCACCGACTTCGACGCCGGGCTCGAGGGCACCGGCATCCCCGCGGTCACCCAGGAGGAGGTGTTCGCCTTCTTCGAGGCGAACGTCGAGACGGTTCGCAAGGTCCTGTTCCGGGCCCTGGCCGCCGACCTCCCCACCGGGCGCATCGCTGCCGGCCCCGGCTTCGAACCCGCCTGACCCACGCCCGGGAACCGCTCGAACTTCGTATGCGGGAGCGCCCGTTCCGGCGCCCTCGGATACGAAGTTCGACTGGGGGTGGGGGGGGATCGTCGGGGAGCGCCAGATGAGGCGCACCCCTGGCCGCCGCCGCGAGCGGTCGCGTACCGTGCGCGGGCCTTCCCGCTGACCGCTCGCCCTGGAGGTGCGCGCCCCGTGGGAACCGCCCAGCCTGTTGCCGTCCGGCGCCGTCCCCGTCGGCGCCGACCCCGCATCCCCCGGGCTCGGGCCCCGCTGCACCGACGGCTCCGCCAGGACCCGGCGGCGGTGCGGCACTGGCTGCTCGTCGCCGTCCTCGCCTGGCTGCTGGCCTCACTGGTGGGCCACGCGCTCGCCCGTGCCGAGCACGCCCGGACGCGGTGGGGCCGCACGACCACGGTGTGGGTGGTCGAGCGGCCGCTGCGGGCCGGCGACGAGCTCGCCGGGGCGCTGCGCACCGAGCCGTGGCCGGTGGCGCTGGCGCCCGGCGCCGCGGTGCGCGCCCCGCCGGCTGGCGCGCGGGCTGCGGTCGCGGTCGACGCCGGCGCACCGTTGACCGCGGCGATGGTGGAGGCGCGGTCCGCCGAGCGGCGCACCGTGGCCGTGCCGGTCCCCGACGGCCACCTGCCGGTGCAGACCGGCGACCGGGTCGACGTGTGGGCCACCGCCGACCCGGCCGTCACCGCCGATGGCGCCCCCGGCACGCGGCGGGTCGCAGCGGGCGCCCGGGTCGCCGAGGCGTCGGGGCGCTCGATCGTGCTGGAGGTGGCGCCTGCGCAGGTGCCGGCGGTCGCCGAGGCCGGCGCCATCGCCACCATCACGCTGGTGGGCGAGCCGTGAGCGTCAGCGGGCGTCGATCACGTTGGCGGCGAGCAGCCCGAACAGCAGCAGGCCGAGGGCCACCCGGTACACCACGAAGATCATCAGCGTGTGCGAGGTGAGGTAGCGCAGGAGCCAGGCGATGGCGGCGTAGCCCACGACGAACGACACCACGGTGGCCACCACGGTGGGACCGACCGGGATGCCGCCGTCGCCCACGTCCTTGAGCGAGAACAGGCCGGAGAGCACCACGGCAGGGATCGACAGGAGGAACGAGAAGCGGGCCGCGGCCTCGCGGGTGAACCCGAGGAACATGCCTGCGCTGATCGTGGCGCCGGACCGGCTGACGCCGGGGACGAGCGCCGCCGACTGGGCCAGGCCGATCGTGATGCCGTCCTTGGTGGAGATGTGCTCGATGCCCTTCGTGCGCTTGCCGGCCTTGTCGGCCCACAGCAGCACGAGGCCGCCCACGATCAGCGTGGTGGCGATGAGCCGCAGGTCGCGGGCACCGGTCTCGATCTGGTCCTTGAACGCGAACCCGAAGATGGCGATCGGGATGGTGGCCACGATGAGGTACCAGCCCATGCGGGCATCGTCGGACGAGCGGCCGCCCTTGGTGCCCCGGTCCTTGACGATCCGCCAGGCGTCCTGGCACCAGGCGGCGGCGATGCGCCACAGGTCCTTCCAGAAGAAGATCACCACCGCGGCCATGGTCCCGAGCTGGATCACGGCCGTGAACGACGCGCCCGGATCGCCCCACCCGAACAGCTCCGGCACGATCCGCAGGTGGCCGCTCGACGAGATCGGGAGGAACTCGGTGAGCCCCTGGACGATCCCGAGGACGATGGCTTCGAAGTAGGACATCGCCGGACACCTTGCCACCTGCGAGCGAGCGCACCAGAGTCGCCGGCGCTCCTCCCCGGACGGGGGAACCGACGTTGCCCTTTCGCACGGCAGGCGAGCCGTGGTTGGCTGTTGGGGCTGCGGGCGACGGGCCGGCGGCACCGCGACCTGGGAGGGGCACGGTCATGGACGGTGGCGACGAGGCGGCCGCGACCCCGGCGCCCCGCCGCCCTCGCGTCGCCGTGCTGCTCCTGCTCCTGGTGGTCGTCCTCGCCGTGACCGTGGGGGCCGTCCTGCTGGCGGGCGACCTGGTCGCCGACCGCCTGCGGGACGACGAGCCGTCCTCGGTCAGCGTGACCGCACCGAACACCACCACCTCGACCACCGAGGACCCGGTGGTGCTCGCCCCGCCCGTGTCGGTCGACAACACCACCGCCGCCGGCGGCTGAGCCGCCGGCCGTCACCGCGAGCGGGTCAGCGGCCCGAGACGGTGATCCCGTGGACGACGAGGCTCACGCCGGCGGACCGCATCGGCAGCCACTCGACGTCGGCGCCCACGGCCTCGACCTCGGCGAGCATGCGCTGGAGCGACGAGGCGATCGTGAACTCCCGCAGGGGCTGGCCGAGCTCGCCGCCGCTGATGCGCAGGCCCTCGGCGCCGGTCGAGAAGTCGCCCGACACCGGGTTCACGCCCGAGTGCAGACCCGACACCGAGCTGATGAGCACGCCATCGCCGACGGCGGCCAGCAGCTCGGGCTGCAGCTGGGTGCCGGGCACGAGCGACAGGGCCCGGCAGCCGACCGACGGCGTCGACGAGAAGCCCCGGACGGCGTTGGCCGTGGACGCCGTGCCTGCTCGACGGGCGGTGTAGGCGTTGTGCACGAACTGGTTCAGCCGGCCGCCGTCGATGAGCACGTTGCGGCGCGACGCCAGGCCCTCGCCGTCGGTCTCCGAGGAGCTGTAGGCCAGCGGGTTGGTGGCGTCGTCGACGAGCGTGAAGCCGGCCGCGGCCACCTCCTCGCCGAGGCGGTCCGCGAACAGCGAACGGCCCTTGAGCACGGCCTCGCCCGACAGCGTCGAGCCGATGATGCCGAGCAGCTGGGCCGTGACGTAGGGGTCGAGCACCACGGTGACCCGGCCGGAGTCGGGCTGGGTGGCGCCGAGCAGGCGCGTGGCGCGCCGCGACGCGTCGGCCGCGGCCACGGCGATGTCGAGGTCCTCGGGCGTCCGGCCCACGGAGAACCCGAAGCCGGTCTGGGTGTCGTCGCCGTCCTGGGCGACGCAGGACACCGACACGTAGCACGACGTCTCGCTGCCGTAGGCCCGGATGCCGGTGGTGGAGACGACCGCCCCTTCGGAGACGCCGTCGGCGTAGTCGGCGGAGTCGACCCCCGTGATGCGGGCGTCCTTCGCCTTGAGCTCCTGCTCCAGGGCGACGGCCAGGTCGATCTTCGACTCGGTCGACGCCTTGAGCAGGCTCTCCCGGTAGAGGTCGAGGTCGGGGACGGCGATGCCGTCGGGCTCGGCCAGGCCCAGCCACTCGTCGGGCGTGGCGAACGTGGCGTTGTCGCGCGCGTCGGCCAGGGTCTCGGCCAGCACGTCCTCATCGAGCGACCCGGCGTAGGCGAAGCCCTGCCGGTGGTCCGAGATCACCCGGACCCCGATGCCGGCCGACGTCGCCGACGCCAGCTGCTCGACGTCGGCCTCGTACACGCGTACCTCGGTGGAGGACGACCGTCCCACCACCACCTCGACCTGCTCCCCCGGCCGGGCCATGGCGACGATGCGGTCGCCGATCGACAGGAGCTCTTCTCCGTTCACGCGATCCGTGCCGCTCATGCTGCGGTCCCTCCCACGGTGAGCGAGCTCACCCGGAGGGTGGGGACGCCGTCGCCGACGGGGACGCCCTGGCCGTCCTTGCCGCACGTCCCGGGCGGGCCCATCTCGAAGTCGTTGCCGACGGCGTCGATCAGCTCGAGCACCTTCGGGCCGTTGCCGATCAGGTTGCCCTCGCGCAGCGGCTCGGTGATCTTCCCGTCCTCGATCAGGTACGCCTCGGTCATGCCGAACACGAAGTCGCCGGTGGCCGTGTTGACCTGGCCGCCGCCGAGGTGGGCCACGTAGACGCCGTTCGGGGTGTCGGCGACGATGTCGTCGGGGTCGGTCTCGCCGTTGGTGAGGATCGTGTTGGTCATCCGCACCATCGGCAGGTGCTTGTAGCTCTGGCGGCGGCCGTTGCCCGAGAGCTTGCGGCCCTCCTTGCGCGCCCGGAGCTGGTCCCACATGTAGTCCGTGAGCACGCCGTCCTCGATGAGCACGTTGCGCTGGGCGGGGGTGCCCTCGTCGTCGATGGCGAACGTGCCCCACTCGTTGCCCATGGTCCCGTCGTCGACGATGGTCACCAGGGGCGAGGCGACCAGCTGGCCGACGCGGTCGGCGAACACCGAGACCTTCTTCTGGATGTGGTCGGCCTCGAGCCCGTGGCCGCACGCCTCGTGGAAGAGGACGCCGCCTCCGCCCTTGCCGATGACGACCGGCAGCGCGCCCGACGGCGCCGGTCGGGCCCGCAGCTTGGTGAGCGCCTGCTCCGCGGCCTCGTCGGCCAGGTCCTCGACCTGGTAGCGGTCGAAGAGCTCGAAGCCCATGGTGTGGCCGATCGAGCGTCGGCCCGTCTGCATGCCGGTGTCGCCGCTGGCCACCACACCGACGACGAACAGGGTGCGGGTCTGGTCGTCACGGGCGAGGAGGCCGTCGGAGTTGGCCACGAGGATCCGGCGCCGGCTGTCGCCGTAGGACGCCGACACCTGCTTGATGGCGCCGCCCTTGGACCGGGCCACCTCGTTCGCCCGCTGGAGCAGCTCGACCTTGGTGGCCTTGGCCACCTCCTCCGGGCGGCTCAGCACCGGCTGCGACGTGACCGACTGCTCGGTGAGCGCCACGGTCCGCACGCCGCCACCGCCGCCACGGGCCGCGGCGGCCGCGGCTTCGGCGGCCGCGAGCAGGCCGGGCTCGGACAGGTCGGCGGTGTGGGCGAAACCGGTGGTGTCGCCCACGACCACCCGGATCCCGGCGCCGCGGTCGCGACCGGAACCGAGCTCCTCGATCTTGCCGTCGTCGAGGCGGCCCGACGACGAGCGCTTGTCCTCGGCGAACACCTCGGCGAAGTCTCCGCCGGTCTGCAGGGCGGTGCCGAGCACCCGGGACACCACGGCTTCATCGATCACGACGGACCTCACGCTTGGTCGGCGGCGGACGGCGCTTGGAATGCCCGTCCGAGGGCGGCTTATCGTACCGAGGTGCCTGTGCATCTCGGACTGACGGCCAAGACCACCTTGGAGGTGTCGAGCGACGACACCGCGGTGGCCGCCCGCTCGGGCGACACCCCGGTCCTGTCGACGCCGCGCATCGTCGCCCTGTGCGAGGAGGCGGCCGTCGCCGCCGTCGCCGGACACCTCGGCGCCGACGAGACCACCGTGAGCATGCGCGTCCAGCTCGACCACCTCGCCCCCTCGGCCGTGGGCAGCACGGTCACGGCCAGCGCCAAGCTCGAGAAGGTCGAGGGCCGGCGGCTCAAGTTCTCCGTGTCGGTCACCGACGCCCGCGGCCTCGTCGCCGCCGGGAAGGTCACCCGAGTCGTCGTCGAGCGCGACCGCTTCATGGACAAGTGCCTGTAGCGATCGCGCTCGCACCTGGCATCCTGCCTCGGTGACAACGAAGGACATCACCGTCGTCGGGCTCGACGCGGACGACACGCTGTGGCACTCGGAGGTCTACTTCGAGCGGACCCAGCGCCGGTTCGACGAGCTGGTCGGCCGGTTCGTGAGCGCCGACGTGGACGTCCACGCCGCCCTCACCGCCGTCGAGCGCCGGAACCTCGGCCGCTACGGCTACGGCATCAAGGGCTTCACCCTGTCGATGATCGAGTGCGCCATCGAGATCACCGACGGCGCCATCGGCGTGGAGGAGCTGGCCCAGGTGCTGGCCGCCGGCCGGACCATGCTCGACCACCCCGTCGACCTGCTGGACGGGGTCGACCACGCCATCACCGAGCTGGCCGACGCCGGCTACCGCATGGTCATCGTCACGAAGGGCGACCTCCACCACCAGGAGATGAAGGTGCTGGCCTCGGGCCTCGCCGACCGCGTGGAGCGGATCGAGATCGTGGCCGAGAAGGACGCCGCGACCTACCGCCGGGTGATCGCGTCGATGGACGTCGAGCCCCACGAGTTCGCCATGGTCGGCAACTCGGTCAAGAGCGACGTGCTGCCCGTGCTGGAGCTGGGCGGCCACGCCGTGCACATCCCGTACCACATCACCTGGGAAGCCGAGCACGCCGACCACGACGGCACCGTCCCCACGCTGGACACGATCGCCGACCTCCCCGCCTGGCTCGCCACCCGGTCCTGAGGCTGGCTCAGGCCTCAGGCGCGGCGGAGGTGGGTTGGCTGGGCTCGGTCTCGCCGCGGGCGCCCTTCTCGAACTCGTTCTTGGCCTGGCCGAGGGAGCGAGCGAGATCCGGGATCTTCTTCCCACCGAAGAGCACCAGCGCGATCACGAGCACGATGAGGAGCTCTGCGGGTCCGACATCCATGCGTCCGACCGTACCCCCGCCCCTCACGAATCGGACATCGCGTCCCCGGCACCCACGTCAGCGACGAGGGCGTGGCACGGGTTGACCTTCGAGCGAAGCGAGCCCGGGGGTTCGGGGGCAGAGCTGGCGGATGGCGTCGGGCGTCAGCCCGTCCTCAAGCTCGAGGAACGGAGTGAGCGCCGGTGAACGAGTGACGAGACTCCGCCAGGAAGGGGGCGACGGCGTCCCACCAGGCTTCGGGGTTCTCGAACTGGGGGCTGTGGGCGGCGTCGGGGATGACCACCAGGTCGGCCGAGGTGATGGCATCGGCGATGCGGCGGGAGGCGGGCAGGAAGCCCTCGTCCTCGGCGCCGACGACGACCCGGACCGGCATGGTGAGCCCGCTCAGGTCGGCGAGCCGGTCGGCGCGGGTGGTCAGCTCCATGCCCATGGCGGCGTACATCGCGGGCGAGCAGCGGTGGACCTTGCCGTCGCTGAACTCGGCGTAGCCCTCGCGCTCGGCGCGGATCCGCACCTCCGAGGGCGCCTTGGGCCGCTGCGGCAGCATCGCCAGGAGGTCGACGAGGCCGGTGATGCCCTGGGTGCGGAGGACCTCGACCCCGATCGCCACCGTGTCGGCGTCGATGTCGGGGACGGGGCCGTGGTTGGTGTCCATGAGGACCAGGCGCTCGATGCGGTGGGGGGCCGACAGCGCGACCTCCTGGGCGATCATGCCGCCCATCGAGTGGCCGAGGAGCGAGAAGCGGGCCCAGCCGAGCTGGTCGGCCAGGCCGAGCAGGTCCTGGGCGAACAGGGCGAGCGAGTAGAGGTCCTCGTGCTCGGGCTGGTCGCTGCCGCCGTGGCCGCGGAGGTCCGGCGCGACGACCCACCAGCCCTCGCCGGCGAACGCGTCGATCCAGTCGCCGAAGTCCTCCTTGGCGCCGGTGAAGCCGTGGGTGAGCAGCAGCGGCCGCCCGCCCTGGCCGGCTTCGAGGACGTCGAGCTGGACGGCCCCGACGGTGCGAGGCGTCGACGCGGCCATCAGTCGCCCTCGCCCTGGGCGCCGGGCCCGCCGTGGCCCTCGCGGCCGCCGAACAGCTGGCCCAGGTCGAGGGTGGTGACCTGGTCGGCGGGCGGGACGGCGATGTCGACCGGCTCGTCGAAGTCGTAGAGCTCGACGGTCTCGGTGATCACGCCCGTGGCATCGGCGCCGGCGCCCGGTGCCGCCTTCCCGAGCTGGGCCAGGTCGAACGTGACGGTGAAGCGGCGGACGTAGCCGGCGTCGTCGATCCAGGCCTCGGCCGGGATCGGGCCGAGCTTGGTGAGGTCGACGCCCCGCTGCGCGAGCTGGTCCTCGAGCTGCTGCTTGCGGTCGGCGGGGGCCCGGTCGAGCACCTTCGCCACGTCGAGGTCGACGGTGACGTGGCGGGTCGGGACGCCGCGCACGTCCTCGGTGCCGACCGTGGTGACCGGGCCGCCTGCGCCTTCGAGCAGCTCGACGAAGCTGCCGGGGTCGGTCTCGAACCCGCCGCCGAGCTGGTCGGCCAGCTCGCCCAGCTTCGGCGAGGACACCTGCACCCAGGGCGTGTCGCCCAGCAGGCTGGTGAACGGCGCCTTCACGTAGGCGGTGTCGCCGTCGTAGACCGCCTCGACCTCGGCCTGGTCGGACCGGCCGCCGAACGTGCCCTCGAGGTCCGCCCGGAGGTGGGCGCGCCCGTTGGCGGCGTCGACCTCGCCGTCGGCGGTGACGGTGATCGACGGATCGCCGTCGGCCGGCGTGGTGCGCACGGTGACGGCCACCTTCATGGTCTGCACCGCGCTCGTGGTCTGGGCGGCCTCGGCGAGGTAGGAGGCCTGCTGCGCCTTCGGGGCCACGCCGGACGAGACCACCTGGGCGACCCCGTCTGAGCCGGCACCACCGGTGGCGCCGCAGCCCGCGAGGGCCGCGACCCCGAGCGAGGCGGCGGCCACGAAGAGCGATCGACGGACGAGATGGTTCGGCATCAGCACCCCAGCGCCCGCCGCGCCCTCACCGTGAGAGGCGTCCGGCGGCGAAACGCCAGGTTACCGGGACCCTTCGACCGCAGAGGCGGCGGGTAGGGTCTAGCCGCAACTTGGACGGACCGGGACAAGCGCGTGCAACCCACCAAACAGCGGCTGATCATGATCGCACGCCTCGTGGTCAGCGCCCTGCTCCTGTGGATCCTCGTGACCAAGATCGGCGACAGCTGGTCCGAGGCCGCGCCGGAGCCGAAGGCGGCCACGTTCGCCTGGCTCTTCGGCGCGCTGGTCCTCACGTTCGGCGCCGTCGTGCTCTCGGCCGTCCGCTGGAGCGCGGTGCTCCAGGCGCTCGGCCTGCACCCCCCGTTCCAGCGCCTGCTGTCGCTGTACTTCGCGGGCCAGTTCATGGGGAACGTGCTGCCCAGCACCATCGGCGGCGACGCGCTGCGCGTCTCGCGCCTGTCGAAGGACAACGGCGAGTCCCCCACCACGTTCGCCTCCGTGGTCCTCGAGCGCATGAGCGGCTGGGTCGTGCTGCCGGTGCTCACGCTGTTCGCCCTGCTCATCAACCCCGGGCTCCGGGAGCTGGGGCGGGCGTCGATGATCGCGTTCGTCACCGCGGCCGCCACGCTCACGCTGCTGGTCGTCGTGCTGGTGCTCACATCCCGCCAGGGCAAGGGCGTCGAGGGCCGCCTCGAGCACAACGAGGGCTGGCGCCGCTTCACCGGCGCCGTCCGCTTCGGCATCCGGAAGCTGTCGCACGAGCCGGCGGCCACCGGCCGCATCCTCGCCACCGGGCTCGCCTACCAGCTCATCCTCATCGCCTCGGCGCTGATGGCCGCGAAGGCGCTCGACCTGCCCACGGCGGTCGGGCCCACCGCGCTGCTCGCCTTCGTGCCGGCGGTGCTGATCGCCCAGGTGCTGCCGATCTCGATCTCGGGCCTCGGGGTCCGTGAGGGCCTCTTCGTGTTGTTCCTGCACCCCCTCGGCGTGCCACAGTCTCAGGCCATCGCCCTGGGCCTGCTCATGTACCTGCTCAACCTCGTGGTGAGCCTGTTCGGGGCCCCGGCGTTCGCCGTCGGCCACAAGGTCCGGCCGAGCTCCCCCGCACCATGACCACGACCGCCGCCGACACCACCGCCCACACCCGGGTCACGCCCGAGTCCGAGGGCCTCCGGTGGTGGCACGAAGTCCTGCTCGCGGGCGTCTTCTACTTCGTCTACTCGCAGATCCGGAACTTCTTCGGGGCCGGAGCCGAGTCGCGCATCATCGCCTTCGGCCACGCCCGCGACGTCATCCAGATCGAGCGGGCGCTCGGCCTCTGGATCGAGCCCGGCCTCCAGGCCTGGTACCTCGACCTGCCGTCGCACGGCTTCATCAAGGTCTGGAACGTCTACTACGGCACCGCGCACTTCATCGTCACGGTGGGCGTGCTGATCGCCGCCTACCGCCTCGCGCCCGAGCGGTACCGCTTCATCCGCACCACGCTCGCCGGCATGACCGCCCTGGCGCTCATCGGGTTCGCCTCGTTCACGCTGATGCCACCGCGGCTGCTGGGCGTCGATTCGCCCTATGGGGCGTGCCTCGGCCAGGGCCCCGACTGCCACGGCTACGGCATCGTCGACACCATCGACCAGTGGGGCGGCCTCTGGAAGTTCGGCGAGGGCGGGATGGCGGCCGTGTCCAACCAGTACGCCGCCATGCCCAGCCTCCACATCGGCTGGTCCACCTGGTGCGCGGTCAGCATGGTCCTGGTCATCGGGAAGGGCCGGAAGCGGTACTGGTGGTTCCTGTACCCGGCGACGACGCTCTTCTGCATCCTCGTGACCGGCAACCACTACTGGCTCGACGCCTTCTTCGGGCTGGTCGCGCTGGCCGGCGGCACGCTGATCGCGCTCGGGTTCGAGAAGGTGCGCACCGACCGCCTCGCCCGTCGAGCGGCCGAGGGCGATCCGCCCGCGTCGCCGGGCGCGCCCGACGACGTCGCCGCCGCGACCTGACGGGCGGCCGGCGGCCTACGAGCGGCGCCCGAGGACGCCGCCGTCGGGGGCGATCCACACCACGGGCGGCCCGTGGTACGACGACTTCGCCAGCAGGTACGTCGTGCCACCGGGCCACGACGTCAGCCGCAGCTCCGCCTGGTCGCCGCCCGGCTCGAGGCGCAGCCAGGCGAACGGCGCATCGGGCGAGGCGGCACGGCCCGCGGCGTCGATCGCAGCGAGCATCTCCTTGCGCCCCAGGTCCGACAGGTACTGGAACATGATCGAGTGGGCCACGACGGTGGCGCAGCCCGGGCGGGCCTCGGCGAGCTGCTCGCGCAGCCACTCCGGCGCCGGGGCCCGGTCGACCACCGGCGGGTCGGCCGCGGCGACGGCCAGCGCGTCGTCGAGCCGGGCGAGGCGGTCCAGCTGGTCGCCCCACACGAACGAACGGAGCCGCTGCCGCCCCTCGTGGGTCGCGATCGGGATGGGGGCGACGTCGCTGCCGCGGCGCTCCTGCACCACCAGCGGGACGTCGAGCCCGGGCACGCGGGCGAACCACGGCTGGTCGAACACGAGCGCGCTGCCCTCCGGTCCGAACGCCGAGCCGCCGGGCCCGAGGTAGCGGTACCGGTCGAAGAGGAGGTTGAGCCCGGCGCTCGCCCCCACCTCCAGGACGCGCAGCGGCAACCCGAGGCGGGCCACCTCGAGGTAGCCGCCGAGCAGCGCCGCGCTCCGGCCCACCTCGTTGGTCTGCACCCCCTGCGTCATGCGCACCGCGATCTCGTCCCGGTGCTCGACCGCCGTCGCCCGGACCGCGTCGGCCAGGCCACGGCCCGGTGTGCCGCCGGCCGACGGGTACTGCGCCGCCAGCTGGGGCGCCCGCCCGTCGAGGACGAGGAGGTGGAGCGCGGCCATGAACCGCAGGATGACGGCGTCGCCGAACGGGGCGCGGGCCACGGGTTCGAGGAGGCCGGCGATCGGCCCGTCGGCGGCGACGTCGTCGGCCACGAAGTGGAGGATGTCGGAGTACAGGTCCGAGCCCGACATCTCGCACCCGAACCGCTGGGTCTCGATGGTGTCCAGCAGCGTGGACCGGAGCGCCGCCTCCATCGTCAAGGCGCCGATGCCACCCGCACGAGCGACATCGGCTCCACGCCCTTGAGCTTCGTGCGCCGCGCTCGGCCAAACTGCACGCCCGCCATGGGCGCCACCGCCTCGCGCACGTCGACCGACGCCACGACCTCGCTGCCCTTCGCGACCTCGGTGATCCGGGCCGCCACGTTCACCACGTGGCCGACGACGTCGTCGCGCGTCACCACCGCCTCGCCGAGGTGCAGCCCGGCCCGCAGGCGCAGCGGCTCGTCGATCAGCTCGACGAGCTCCAGCGCCGCCAGCAGCGCGGCCTCCGGCGCCGGGAAGGTGAGCATCAGGCCGTCGCCCAGGTGCTTCACGATGCGGCCGCCGCGGCTGCGCACGACCGGCCCCATCACCTTCTGCTGCTCGACGATCAGTTGCGCGGCGACCTCGTCGCCCTCCAGGGCCGTGAAGCGGGTGAAGCCCTCGAGGTCGGTGAACATCACCGTGACCGGGGTCAGCGGCGCATCGACCTCGACGTCGGTGCGCAGCGACAGGCCCTGGAGGGCGCTCAGCCCCACCGACGTCAGCGTCGACGGCCGGCGCTCGGCGGAGCGCTCCAGGAACCGCTGCACCATCTCGGTGGGCGGTGCGGTCCGGAACGGGTTGTCCGCCGGGTGCTCGAGCCACGCCCGGTCGACGAGGCCCACGTCGGCCGCCTGCGCGGCCCACTCCGGGTCGCTGCGGATCAGGTCGGCCAGCCGTTCGGAGACCGTGCGGCGCAACGAGGCGAACGCCTGCTCGCCCGTCGACCTCGCGCGCTCCACGGGTGCCATCGGGCCATCGTAGGTGGGGGTGGTCGGCCCCTCGCCCGGGTGGGTGCCCGACGTCACCGCCGGGAACGATCCACCGGCTTTCCCGGTGGCGCGAAGCGAGTTCGCGCGGCCGGGAAGGTAGCGTGACGTCCCGGGTCGGGACAGCCGTGCTGTGCCCAGATGCCGCACCCGCCCCGCTGGAGGCCCGCTGCCGATGCTGTTGGAAAAGATCACCTGTCCCGAAGACCTGCGCTCGCTCACCGAGCCGGAGCTGGAGGCGCTGGCACAGGAGATCCGGGACTTCATCGTCGGCGCGATCGCCCGGACCGGCAGCGGCCACCTCGGCTCCAACCTCGGCGTGGTCGAGCTCACCCTCGCCATCCACCGGGTGTTCGACTCGCCCACGGACAAGATCCTGTGGGACACCGGCCACCTCGCCTACGTGCACAAGCTCGTGACCGGCCGGCAGCAGGGGTTCGACCAGCTCCGCAAGGCCGGCGGCATGTCCGGCTACCCCTGCCGTGACGAGTCCGAGCACGACTGGATCGAGAACAGCCACGCCTCCACCGTGCTCAGCTACGCCCACGGGCTGGCCCTCGCCGCCGAGCAGCACGAGGAGCAGGCCCGCCGCTCCGGCGACGCACCCCGACGGGACCACGTCGTCGCCGTCATCGGCGACGGCGCCCTCACCGGCGGCATGGCCTACGAGGCGCTCAACAACCTCGGCCACACCGACAGCCGGGCGATCATCATCCTCAACGACAACGGCCGGTCCTACGCCCCCACCGTCGGGCGGCTCACCGCCAGCGTCTCGCGGCTCCGCCTCGACCCGCGCTACCTCCGCCAGCGCCGCCGCGCCGAGGAGATCGTGCGCCAGGTCCCCATGGTCGGCCAGCACGTCGCCTGGGGCCTCGCCGGCGCCCGGGCCGGGCTCCGCGAGATGTTCGAGCCGCCGATCTTCTTCGAGACCCTCGGCGTCCGCTACAGCGGACCCTTCGACGGCCACGACATCCCCCGCCTCGAGGAGGCGCTGCGCAACGCCGCCGAGTTCGACGGCCCCATCGTCGTGCACGTCCTCACCAAGAAGGGCAAGGGCTACCCGCCGGCCGAGCAGGACACCGAGAAGCACCTCCACGACACGTCGGGCGTCTTCAACCCGGAGATCGGCCCGCAGCCCAAGGGCCCGGGTGCCCCGTCGTACACGTCGGCCTTCACCGAGGCCATCGTGAAGGAGGGCGAGGCCCGACCCGAGCTCGTCGCCATCACCGCGGCGATGCCCGGCTCCACCGGCCTCCTCCCGTTCGAGGAGCGCTTCCCGGAGCGCTTCGTCGACGTCGGCATCGCCGAGCAGCACGCCGTCACCTCGGCGGCCGGCATGGCCATGGGCGGTCTCCGCCCGGTGGTCGCCGTGTACTCGACCTTCCTGAGCCGGGCGTTCGACCAGGCCAACCTCGACGTCGGCCTCCACCACCTGCCGGTCGTCTACTGCCTCGACCGCGCCGGCATCACCGGCGACGACGGCCCCTCGCACCACGGCATCCTCGACATGGTGCTGCTCTCGAAGGTGCCGGGCATGACGATGTTCGCCCCCTCCTCGTACCAGGAGCTCCAGGTCCAGCTGCACGACGCGCTCGACCTCTGCGACGGCCCGGTGTCGCTGCGCTGGCCCAAGACGGCGGCGCCCACCGTCGAGGAGAGCGAGGTCGGCCACGGCCTCGCCGGTCGCAAGGCCCGCAACGGCGGCGACGTGTGCCTGATCGGGGTCGGCAAGATGTTCGGCTCGTGCCTCGAGGCCGCCGAGCTGCTCGCGGCCGACGGCATCGACGCCACCGTGTGGGACCCCCGGGTCATCAAGCCGCTCGATCCGGCGATGCTCGACGACGCCGCCACGTTCGACGTCGTCGTCACCGTCGAGGACGGCCTGCGCGAGGGCGGCATCGGCGATGCCATCGCCCACGCGGTCGCCGACCGCACCCTCGGCACCGGCCGCACCCCCCGGGTCTCGGTCAACGGCGTGCCCACCGAGTACCTGGCCCACGGCAAGCCCGACGCCATCCTCCAGGCCCTCGCCCTCGATCCCGAGGGCATCGCGGCCACCACGCGCACGCTCCTGGGCTGACGTTCGGCGCCCGCGCGGGCGGCGGCTACCGTGCGTTCACCAGCACGGCGAAGGGGATGATCACACGTGGCGAGTCGACCGGTTCGAGTCGGAGCGACGTGGCGCGGGGTGGTCTTGGCCACCGGCGCCGCACTGGCGGTGACCGCCCTCCCGTCGGTGGCGGCCGCCCAGGCCGCACCCTCCGGGTCGGTGCCGGCCCCCGTGGAGGCGTTCCCGGCACCGGGCTCGCAGACCGCTGATCCGGCCACCTCGATCACGCTCACCGGGGCTGCGCCGAGCGACATCGGCGCCGTCACGGCCACGGGCTCGGCCAGCGGCCGCATCGCCGGCACGCTCTCCGCCCTGCCCGACGGGCGAGGCGTCGTGTTCGACCCGCGCGCCGACCTCCAGCCCGGTGAGACGGTCACGGTCGACGCCGCGTCGGCCACCGTCGCCGACGCCGACGGCTACTCCTTCACGGTCGGCACCCCGGCCGACCACCCCGGCCTCCAGCTCGCCGACGAGGCCGCCGCCCCGAGCGCGGCCGCCGACGCCGCCGACCGGTTCGCCTCCCGGCCCGACCTGCTCCCGCCGGGCATCACCATCACGTCGCCGTCCACCACCAGCAGCGACGGCCTCCTGTTCACCACGCCTCGGGCCACCGCCGGATCCGACCAGGGCATCCACGTCCTCGACGACCAGGGCGAGACGGTCTGGTTCCACCCGGTCACCGCACCCGGCGTGGTGTCGGGCGATGCGTTCGTCGACCGCTACCTCGGCAAGCCGGCGCTCCTCTGGTTCGAGGGCACCGCGCCCTACGGCGCCGGCAGCTACCGCGGCGAGTGGATCGCGGTCGACCAGAGCTACCAGGAGATCGGGCGGATCCGGATGGGGAACGGCTACCAGGCCGACATCCACGACCTGTACCTGACCGATCAGGGCACCGCCTACCTGATGGCGTACAACCCGCTCAGCTGCACGGGGACCGGCGCGTTCGCCGGCTGCCCCGAGGGCACCACGGTCCTCGACGCCGTGCTCCAGGAGGTCGACCTCACGACGGGCGCGGTCCTGTGGGAGTGGCACAGCCTCGACCACGTCCCGCTCAGCGCCTCGGCCGTCTCGATCGAGAACGGCCTCTGGGACTACTTCCACGTGAACTCGGTGGCGCTCGACGTCGACGGCGACGTGCTGATCTCGTCTCGCAACGCCTCGGCCGACTACAAGGTCGACCGCCAGACCGGCGCCGTCATCTGGTCGTTCGGCGGCGCCGCCCGGGCGGAGTCGCTCACGATCATCGGGGACTCGGGCGCGGTCCAGGGTCCGGACTTCCCGCACCACCTGCGCTCGCTCGGCGGCGGCACCTACACGTACTTCGACAACGGCAACCGCCGCGGCCACTCGCGGGGCGCCGTCGTCACGATCGACGAGGGGGCGAAGACCGCCACGTACGAGCAGATCCTGCGCTCGACGCCCGACCTGCTCGGGCCGACCCAGGGCACGATGCAGACGCTGGCCAGTGGGCACCACCTCGTGGCCTGGGGCGGGCTCGGTGCCGCCACCGAGTTCGACGCCGCCGGCACCCCGGGCTTCCGGTTCAGCCTCAGCGGGGCGAGCTACCGCATCTACCGGTTCCCGTGGACCGGCGCCCCCGCCACGCCCCCGGACGTGGTGGCGACGGCCAACGGCTCGAACCTGTCCGTGTCGGCCAGCTGGAACGGCGACACCCGCACGGCCAAGTGGCGGATCCTGACCGGAGCCTCGGCATCGAGCCTGCAGACCGCGGCCACCGTGGACCGCACCGGGTTCGAGACCACGACCACGGTGCCGAGCGGGCGCTTCCTGGCCGTCCAGGCCCTCGACGCCGACGGCAAGGTGATCGGGCGGACCGAGACCAAGCGGTCGGCCGCCTGGTTCCAGCCCGCGGCCGCCCCCGCCGTGAACGGGACGTACCAGCCGCTGGTGGGCGACTTCGCCGGGTCGCGCAACGACGACGTCGTCTACTACGCCCCCGGCGCGGCGAAGGACTTCCTCCACGTGGCCGACGGCCAGGGCGGCTTCACCTCCCTCGACCTGCCGGCGGTCAACGGCTCGTACACCCCGCTCGTGGGCGACTTCGTCGGCGACGAGCGCGACGAGATCCTCTACACGGCCAAGGGCTCGACCACGGCCTACCTCGTCCGCTTCGATCGCAACGCCCGCTCGGCGGCCCCGGTCGTGGCCTCGGCCCCGATCACGGTCCCGGCCAAGGTGACCCAGGCCTTCGTCCTGCCCCACCGGGTGAACTACGGCGGCCCCCACGCCGAGGTGTTCTGGTACGCCGCCGGCTCCGCGCCCGACCGGATCGACGCCATCACGTGGCCGATCGACGGCACACCGGTCGTCACCAGCCGGAGCGTGTCGGTCGGCGGGACCTACCAGCCGATCGTCGGCGACTACGACGGCAACGGCTACGCCGACGTCTTCTGGTACGCCCCCGGGCCGGCAGCCGACACGACCTGGTTCCTGGCCGGCAACGGCCGCCGCTCCGAGTCGCAGCTCTCCAACCCGACGCCGGTGGCCGGCAGCTACCAGGTGCTGACCGGCAACTTCGTCGGCGACCCGGCCACCGATGAGGTGCTGTTCCACAAGGCCGGCCAAGGTGCCGACTCGCTGTGGAGCCTCAAGACCGGCCGGCCGTCCTCGCGGACCGTCACCACCTCGCTCACCGGCAACGCCTACGTGCTCGAGGGCGGCGTCGACCGGGTGATGTCCTGGTCGCCGGGCCAGAGCCCGTCGATCTGGTCGTTCGACCCCGCGTCGGCCACCCAGGCCAGCGGCAACGCAGCCGTCGGCTCCGGCTACCGGCCCGTGATCGGCGGGTTCACCGGGGCCGCCGGCACGTCGTCGGTGCTCTGGTACGCCCCCGGCCCCGCTCCGGAGCTGCTCTACCGCGGCGACTGACGCCGCTCGGAGCGGGCGGCGTCAGTCCGTGTAGAAGGGGTTCTCGCCGGCGTCGTGGTCGGTGGTGTCGACGACGTCGGTGATCTCGGGGATGTGCTCGAGGATCGCCTTCTGGATGCCCTCGCGGAGGGTGACGGCGCTGACCGCGCAGCCCTGGCAGCCGCCGCCCATGGTGACGACGGCCGTGGTGTCGCGGACCTCGACCAGCGAGGCGAAGCCGCCGTGCGAGGCCAGGGCCGGGTTGATCTGCTGGTCGAGCAGCTGCTGGACCCGCTCGGTGACGGTGCCGGTGAGCTCGATGTCGAGGTTGGCCAGCGGGTCGGGCCGGTTCGGGTTGCGGATGACGAGGCCCCCCTGGCCCTCGGCGGAGGGCAGGTCGAGGGTGGCGCCCCACAGGGCGTCGACGCTGTCGGCGGGGACCATCACGATCAGGTCGCCCTGGTTGTAGATCACGTCGTCGTCGGCGGCCTCGGACCGCTCCTCGAACGACAGGTCGTAGGCGTACTCCACGCCCCGGGTGCCGGTGACGGCGACCCGCAGGCCCAGGGCGTCGGGGTCGTCCTCGGCCTGGAGGATGCTCAGCACCTGGACGAGCGCGGCGTCGGTCACGCGCAGGGGCACCGGCTTGGTGGCGGTGGTGGTGTCGGCGGAGTTCTGGGCGTCTTCCATGGTCTCCTCAGGCTACCGGCGACCCGTTCGGGAACGGCCACCCGGAACGGCCACCCGGAGCGGATCGGTCCCGGTGGCCGGGCGCCGGGCCGGTCCCGAGGTGCGCCGGACCGGACGAACACCGTGGTCAGGCTCCGATCAGGCAGTCGACGAGAACCGGAAACGTGCAGTCGGTACAGTCCCGGCAACCCTCTGCCCTTCCTCCTCCCCCGGCGATGGCCATGACCCGACTCCGCCTCACCTCGATCCGCGCCCGCGTGGACCACGCGACCGCCTTCTTCTGTCCCGACTGCGGCGGCGACCGCGTCGGCGAGGTCTGCGACGGCCGCCGACGCCTGGCGGTCGCCGGGCTGCCGGTCCTGCCGTGGACCAAGGGCGACGGCCAGGTCCGGTGCACGACCTGCGCCACGGTCCACCCCATCAGCTGCCTCGAGGTGCTCACCTCGGAGGATCTGGCGAAGCGCCTCGTGGACCTGACCCGCATCCTCGCCGCCACCACCGTGCGAGCCGGCGACCCGGGCGACCGGGCCATGCGGCGCCGGGCGGTCCAGCACGTGCGCACGGTGATCCCCGGCTACCACCAGAACCGGCTCGATGCCGACATGGTGGCGCTCGACCCGGCGGGCGTCGCCGTCCACGTGACGCCTCTGGCCAACGCCCTCGAGGTGGCGGGCAAGGAGCGGCTCGTGGCCGACATGGTGCAGGTGGCGCTCGCCGCGCACACGATCACGCCGCACCAGCGCTGGCTGCTCGACCGGGTCGGCACGTCGCTCGGCCTCACGCCCATGCACGTCACCGGGATCATCTCGGCCGTCGCCGCGTCGGCCGAGCCGAGCCACGAGGACCCGGCCGACCGCCCGTAGCGCCGCCCGACCGTGCCCGCAGGGATGGCCGGGCGTCTACCTTGCCTCCCATGGCAACGATCGAGCTCACCGCCGAGGACGGCCACGTCCTGACGGCGCACCGCAGCGATCCGATCGGCACCCCGCAGGGTGCCGTGGTCGTGATCCAGGAGATCTTCGGGGTCAACGACCACATCCGCTCGGTCACCGACCGCTTCGCCGACGCCGGCTTCGTGGCCGTGGCGCCCGCCCTGTTCGACCGGGTGCAGCCCGGCACCGAGCTGGCCTACGACGCCCCCGGCGCCGAGGCCGGCAAGGACCTCGCCTGGAACCTCCCGATGGACCACCCGCTCACCGACATCACCGCCGCGGCGGACCTGCTCGCGGCCGAGGTCGGGGGTGCGGCCAACGTGGGCGCCGTGGGGTTCTGCTACGGCGGGATGCTCAGCGCGGCGATGGCCAGCCGCCGCGCCCGCCACCTCGGCGCGGCGGTCGCCTACTACCCGTCGATGGCGGCCCAGCTCCTGGTGAAGGACCAGCCGCACATCCCGCTGCTGGTCCACCTGGGCGAGCTCGACCCGCGGGTCACGCCGGCCGATGGGGAGGCGCTCGCCGCCCGCTGGCCCGAGGCCTCGTTCCACACCTACCCGGCCGGCCACGGCTTCAACTGCGAGCTGCGGGACGACCACCACCCGGAGGCGTCGGCCCTGGCCTGGGAGCGCACGATCGCCTTCCTCCACGCCCACCTCGAAGGAGGCGAATGACATGCGGATCCTGGTGACCGGAGCCGGAAGCGGGATCGGGCGGGCCACCGCCGAGGTCCTCACCGAACGGGGCCACGAGGTCGTGGCCACCGCGCGCCGGCTGGACGTGCTCGACGACCTCGACGTGGCCCAGCGCCTGGCGCTCGACGTCACGGACGACGCCTCGGTCGCAGCGTGCGTGGCCGAGGCCGGACGCATCGACGCGCTCGTCAACAACGCTGGCATCACGGAGACCGGCCCGATGGAGACGTACCCGCACGAGGTGCTGCTCAAGATGTTCGAGACGAACGTCTTCGGGCCGATGCGGATGGTCCGGGCGCTCGTGCCCGCGATGCGCGAGCGGGGCGAGGGCGTCGTCGTCAACGTCACCTCGGTCGAGGGCCGGGTCGCCGCGCCCCTGGCCGGCGGCTACTGCGGCACCAAGCACGCGCTCGAGGCGCTGTCGGAGTCGCTGGCGTTCGAGGTCGGCCACTTCGGCGTGCGCGTCGTCATCGTCGAGCCCGGCTACATCGCCCCCGGCATGCGCAACGCGGTGCGCCACGGCGAGGACGGCACCGTCTACGAGGAGCTGCGCCGGCAGTGGAGCGGCGCCGACGAGACGATGGTGGGTCCCGGCGGCCGTCCCGGTCCCGAGCTGGTGGGCCACGCCATCGCCGACGCGATCGCCGATCCCGACACGCCCCTGCGGGTCCCGGTGGGCGCCGACGCCGAGATGGTCCTCGGCGCGCGCAAGCAGCTCGGCGACGCCGAGTTCACGAGCGCGATGCGGGAGCTGCTGGGCCTCGACTGGTAGCGGCGGGTCCTTCGGCCCTGGTGCGGTCCTCCCCGTCGGCGGACGATGGAGCGGCACCGAGATCGGAGGTCCGCCATGGACGTGCTCGTCGTACAGGCATCGAAGCACGGCTCGACCGAGGTCATCGCCGGGCTCATCGCCGACCGGCTGGTCGAGCGGGGCCACGCCGCGACCGTGTTCGACGCCGAGGCCGCGGACGACCTGGATCGCGCCGAGCTCGGCCGCCGGGACGCGGTCGTCATCGGCAGTGCCGTCTACCTGGGCCACTGGCTCAAGCCGGCTCGCCGGTTCGTCGACCACCACGCCGACGAGCTCGCCGACCGGCCGGTGTGGCTGTTCTCGAGCGGGCCGCTGGAGAAGGCGCCGACCGCCGACGACGAGCCCGTCGAGGTCCACGCGATCGAGGAGCAGCTCGACGTCCGCGACCACCGCATCTTCAACGGCGCCCTGGACCGCCACGACCTGAACCTCGCCGAGCGCGCCGCGATGAAGCTGGTGGGCGAGCACGAGGGCGACTACCGCGACCCGGAGGCCATCCGGGCCTGGGCCGACGACATCGCCAACGCACTGGTCTGACCGCACCCCGGCCGCGCGGAGGTCCGGGGGCTGGAAAGATGGGCGCGCCGCCGGACATGGGACGGCGATGGCGATGGCGGAGGACCCGGTGGCGGGCGGAGACGTGGCGACGAGCACCGGGTCGGGCCGCACCGCCGATCCCGCCGAAGCGGCGTTCCGGGCCGCCTACGGCGAGCACCTGGCCGAGATCTGGCGCTTCGTGCGCCGCCGGTGCGACGGCAGCGCCGACGCCGACGACGTGACCGCCGAGGTGTTCGCCGTCGCCTGGCGCCGCCGCCACGACCTCCCGCCCCACGACGAGGTGCGCCTCTGGCTCTACGGCGTGGCCCGCAAGGTCCTCGCCAACCAGCAGCGGTCGGCCCGCCGCCGCGACCGCCTGCACCTGCGAGCGGCCGAGGCGGCGATGACCGCCCCCGCCGCGCACGCCGGACCGGCGGACGACTCCGCCGGCGACGCGCTCTGGGCCGCGCTCGCGAGCCTGGACGAGGACGACCGGGAGCTGCTCCTGCTCCGCACCTGGGACGGCCTCCCCGTGACCGACCTGGCGGTGCTGCTGGCCTGCACGCCGAACGCCGTCTCGCTCCGGCTCCACAAGGCCCGCCGCCGCCTCGCCGCCGCGCTCGACGCCCTCGACGCCGCCGGCCGATCGACAGATCCACCCGCCTCCCGGACATCCCTCCACCGATCCCCGAGCCCGGAAGGAGGGGCCCGATGACCGATGACCACGACGAGCTGCTGACCAGCCTGGCTCGCCTCGCGCCGGCCGCCGATCCTCCCCCCGAGCCCGGATCGTCCCGCTACGACTCGATCCTGGAGCGCGCCATGACCGCCACCGACACCACCAGCACCACCGACGCTCCGGAGGAGGCGGACGGGCCGCCCGGGATCGGCCCGGTCCGTCGGCCGCGGCACCGCCTCCCCCGCCGGGCGATCGCGGCGGCGGTCGCGGTGGCTGCAGCGCTCGTGGTCGGCGTGGTGGTCCTGCAGCCCGGTTCGACACCCCTGGCGCCCACGCCGGCCGCCGCGCTCGGCGACGCCGCCGACGCGACCGCGACGGTCACGAGCTACCGGGCCACGGCGTCGCTCGCCGA
>Ga0182736_1001081_pt1 | contig 30156 bp, 35 predicted proteins | sample eDN5th30CKraftBY_FD_128882 | JGI IMG/M metagenome (GOLD analysis project Ga0182736, IMG submission 128882) | Enriched backyard soil microbial communities from Emeryville, California, USA - eDNA 5th pass 30_C Kraft BY (version 2) (version 2) | ecosystem: Environmental > Terrestrial > Soil >...
GCGTGGGTCGGGGACGCCAACAACATGCTGTACACGTGGATCGAAGCGGCGCAGATTCTCGGCTTCAAACTGCGTCTTTCCACGCCGCTCGGCTACAAGCTCGATCCCGCGCTGGTTGCCGGGGAAAGCAAGCCGTTTTTTCAAGAATTCGACGATCCGAACGAAGCCTGCGCCGGCGCCGATCTCGTCACGACGGACGTCTGGACCAGCATGGGTTACGAAGCCGAGAACGAAGCGCGCATGAAGGCGTTCGCCGACTACTGCGTCGATGCCGAGATGATGGCGCGCGCCCATCCCGATGCGCTCTTCATGCACTGCCTGCCCGCGCATCGCGGCGAGGAAGTGAGCGCGGAAGTCATCGACGGTCCGCAAAGCGTCGTATGGGACGAGGCGGAGAACCGTCTGCACGTGCAGAAGGCGCTGATGGAGTATCTCCTGCTCGGCAAGCTGAATCACTGAGCGAATCTGCGCTGCCGATTCGCCGCGCATCCCAAATTTGCGGAGGCGCGGCTTTTTAATGTCAGAATAGTAGTTTTTCCGCGCACTTCATGCCCGTCGCGCGCCCGGCGGACGCGAAGCGGCGCACAACCGCCGCACCGGCTTTTCCGCACACGAGTTCACCATGAGCGATATCAAGAAAGTCGTGCTCGCCTATTCGGGCGGTCTCGACACCTCCGTCATCCTGAAATGGTTGCAGGACAACTACGACGCCGAAGTCGTGACCTTCACCGCCGACATCGGTCAGGGCGAGGAGCTGGAGCCCGCGCGCAAGAAGGCGCTCCAGCTCGGCATCAAGCAGGAAAACATCTTCATCGAAGACCTGCGTGAAGAGTTCGTCCGCGATTTCGTGTTCCCGATGTTCCGCGCGAACACCATCTACGAAGGCGAGTATCTGCTCGGCACGTCGATCGCGCGTCCGCTGATCGCGAAGCGCCAGATCGAGATCGCGCGCGCGACCGGCGCGCAGGCCGTCTCGCACGGCGCGACCGGCAAGGGCAACGATCAGGTGCGCTTCGAGCTCGGTTACTACTCGCTCGAACCCGGCATCAAGGTGATCGCGCCGTGGCGCGAATGGGACCTCCTCTCGCGCGAAAAGCTGCTCGCGTATGCGGAAAAGGCCGGCATTCCGATCGAAATGAAGCACAAGCAAGGCGGCGCGCCCTACTCGATGGACGCGAACCTGCTGCACATCTCGTTCGAAGGCCGCCATCTGGAAGACCCGAAGGCCGAGGCCGAAGCCGAAATGTGGCGCTGGACCGTGTCGCCGGAAGAGGCGCCGGATCAGGCGGAATATGTCGATATCGAATTCGAGAAGGGCGATCCGGTCGCGCTGAACGGCAAGCGCCTGTCGCCCGCCGAGATGCTGACCGAGCTGAACCGTCTCGGCGGCAAGCATGGCATCGGCCGTCTGGATCTGGTCGAGAACCGTTACGTCGGCATGAAGTCGCGCGGCTGCTATGAAACGCCGGGCGGCACGATCATGCTGAAGGCGCATAGGGGTATCGAGTCGATCACCCTCGACCGCGAAGTGGCGCACCTCAAGGACGATCTGATGCCGCGTTACGCATCGCTGATCTACAACGGCTACTGGTGGAGCCCGGAGCGCCGCGCGCTGCAGGTGCTGATCGACCACACGCAGGAGAAGGTCAACGGCTGGGTGCGCGCGAAGCTCTACAAGGGCAGCGTGTCGGTCGTCGCGCGCGATTCGAAGGAAACGCTGTTCGACAAGACCATCGCGACGTTCGATGACGACGGCGGCGCCTACAACCAGGCCGATGCCGGCGGCTTCATCAAGCTGAACGCACTGCGCATGCGTATCGCGGAGAACGCGCGCCGTCAGCGCGGGGACTGATCTTTCGTTGGAATCAGGCTCGAGAAAAAACCCGCCGCGGCGGGTTTTTCGTTTTCAGACGCGCACCGGCTCCATCTCCAGTTCGACATTGAAACGTGCCAGCACGTCGCGCCTGATGGCTTCGGCGAGTTCGAGCACCTGCGCGCCCGTCGCGCCGCCGCGATTCACGAGCACGAGCGCCTGACGATCGTGCACCGCCGCGCCGCCGATGCCGCGCCCTTTCCATCCGCACTGGTCGATCAGCCAGCCCGCCGCGAGCTTCACTTGCCCGTCGGCTTGCGCGTACGAAACGACGCCCGGTTCGCGCTGCTTGAGCGCCTCGAACGCCTGCGCACTCACGACCGGATTCTTGAAGAAGCTGCCCGCGTTGCCGAGCGCGGTCCAGTCGGGCAGCTTGGCGCGGCGCACGGCGACGACCGCATCGAAAATGGCTTGCGCATCCGGCGTCGTGGCGCCGTCGAGCGCGCGGGCGACGTCGGCGTAATCCGCGCGCGGCGTCCACGCTTTCGGCAGCCGGAACGTGACCGACGTAATCATGAAGCGCCCGCGCCCTGCCCGCTTGAAGAAGCTGTCGCGATAACCGAAGGCGCACGCGGCGCGATCGAATTCCGCGCGTGCGCCGGTCGCGAGTTCTACCGCCGTCAGCCGCTCGAAGCGCTCGCCCATTTCCAGCCCGTACGCGCCGATGTTCTGAATCGGCGCCGCGCCGACCGTGCCGGGAATCAGCGCGAGGTTTTCGAGCCCCGGCATGCCCTGCGCGAGCGTCCACGCGACGAAATCGTGCCAGTTCTCGCCCGCGCCGGCTTCGACGAGCCACGCATCGTCGTCTTCGCCGATCACGCGTTTGCCGCGAATGCCGACGATCAGCGCGACGCCGTCGAAATCGCGCGTCAGCACGATATTGCTGCCGCCGCCGAGCACGAGTTGCGGCATGTTTGCGATGCGCGCATCGGTGGCGAGCGCGGCGGCCGCATCGACGGAATCGATACGCATCGCGTGACGCGCGCGCGCGTCGAAGCCGAACGTGTTGTGGGCGAGCAGAGAGAAACCGGAGAGGAGCTGGAGCGACATGAACGAAGCGCGTCGGTAGAATGACGACAGGTCCGTGATTATAGCGATTGCGCGAGCCACGCCTGCCCGGCGCGCTCGTCGCCTCAATGAAGGAGAAAGACAGATGCCATCGTTTGACGTCGTCAGCGAAGCAAACATGATCGAAGTGAAGAACGCGATCGAGCAATCGAACAAGGAAATCTCGACGCGCTTCGACTTCAAGGGTTCGGATTCACGCGTCGAGCAGAAGGAGCGCGAACTCACGCTCTACGCCGACGACGACTTCAAGCTCGGCCAAGTGAAGGACGTTCTGCTGAACAAGATGGCCAAGCGCGGCGTCGACGTGCGTTTCCTCGACTACGGCAAGCAGGAAAAAATCGGCGGCGACAAATTGAAGCAAGTCGTCACGGTGAAAAAAGGCGTCTCGGGCGATCTGGCGAAGAAGATCGTCAAGATCGTGAAGGACAGCAAGATCAAGGTTCAGGCGAGCATTCAGGGCGACGCGGTGCGCGTGCAAGGCGCGAAGCGTGACGACCTGCAAAGCGCCATCGCGCTGCTCAAGAAGGAAGTCACGGACACGCCGCTCGACTTCAACAACTTCCGCGACTGATTCCTGATTGCTTCAGAAACGAAAAAGCCGTTCCGGTTTGCGCCGCAACGGCTTTTTGCATTATTCGGCGACCTTCTTTTTCTCGCCGATGCGGCTTTCCTTGCCGGCCAGCAGCTTCGAAATATTCGCGCGATGCCGCCAGATGAGCAGCAGGCTCATCGCCAGCACGGCGAGCGAGATGCGGCTCGGCCCGAACAGAAACACCTGAAAGAACGGTGCGAACACGGCCGCGACGAGCGCCGCGAGCGACGAATAGCGGAAGAAGAACGCGATGATGAGCCACGTGAGCAGCGTCGCGATACCGAGCGCCGGATGAATCGCGAGCAGCACGCCCGCCGCCGTCGCGACGCCCTTGCCGCCCTGGAACTTGAAGAAAACCGGGTACAGATGCCCGAGGAACACGGCGATGGCCGCGAGCGCCGTCGCCGTGTTGATGCCCGTTTGATCCCAGCCGAAGCTCGCGCCGAAGTGCGCGACGATCCACACGGGCAGCCAGCCCTTGAACGCATCGCCGATCAGCGTCAGGATCGCAGCCTTCTTGTTGCCGGTGCGCAGCACGTTCGTCGCGCCGGGATTGCCCGAGCCGTACGAGCGCGGATCGGCCAGTCCCATCGCGTGACTCACGACGACGGCAAACGAAATCGATCCGATCAGATAGGACGCGACGGCGACGAGCAGAAAAATCATGGTGTCTTTTCGGTTATGGCGAGAGCGGAACGCATTCTAATCGACGCTCGCGCACTGCACGGGTTTCGCGCCCAGCAACTCGGTCAGCACGCTCGGATCGATGCTCACGAGATACCCTCGCCGCCCGCCGTTCAGATAGATGCGATCGAGTTCGAGAATGCTCGATTCGACGTACACCGGCATCGCTTTTTTCGTGCCGAACGGCGACGTGCCGCCCACGAGAAACCCCGAATGCCGGTTCGCCACTTCGGGCTTGCAGGGTTCGACGCGCTTCGCGCCAATCTGACGCGCGAGATTCTTCGTGGATACCGTGCGATCGCCGTGCATGAGGACGATCAGCGGCTTCGCGTGCTCGTCTTCCATGACGAGCGTCTTGACGACGATATGTTCGTCCACGCCGAGCTGACGCGCGGATTCCTCCGTGCCGCCGTGCTCGACGTAATCGTAAGGATGCTCGCCGAATTCAACCTTGTGACGACGCAGGAATTGCGTCGCGGGCGTTTCGGACACGTGTTTGGCTTTCGACATGCCACGCATTGTAGCGGCGCGCCGTGGCGCTCACCATCGGCCATTTGGCCGAGTATGCAGCGCAACGCGGCCGTGGCACGATCGTTCGCAGATGACGCTATCCGCGCGGATGATGCTCCCGATGCAGCTTCTGCAGCCGCTCGCGCGCGACGTGCGTGTAGATCTGCGTCGTGGAAATGTCCGAGTGGCCGAGCAGCAATTGCACGACGCGCAGGTCCGCGCCGTGATTGAGCAGATGCGTCGCGAACGCGTGCCGCAGCGTGTGCGGCGAGAGCGGCGCGTGCACGCCGCCGTTCAGCGCATGACGCTTGATGATGTTCCAGAACTGCTGGCGCGTCATGCCTTCGCCGCGCGCGGTGACGAAGAGCGCATCGGCGGAGCGCGCGCCGAGCAGCACCTGACGCGCATCGCGCAGATAGCGTTCGAGCCAGTCGTGCGCCGTTTCGCCGAACGGAATCAGGCGTTCTTTCGAGCCTTTGCCCATCACGCGCACGACGCCTTCGTTCAGGCCGACTTCGACCGTCTTCAGCGTGACGAGCTCGGTCACGCGCAGGCCGCTCGCGTACATCAGTTCGAGCATCGTGCGGTCGCGCAAGCCGAGCGGCGTCTCGATGTCGGGTGCGCCGAGCAGCGCTTCGACTTGCGACTCGTTGAGCGTCGACGGAAAGCGCGGCGGCTGCTTGGCCGAGCGCAGCTTGAGCGTCGGATCGGCGGACACGCGATGCTCGCGCAACGCCCACGCGTAATAGCGCCGAAAGACCGACAGACGCCGGTTCGCGGACGTCGCCTTGTCGCCGCGGCGCGCGGCCATGTAGCCGTTCATGTCGGCTTCGACGGCGGCATCGATCGACGCGCCGCGCGTCTTGCCGAGCCATTCCGCGAAGAGTTTGAGGTCGCGCCGGTACGCTTCGAGCGAGTTCTTGGCGAGGCCGTGTTCGAGCCAGAGCGCATCGCAAAAGAGATCGATCGCGTCCTGACTCGCGACGAGTCCCGGTGCTTGTATTGCTTCAGTCGTTGCGCTCGTCATGCGATCGATACACCTTCATGCGCCAGCAGCCAGCGCTTCACATTGCGATAAAAACCTTCGCCGGGATGATGCGCGAAACCGCCGATCCCGCCCGAGGCCACTACCCGGTGGCACGGTATCACGATCGGCAGCGGATTGGAGCCGCACGCCTGCCCGACCGCGCGCGGCACGCTGCCGATCTCGCGCGCGAGCTGGCCATAGGTCCAGACTTGGCCCGCCGCGATGCCCGAGATGCCGCGCCATACGCGCTGCTGAAACGCGGTGCCGCGAAGCGCGAGCGGCAGGTCGAAGCGCATCGAAGGCGTCTGAAAATACGCGCGGATCTGCGCGGCGGCTTCCTTGGCGAGCGGCGTTTCAGGCTCAATGCTGCCGACATCGTCCGGCAGATAGACGATCTCGCGCACGCATTGCGCATCGGCGCGAATGCCGACCTTGCCGAACGGCGCGTCGATCACGGCATCGAATGGCTTCACGTTCTTGTCCCTTGATCGAGCGCCCACAGCACATGCTCGCGCACCAACGCCGAGGAATCGTCCGCACGCGCGCGCAATGCATCGACGATCGCTTCGCGTTCTCCCGCATCGAGCGACGCATCGCGCAACGCATTGCCCATCGCGACCGCGATATTGCGCAGCCAGCGCTCATGCCCAATGCGCCGGATCGCGCTGCCCTGCATGCGCGTGTCGAAATCCGCCGCGCTCCATGCGAACAGCTCGACGAGCGTCGCGCGATCGAGTCCGTGGCGCACGTCGAAATCCGCGACCGGCGCGGCCTGCGCGAACTTGTTCCACGGACAGACGAGCTGACAATCGTCGCATCCATACACGCGATTGCCGATCAGCGGACGCATCTCCTCGGGAATGCTGCCGTGCAGTTCGATCGTCAGATACGAGATGCAGCGCCGCGCGTCGACGCGATACGGCGCCACGATCGCGCCCGTCGGACACGCGCCGATGCAGCGCGTGCACTGCCCGCAATGCGCGCCTTCGTGCTCGGGATGCGGATCGACGGGCAACGGGACATCGACGAAAATTTCGCCGAGAAAGAACAGCGATCCGGCGTCGCGATCGAGCAGCAACGTATGCTTGCCGCGCCAGCCGGCGCCCGCTTTCTGCGCGAGCGCGACTTCGAGCACCGGCGCTGAATCCGTGAACGCGCGATGCCCGAACGGCCCGATCTCGCGCTCGATGCGCTCCGCCAGCTGCTGCAGGCGATTGCGCATGACCTTGTGATAATCGCGGCCGCGTGCGTAGATGGAGACCATCGCCTGCGACGGCTTCGCGAGCCGCGACCATTCGATCGCGCGCCAGTCGTTCTTCTGACCGTCGGCTGTCGCGACACTTTCATCGCCCTTTTTCGCGAGCGTTTCCGCAGGAAGATAGGCCATGCGCGCGGTGATGACACGTCGCGTGCCGGCCACAAGCTCGGCCGGTCTTGCGCGTTTCATCCCATGTTTGGCCATATAATCCATTTCGCCGTGATAGCCTGCTTCGAGCCAATCAGTCAGGCCCTTCTCGGCATCCGTCAGGTCGATATCGCTGATGCCGACCGCACCGAACCCCAACTCGCGCCCCCATGTCTTGATGCGCTGCGCGAGTTCTGCCAGCGCGTTTTCATCGAGATCGAAGACGCGAGACTCTGAATCGGATTCAGCGGCGGCGTCGCTGGACGCTGTCGTGATTTCAACGGAATGTTCCGGCAATCGGTTCATCACGACATTTTACGAGCAATGCCCGAAAGCCCCGCACGAACGACGCAAGACTTATCCGCCGCGCTTCTCGAACGCCGCTTCGACCTGCGCGACGAAGCCGCGACGCTCGCTTTCGGAGAACGCTTCGCGCGCGCCATCGACGCTACGCGTCTGTCCATATCGCACGCTTCGTCTGAACGTTTTCACGGTCTGCAAGTCCAGTTGATCGGTGATCTCGGCGCGGGCAAGACCACGCTCGTGCGCGCGACCTTGCGCGCGCTCGGCCACGTCGGCCGCGTGAAGAGCCCGACCTACACGCTCGTCGAACCGTATTCGCTCGTCACCGAAAGCGGTCCGCTCGACGTTTATCACTTCGATCTCTATCGCTTCGCCGATCCGGCCGAATGGGCCGATGCCGGCTTTCGCGAATATTTCGATGCGGGCGCGGTGTGCCTCGTCGAATGGCCGCAACAGGCGGGTGGCCTGCTCGGCGTGCCGGATCTCGTGTTTGCGCTGTCTCTGCCGGACGAAGGAACGTCGAACGATGAAGGCCGCGTGCTGACCGCGCGGGCATTTAGCGAAACAGGAAAGTCATGTCTCGAAAGATGTTGATCAAGCCATTTCATTCGATCGAATCGGCTGCCCAAGCGCCGCACAACTGGCGTCGCCGTAAGGTGTTGCGCGCAGGCGCTTCGACGCTCGTGCTCGCGCTCGTCGGACCGAAGCTCGCGCATGCGAGCAGCGTGCTCGGCGTGCGCGTGTGGCCCGCGCGCGACTACACCCGCGTGACGATCGAATCGGACCAGCCGCTTCAGAACGCCAATCAGCTATTGCAGGGGCCGGACCGGCTCGTGGTCGATCTCTCCGGCATCGATCTCGATCAGGCGCTGCGCGATCTCGTCTCGAAGATCACGCCGAACGATCCGCAGATTCAGGCGGTGCGCATCGGGCAATATCAGCCGCATGTCGTGCGCATGGTGTTCGATCTGAAAGGATCGGTGAAGCCGCAGGTGTTCACGCTCGGGCCGATCGGCAGCTACAAATATCGGCTCGTGTTCGATCTGTATCCGGCCGTCGCGCCCGATCCGCTGATGGAACTGCTCGCGCAAACCGAGCGCAAGCAGGAAGCGCTCGACCGCGCCAATCCGAATCCGTCCGCGCCGCCGCCCGCGACGCTTTCCGGGCCGGCGACCGCGCAGAAACCGACGACGCCCGATTCCACCGACGAGTTCTTCCAAAAGTACGCGCAGAACGAAACGCCCGCCGAAACGCCGCCGAAACCGGCGGTCAAGCCGCGCGTGCCGGCGCCGCCGCCCGTCATCGCGAAGAAGGACGACGACAGCGACGCCTACGCGTTCTCCACGCCCAAGCAAGGCGCCGGCACGACGCGGCTGCTCACCGTCGCGATCGATCCCGGTCACGGCGGCGAAGATCCGGGCGCGATCGGCGGCCAGGGCACGTACGAGAAGCACATCGCGCTCGACATCGCGAAGAAGCTGCGCGCGAAGATCGACGCCCAGCCCAACATGCGCGCGATGATGACCCGCGACGCCGACTTCTTCGTGCCGCTCAACGTGCGCGTGCAAAAGGCGCAGCGCGTCTCCGCCGATCTTTTCGTGTCGATTCACGCCGATGCCTTCACGTCGCCCGAAGCGCGTGGATCGTCGGTGTTCGCGCTGTCGGAGCATGGCGCGTCGAGCGCGGCTGCGCGCTGGATGGCGAACAAGGAAAACTCGTCAGATCAGGTCGGCGGCATCAACGTGAAGTCGCAGGACGCGAGCGTGAACCGCGCGCTCTTCGATATGTCGACGACCGCGCAGATCCGCGATTCGATGCGCTACGGCAGCTTCGTGCTGAACGAAATCGGCGGCATCAACAAGTTGCACAAAGGTTCGGTCGAACAGGCGGGTTTCGCCGTGCTGAAGGCGCCGGACATTCCGTCGATTCTCGTTGAGACCGCGTTCATCAGCAATCCGGACGAGGAAACGCGCCTGAACGACGACGCCTATCGTGACAAGATGGCCAACGCGATCATGAAGGGCATCAAGCGCTACTTCGCGGCGAATCCGCCGCTCGCGAAGAGCCGCATGACGTGAAAATCCGGCCGGGTTTCGTTCAGCGCGCCGGCAGAATGCGCTGAACGAGCCGCGCGCCGAATACGTTCACCACGAGTCCCGCCATCACGAGCGCCGCGCCCGCCACCTGCGCCGAATTCAAACCCTCGCCGAGAAACAGCGCCGCCGACGCCAGCCCGATCACCGGGACGAGCAGCGAGAACGGCGCGACGCTTCCCGCCGGATAGCGCGCGAGCAACTTTCCCCACAAGCTATAGCCGACGATCGTCGCGATGAACGAAAGATAGAGAATCGCGAAGATCGAGATGAGCGGAATCGTCGCCAGACTGGATTCGATGCGCGCCGGGCCTTCGAAGATCAGCGAGAGCGCGAGGAACGGCAGCGGCGGAATCAGGCTGCCCCACACCACGAGCGAGAGCAGATCGACCTTGCCCATGCGCTTCGTCACGATATTGCCGAGCGCCCACATCGCGGCGGCGGCGAGCGTGAAGAGAAAGCCGGTGACGGTCATCGCGTGACCGCCGCGCATGCCGATGAGCGCAAGCCCCGCCGCCGCGATCAGCAGGCCGGCGACGTTCGCCGCGCGGATGCGCTCGCCGAGGAACATCGACGCGAAGATGAGCGTGAAGAATGCTTGCGCCTGCAGCACGAGCGACGCGAGACCGGCGGGCATGCCCACGTACATGCCGTAGAAAAGCAGCGCGAACTGCCCGAGAGAAATGGTGAGGCCGTAGGCAAAGAGCCAGCGCAGCGGTATCTGCGGGCGCTTGACGAAGATCGCGGGCACGGCGGCGAGCGCGAAGCGCAGCGCGCCGAGCAGCATCGGCGGAACACCGTGCAGTCCCAGCTTGATGACGACGAAATTCACGCCCCACGCGAGAATGACCACCGATGCGATCAGCAAATCCTTTGGCGACATCGCCCTCTTCCTTGTGTCATGTGCGTCGTTGGCGAGCCGTAAAGTGTAGCCGAGGGCGCGGCGGCAGGCTTGTCAAATCCTGCGCGGCATGACGATGCACCAAAAAGCGCCCGCGCCTCGTGAAAGGCGCGAGCGCTTTCGCTGCGGCGATGCGAAACGGCGCTTACTTCGTCTGGCCGGATTCCGTGCCCGCGTCGTTGCCCGTTTCGACGGCCGGCGTCTTCTTGGTCGCCGTCGATTTCGTCGTGTGCTTGTGCGTCTTGTGCTTCTTCGGCGTGGTCGCGGCCGAATTATCGGTGGTGGCGCCGGCAGTGTCGTTGCCCATCGCCGCAGACGAATTGCCCGACGAGGTCTGCGCGAACGCGCTCGTTGCGGCGGTGGCGGTGAAAAGGCCAGCGGTGATGGCGATCAAAAGCTTGTTCTTGCTCATTTCGACTCCCTATCCAAATTGTCACGTTGCGAAAGTTGCGCGAAGCCGCGTGCCTGGACCCACGCGGCACCAAAAAAACGAAAGTCTCGGCGGCAACGCCTGCGCCGCGCGGCATCGGCCGGTAGAATCGGCTGATCCACGCGCCATTCCGGCGCGCGATCTTCCTTCCGGAACCCGCCATGCCTTCGACGATCCGCGCATTGCTGAAGCCACACCAACATGACGTCGGCGGCCTCATGGTGCGGCGCGTGCTGCCCGCCCTCGCGGCGCGCACCGTCGGACCCTTCATCTTTTTCGACCATATCGGTCCCGCAACGCTCGTGCCCGGAAACGGCCTCGACGTGCGTCCGCATCCGCATATCGGGCTCGCGACGGTCACGTATCTGTTCGACGGCGCGATCATGCATCGCGATAGCGTCGGCTCCGTGCAGAAGATCGTTCCCGGCGACGTCAACTGGATGACCGCGGGCCGCGGCATCGTCCATTCCGAGCGCACGCCCGACGAGGAACGCGCATCCGGCCAGACGATGCACGGCATCCAGACGTGGGTCGCGATGCCCGCCGCGAGCGAGGACATCGAGCCGGCATTCGAGCATCACGCAGCGGCGGCGTTGCCGCAGATCGAGCGCGACGGCGTCACGCTGCGCATCATCGCGGGCACGGCGTTCGGCGCGAAAGCGCCCACGCGCACGTTTTCGCCGACGCTTTATGTCGCCGCGCAGTTCACGCCCGGCAGCGCGATCACGCTCGATACGGAGCACGAGGAGCGCGGCGTGTATCTCGTGAGCGGCGATTTGTCGATCGACGGCGAACCGCTGCCCGAACAGCAGATGGCCGTGCTCGCGCCCGGCGCCGACGCGAAGCTGACGAGCGCGAACGGCGCGGTCACGATGCTGCTCGGCGGCGCGCCGCTCGACGGCCCGCGCTTCATCGAATGGAATTTCGTGTCGAGTTCGCGCGAGAAGATCGACGCGGCCAAGATCGCCTGGAGCGAGCAGCGCATGGGCCACGTGCCCGGCGAGACCGAGTTCATTCCGCTGCCGCCGCAGCGCCGCGAGAATCGCGCGCCCGAAGCCTGACGCGCTTGAGAACCGGCTGTGTCGTCCCCACGTAATCGGGATCGACCGAAAGCATTAGGAGAAAACGCATGGATACGACCCTCGCCACATTCGAGAAAGATGTCATCAACGCGTCGATGCTCGCGCCCGTGCTCGTCGATTTCTGGGCGCCCTGGTGCGGCCCGTGCAAGACGCTCGGCCCGATGCTCGAGAAGCTCGAAGTCGAAGCGGCGGGCGCCTGGAATCTCGTCAAGGTGAACGTCGACGAGAATCAGGAACTCGCCGCGCATTTCCAGGTGCGCAGCATTCCGCACGTCATTGCGTTCGCGGAAGGACGGCCGGTCGATCAGTTCATCGGCGTGCTGCCGGAAGGCCAGTTGCGCGAGTTCATCGACCGTCTCGTGCCCGCCGGCGCCGATGCCGAGCGCCGCGCCGCGCAGAGCGCGTGGGCCGCGGGCGATCGCCAGCTCGCGATCGACACCATCAAGGCCGCGCTCGCGCTCGATCCGGGTTACGAGGACGCGCGTCTCGATCTGATCGAATGGCTGATCGCGGAACGCCGCATCGACGAAGCGAAGGAAGAGGTCAAGCTGTTGTCGCCGAAGACGACGCAAGGCATCGACGCGCGCTACAACGCGTTGAAGACCGAGCTCGACGCCGCCGATGCAGCCGCCGATCTGCCGCCCGCCGACGCGCTCATCGACGCCGTGAACGCGAATCCCGACGATCTCGATGCGCGCTTCGCCCTGGCCAATCGGCTGATCGCGGGCCGCGATTACGCTGGCGCGCTCGAACATCTGCTTGCGATCGTCGTGCGCGACCGCGCCTTCATGGACGACGTCGGCCGCAAGACGATGCTGTCGGTGTTCGAACTCGCCGCGAATCAGCCGGATCTCGTTTCGCAGTGGCGGCGCAAGTTAAGCGCGGCGATCAACTGATCGTCGATCGATCGCCGGCTTTGGATGAAAAAATGGCCAGCTATCGAAGCTGGCCATTTTCGTTTCAGGCGGCGCGCTTCGCCAATTCGCGCAAGACATGCGCGGCCGCCGCGAAGCCGAAGCTCGCCGTCACGCACACGCTCGAACCGAAGCCCGCGCAATTCAGCCCGACGGGCCCCGCGTAATTCGCGCCGGTTTCGAGATGTTCGGCGCCTTCGCTGATGTCGCACGCGGGCGCTTCGGGATAGATCAGCGGCTCGTCCGAATACACCGCGCTCACCTTGAATCGCGCCTTCGGTCCGCGCGGAAAACCGTGCAGCTTGCGCAACTGGCCGCGCACTTTCGAGAGCAGCGGATCCTGAATCGTGAGCGCGAGATCGTCGATGCGAATGCGCGTCGGATCGAGCTGCCCGCCCGCGCCGCCGACCGTGATGAGCGCCTGCTTGCGCGCCACGCACCACGCGATGAGCGCCGTTTTCGTACGCACGCTGTCGATCGCGTCGATCACATAGTCGAAACCGCCGCCGAGCGTTTCATCGAAATTGCCCGGCTCCACGAAGTCTTCGATCTGCCGCACGTCGCACGCCGGATCGATCAGTTTGATGCGCTCGGCCATCGCCGTGACTTTCGCCTTGCCGTAGTTGCCGTCGAGCGCGTGAATCTGACGATTCGTATTGCTTTCGGCGACGTTATCGAGATCGATCAGCGTAAGCCGGCCGACAGCACTGCGCGCAAGCGCCTCGGCAACCCACGAACCCACGCCGCCGATGCCGATCACGGCGACATGCGCCCGCTCGAACGCGGCGAGCGCGGGCGCGCCGTAGAGGCGCGCGATGCCGCCGAAGCGCCGGTCGCGATCGGCGAGTTCGTGGACGCTGGGCGTCGCAGTGGTTTCGGATGAAGCGTTCATGTCGTGCGGATGGATGAAATCGGATGCATTGAAAGCAAACTAAAAGCTGCCGAAATGCACCGCACGTTGTGCGGCGTCAAGCAACGCTTACAGACGGCTATCGAGTTCGCGAACGTGGTAGTTCGATCATGCAAAATGCGGTCGAATTGCGTATTCTGCCTTATCGAAACCATGAACGTGATAGCCGCGACTGCCGCGCTCCCGGCACGCGGTGCGGGCATGGGTAATCAGGGCAAGATCGTTTCACCTTGGCTATACTGACGCGACTGTAGCGCTTGCATAAAAAATGACGACCCTCGCAGACCTTCGCAAAAACTATTCGCGCGGCGCGCTCGATGTATCCGACGTCGACCCGAATCCGATAAGCCAGTTTCAAACCTGGTTCGCCCAGGCGCTCGATGCGAAGCTGCCCGAACCGAATGCGATGACGCTTGCGACCGTCGATGGCCAAGGCCGTCCGTCCGCGCGCATCGTGCTCATCAAGGGCGTCGACGAACGCGGATTTGTTTTTTTTACCAATTACGATAGCCGCAAGGGCCGCGAACTCGCCGCGAATCCGGCCGCGAGCCTGCTGTTCCACTGGATCGAGCTCGAGCGTCAGGTGCGCATCGAGGGCCGCGTCGAAAAGACGAGCGATGAGGAGAGCGATGTGTATTACGCGTCGCGTCCGCTCGGCTCGCGCATCGGCGCGTGGGCATCGGATCAGAGTCAGCCGCTCGAAAGCCGCGAGGGGCTGGAAGCGCGCGAGCGCGAGATGATCGCGAAGTACGGCGACGCGCCGCCGCGCCCGCCGCACTGGGGCGGATATCGCCTCGTGCCGGACACCGTCGAATTCTGGCAGGGACGCCCGTCGCGCCTGCACGACCGCATCGTGTACACGCGGGACGGCGCGGGCGATCCGTGGCAAATCATGAGACTCGCGCCGTAAGTCAATAAAACGCGGGCATTGGCAGCAACCGAGATCGCAACGGCAACGAACATGAAGGCGCGAGCCTTCACCTTGATTTTCTTTAGCGCGGAGAAACAAGCATGTTCTGGGAGAAGAAGCTGACGCAGTGGGTTGAGGAAGTGCGCGCGCGGGCCAATTTGCCCGCGCGTCTCGTGCTATGGGATGGCCAGCAGCACGATTTCGGCCAGTTCGCCGCGCCTCAGGTGACGTTGCACGTAAAGAGCGCGACCGCGCTGCCCTATCTGCTCGAACCGAGTCTCGACAATCTCGGCGAAGCCTATGTGAAGGGCAAGATCGACATCGAAGGCAAGCTGTCCGACATCATCAACATCGGCTACTCGCTCGCGAAAAGCACGGTGACGAGCGCGAGCAAGCTCGCCCGCGTGCGACGCTACTTCAATCATTCGAAGACGTCGGACAAGAAAGCCATTCAGTACCACTACGATGTGTCGAACGAGTTTTATCAGCTCTGGCTCGACAAGAACATGGTGTATTCCTGCGCCTACTTCGAGAATGGCGACGAAGACATCGACACCGCGCAGTTGAAGAAGATCGACCACATTCTCACGAAGATCCAGTTGCAGCCGGGCCAGCGCCTGCTCGATATCGGCTGCGGCTGGGGCGCGCTCGTGATCCGCGCGGCGCAGAAGTTCGGCGCGAATTGCGTCGGCGTCACGCTTTCGGAGAATCAGTTCAAGCTCGCGACCGAGCGCGTGAAAGCCGCGGGCCTCGCCGACCGGATCGAAATTCGCCTTCAAGACTATCGCGATATTCCGGGGCAGTTCGACCGCATCACGAGCGTCGGGATGTTCGAGCACGTCGGACGCAAGAATCTGCCGGAATACTTCTCGAGGATTCGCGATCTGCTTGTCGATGACGGCGTCGCGATGAACCACGGCATCACGTCTTCCGATGCCGACAGCGGCGAGACATCGCTCGGCGGCGGCGAGTTCATCGACAAGTATGTGTTTCCGGACGGCGAGTTGCCGCACATCAGCCTCGCGCTCGAATGCATGCAGCGCGGCGGGCTGGAGGCGATCGACGTCGAAAGCCTGCGGCGGCATTACGCGCGCACGCTCGACATCTGGGCCGAGCGGTTCGAGGCCAACGCGGAGCAAGCGAAGAAGCTCGTCGACGATGAGCATTTCCGCATCTGGCGCGTGTATCTCGCGGGCTGTGCGTATGCGTTCGAGAACGACGACGTGTCGATCTATCAGGTGATCTGCCGCAAGGCGGGACGCAGCGCGACGACGCTGCCGTGGTCGCGGCGGTATATCTATGAGAAGGCGCTCTGAGACAGGTGCTGATGATTCAAGCAGGCGCAGCGCTTTCCGGTGCCGCGCCTGTTTTTTCGACTATCCGGGCAAGAATTCGCCGTCCATGATCTGCTCGATCGACCAGGGACAGCTTTCCGGAAAATCTTCCAGACCGGCTTCGTTCGAGGCTGCCACGACCGCTTTTTCCCATACGAACGCGAACCACTCCGAATCGCTGAACTTGCCTTTCAAGCTCGGCGCTTCATCGAGCACCAGGGCCACGTCCTTGCGTTGCACTGCGATCGTGCGCCTCCAGCTATTGCGACGCCGCCCTGGCTGATACTGCCATTCGAGCAAATGGGCTAACAACACAGTGAGACGACTCACCAGTTCTCGCTGTTCACTCTTACCCACGTCCTCAATCTCCTCCGCGATATGCTCGATGTCCAGAGCCGAGAGCTGCCCCGAGCGCAGCAATGCCGCTTGCTCTTTCGCCCAGAGCACGACGTCCTGTTCGTAGCGCGTTCCCATCTCATACTCCTGTCTCATCCCGGATTCCCTGCCCGGACACTCGGATATTCTATCCACTACACTGCGACTTCTTTCGCGCATCGTCGCTCAAGTCGCATCGATTCTTCTGAATTTCGGCTTGCCACTCATGAACACTCACAACCGTGTGAACAACGATGCCGAACCTCGAAAGCACGAAGTCACCATCGCGACGGATCAAGAGTTGGATCTTTTCGGCGAGTCCGCGCCAGCTTCTATCGAACCAGCCAAACCGCCGAGACAACCCAAACCGCGCGGCGTCCTTCCCGCGCCCTTGCAACCCGAGCTCGCAGCCCTCGCGAAGCGTCTTCCGGACGCGATCCATCTCGGCACATCGACGTGGTCGTTTCCCGGCTGGCGCGGCATCGTTTATGGCGATGACTACTCGAACACCAAACTCTCCCGCGACGGCCTCACCGCTTATGGCGCGCATCCGCTCCTGAAGAGCGTCTCCATCGACCGGTCGTTTTACGCGCCGCTGTCGCTCGCCGATTACGCGCGTCACGCCTCGCAAGTGCCCGCGCATTTCCGCTTCATCGTGAAAGCGCCCGCATCCGTCACCGATGCCTTCATCCGCGGCGAGCGCGGCACGCCGGACGCGGAAAATCCCGCGTTCCTGAATGCCCAGATCGCCATCGACGAGTTCGTGACGCCGTGCATCGGCGGTCTCGGCGAAAAAGCGGGCGCGCTCGTGTTCCAGTTCTCGCCGCTGCCCGACGCGATGATCGTCGAGCCGGCGCGCTTCATCGAGCGGCTGTCGGCGTTTCTGCAAGCGCTGCCGCCGCTCGAAGGCGACGCGTGCTACGCCGTCGAGATCCGCGACGCCGCGATGCTCACGCCGCGCTTTATCCGCGCATTGCGTGACGCGAACGTGCGGTATTGCATCGGCGTTCATGCGCGCATGCCGGACGTGCGCCGTCAGGCGAAAGCGCTCGCGCTGCTCGATGAAGAAAAAATGGGACCGCTCATCGTGCGCTGGAGTCTGCACAGCGGCTTCAAATACGAGCAGGCGAAAGCGAAGTACGAGCCGTTCGACAAGATCGTCGACGAAGACCTCGACACGCGCCAAGCGCTCGCCGAACTGGCCGCGCGATATGCGATCGCGGGCCAGCCGGTCGTGATCGCGGCGAACAACAAGGCGGAAGGCTCCGCGCCGCTGACCTGCTTCGAACTCGCGCGCGGCATCGCGCAGGAATGCGAACGCGCGCGGATCGACTAGCGGCTAGACGCGCATCACGCCTTCAGGCGATGCACGAACTTCTTGCGAAACTTCGCGACCTTCGGCCCGACGACCGCCGCGCAATAACCCTGATTCGGATGCTGCGCGAAGTAGTTCTGGTGATACGCCTCGGCCGGATAGTAATCGTCGTCGAGCGGCACGACTTGCGTGACGATCTTGCCGCCGTAGACATCCTCGCGCTGCAACTCGTCGATGACTTCGAGCGCCGTCTTGCGCTGTTCGTCCGAATGCGTGAAAACGGCCGAGCGATACTGCGTGCCCACATCGTTGCCTTGTCGGTTGAGCTGCGTCGGATCGTGCGTCGCGAAGAAGATCTCGAGCACTTCGCGATACGTGATGACCGACGGATCGAACACGACCTTCACCACTTCCGCGTGACCGGTGTCGCCGCTGCAAACCTGCTCGTACGACGGATTCACCACCTTGCCGCCCGCATAGCCCGATTCGACCGACTCCACGCCCTGCACCGCGAGAAACACGGCTTCGGTGCACCAGAAACATCCGCCGCCGAGTGTCGCGGTCTCAAGTCCGGGTTGAGTCATAAGGCAAGCTCCTCATCAAGTGCATGCGGCCACGCCGCGGATCATGCATATGGATGCGTCCGGCCGGTTATTCAATCGCCCGGGCGCGATGAATCGAGCTTACTGGGTTTGCGCACGCCGCGCAGAAAGCCCTCGTGCGGCAGAGAACTTGCTGCCGCAGTACGGTCATTCGACGGCCGGCGGCAGCCGATTCCGATAGAATCGACACAAATCTCCAGCTTTTACATGGCTTCTGAAAAGGTTCTTCCGACTGAAGCGCGACGCGCGGCCGGCTCGGTAGCACACGACACACTCGACCGCCCATTTGCCTGCCGATCTGCCGAATGACACGCGCCAAAACCCCGAATTTCGATCCGACCGCGTTTCGCGCCGCGCTCGGCCAGTTTGCGACCGGCGTCACGGTCATCACGACGCGCACCGAATCCGGCCAGTTGATCGGCATCACCGCGAGTTCGTTCAACTCGGTGTCGCTGAATCCGCCGCTCGTGCTGTGGAGTCTCGCGACGAAATCGGCGTCGATGCCGGTGTTCCGCGCCAATAGCCATTACGTGGTGAATGTGCTCGCGGCGTCGCAGATCGACCTGTGCAAGCGCTTCGCGACCGTCAAGGGCGACCGCTTCGCGGGCGTCTCGCACGCCGCCGGCGATACCGGCATGCCCGTGCTCGACGGCGCGCTCGCGTGGTTCGAATGCCACAATCGCAGCCGCTACGACGAAGGCGATCACGTGATCTTCGTCGGCGAAGTGGAGCGATGCGGCGTGCGCGAAGACGCAAGCGACGTCGCGCCGCTCGTCTTCCAGGCGGGCGCTTTTCACACGCTCGGACCGCTCGAATAACTTACGCCGTGTGGCCGCGCCCCGGCTGCTCGATCAGCGCGACCGGCACGCCCGCGTCGTCCTTCATCGTCTGCAACACGATGTTCGAGCGAATGTCGATCACGCCAGGCGCCTTGTAGAGCTTCGAGAGAATGAAGTCGGAGTAGTGCTTGAGGTTATGCGCAAGCACGCGCAGCACGTAATGCGTGTCGCCCGTGACGACGAACGCGCCGACCACTTCGGGCCATTCGCGCACGGCCGCGGCGAACTTCTCGTGCCAATTTTCCTGGTCATTGCGCATCGAAACGTGGACGAACGCCTCCAGTTCGATGCCAAGCCGCTCGCGGTCGAGGCACGCGCGATAGCTCGCGATCACCCCTTCCTCTTCCAGCAGCCGCATTCGGCGCAGACACGCCGACGGCGAGAGCGAGATGCGCTCCGCCAGGTCCAGGTTACTGATCCGTCCATCTTCCTGCAGTACCGCCAGAATTCGGCAATCCGTTGCATCGAGCGTGAATCCGGTCATTTTTGAGTCCCCTAGCCCGTTTCATCGAATTATGTTCTAAGCGCGACAGTTTTGGGTGGTTATTTCGCAAGCACTTTTCGAGATGACACGACTATGATTTGACGCATCTCCACGCTTTCTGCTAGGGCGCGTCATGACGCTTCTGGACATTTCTCCACCGATCAATCCCGCCACGCCCGTCTGGCCGGGCGATACGCCGGTCGGCATCGAGCGCGTGTGGCGCATGGAGGCGGGCTCGCCCGTCAACGTCGCGCGGCTTACGCTTTCGCCGCACACCGGCTCTCATGCCGATGCCCCGCTTCACTACGACGAACACGGCGCGCCGATCGGCGAAGTCGCGCTCGACACGTACATCGGTGCGTGCCGCGTCGTGCACTGCATCGGCGCGTCGCCGCTCGTGACGCCCGAGCACGTCGCCGCGCATCTCGCCGACTGTCCGCCGCGCGTTTTGTTGCGCACCTACACGAACGCGCCGCTCGACGCGTGGGACAGCGCGTTCGCCGCCGTCGCGCCCGAAACCATCGACTTGCTGGCAGAAAAAGGCGTGAAGCTCATCGGCATCGATACGCCGTCGCTCGATCCGCAAGACTCGAAGACGATGGATGCCCACAAGCGCATCCGCGCGCACGGCATGGCGATTCTCGAAGGCCTCGTGCTCGATGCCGCCGCGCCCGGCGATTTTGAACTGATCGCCCTGCCGCTCAAATTCTCGACGCTCGACGCGAGTCCCGTTCGCGCCGTCCTGCGTCCGCTTTCCTGATGATCTTCAAATTTATGGACTTTTCGATGAAACATCGTGACGAAGCCGCGGCGCTCGACCGCGACGATCCGCTCGGCGCGCTGCGCGACCAGTTCGCGCTCGCCGACGGCGTGATCTATCTCGACGGCAACTCGCTCGGCGTGCCGCCCAAGGCCGCCGCCGCGCGCGCCGCCGATGTGATCGCCGCCGAATGGGGCGAAGGCCTGATCCGCAGCTGGAACACGGCCGGCTGGTTCGCGCTGCCCAAGCGCCTCGGCAACAAGCTGGCGCCGCTGATCGGCGCGGGCGAGGACGAAGTCGTCGTCACCGATACGATTTCGGCGAATCTTTTCAAGGTCCTGTCGGCCGCGCTCAAGCTCGCGAACGAGCGCGATCCGAAGCGGCGCGTGATCGTCTCCGAACGTTCGAACTTTCCGACCGATCTGTACATCGCGCAGGGCTTGATCGAGCAACTGGATCGCGGCTACGAGCTGCGTCTCGTCGATGACCCTTCCGCATTGCCGACGGCGATTGACGAAAACACCGCCATCGCGATGATTACGCACGTCAACTATCGCACCGGCTACATGCACGACATGGCCGCGCTCACGCAGACGATTCATCGCGCGGGCGCGCTCGCGGTCTGGGATCTCGCGCATTCGGCGGGCGCGGTGCCGGTCGATCTGAACGGTGTGGGCGCGGATTATGCCGTTGGCTGCACGTACAAGTATTTGAACGGCGGGCCGGGTTCGCCCGCGTTCGTCTGGGTGCCGAAGCGCCATCAGAACGCGTTTTCGCAGCCGCTTTCCGGCTGGTGGGGGCACAAGAAGCCATTCGAAATGAACCCGGTGTATCGGCCGGACGACGGCATCGGCCGTTTTCTTTGCGGCACGCAGCCGATCGTGTCGATGTCGCTCGTCGAATGCGGGCTCGATGTTTTCCTGCAAACCGACATGCAGGCTCTGCGTCGCAAATCGCTGGCGCTTTCGGACTTGTTTATCAAGCTCGTCGAGGAACGTTGCGGCGACTTTCCGCTGTCGCTCGCGACGCCGCGCGATCACGCGCAACGCGGCTCGCAGGCGAGTTTCGAGCATCCGAACGGCTATGAAGTGATGCAGGCGCTGATCGCGCGCGGCGTGATCGGCGATTATCGCGAACCGCGCATCTTGCGCTTCGGCTTCACGCCGCTCTATACACGTTTCGTCGATGTATGGGACGCCGTCGAAATCCTGCGCGACGTGCTCGCGACCGAAAGCTGGTGCGCGCCCGAGTTCGCCGAGCGCGCATCGGTGACTTGAGAGGAACGTCGACATGAGCACTACACAAGGCTGCCCTTTCGGCCACGGCGCGCAGAACGCGACGCAAGAAAAAGGCTGGCACGACGCCAAGCTCGATTTCTCCGATTCGATGAGCTACGGCGATTACCTCGGCCTCGATTCGATCCTCAACGCGCAGCATCCGCTCTCGCCGGATCACAACGAGATGCTGTTCATCGTGCAGCATCAGACGAGCGAGCTGTGGATGAAGCTCGCGCTATACGAACTGCGCGCGGCGCTCGCGGCGGTGCATCGCGATGAATTGCCGCCCGCGTTCAAAATGCTCGCGCGCGTGTCGCGCATCTTCGAGCAGCTGGTGCAGGCGTGGAACGTCCTCGCGACGATGACGCCCTCCGAATACACCGCGATGCGCCCGTATCTCGGACAGTCGTCGGGCTTTCAGTCGCATCAATATCGGCAGATCGAGTTCATGCTCGGCAACAAGAACGAGCAGATGCTGAAGCCGCACGCGCATCGGCCGGAGATTCTCGCGCAGGTCCGCGAAACGCTCGAGGCGCCCTCTTTCTATGACGAAGTGATTCGCCTGCTCGCGCGACGCGGCTTCGCGATCGATCCGGCGCGCCTGAACCGCGACTGGACGCAGCCGACGACGCACGATCCGTCTGTCGAAGCGGCGTGGCTCGCGGTGTATCGCGATCCGTCGCAACACTGGGATTTGTACGAGATGGCCGAGGAACTCGTCGATCTCGAAGACGCGTTCCGGCAATGGCGCTTCCGGCATGTGACGACGGTGGAGCGCATCATCGGTTTCAAGGGCGGCACGGGCGGCACGGCAGGCGCGTCGTATCTGCGCAAGATGCTCGATGTCGTGCTGTTCCCGGAGCTTTGGCACGTCCGAACGGTGCTCTGAGTCGTTACGCGAGACGCGCGGCAAGCGCCTTCAGCTTCGGGCCGATCGTCTCGCGGAAATACGCTTCGCCCATCGAAGACGCCGGCCCGCTGCTCGACAGCACGAGCCAGCGTCCGTTGCGCAGATCGCGGACCGGCGCGGCGATGGCGTTCACATCGTCGTGCCACTCGCGAAACGAGTAGCAGCAGCCGTCGCGCGCGAAATCCTCGATCGAGCGGCGGGCCGCTTCGACCTTCTCTTCGCCTTCGTTCCTGCCGAGTTCCTCAAACAGAGCTTCGCGCGCCGCGTCGTCCTGCACGGCGAGATAGGCGCGGCCCATCGAACTCGTGAGCATCGACAGACGCGAACCGGGCGCGAGACCGAGCGTCAGCGCCGTCTCGCTGCGGATGGTTTCCAGGTAGATCATGTCGAGCCCGTCGCGGCAGCCGAGCGACACCGCCGCGCCGATCTCCCGCGCCAGCGCGCGCATGTGCGGACGCGCGAGTTCGAGCGTGTCCGCGCCCGCGAGCAGCGTGAAGCCAAGCGACAGCACGCCGGTATCGAGCGCGTATTTGCCCGCGGGCTCGTCGAAACGCAGATAGCCGAGCGTCGTCAGCGTGTAGGCGAGACGATTGACCGTCGCCTTCGGCAATCCCGTGCGGTCGACGAAATCGCGATTGCCGAGCAGCGTCTCGCCGGGGCGAAACGCGCGCAGCAGGTCGAGCCCGCGAGCGAGCGCGACGACGAACTTGCGCTCGTCGACATCCTCCGACGAGATGAGGCGCCCGGAATTTCGATTGGAATCTGTCGACATCGGGTGATAGACTCGAAGCTGATTTGCAAAACATTGTTCCGCGTAGCGGAACTCACGTCAAGCGCCACGCGCTTCGGCCGATCACGCGAGCCGGTCGGCGCACGGCGCTTCACGATGAAATCAGGAGATGCACATGGCCGACGCCGCCCGTTTCAACTGGGAAGATCCGCTCTTGCTGGATCAGCAACTGACCGAAGAAGAACGCATGGTGCGCGACGCCGCGCGCGCGTACGCGCAGGACAAGCTGCAGCCGCGCGTCATGCAGGCGTTTCGCGAGGAGAAGACCGATCCGGCGATCTTCCGCGAAATGGGCGAACTCGGTTTGCTCGGACCGACGATTCCCGAACAGTACGGCGGCCCGGGCCTGAACTACGTGTGCTACGGGCTGATCGCGCGTGAAGTGGAGCGCGTGGATTCGGGTTATCGCTCGATGATGTCGGTGCAGTCATCGCTCGTGATGGTGCCGATCAACACGTTCGGCAGCGACGCGCAAAAGGAAAAGTATCTGCCGAAGCTCGCGCGCGGCGAGTGGATCGGCTGCTTCGGTCTCACCGAGCCGAACGCGGGTTCCGATCCGGCCAGCATGACGACGCGCGCGAAGAAAGTGCAGAACGGTTTCTCGCTGTCGGGCACGAAGATGTGGATCTCGAACTCGCCGATCGCGGACGTGTTCGTCGTCTGGGCGAAGCTGGAGGAAGACGGGCGCGACGAGATCCGCGGCTTTATCCTCGAGAAAGGCTGGAAGGGTCTGTCGGCGCCGGCGATTCACGGCAAGGTCGGCTTGCGCGCGTCGATCACCGGCGAGATCGTGATGGACGAAGTGTTCGTCCCCGAAGAGAACCTGCTGCCGAACGTGCGCGGCCTCAAAGGTCCGTTCACTTGCCTCAACTCGGCGCGCTACGGCATTTCCTGGGGCGCGCTCGGCGCGGCCGAAGCGTGCTGGCACACGGCGCGACAGTACACGCTCGATCGCAAGCAATTCGGTCGGCCGCTTGCCGCGAATCAACTGATTCAGAAAAAGCTCGCCGACATGCAGACTGAAATCACGCTCGGACTGCAGGGCGTGCTGCGCCTCGGCCGCATGAAGGACGAAGGCACGGCGGCCGTCGAGATCACGTCGATCATGAAGCGCAATTCGTGCGGCAAGGCGCTCGACATCGCCCGGCTCGCGCGCGACATGCTCGGCGGCAACGGCATCTCCGATGAATTCGGTGTCGCGCGTCATCTCGTGAACCTCGAAGTGGTGAACACGTACGAAGGCACGCACGATATTCACGCGTTGATTCTCGGACGCGCCCAAACCGGAATTCAGGCGTTTTTCTAAACAAGCTTCATTCACAATCGAAAAGGGCTGGCGCATGTTGCGCCAGCCCTTTTTGTTTTCACGCGTGCATTTGCGCATCGGCGTGTGTAACTTTCGATCTACGCCTGAAACTTTTACGGGCCAGATCGTATCAATTCGAAACGATGTCGATGAAATCACGAGGCGTCGGCGGTCGCGCACGGCCCGATGCGACTGGAACGGAAACTGCGACATTCAGCGCGGCAGGGCGCACGTCTCCTCGTCAGCGATCCCATCTTTGGTTACGATTCGCGTAACCTCACCGATTGGAGCCTTTAATGTCAGAAATCAACAAGGAGCGATTCATGTCGGATATCAAATCAGTACTCGCTGACGCCGAAGATCTCTTGAAGCAAGCAGCTACCGCCACTGGCGAACGCGCCTCCGAACTGCGCGAGACCGCACTCACCCGTCTCAAGCAAGCCAAGGAAAAAGCCGCCGACGCGCAAGTCGTCGTGATCGAGCGAGGCAAGAAGGCCGCCCGCGCCACCGACGATTACGTGCACGAGCATCCGTGGGCGTCCATTGGGATCGCGGCTGGCATCGGCATGGTGATCGGACTTCTGATCAACCGGAAGTAAAGCACCCGTCTTCGATTCAATGGCCCGCAGATTGCTAATCAGCTTTCTGTCGCGGTCCCCGCTGGACTGAACCGCGAGCGCCTCGCCCGGGCGCGCGGTTCGACACTCGCACCGGCCGGCTGCCTCGAGCGCCGACCGGACCCACCAACAGCGGCACCAAACGCGCCTCTCGCATTCAAGCCATGACGACAGAACGGCCAACGCAGCAATCGTCTCCCGGACCGTTGCGACGAATTCTGAGCTCCGCCTTCGCCATCTTCGAGACGCGCCTTGAACTCATCGGCATCGAGCTTCAGGAAGAAAAGGAGCGGCTCATCGGCGTGCTTTTCCTCGGGCTCGCCGCCATGATGCTCGCGATGATGGCGCTCATCTCCCTGACGGTGCTCATCGCCATCTTCTTCTGGGACACGTATCGCTGGCAGGCGCTCGGCGGCATCACCCTTCTGTACGCGCTGATCGCGGTCGGATGCGGCCTGCGTGCGCGCAGCAATCTGCGCGATGCGCCGAACATGTTCGACGACACGCTCGCCGAATTCCGCAAGGACCGCGATACCTTCCGTTGATTCCCGCGCCCAAATCAAGCCATGAGCCAACACGACGACACCTTCAAGCCTCCCAAGCGCGGCAAGATGCAGAAGCTGCGCACGCCGCACATGCGCGCGCTGCGCAAGGAACTGCTGATCGCCCGCGCGGATGTCGAGCGCATGGAGCTGCGGCAAGCCACCTATGATCTGCGCACGTCGGTCACGCATTTCAGCGTGCTGCGCTTCCTGATGCCTGGCAGCGGCGGCTCGCGCCGCTGGGGCAAGCGCGGCCGCGGCGGCTCGGCGGGCGGCATTGGCGGCATGCTCGCTTCGCTGCTCGGCTCGGGCAATGTCGGCTTGCTGTTCAAGCAGTATCCGGTCATCGGATCGCTCGCCTCGCTCGTACTCACCAAGCCGGTGCGGACGAAGCTGTTGCACAGCGCGAAGCCGGTGCTCAAATGGGGCGGTCTCGCGCTCGCCGGATGGGAAGGCTGGCGCATCTACACGCAGATGAAGAACGCCGCGCCCGAAACCTCCAACGACGCCGTCGATCCGACCGTTTTCTGACGCCTGCATCAACTCTTCCCCGCCCAGCATGACGCCGACTGTGCCGCATCGAGCGGCGTGGTCGCGTCAGGCGGGCGATTCCAGCGCAGCCCGGTGGCATCGATGACGAACACGCCGCAGACATCGTCCTGCATCGCGCCCGCCGCGACCGGCACGGCTTCGATCGCATAACCGCCGTTCGTCGGCGTTTCCGGCAGCACGGCCACGCTGTACACGGCCGCCCCGCTCGACGGCGCGCGATCGAGCCCGGAAGCGAGCGCGATCACCTCGCCGCTTTCCGATGTTTGCGCAAGACGCGCGGTTTCCACGAACTGAACCGCGCGCAGCAAGGCCGACGCGGCGTCGAGCCGATGCGCCTTCACCACGTGCGCCCGATACGCCGGGATCGAGAAAGTCGCGATGATCGCGGCAACGCCCAGCGCGATCATCAGTTCAAGCAGACTGACGCCCTTTTCGTTCATATCGATCCTCAAAACGGCCTGGCGACGACGCGCCGCCAATATTGGGTGCTCACGCCATCGGCGATATCGATCCTAAGTTGCAGCCAAGCCTCGGAATCGGCATTCGCGCCGAAGCCCCGCGCGGTAATCAAATACGACGCGTTGGCCCGCGATTCGATCAGGCATTGCGGGGCGCGGCGCGCGTACGGCCACGAAGCGAACGGCGCGATCGCGGCAGCGGACGGTCCGTCGAACGAGGATTTCGCGCGCCATCGCGACGGCTCGTCCTTCGAACTCGGCGTTGGCAACGCGAGGGAAAGCATTCGGCTGCATCGGATCAACGCGCTGTCCGCGGCATGAAACGCGTGGACGCGCTCGCGCGTCGCGACGGTCGCGCGCGCCGCTACGAGCGACGTTTGCAGCCATGCGGCAGCCGTGATCAACATCATCGCGGCGAGGATCAGCACGATCGGCAACGTGCTTGCGCGTGTCAGCGAACGTCGCTTCATTGCGCGCCTCCGGACGGCGACGCCACCGAATTCCGTATCGCGACGCGCCGCCAGAAGACCTGGCGAACGCGGCCGTCCTCGACGGTTACGGGCAAGCCGTTGCAATCCACATAGTTCGCTTTCCGCTTGGCCTGTGCGATGAAACCGCGCACGACGATGCATACGTCCGCAGCATGCACATCGCGCCAGCGTTCGCGCGCGATAGCCGAAGCATCCGATGCGGACGGCGCCCCCGCGAGCCAATACATCACCCGCATTCGCTCGATGCCTTCGACGATCGGCTGCGCCTGTCTGCCGCCCCCTTCGCAGTACAACTCGGGCTCTCCGGTGGAACTGCTCGGCTTTGCGTAGAACCGGTTCGTGACGATGGCGTCGGAGACCGCCTGGCCGAGGCAATCGGTCGGCGCGCCCGCGGTCGACGGCCAGGTCGAGAGGGCGTCGGCTGAATAGCGAACCTGCAGGCCGTCCGAATGGCTTGCGAGCGATTCGCACGATGCGGTTGTATCCGCTCCAATCACGCGGCCTTGCGCGCAACCGAACATCGACGCATCGACCGGCGATTCCACGCTCGATGCGAATCCGGCCATCTGGATCTGCTGGGCGAGCATTTCCAAAGCGCTGGACGCGGCGTCGTGAATGCGCGCGGCATCGGCGGCGCGGTCGAAAGCGGCGCGCTGCCCGCGATAGAGCGACAGCGAAGCGGTCACGATCAGCATGCCGAGCGCGAGCGCAATCGTCATTTCCAGCAGCGTATGGCCGCGCGATGAGAGCAAGCGCGGAGTCATCGCGCAAACGCCACGGCGATGCACGACGTGAGCGGCTTAGCCTGCGGTTCGGGGCACGGCTCGGAGCGGTCTTGCGCGCGCCAGCTCACGGTCGCGATGCGCACGCCATCGGCGCGATCGGATATTGCCACGTCGCCCGCAGGCAGCATCGAGGCCGCTCTCCCCTGCCATTGCGACACGATCGCCGCGCGGTCCGCTTCGCTGCGAATGCCTTCCGCGACGGAATCTGCGATCATCGCGGCCCGTTCGTGCAGCAACGCCGCGCGTTCGCCGCGCGCGAGCGCGCTTTGCGTCGCGATGAGTCCGAGCGCGGTCACGGCCATCAGCGTAAGCGCGATCATCACTTCGATCAGCGAATCTCCACGTTGAACGTCTTTCATGCCGATGCTCCGCAGCCGCCTGAAGTCATGCGCGCCCGGCCGCCTGCCGCGAGCCGTATGCATCGACGTGACGACGGATTCGCGGCGGAATCGGCGCCGCGCGGACCGAATTCGAAGCTGCGGAATCCGCCGATCACCTGCCCCGAAGGCGGCGTGAACGAAAGCTCGGTCGATGTCCCGGCGATGGAAACCGATGTCATCGCCGGCTGCATGCGCAAAAGCGTCGAAACACCGTCGCGCTCGACGAACAAGCCCCATCCGCACGACCAGTCGGTGACACCGCTTTCGCAGCTTCGGCCCGATGCGAGGCAATGACGAGACGCATCGATCCTGCAAAGCGTGACGCGTGCACCGCGCCGCACGGCTTCGGCGCGCGCAAGCGACAGCGTGGAAAAGAGCGCGCGCGCCCGTGCATCGACTTGATCGCGCGTCTGCCACGCGACGAACGAAGGCGCGGCGAACGTCGCGAGGATCGCCATGACGGCGAGCACCACGCATAGTTCGACGAGCGTGAAGCCGTTATTTGATGGGGGAATCGTCTGCATGCCTTATCGATCGAATCGAGCCGAAAAGCTCAATCTAGCGATAAGTCAGGCGCGCCGCCATTAGCCGAATGGCCGAGTGTTCGCGTTCTCCGATACCGGGCAGACTGCGCGAGCGAATGTCAGAAAACGAGGCTTGGGAAGGAAACGATGCGGAAAAGATCAGCGCTTGCGCGAACTCGACTTCTTCGGAGCGGTGCGCCGGAATTCATCGAGCACGTCTTCGAATTCGGAGACGTCTTCGAAACGCTTGTAGACGGAGGCGAAACGCACGTAAGCGATGGTATCGAGCTGTCGCAGCTCGTTCATGACGAGCTCGCCGAGACGCTCGCTCTGCACTTCGCGCTCGCCGCTGCCGAGCAACTGATACTCGATGCGCGACGCGGCGGCATCGATCGCATCGGCGGCGACCGGGCGCTTTCGCAGCGCAAGCTGCATGCTCGCGACGATCTTGCGTCGATCGAACTCGGTGCGGCTGCCGTCTTTCTTGACGACGCTCGGCAGCGCCAGTTCGACGCGTTCATACGTGGTGAAACGCTTGTCGCACGCGGGACAGCGCCGCCGCCGCCGAATGGCCGCGCCATCCTCCGACACGCGAGAATCCACGACCTGGGTATCTTCGTGTCGGCAAAATGGGCAGCGCATCGGCGGTGTGCTCGCGAATTAACGGTAGACCGGGAAACGCTTGGTCAGATCGGCCACTTGCGCGCGCACGCGCTCGAGGTTCGCCTGGTCTTCCGGATTGTCGAGCACGTCGGCGATCAGGTTGCCCACGATCTCCGCTTCCTTCGTGCCGAAGCCGCGCGTGGTCATCGCGGGCGAGCCGAGGCGCACGCCGCTCGTGACGAACGGCTTTTCCGGATCGTTCGGAATGGCGTTCTTGTTGACCGTGATGTGCGCGGCGCCGAGCGCGGCTTCCGCTGCCTTGCCGGTGATCTTCTTCGCGCGCAGATCGACGAGCATCACATGGCTTTCGGTGCGGCCCGAGACGATACGCAGACCGCGCTTCACGAGCGTTTCGGCCAGGACGCGCGCGTTATCGACCACGGCTTGCTGATACGCCTTGAATTCCGGCGACAGCGCTTCCTTGAACGCGACGGCCTTCGCGGCGATCAC